>Ga0073928_10000159_pt1 | contig 159010 bp, 144 predicted proteins | sample PaiPotPPA55metaG_FD_76969 | JGI IMG/M metagenome (GOLD analysis project Ga0073928, IMG submission 76969) | Iron sulfur acid spring bacterial and archeal communities from Banff, Canada, to study Microbial Dark Matter (Phase II) - Paint Pots PPA... ...
CGCCGACGGTTCGCACCAACAGTATTTTCCCCTCGCTAACACCCAGGTCCCAGCGGAATCGCCACTATCTTCGTTATAGGCTCCGCCATTCGAAAGAACCCGCTTCCGCCACGGGCTGTTAGGCCGCGACTTATCTTCGTTCCAGATGTACCGCTCCAGTTCTCGCGCCAACTTGTTCAGCGGATGCTCCGGCAGGTCCGCGAGCATTGCGGCGGCCTTCTCGACGGGTGTGGCGTTTCGTGCGCGTTCGATTGCTCGCTCCCGACCGTCTCGTGCGGGAGGTAAACCCGAAAGAATGCTTTCTTGCCAAGGGGTACCTTTTGCGCGTGTGGCAGAGTCGGTCGTGGGCTTGGGTTCCCTAAAAGAAGGTTCCTTCGGGTCGGCGGCGAGTTCGTCCAGGCGGGTTTCAATCTCCGTCCGCCGCGCCTTCGCTGTCCGACTGAGCTTGAGTTCGCGGCGAAGTTCGCGGTACTCGTCTCGTGCCGTCCGGTCAGTTGGCTCGGTCCAGCGACCCTTGTTACTCATGGTTCCCCTGTTCGGCCTTCAGGACCGTTCGGACAATTCGATAGAGGCTCGACAAAGGCATCTGCGCAGCGAGTGCGTTTTGCCGCAATGACCATCCTTCCGCGTGGCGGCTCCGGATTACCGAGGTCACTTCGTCGGGGTACTTCGGAGGGCGGCCAGGCTGCTTGCGCGGTGAGATTACCGGGAGTGTTTCGGAGTTCGTTTGCATTTGTGTTCCCTAACTCCCTGAAGACTGTTACGCCTATTTCTGGGTGGTGGTACAGTTTGGAAAGAAAGATAGCTGAGGCCGGATGAGTGATTGGCGCATTGATAACGCAAAGTGGACGCAAGGGGCTGTCTTGCGATTCAAGAAGTACACGCGCTATAGCGAGACATGGGAGCACGACCACTGTGCCGGTTGCTGGACGAAGTTTATGGAATTCAGCGGTCCAGATGTACTCACCGAAGGCTACGTCACCGAGGACAATTATCGTTGGATATGTCCGGAGTGTTTCCGCGACTTGAAAGATGCTATGGGATGGAAAGTCCTTTGAATTTCAAACTGTACCACTACCTATTTCTGGCTCCGTTTTCCGCACAAAGCCGCGCGATGTCTGTGGCCATGATTCCCGCACAAATTCCGCGCAATGCCGCACGAGAGAATTTTTGTCAGGTAAGACTGCGGGATGGGACTCCAAGCCGAGGGGTTAGGCCGGGTAGGGGTCGGCCTTTTTCAGAAAAGCATTCTTACTTATTTCCCGAGGGGTACCTTAATCGAGAGCGCAGCTAAGTGGACATGTCCAGGGAAGCGGACGCGGAGCGCGCAAGACCTTATTCTTCAACAGGTAAGGCAAAGCAGGTCAACGCGAGAGTTTGCGATTGCCACGCGCGCGCCGCTGGTTCCAAAACTGAAATATTGGAACGCAGCGAAGCGAACTTTTGCACACCAAAGAATCAATAACTTGCGGCCATCGGTTTTGGAGGGTCTTGGAACGCGATGCGCTGTGTGCAAAAGTGCGCGCGCACAGGAAAAACGCGAGTTCTGCACACAAAACAGTTTTTTCAAAGAGACAGAATCTAGTCAGGTGAGCATCATTCCGCGCGCGCGGACTTTAGGTGGCAGTTCTGCACACGCGTTCTAGAGGTCTCTGGGGCATCTATCCGGTCATCCGGATACACGACTTTTACACACGCTGCTATCTGTCCTTTCCGTTCGCTCAGCCCTCATCGTCGTTACCCTTTCGGGCTATTGATTCTAGCGGCATTTCGCCATATGCTGTCCGCCATGTGAAAGGGTGTCTTGCTCGGCTTTGGATTTGCTGGATAGCTTCGCGCATGAACTTGCCCATCTCTCGCCACAATTGCTCAACTTTTTGGGCGTCGCGAGCTTCACTAGCCTCGCTCATCTGATTACAGAGTGATTCCCAGCGCGTTTTTAGCTCGCCTTCCATTTCGAATTCCCCTGGGGTTGTGCACTCACCAGTTTCAGGGTCGAAGGTCAATCCGGTTATCTCTTCAAAGCGAGCGCACGCTGCCTGCTTAAACTGCGCGATACGCTGCATCTCTTGTTCGGCGGTTTCAATCGGGGTGTTGGGCTGGTCATCCATAAAGCCTCCGCGTCGCACTTATATCACACGTGCGGGACTCTGGACATGGGACTGTCGTATCCGTTTTCCGAACTCGGGCTTACGTTCTTGCCGGGCGTCGGCCTGGCTTTCCTTAACAGGACGGCTCCTTTCCTTCTAAATCTTCTGCACGTTCTCCAAGTCTATCGCTACGACCTCGCCCTCGTCGGGTAGGGTGCTTAGATGCAGTTCGCACCAACGTTCGGTGTCCTGCTTCGCCTGTGGCCGGGTTGCTTGGCTCCTATCCGCTTTTCCGAAGAACCTGCGTGTCGTCTCGCCGTCTCTACCCACGATTTGACAATAGCGAAATTTGGCGTCCAACTCGTTGTCCCACTGCTTGTCGTAGTCGGCTGAGTATTTCAGTTTTGGATTCGATAGCGTCATGTTGCCTCGCTTCTACCGTTCTTCGTTACCTACGGATTCCGTGCTCTCGACTTACACCGGGCCTTCGGCTTTCACCGACTTTATAAGCTCATGAGTAAGGGCATTTATCTCGTCTGCCCTCGTCCCGTACGCCTCCAATTCCGCAAGGCTGATGGGGTGCGCCGTCGCTTCTTCAGGTGACATAGCTCGAATCAAAGGTTCTTGCTCTTTGTTCAGTTCTTGCAATCTACGAAGAATGTGTTTCTGTCTCTCGGTCAGCGGCGTGGAATTCATGCGGCAATTCTATCACCGGGCCTGTCCGCTTTCCGGACACAAGCTGTTCTACACACGCGGCTATGGCTCTCTTTTGCCTACCTGACGTTCTGCTCTTCCGTTTATTCCTGCCGGAAGGTTCATTCGCTCTCTCTCTGCTATCGTTCGGTACGTTCCTTCCGGTCGTCGGCCTGACTTTCGTTGACCTGGCTTTCCTTAGTCTCGATTTCGCACACAGGGCACGTCCATATAATTGTGAGCTTTCCTGGAGCGTAAATCAGCACAGGCGTGATGCTGATTCTATGCTCTGTGCACTTTGCTCTGGGCGTGCCTACGTAGTCCAGCTTAATCATTGTCCGCTCCTTTCTTTGCGGACTATTCCACTATAGCTCGCAGTGCTTTTCACCCCCTTCCTAGATTCGCATTGTGTCCGTTTTCCGGACGTTACTCGAATGGTGGCACTGTTTGTCCGCTTGACGGAAATTGTTTGACGCAATCCGTCGCTTTTCCGTATGCCCGCCCTGTCCTCTCGACGTAACTCGAATGATTGCACTATCTCGAATGATGGCACCTAGAATGCTCTTACCCACTGCGTAAGGCAACCATGCGAGAAAGGAAAAAGACGATGAAATGGAATGAACGGAGCAGAGAAGAGCGGACGGCAATCGAAATTGCAATCCTCGCGACAGTCCGGGAAGCGGATGTCAAAGTCCAGACGGTCGGATACACGGTCAATGGCGAGGTGCAATCGTGAACTGCGACCAATGCCACATGCTCTCTATCAATGGAACAGCATGCCATGAACACGGCTGTCCTAACTCCAAAAAGACTTGGGACGCAGAGCGCGGCGAATGGCTTCGCTTAGTGGAATGCCGTAACTGTGGATACGAGTTTTTCGAGCACGACACTCACGACTGCGAAACGTTTGATGAAATGGAGGCAAAGTAACATGCGAGCCACACGCGAACAGTTGGAAGCAAGCGCACGCCAGGCGAGCGCAGAAAACACGCTCCTCATTCAATATGTCTCGGATGTCGAGAATGGCGTAAAGCCTACTGCATTCGAGCACGAAGGCAAGGGCGAGGAACGCGTAGAGGGCAAGCTCTACCGTCCGTTTGCTGGACATGGCGGAATTGCCGTGATTCGCTTTCGGGCAGGCGACAAGTGGGACGTACACGTACGCGGCTTAGAGGAATACGTCCAGCAGATGCGCGCGGACTACTCCGAGCACACGGTCAATCTGCGCATCGTTCTGGACCGTCTTGTTATCGCACGCAATCGCGCCTACGAAAGCAAGGTGGCCTAACGTGAATCGCCTAACTGCAGTACGGACGTTTGCGGCTCCGGGTTTCTCTCCGGCGAAGCGTACCAAAATATTCGCGGACCGCTATTACATTGTCCGCATGCAAAACACAGAGCGCGATATGGGTGACGGTTACTATCTCGCGGAGGGCGAGTACACAGAGCTTTTGCCGGGCAATGCCGCGCGCGAACGGCGCGACGCTCGCCTAAACCATTGCAACGCTATCGCAGAGTACAGCGGTCCTGTCTTCGCGGTCCTAACGTCCTCATACGGACATTGGGACACTTCGCGCAAACCGTCTTACTTCCCTACCGAAGCGGATGCTCTGGAGTTTGTCCGGACGGAGCGCGCGAAGCATATGCAATGGGCTGCAGGACTGCGAAAAACAACAGGCTAGCTATCAGGCGAAGTACGACGCGAAGCCAGAGGAGTGGCTTGCAGGCGGGATACGGGACTGCAAGCGCGTCATTGCGGAGAATCAGAACACGTTCCGATTCGAGACTTTGCATGTCCGAGGAGGCAAATCGTGATTACTTCTTCCGGGCTCTACATCGTGGCCGTGAACGAGAACAATAACCCGACTTACCTCCGCGGCGGGCTCTACGACGTCGTCGTGAGCAAGTATCGTCGCGGAGGCGAAGTTTGCTTCCGCTCAGTCGTAAGTGGCGCGGGAACGTTCGAGCGCAAGGTCATGCTCGACATCTTCGAGAGGCAAGGCCGGGTAGTTTGCACTCCGGTCTCCCGCGAAGAATCTATCCGGTTTGCGGAATCGCATGGGCTCAATGCCGAGGGGGTGTGCCAGTGAACGTCTATGAAATCATCACCGACCGGATTATCAAGCAATTGGAGTCTGGTGTAGCACCGTGGCGCAAGCCGTGGTCGGCAAAACTGCCGGTCAATCTGATGTCTCAGAAACCGTACCGCGGCCTGAATGTCCTAACCTTGGCCTCTCAAGGTTATCCTTCACGTTTCTGGCTCACGTTCAATCAGGCGAACAAGCTCGGCGGAAAGATTCGCAAGGGAGAAAAGTCTTCGCCGGTCATTTACTGGAACATTGGCGAGGAACGAGAATACACAACGCGAGACGGGCAGACGCGAGTCTCCAAGCCATTCTTGCTCCGATATTCAAACCTCTTCAATCTTTCGCAGACGGAAGGCATTAACTTGACCGCATCGGCCTTGCAGGAAGCCCGCACCAACAATCCGATTGAGGATTGCGAGCAAATCGTTGCTGGAATGCCGAATCGGCCAGGCCTGGAGCAATCCGACAAGGCGTGGTACGCGCCCGGCAGAGATGTTGTAGGCATGCCGTCAATCGGCTTGTTTAATTCGAGCGAAGAATACTACTCCACGTTCTTCCACGAACTGGCGCATTCGACCGGGCACGCGAGCAGAATTGGCCGCGACGGATTCGAGTCTGTCCAGTCCTTCGGCTCCGAATCCTACAGCCGGGAGGAATTAGTTGCGGAAATGGGTGCCGCGATGCTCTGCGGCGTTACTGGCATTGAGAATCGGACCATCGAAAATTCTGCAGCGTATCTTCGTACGTGGATTGAAAGACTCAAGAGCGACTCGCGCTTAATCGTAACTGCCGCATCCGCCGCGCAAAAAGCAGCGGACTATATCCTCGGCAAGAGTCAGCGAAAGTGAGGCGGAATAAACATGCGCTGTCTCGGGGTGTCCGTTTTGCGAACGGGCACTCCGCGCCGCACGTTTCGCCTACTGACCATGAGATACAATCCATCAATGCCAGACACACATCACCTTGCCAAGCCCGAACTCCGGAAGCGTATCCGCGAAATGCTTGCTGCTGGCATGGCTCAAGCCGCAATAGCCCGCCAACTGCACAAGAGCGCGAGCACGATTGCCTTCCACGTCCGCAACCTCGGTATCGAGCCGAAGGAGTACACGACGCCGGAACCGATTGTCCGAGGCAAGAGAAAGTGTGTGGAGTGTGGTCGAAGCAAAACGATAGGCGCGTTTCCGACCCCGAGAGTAGCGGTTTGCAGTGTTTGCCGCCGGTCACAGCGCAAGCAATCCACTAGTTAGCCGCTCTGTCTCGCCGCACATTTCGCTCATTGCTGAATTGCACGCCCTGTTAATAGAATGAGCGCCGGGAGGAGTGGCATGGACTGGGCCTTAATCGGTGCAATCGCCATCTTCCCGGCCATCATCTGCTATGTGGCATTGTCCTACCTGGTCAGCAACAAAATACTAAAGCCTCCCCTCTTTAAGCCAGCGCAAGTCATCGTAAACACTGTCTCCATTGGATTCCGTCTACTCATACTCGGCGCTATCGGCTATGCATTGTTCGACTGGTACGTGACCGAATCCGGCTGGATGCCGCGCACCAGAGAAATTGAGGTATACGTCCACGCCTCGAACTGGGTCGCTGGCGAACTAAAGATTTGCCATTCCTTCTCTACGGGAAGGAAGGACGAACTCAAGTCTCTCTTCTGCGCTAACGACAGGAACGAAAGCCATACGCTGATGGTGAAGTTTTGGGGGCCTATCACTACTGACCGCGATAGGATTTGGAAGTGCGAGCGAGAGCAATCATCCCTTACCTGCAAGCTGCAATGAGAGCCAAGCCGCTCAAGTCAAGATACGTAGTTGACTCGGGCAAAGTCTTTGGGCGACCCAGCAGGGGGCCGCCCTTCTTGTTTTACGTTCACTTTCCGGACTGCCCTTGTCTTTCGCTTCTATCCTTCCGGCCTGTCATTCGCTCTTGGCCTCTCGTTCCGCTACCACAGAATGCCGTAACCGTAGGCATGGTTCTGGCAGAGATAAACGTAACGAACCTTCCCATCCTTCCAATCGCGTCGAATTGACTCCCACTCGTCGCGACCAGCGTCACATTTCATCCGCAGGCTCCCAAGACTCTCGCTTCTGCATTCGTCGCTCAACAATGGTCGGTAGACCACTTTGTCCGCCCAGGGAGCGTCCGGTCCGCATACTATCGAATCGAACAACGCCTGCCATTCCGGGTCCGGTGGGTCCCCAGGGTCAATCATGCCCGCGTGCCTCTGCTCTGCTCAGAACTTCCGTTTCCAGAGGTCGTATACCTGCTTCGATTCTGTTTCCCAAAAGTGCCGCCTGTCTTCAGGCGCTTCACTGCCGTTATACTTCTTTAGCGCTGTTGCCAATTTGAAGAACCCCTTGCCGGGCTCCCCGTTCACTGTCACCGCAACCGCACTTAGCATCGGTCGGTTCCGTGCATACTGGTCCTCGGAGATTGCTCCGAGACAATGGCCGAGTTCGCTTGCCATGTGGTCGCCGGTAATGGGCAAGCCGATAAGGTCGGCCAACTCCTGATACGTTACGGTGCCTCGTGAGCGCGCTGCGTTCACGAGTTCGTTGAAGACCAAAAAGTATTCTCCAGTGCCCCGATATTTGTTGGTGACGTTGTTCATGTCGTGCGCTCCCAACGGTCTAGCTGGATTGCTGCTCCCGCGCTCGGAATTCCTTTGCAGGTGCCACCTCGGTAGGGATTCTAAGCCCGCCGGATGTGTCCGGCAACCGGAGCCTTTCAATCCTGCGGGCCAACCGCTCTCGGACTAAAGAGGATGCTATCCTCCTCTTTTTGCCAAGGCAGCGTCTCTTGCCATACCCAGAACTTGTCCTCAACGATGCAGTGAATCTTGCCCACAACCTGTAAGCCGAACGCACGAGTGGGCTTCGGTAGTGCATCTTTCTCATGCCGGGTAGCAACGCAAATCAGGGTTGTTTTCGGGTCGAAGGGATTTGGCACGTAATCGCTAAGCTCGTGTGTCCAGTATCCTGACTGTTCATCAAAAGTGAACGTCAGTCTCCGCGGCTGCCGGTTTCTGTACGCGCGCCACTGTAGGCCGCCCCACACAAGAAGCCCGCTGCCTATGCACAGTTCTAACCGGTCAATCCGAATGTCCCGAACGAACACAAAATAATACGCTGCGACCGTCGCCACTCCGCCGATTAACAAACCGCGCGCTGCGTAAGGCAAGGCTGACTTGAGTCCCTGGAATCTGTCCTTCCATCGCTGCCACTCGACTAGATACATAAGGCATCTCCAAGCCGCCTTTTCTGTTCGGCGTCAATCCCCTCATGCGGTCCATAGCAACATCGCGTTTGACTCCTGTTCGTTTACCGGATTCGTAGCACATCGTCGGACATGCTAACATTCGGTTTCCGGAAATGGACATACCTGCAGCAGTACTGCTCGGCCTCGCCTTCATCTGGTTCGTGCTTCAGGAGTTCACAGGTCCAGGCGCGCGCCCGGTTCCTCGCGGCGTTCCGGTCATCTCTGCGCTGATTCTAGCGGCCATCGTTGCGATTGATTGGTTTGCGGGCCGCCGGGCAATTCTCGGCCATCCTGGGAGCTTCTTTCACACGCTCTTCAAGCTCGTTTTGTTAATCGTAATTGTCGTGTTGCTGGGCAGCGGTCTGACAGCTATCCGCTTCTCTATGAACATCAAGGCTGCGATTCTAAACTTGCTCCTGGATGTCGCCCTTCTGGTGCTGTTTCTCCGTCTTCTGGGAGCCTGGTCGTTCAGCAATTAAACGCGTTAGTTTGGCAATCCGGGCGTCAGCGGCGCTGCGATGGGCGTCGGTCTTTTGCTCATACCGTACCCTTCGGGCCGGTCCGCTTTGCGGATGTAACAACCGAGGCTCTATCCAGAGTGTGAGCCTAAGCGACGACCGCAAAAGTCCGCTCGACCGACTCCTTTACCGGAGCCAGGGCCAGCAGGACTACACCGATGATTTCCGTAATATCGCTCCGCGCGGAGAACTGGGTGGCGCGGGTGCGCTCGTTTAGTCAAGGAATAGGTCATCAACGTCCAGGATGCTGCGTACCTACTGCCTGCATCCTTCAGGCATCTCTCCGGCATGTAAACGTCTAAGACAGTTCGCCGACTCTTCGTACTTGCTGGCATATCGCTGGCCACCCACAATCCCAATGTTGGGGCCGCGAGGCAAAAGTTCAATTGCCTTATCGTGGTTGCACATATTTGCGTAAGCGAGTCCCGAAAAAATATATGGCGTTAGCCACCCGGGCGTTTTCTGTATTTCCGAATCCGCCAGGTCGGTTCCTTCCAATCTCCGGCTCCGAATAAAGAAACCATTTTGGAAAACGCAACCGTGTTCTCATCGTCCACGGCAGTTTTGTTTGGAGATTGAGTTGTTATGTGCCTTATTCCCGTGTACTCGAACGTGACAACGGGAGCATACGGATTTGGCTCTGGATTGACCGTAACAGTCGCGGGGCTGTTGTCTCCGAAAGTTGCGACATTTGGACTGTTGTTACCGTGGCTCTCTTGGACAACCGTAGGCGGCGTACGCTTAGGAGCGACCACTTCTGTACGCTTAAATTTATTCACTTTGCCCGGCGCAATGATGCCTATATCCGCACCCTCGACTGATTGAGGGCTGGCGATTGCGTTTGCGGCTTCAATGTCGTCCCATGAACAACCTGATTGTCCGGCTGTGCGGGTGTGGAATTACTCGTGGCAACACTGGCCAGGCGTGGTTTGAAGAGCGGCTGCGCCAACTGCCAGATTGTTATTACTGAGGCGACGAATCCAATTATTAAGACGAGACCTCGTCCCCACGGAGCAATTGCCTTCCACGATTGTCTGAAGCCCCGTGCGTGCTGCCAGCACGCCGTTGCGCCCGGTTTAAGCGCCCGGCTGCACTGCTTACCGTCTTTGGTATTGCAGCGGCACAAAGTCGGTGTGGTTGGGTCGTTCATTGAATGACATTCTAGCTCTTCTAGCTTCTCGATGTACCGCTCGCCACGCAATGGACGACATTCGTTTGGAGAAGAGACGGCGCGGATTTATTTCTGGCAGATTGTTGAGAAGTTGCCTAGACCGTAACGCACAGCGTCCTGTGCTACCATCCCAAATTCTCGTCTGTCGGTCCATCATGCTGCCTATCGACATTGTCATCGCTGAAGCAATTCGCTTGGGGTTGCGTGTTGAGCCACCATCCGAGACGCACCCTTTCGGTCCCAAGTCCGGAAAATGGATTCTGATTCAGGGCAGACGCTGCCAAGTCATTCCAGCTACGGTCTTCAATTCTTGCTCCGACTACCCCGAGACCCGAACTGCTCCGCTTTACGTTCCTCGACTGGATTGGGCGGATTTTATGGTCTACGTCGCCGTGCCTAAAAGTCCAGACGATTCAAAAACCTTCTATGTCGTTCCGCGGGGCGCTCTGTCGGCGGATACTTCTCGCGCGCTCGATTCGGTATTTCTGCAGAAATACATGAACGCATGGGAACTGTTGCGGACGCCCCACCCGTCCCAAGCGTTGGTCCGGCGCAAAAAAGTGCTTTCGCCTGCACTCAAGGCTCTGGTTATGGAGGCGAAGAGGCGAAATCTTCAAGTCCAACTCTTGCGGAAGGAAAAGGGAAGTCGCAATCCACTGATGTTTCAACATCAAGCATACATCGAGGGGATTCCCTGCGCTGTGATGTCCGCGACGCCTATTAGGGGTCGGCAGGTTGTCGTGCTAAAGCGTCCAGTAAACGAATTGGGTGCCTTTGTCGTCTATGTCGTCAGCGGTGCGCAATCGAATTTCACTGCGTTTTTCGTCATTCCCACAGGTGAAGTCAAAAAGACTACCACTCGCAGTCTGACATCGCCGTGGCTGGAACCTTATCGCGAGGCTTGGCATTTACTGGCAGCGCCAGTCGCTTAGTTATCTGCCTTGGAATCTTTTGTCCGCTGCTGCGCCTTTGCCGAACCTGTCTCTATCCCGACTTACGCCACTCGAAACTCAGCCGGTCTTCGATGAATGGTCTGCCGCCACCAGAGTACGGGCGGAGAACTCTGAGTGTTTCTATGCGTCGCCTTACCTTTTGAAAGTTTTCCATTGCTCCGGCCGGATGTTCCAACTCTCTCCGCAACGCTATCGACAAAACTTCGCTTGTGAGCGACGGGAAGAAACACACAAAATCAGATGCATCCGTTACATCCTCTTCCCTCACTGTTGAGCCAAACTTTCCCTTCAAAGCGCGGTCAAACACTGCTCCGTCGTCCGTGAAGACATTAAATACTTGCGCACCGGCAGCCTCCAAGTCCTCTCGCACGAATCCTGATTCATAGTCCGGCGTAAGGCGCTGCCTGGTATCGTCCAGGTCAGTCAGAACGACCTGGAACTCGTTAGCCTTGACGCTCTGAAGCAATCTCCCAAACGCCGGAACCTCACTCAAAACGAGCTGGCCCATCGCGAATTTTGGAAGTCGAAGGTCTATGAAAACATCCGCATCAGAAAGGATGAAGTCAATTTGGTCGCGGATGAGTTCGCGATAGCGTCGGATTCGATAATGCTGAAGCTCAATCAGCCGCGGCCGTACATACGAACCGTGGCCAGCGAGGTACATCGCTGCTTTCTTGGTCCCCGGACCTCTTTGCATTAGTTCCCTGGCTTCATCGGGCTCAGCAATCATGTTTACCCCTTGGCCCCAGTTCTAGCTCATCCAGTCTCGCAAAAGAGCGGAGACGGACAGTTTGGTGTCCGCCTTCCGGACGCATTATGCAGCCTGTGCGAGCACCGGTTCCTTCTTTTTCGCGCGCCATCTCGCCTGGCGTAAGCTGGCCGGTCACTTCACTTACCAGCGGGCCGCGTTGAGTTTTCCCGCCTGCTTCAACCGGCCAAGCGACTCGTGGACATCTGGTGCGCCTACTTTGAGTGCATTCGCCGCTTTCTCAATCCACTCCGGAGGAAAGAACATGGCTCCCGGACGACTGCCCTGTGCTTCAAGCTCGGCGTACACTTCTCTCACGAGCTTCAATACTTCGTCGTCCAGCCGCTCCAGTCGCCGAGCGTCAGCCGCTTGCTGGTTCTCACGTTGCAGTTTCACCAACTCTTGTCGGGCGGTTTGGAGTTCGACTTCTCGCTTCTCACGCTCCGCAGCGCTGTTCTTTTGGAGTTCCGACAAGAGCTTGCCGCGCTCGTTCGCCCATACTCGATATACCGCAACGAGAAGCGCTAGGACGGCTAAGACCGCGAAAAGGGCTTGTGCAGACGCATTTCGTACGTAGAGTGCAAGAAAAGTGAACGGCACCGAAAGGCTACCGCTGACCCCGGACGTCCAGTCGGAGCAAAGAACGCGGAGGAATTCTTTCAGGGTGGGATGGTTCATGCGCCTACTGGGCCAAGCTCAGGTCGTGAATTCCGCACGAGGATGACGCAGCCTGCGAATGAATAAATCCCATGTTGAACTTGTTGAACTTCCTCGTGGAGTGCGCCTTCACAACCTCATAGATGGTGCGCGTGTTGCTGTCTATCTCCGTTCCGCTGTTCGCGAAATGGCGGCACTTTATTTCAAGGTCTTTGACGTCGTAGTCACTGTCGTTCTTGACGGTGAAGTTGGCTTCCATGACGCTCCCGAAGCCTTCCTTGTTCCATTTGAAGTCCAACTTGACGTTCGACAACGCTTTGCTCTTCGGGTCAACGGTTGTGGTCCCGCTGGCTCCATTTTCCGTCTTGTGCAATAAAGCCGAGCTTACGCTTCCGAGAATGAACAGGCCCAAAATCGCAAGCAGGCAACCACTCGCCGTGCTTGTTCCGACCCTCTTGCCGCAGTGTGGACAGACCTTGGCATCCGTGCTGATTTGCTGCTTGCATTCCTTGCATGGGCGTAGGGCCACTTTGCGGTTTCCTCCCTTTGGGCATTTACTCGGCGGCGACTATACCTCAAATGACAAAGGCAAGGCTATTCTTAGCACGGCTAAATTGTTTCGGGTCGTGTTCTATACCGGGTGAATTTACCGGCCATCCGCTTTCTGGACACGTTGCTATCGGGCGCTCCTGACTCTCTACCCCTGTCTTTCCCCACCTGCAGCCGTTTCGTCTGACATGTCGCACTGGAAATGCCAGCGTTGGCGGTCCTGCTTCGGGTCTAGGCTGCGCGCAAGAGACTCGATGACTCGCCATACCGGACGAATTCAAGCCACTCTAAGAACACCGATAGTTCACAGGTGCCCTTAGCACGATTGCAAAACTCACACGACAGAGCGAGATTTGCTATTTCGTGGTCTCCGCCGAAAGCTCTGGGGACAATATGGTCAATGTGGAAGGAACTATCGGGGTTTAGCTTTACACGGCAATACCAACAAACCCATCCCCACCTTTCTGCGAGGCGAAATGCGACCCTCCGACGTTCAAGGTCGCTTTTGCGCCACGGACAGGGACCCGAGTGCAGCTTGTTTTGGCGTTTGTCCATTCCTTACGCGGCTCTTGCGAGCGGCTTGAACGCCCTGCGAAGCGACTCGCGACGCTTTTCTGTCTCTTCTGGACTGTAAACGGTCGGCACTCGATACCTCCATTTCCCCGCGGCCTTGTCCAGTAGCTCGTGCGCTTCTGCCCTTGCTTCCTCGAAACCGACGCTCGGGTTCTTCTCAACAATGCGCGCGATCAACGCGCCGACCGGTGAGCCCGCCGCGGGCGTGTCTGGCCTTGTGAAGTATTCCTGTAGGTCACTCATGCGGCCACCGCTCTTTCCGCGTACCATTCGACGAAGTCCGGCTCCGGGTTCGCTTCGTCCCAAGCCTTACCTCGCTTCGCAAGCGCGTTTAGTTTGTTGCGGGCTTCGCAGAATTCGTCCAAGGACGTGAATGGCTCTTTGTCCGTATCGCGGCGACTCAATGCGACGATGGCGCGTTCCTCGGCGTTTAAGGTTGCCTGGAATCGTTCCGAAAATCCGAAAGGATACCGGTCTCTCCAGTTGATGTTGCCAATATGGAGTTCCTGCCGCTCGTCTTGATATTTGTTGAGCAAGCCGTCGCGTCCGCTTTCCGGAGTGCTTTCCCATCTGGCTCGGAATTTCGGGTCCTGCAGCATCCGTTCGACCTTCTTGGCGCGTTCTTCTCTTGCCTTTGCATCTCGCTCCAATCGTTCCCGGGCATCGCGTAGGTACTTCTCGAAGCCATCGACAAAACCGCTCATCGTGTAGATGGTGTCTGCGTTCTGACCTGGTGGCGGGTTATTGGCGTAGTACGTGATTGCTGCGTCTAGCAACGCTGGGTCATGGCCGATTATCATTTCGGCTAGGTCTTGCTTTTCCCCTTTCTTAAACTTCGGGACATAGCCGCTGGTTTTAGAGAACACACCACACAACGCCTTTACGCTTTGCGCTTTCGGCGGCGCGGTCCGAACGGTTGTTGTTGTCGGTTGTAACGGTTGTAACGGTTGTGTCGCACCCATGCGTGCGACTTCGAGACGTGAATTTGCGACTTCGAGAGTCGAGTTTGAGACTTCGAGAACCTGAGTTTGCGACTTCGAGAGTCGAGTTTGAGACTTCGAGCTTGAGTTCGCGACTTCGAGAACGGGCTCAGTCTGCGACTTTGATTCATCGCTCGGTCGTTCAAAGACGGAGAAATCAATCTTCCGGAGGCGCGTGCCGTGCTGGCCGCTCCGTGCACGTCCTTCATCGTCGCGGTCATCCGAAAGCACGCCACATTTAGTTAGGTCGTCGAGCCAACGAAAAATAGTTGCTCGATGTGTGCCAAGTTCTTGTGAGAGCCGGTCCACGCCAACAGAAATACCAGAACCGTCCGGATTCGCGTACGATGCCAACTGCAGTGCGAGCATGCGACGTTTTACGCATTGCTGCACCCATTCACGCGTGTCATTTTCCAGGCGATAAAAGTGAGGCGGGTATTTTCGTCCATCAATGACTGCTTTGATGACGGACTCTTCTTTGAGTGCAGTTTTCACAGCGGGCCGCCTTGTTCCGCAAGTTCGGCTTTGCACTCGCTGGCCCACTGGGAATATGAGCGACGCAGCGGAGCGGTCGGCTCGTCGTACCAGTCCATCTCTGAAATGTTGACGTCGTCAGGCAAACACAAATTGACGCCAATCATTTGTGGCGGTAAGGGTCTTGAGTTTTTAGGGAATTGTTTCTTACTACGGGAGAGAGTCTTTTTCACGGTTCACCCGAGGAGGGTGAGGGGCTACGGGTTGCGTAGCCCCCAGTGAACAATGGACCAAAGGGCTTCCGAAGGGGAGACTAGTCCCTTCGTTACTACGTTGGACTGTGACAAGTTCACAGCCAATCTTTTTGATTTCGCTCTTTGGAGCATTATTCCATTCACCCTGCCGACGAGTGCCTTGGGCTCAAGTCGGTTACTGCTTGCTCGCTGGCGATGGTCTAAGTCGCAAGCGTTTGGCGTCGTTTTCTCAGGAGTCCGCAAAGCGGAGTGCCGGAAGGTCGCCGGAAAAGCGAACGGGCCGCCCAGTTAAGAGCGGCCCGAGTAGGACATAAGCCCATTCCTTGAGAATGGGAAAGCCGTTTGTGAAGCCTACTCGTGTTCGCTGCCTCTTTGGGAGGCATTGGTGCTGTTGCTGTGACAGGTTCGTTTCAGTCCTATGGACAAAAAGTGTCAGTCTCGAAGTCGAGGACCGTTCGAGCCTGTTTCGGCCTGGAAATATCCGCAAACCGGACGTTCAATAAGGGTTTTTGGGACTAGAAACCCTTCATAAACTCAAACTGCTTTCCTGCAAGTCCCGTATTCGGTGTGTGTTGCAGACGTTTTTCAGTTTTGAGTGAAACGCATACACCTCGCGAAGCCCAAAACTTTTTGCAAGAATAAGGGAAATTTTCTTACCGGCCGAAACTGTTGCGGAAAAGCCCCCGAAAACGCCCGCTTCTCACAATGAGATGCTATATATCACGTCGTTATGGCACCTGTGGGACTCGTGGGGCGCTTTTGCCGCAAGGACACGATTACTGAGTAAATCAAGAAAAAAGTCCGCTGGTGGCTTTCCTGGTTCCAAATCCGGAAAATGTGCCGAATATTACTACTTAATCGCGCTGTCGCTGAACCCATATAACTGAAACTAAATAACTTAGCGAACCGTCCCCTCCGTTGTCTTTGAAAACAATAGACATGGATATTTATAGTTTATCAAGTGGATAATATAGTCTCGACTTACGCCGCCTTTGCACTCCGGACACAAATACGCCCTCAACGCACGCTGGCTTGTCGTGTCCTGTTGCCAATGCGACGTGACGCCGCGGCGTAGGCGTCTGCCTCTGACGCGTGCCGGTTTTTTTCTAAACACGACTCTTTAGCTGCTGTGTTCACTGCGCTTCTTTCTCCGCCGCTTCCACTCCGCGCGCGCCTCTTCCAATTGCCGCTGAAACGGATTCTCGGCAAGTTTACGCACATCTTTCCCGAACTTAATCAACTCTTCGTCCGTCATCCGGCGTAACCGTGCCCGCAATTTATGGAGAATTGCTTCATCAGACTCGAACCCAATCATTGTCGCTCCGGGCGGAGCAACGGGAATCTGAATTTTACTTCGATATTCTGGTTTTGTCCTGCCGATATTGCACCGGCACGAGGTTATTCGACGGCGGGATTTGTAAGGAGCGTAGGAATCTCAATAGGCTCTAAACGCGTGGACAGCCCTTGGGGCTTTCAAGGGTTCATTGGTTGGAAAGCTGCAAAACGCCTTCGGCCCAATCCGAAATATAGTAGCCACCTGTCCACGAATCGCGGTTCTGAGGCACCGCCACTTCATACGTCGCGATACCGTTTGTCTCATATATCCGCCGGATAGTGCCGTCCTCTTTCGGGAAGAATTGCCAGAATTGCCAGTCGAGTTGGGCCGCTTCGCCGCATTCATCGAAATTACTGTGCCCCTCGGTCACAGGTCACAGTCCAGTGATTTGCCGGTTTACGAAATCCACCTGAACGGTCCTGGCCTCTTCAAATTCTTTCTCAATGCCCAAGACTTCGCATCGAAGCACGACGCGGACCTCCGCATCAAAATGTCCCGGAAGATGCCTTGTCGAGGTGTAAACATTGGAAGGTGGCGACCCGGCGAGTTGCCATAACCTGTATGCAACATCTTCCTTGGCGTCGAACTGAATGGGAATAGTCCTCTGGGCAGGAACGGACCAACGAACGTTGTCCGGCGTAAACGCGGGCTTGCTCACCTTCTGGCTGTCGCTAAATTTTGCTGTTTGGTCCTTACTCCACAGGAAAATACATTTGACCTCTACATCGAACTTAGAGTGGTTCTCGACCTGAATTGTGTAGTTCCGCTGGTGTCCGTTCTCTGTTTTGATTGAAAGTATAACGGAGTCGGCCATTTTGCGGCGCTCCTCATCACCTTGATAGAGTGGCTCGGTCCACGACGGCAGTTCTTCGCGCAACCGCGCAATCACTTCTTCGCCGGTCGTGAAAGGGTAGGCATTCAACTGGAGTTGCTGGCGGATACCTTCGATTGCGGTCCCGCGTTGAATGAATAATGCGACGTGAAGAGGCCGACCAAGAATTTGTTCCATCAGCGTAGCGATGGCGACTTCTTGCTCTATCCAGACAGACGCGCGGGTGATGTCCCGGCCTTCAATCTTGCCGCGGCGGTGCATTATCACTATCAGACCGACAGATTCGTACAGACGGCGTAGGATGTTTTCTGACAGAGCTTTCAGCGTTGTCTGATTCTCAGCGAAGTACCCGTCAAAAGGCGTATATTTCGCCACCATCTCGCAGACTTGTTGGCCTAGCTCTCGTTCTTCGAGAGAATACTGGCCGCAAGAAATAAAAACTGTTTTTCGGCGCTCAGGCATCGAGGCTCTTCGGGGCTCCGGCTTCTGTTTTGTCGGCTAGGAGACTATCGCAGTATACTGACAGTTACGTATCTGTTATCAATAAACTTTGCCGAAGCGCGTATCACTTGCGACTGCTCTACTGAATCGGATAATCGACTTCTATCTGAATTCATCGGACTTCAATGGAATCAGAGCAAACGTCATATTCGGGGACTCGGGACCGGATGCGCCGGAGACCCTCAAGAAGTTGGTTGGGCGAAAGCCTGTTAGAGGAATGGTTGACGAAATACATTCGCATCAATGGTGAGAACGGTCCTGCCATAGTCATCGCGCCTCTCAAAGAGGTGCGAAATCTGCGCCAGAGCCCCGCGCACAAATTCGTTGACGACGAATTCTCGATTAAGTATCAGGACAAGAAAGAGGAGCTTATCGCAGAAGTGTATCGGTCGCTCTCAAATATCAGAATGTTTTTCCAAACGCACCCCAAGGCACAGGGCTATCAGTTTCCCGACCATCTCAAGCTGGAACATCTGGTCATATTCTGACATGGCGACTTACACATCGCAGGCAGCTACTTTGAAATTTCGACCACGGAGCAGAGATGGCCTCTAATTCATCGAGGCCCTCCGAAGAAATTGTCTTCCATAGGTACTTCCAAAAACTTAGGCCGGACCTTCGTCGCCGTTTCCGAGGCAAACAAGACTTAGAAGACCCGAAAATGGAACCGGGGCTGGGTAGCTTGCTCGCAAATATCCAAGACGTCTTCAACAAAGACCTGCGACAGCAAAATCCGAACTTCTACTTCGACTACATCGAGTCATCCGAGGCTAACGCCCTTGCTTTCGCCGACGAAGGTTATATTTTCGTTGCGATAACTATGCCTCTGATTCGGAAGTTATGGCACATCAGCGAACGGCTTAGTTACGAGCAAGCTGTCCGAGAGATTCTGAAGGTCGAGCCGGGGATACCCGAACCTTGGGCAATTCAGGCTTTCTTGTTTGCGACTCAATTGTCCTTTGTGATTGCGCACGAATTTGCGCACCACAAGCGAGGACACATCCCATCGCCGCTCGAATTGCACGTCGAACTTTCGGACCGAACCGGCTCAATTAAACTACAAGCACAAGAAGTTGATGCTGATGGCTTGGCAACATACATGGTCTTAAGCCATCTAATCACGGGCTTCCGGCGTGACCACAGCCGCGCTTTACTCACGTTGGATTTCACAGAGAGCGAATTGGACGAGATACTCTTATGCTCGTTCGTAATCTCTGTCGCGAGCGTATTTGCTATATTTCCTGCGGTTGTCTTTGACCAATATACTCTGTTCCGGTTGCCGTATCCGCCGCAGGCAATTCGACTGGACCGGATAATGCTTAATGCGATGACTTGGTGTAACCAAAATCGACCGGCATTGGGCTCAGTCATAAAGCCGGAATGGTTCAGACGAATATTGTTTGCGTCGTTACAAAACGCCGCTGACGATTGGTCCGGTCAAGTGCTTCGTCCGCCTTTAAACGAGGTGTACTTCTCACAGCTTAACGCTGAACTTGTTCAGCTTATCGAACGCAATTGAATGCGGACTAAAGACAAAAGGGCCAAACCTCTCGGCTTGGCCCGCACTGGTTTATTTGAAGACTAGCAATCGCTCGTTTTGTTCTCAACCATTTCGACCTCCAAATCACAGTTGAAGAATTGGTAGACCCCGCGCTTGCTTGACGCCAGAGTGCGTATGGTTCGCGGACAATGAGCGGACAACACTCGCCTCATCTCGTTCTTGCGCGTGTTCCTTCCTTCGTCGTCTCTAGCCAATCGCAAACCTCTTTCCAATTGAATCGCAGATACCGGCCAATTTTGTAATGGGGAATCGGGTTCCGCTGCCGCTTGCGGGTCATCTCGAAGACCCATCTATGTGAAGTCTTCAGTCGCTCAGCCAGTTCGGCAGGCGTGAGAATATCAGCCTGGGTCTATCACGTTGCCTCTCCCTTAGTTTTGTCCGCCAATCGGACTTAGCCCAGGGCCTTGCGGCGCGCGCCCACTCGACTGTTAGCTTGATTTAGCGGATTCGCTTTTCCACATCACACAAAGTTTTGCACAGCATGCGAGCTTGTCCCCGCGCGAAAGCGCATGCTACCAAATCATCCCTCACAGGAAGTTGGCTAGACGAGGATAACAAGCCCAAGGCTTCCACTCTTTCTAGCCCGGCTAGCGGGCCAAGCCCAAGTAGCCGACTCCTCTCCGAACGCCAATCTCCCTGAGAGCCGGAGAAAGAAAACCGTTGCCTTGGCTGCGGAATCTGTCGGAGCCGTTTGCCCCGCGCGCGGATTTTCGTCCGAACTCAATTTTGAAAGGGAGAAAGTTATGGGTAGATACCAAGTAACTTGCATCGTAAAAAAAGGCGACCACTACGACCCGCACGAGCGTATCCAGTACATAGGACAGCAAGGCAATTGGATGCTCTCCGAAGATTCGGCCATCAAGAGAATAGAGTCCGGACAAGACAGTTTCTTCGTCAGCGTTAACGGGAAAGAGGTAGACGTTATCGTGGCATCTCACAAAGGCCGGAAATATCTTAAAACGACCGCGGATGGCTACGCACCGAACAACTTGCTGAACTTATCCGAATGCAAGGGATGCAAAGTGATTGAGTAGGTCGAGCTTCCCAGCATCTGGTTTGCTTAGGCTGCGAACGGCTTGCTTGGCTCCGTTCGCACCTAAGTCCGAGCCACCCGGTGTGCCCCACGGAAAACTACCCCGGCGATTGCTGGCGAAGCTATACTCGGTCGGCCCGTGTCTGCACGGCTAAAGGAGCACAATGCCTGGGGCACGCTCACGACCCTTCCGCTTGGGTGACCGTTCCGAACAGCTTGTCGAGTTCCTGCTTTCTGCGTTTGCCTTTACGACTCCCGTGCCGCGACCGGAGGATATAGGCTTCGATTTTTTCTGCAGCCTTATATCTAGGGAGGACCAGCTCCTTAGGGCGGGACCATTCTTCACAGTCCAAGCAAAGAGCAATGCTGACGAAGTTGTTTATAAGAAGGACCATGAGGTTGCCTGGATTAACAGGCCAGGAAAACCCACTGCTCCTGTGCGTCGGCAATCGTGACGCCCTGTCAATGGACGTCTACTCTACCTGGAACCTACTGTGCGGGCCGCTCTACAGAAAGCCGACTGGAATTATACTTGTGCCCGGTTCCACCAAAAAGTGGCCGGGAGTCGAATTCAACGACGACGGAACACAGGAAATTCATCTCGGCGACCCAATCGTCCGTATCTGTGCCTCTGAGAGTTTCGATGATGCCAAACTGGATACCATTTCGTCCGTCATCAATGAGTGGGTCGCGCTAGACCGTCTCAACATTGTGAACAATAGGGCCGGGATGCATTGGGTAATCGGGCCGCTCTCCTACAAGACTGACCATCCGCCATACGAGGAAGGAACCGGAAGTGTTTCCTTTTACTGGCACCCAAACAACTTAGGCACATGCTCAGCTAACCTTGGCCGTGTTGCCACCGCCCTTCAGCTTATATATCGCCACTTGTCGGAAACCGATAAGGCCAAGGAGCCTTGGCCTGACCGTACCGCGGCCCTCCGCGATGTGTTGCGGTCGCATTGGGAGCTATTTGACGAACCTGTGAAACAGTTCCTTGTCCAGATGGATTTGAATCTCTGAATGACGTCATTGGGCTGTAGCGTCCGTTTATCACGACGCGCGCGCACATCACGCGGCCTGTTCAATCGGCACAGCGGCTGCTTCTTTCCGCTTCGCGCGCCATCTGGACTTTCGCCCGTTCGCCATGTCTCGTCCCCATTCCTCAGACACAGGCGGTCTGCCGCGTTTCCTGGTCGCATTTGCCTCAGGACCTATCCCAGGGCTAGCGAGGAATAAACCGTGGACATTTTTGGCTGGCTGCCCCGATTTTGACCCATCCTGAGAAGCGTCCCCGACCCACCAAGGATTTGATTTTGGCATCCCGCGGCCTTCGGACCATCCAGGCGGTCGCGTCGCTCCGATAATCCATCTGCGGCGCGCGGTCCGAATTGCTTCCATGCGGTCGCAATTCTGCTCGACCATGATGCCCGTGATGATTTGTTCCTCGTCGGGTGTCCAGCCTTTTCCGGTTTCCGGATTCAAGTACGGTTCCATTTCTCATTCCTCCTTGTCATCTTCCCAATCTCTCCAATGTGCCGGTGCATGTATCACAGGCGCATATTTCTTCGCGGCAGCGCGTTTCTCCAAGCGTCGAATCGCCTCGCCGCGATTGCATACTTCTTCGTGCATCACGCGTTCAATGTCGCGTTCTTCCTCCGGCAAACGGAATTTAAGTTGTGGTGTCATTCTGAAATCTTCATTTTCCGGATTGGTTTTGAACTGGGGGAATTGAACTGGGGGATTAATAGAGAGAGTTTTTTTAATCCATACTCTCTTATTACCCCTCCCCCATCCCCCACTTCGTTACGGCCCTTAGAATCAATAACTTAATCTTTCTAACTGGGGGAGACCTATTTCCCCCCAGTTCACAGTTTCAGCGGTTTTCCCCCAGCTTCTCCCCCAGTTCAATCGCTATCACGCGACCACAGTACGGTATTCGAGCGCGTCATCCCCGTCCTGATGATTGCGTCGGCATGGGTAAGATTTCGCCACGCCTGACTAAAAGGGCCGAAACCACCTGGGCAGTTTTCCGGTTTGATTGATTTCTTACACTGACGCTCGGGGCTGTTCGGGTGCTTATCGTAGAAGCGTAGGATTTTATTCTCGAACGCTTGGACAAATGTCGCCGCGTCGTCTGGCATCAGCTTCTTGTACAAGGCAAGCTGATAGTCCGCGAACTGCAAACCCAGCTTCATCGTTGCGTCGGTTATTGTCGATTCGCCACAGGTCGCGGCGACAATCAGGGCAAACCGTTTTGCCATATCCAGCACGCGGCTATGCTTGCCGCGGTCAACGCCCGAACTCCACCAGAAGATAGCTTCCTGAGCCTCTTCCGATAGAATGACGTCCTGGATTTCTTCCAGACTGAGAACCGCCGCAAGCTCCGCCCGGGCCTGTTCCATCTTCATTTCGTCATTCCCGCTCTTGATGTCCGAGAGCGATTTGTCGGAAAACGACAAAATGAATCGGCTTTGGAGACCACTAGCCGCACCTGACGTCCCGGCCCAGATTCTTTCAAACCTGTCTGTAGTGGCCGAAGCGCATATTGCAAAGTGCGCGTTCTCAACCGACTTGCATCCGCCATTTCTCTCGATAACGGCTCGACCGGTCTCTCCTGATTCGTACAAACGGAGGAACTCACCAAACAATGAGTTGCGGCTACCCGTAGTTTGTTTAGCCTTCTCGAAGGCGTCCGCAAGCTCGTCCGGTCGATAAAGCGTTCGGGGTTTCTCGCCCAGAATCTCGACGAGCGCGGGGCCACTGTCCAGCGATAGCTCCGCGTTCACGTCCGGCATAAGAGGTAAAATCGCCCGAGCGATTTCTTTGTCCGCTGCGCTTTTGCCTGTTCCGGCGAGTCCGACGCTGCAAGCGTAGAACCTGGGTTGAAGAAACGGCTCGCTTTTGATTCGGACGCGGCCTGAGAGCGCAACTCCAACGTAAGCCAGTGCCGCAATTGCTTTATGGTCGTAGGCAAGGTCCGGCGTAATTGCGTCAACCAGCTTTCCGAGCGGTCCCGGCAATCGTGGGAACTCCGGTAACGATTCGTTTTCTGACGACGCGGCTTCCACTTCTGGCACTTCGGGAAGTCCCTGTCGTTCGAGTTGGAAGTCTTCCAACAGTGCGATGTCTTTAGCGCGCATTGGAGGCTCCCCACTTTTCAAAAAGTGCAACTGGAGTCGCAGCGGTTTCGAGCCACTGACTTGCCTTCGCGAACGAGAGCACATCGAGCATCGCCGCCAGTCTGGCTTCCTTGTGATAGAAGCGTGCTAGAGCGGCCCATGCCGCTCCGGATTCTGGAAAACGGATGAGCACATCCTTCGCAATTTCTGCCATGCGGCCAAGGCTGCGATAACGCGAACTCACTTCGCGATGCCGAGAATCGACCCACTGACCGAAGCGCACGGCTTTTGTACGTGCCGCTCGCTTTTCTACTGACTCAGGCTCAACGGTTTTTCCGAGACCCTTCGACAGCATTACCGTATTCGCGGTCCACGCGCACCTATGGCAGTAAGCAACTTCGTTTGTAAAGGAGACGGTGGAGCGCGACCCGCCTTTACAGTTGCGGCAATCCGCGCGATTTCCGTGCACGCGGTGTCCGGATTCTTGGAGTAGGGCGCGCATACTCATGCCGACACACCGCTCAAGACTCCGCGCAACCCGACTGCTAGCCGAGGCTCCGCGTCTGGGCGTAACTCGAACCATTCCATATCGCCTAGATTGACGTCGGGGGGCAGATAGAGTTCGACCCGCTTCATGTCGCGGGGAACTGGATTGAATTTTGGGGGATGCGACTGTTTAAGTCGCTTCGAGGAAGGAATTGTCATCACGCACCTTGTGAAGGTGGGGACCGCATCTCAGCGGCCCCCCTAGTGTGTGCATGACCCAGCGTGGCGAGCGCCGTTATACTAACGTCTTCTGTTACGAGAAAAATTCGCACGGTTGCCTCCAAGTCGGGTTTTGCACACGTCCCGGCGCAGCCTATGGCACGCTCGGGGAACTACACGTCCGCGGCGGCCAAGCCGTGAACGATTGGCGATGTCTTATCAGGAGTCCGCGAAGCGGAGTGCTGGAAGGATTGCCGAAGAAACGAGGGAAAATGCCCCTCTATAAATACTGCAAGAGTGTGAAGGGGGTGCATGACGCTTTTTGTCACGCTGCCAGTGTTAAGGGTCTGTCAGAGCTTCCTGACACTTCGCCTTCCCACGCTTCAAAGCTCACAAATTTGCGCTTGTTTATTTCCCTGAAACTGCAAATTTCCTTCCCATACAAACTCGTCCCGATTTGGTTTAGCTTTAAGAGAATCTGGCGAATGAGTTCAGGACTTAACCCGAACTCCGCGGCGATGTCCACGCTGTTCAGAGATGGAAACTGCCGGTAGCGGCGATAGATGATGCCTGCCAAGATGAGAGCCACACCGTTACGAATGGACCTAATCTCAACGCCAAGGGAGCAAATCGCTCTCTCCAAATCCGCCGCGCGCTGTTTTAGGTCAGGGTGATAGCCGGGAATTTCAATCACGCCGTTCTCCGACAACGCAGCGACAGCCTGAGACTCGGCAACGAGGCTCTTCAAGCGTCTTTCCAATTCGGGAATCTGTGCCCACAGCCGGTCTTCGGCGCGTCGAATGCGCTTGGGGATTGAGTCATCCGATTTTCGGACACATGCGCGTCTTTCTAGGAAGGTCGCTACAACGTGCGCGAGTTTTTTATCGCTCATAGCCCACACTGGAGCGGGCGACTTCTGTCCGCGTTTCATATCACCTTGCTCCATCTCCCGGTTTTCATGCCGCCTTCCCGCGCATGTCAGCATGCACTCTTTGGAGTATGGATTCGGGGATTCTAAGGACGCAGTAGCCGCGCTTGAATCGCCGTTCAGGGGAGGAGAGTTTGAGAACGCCGGGGTGGTCTCGGAATATCCGGCGGACCGAATCCTCAGAGAGTTGCCACAGCGAAGCGACTTCGGCGGGAGTGTAATGTTTTTCGAGGGCTGCCATTGGGCACACATCTCCTAGGCTCATCTTTGCTATGTGTAATACCCGCTCCAGGACAAGAAGCGGATTGCTGTGACCTTCGACTCTGGGATACAGTTTAACAAACTATTGACAGTTGGTCAACTTATAAAGTGGTATTGACAATTAATCTAGGTTTCGAGGGTTATAATTCACACTTTCCGGACACGCTGTTCCCCCATATTGAGCACCTTTCGGCCTCGTGTCTGTGCCGGTTTGCCTGCTTCCAGGGCTTTGCGACCGTCGGCAATGGTCGATGCTTCCAATTCCGCTACCCAAGGCAAGTAAGCCTTCGCCGTAATCGTCGGGTTGGAGTGCCCGAGCATCTTGCTCACGGAATGCAGCGGTACGCCGTGCCTCAGGTTCCAGACAGCGAACGTGTCGCGGAGCATATGCGGGTGCGGCGCGCGCGATTTTCCCAACTCGTTCGTGGCCTCTTCGATGCCTGCCTGCGTGAACAATTTCATTAAGCGCTTGCGCCATGTCACCGTGTCGCTGTGGGCCGTGTAGTCCGCCATCCGGAATGGATGGCTTGCACCAACGCTGTCGCGCTCAAGCGGAACGCTTCTGAGCAGCGCAAGCAGAGGCTCCGGTAATGGGACCGTCGCAAGCACACCGGTCTTGTGGCGGCGGTAACGCAACACGCCCTCGGCGTCCACCGATTCGGGCCGGTACTGAACTGCATCTACTAGCGCCATCCCGGACCATCGTAACAATTCAACGAAGGTCGTGATTCGCTGTTGCCAGTGCTCGCGCGTGGCCGCCGGTATATTTTCCGGTGCGCTGTTCGCCACAGCTTCGAGAATCGCGGCGTACTGCTTGTCTGTAAATATCGCGGTGCGGCTACCTTTTTCGTAGTCGATTCTTCGGAGCTTGCGCGCCGGGCTGTCCCGAATCCAACCTTGTCTTTCGCAAAAGTTGAAGAACGACCGGACCATGCCCCAACGCTGTGCGGCGGTATAGTCCGAAAACTTCCACGACGCGCGCCACCTGGTCAAAAATTCTGGCGTCAAGTCCGTAACGTACGCCGGTCGTGTGCCCGCGGGAATCTTGTCCAGCCAATTAAACAAGTGACCGTTACTGGTGACGTCTTTAGTTTCCGGGTCAACGTGGCCGAGCAGCGAGCGCGCCATTGCGACGGTGCCATTCTCGCCAAGCCGTGCGGCCATATCTGAAGTGTAGAGCGCAACGGCTTCCGCGATGCGAACCTGCTTGGATTCTTTGTCGGATTCGAGCTTCTTGAGTCTCTGCAAGCGCGGGTCCCACGAGTCGCGCAATTCCTGCGCAGCGTCTTCGGCGCGCTCCCAGGAGCGAGTCTTGGCGCTGACGCGGCGATTCTTTCCCCGGTCTGCCTCGTAGACGAGCAAAGTTTTCGAGCAGCGACACTTGCGCCACTCGGCTCCCTTGCTCTTGTCTTTGCACTCTGAGGAATGGCGCACAATGACTTTCACGGTGCGCGTGATGGCTGGGTTCATGTATTGGCGGCCTCAAACCCAGCTTATTCTTTATGCCAAATTTATGCCAATTCTTTCTGCTCTGGACTTAGTTCCTTTGTTCTCAATCAGATAACGGCCACTAAATCAATAAATGTCGTACTGCTCCCAGTGCAAGGTGGCGTCGGACTGAATGATGATGTGCTTGTGCGCGTTCTGCTCCAGCTCGTCGATGAGCATGGACTCGCGAGTTTTCAGCGCTTTGGCGATTTCCGGATGCACACGCAACGTCAGGTTTGGATTGTCGGGAGTTGCAGCGGCCATTTTGCGCGCTTCGTTCTGGATTTCGTAGCACAACGTCGGAATAGATTTAACCATCCCGGAGCCGGTGCACGACGGGCAGGGCTGGCACAGTACACGTTCCAGCGCTTGCTTGGTGCGCTTGCGCGTGATGCATACCAGGCCGAATTCGTTGAAAGAAAGCGCTTTCGACGGCGCTTTGTCCTGATCGAGCGCTTGTTGCAATGCGGACAGAACGCGTTCGCGATTGCGGCGCTCTTCCATGTCGATGAAGTCAACGACGATGATGCCGCCAAGATCACGCAAGCGAATCTGCCGCACGATTTCTTTCACGGCCTCGAGGTTGGTCTTGACGATGGTGTCTTCCAAACGCGTCGAGCCTTTGCCGACAAACTTGCCGGTGTTGACGTCAATCGCCACCAGCGCCTCGGTATGGTTGATGACGATGTAGCCGCCGGATTTGAGCCAAACCTTGGCACGCAAGGCCTTGTCGAGTTCGTGCTGAATGCCGAACTCTTCGAAGATGGGCTGTTCCTTCGCATAGAGTTTTACGCGACTGACCAGCTTCGGCTGGAAGCGGCTGACGAATTCCGTGACCTTCGCGAATTCTTCCTCATTGTCGATCCAGATCGCGGTGAAATCGTCGCTAACGTAATCGCGCAGAATACGTTCCACAAGATTCAGATCGCGGTGCAAAATTGCCGGAGCTTTGCGGTCATCATGCTTCTGCTTGATTTCCAGCCAGGTCTTGCCCAGAAAATCGATATCGGTGCGAATTTCGTCATCGGTCGCTTCGCCTGCGGCGGTGCGGACGATAAATCCTCCCGGATAGCTGCCGCGCGCTTCGCCCACCAGACGCCGCAAACGAGAACGATTTTCCGCGCTGGCGATTTTGCGCGATACGCCAATGTGATCGATGGTCGGCATATACACCAGGAAGCGTCCGGGCAGTGCCACGTGACTGGTGATGCGCGCGCCCTTTTTGCCGAGCGGTTCCTTGGCGATTTGCACCACGACTTCCTGGCCGGCCTTCAGCATTTCGGAAATCAGTTGTGGCCGCCGCGAGTGTCCGTGTCCACTGGAATGGCCGTATCCAGGACGTCCGCCGCCACTGCGATGCTGTCCGCCGCCGCTACCGCCGCCGGGCCGGCGTTCAAATCTTCCGCGCCCGCGGTCACCACCCCTGCCGCGATCGCCGCCGCTTCCGCCCCGGTCACCGCTCCGGTCTGGGCGTCCGCCTCTGCCGCCGCGATCTCTTCCGCCACTATCCCGGCCGCCACTGCGAAATGGCCGCTGAAAACGGGAGCGGGGATTGCCGCCGACGCGCGCGGATTGTCTTGGGAATTCGCCCAGCGGTTCTGGCGCCTGCCCGGGAACGCGCGAACGTGTTTCACCCGGAAGTAAAATTACATCATCGTTAACATGAGCAGGAGCGTTGTCCTGCTGCACATGCTGTTCGCCCTCGCCATGCGTTTCATGTGATTCATGCGACGCGTGCGAAGAATCGGTCTCAATATGATCGCCAAGGGCGGCAACGTGCAGCGCATTTTCGTGCGCGGCGTCGGCTTCCGCTTCAGCCACCGCTTGCGGCGAACTTACAATTTCCTGAACGTCGTGCCGGTGCTCGGGGTCATGTTCATGATCGTGCTCATCGTCTTCGTGCTCCTCGCCAGATCCCTGCGCCCGTTCGTTCTCTTCGTGTAGCTGGTCTTCGTCGTCTTCATCCTGTTCGACTTCCGCCGCCGAACGCTCGTCAACGGATTGTTCCTCTTCGTCGTCCTCTTCAGCCTCGTCTTCTTCAAAAATCGCTCCACCGGAAGTGGAAGCCGCGGAAACTTCCTGGCGAACCAAATCCTGCTTGGCTTCGATTACGCTGGTGGAGAGTAGCTTGGCTTCTTCTTCGCTGATGTCCACGTCCGGAGCGGCTTCCGCTTCCGAGGCCGCGACGCTTAGCGTTTCTTCATCGTCGCCGGTTTCGGCGGATACGTTGCCGCGGACTTCATTCGAAAGATCCTCCGCTATTGATTGGTTCGGCTCCGCCGATTCGATTCCTTCTGTGGAAGCGCCAGCCAGAAGCCAGCTGGGCAAACCGCCACGCGAACGGCGCGGAGCGTTGGCGGGAGCGGGCTGCCCGGAAACGCGCGGTTGCGGCTCATCCGGCTCAACGTGTGGTTCGAAGCGTTCGGGCTCTGCGACGGGAGCCGCCGCAATGAGTTCCGTCACGGGACGTCCACGATATTTAGCGAGCGACTCGCCCGGCAACACGAACGGTTCTTCCGTTGAGTCCGGTGGAGCGGATGGTGCAGAAGTGCGCGGAGCATCGCCGCGATTGTCGAAGTCACGACGGGGGCCGCGATTATCGTAACCACCGCGATTCGAATGACCGCCACGACCACCGCGGTCAGCGCCACGATCCGGGCCACGGTCGCCACGAGATTCGCCGCCTTGCGGGGAAGCGTATTTGGACGGAGGAAGATCACGGCCACCGCTGGGACGGAATCCGCCGCCACTGCTGCGACCGCCACGTCCCCGGCTACCACCACCACCGCCGCCGCGTCCAAAACGTCCTCTGCCGCCGCTGCGGCCAAAGTTTTGCCGATCGCCGCCTCGGTCGCTGTCACCACGGTCACTGCCGCCGCGATCACCGGCAGCTCGCGGACTGAAGCTGGGCGATGGACGATACTGGGTGGGGTTGTAGCGCGGAGCAAAATTTTGCGGAGCCGATTCGTTCGAATCGGGCTGACGCTCTTCTTCAGTATGCACCTGTTCGACGCCCGGGGCGCCCGCTTCTGATTCTTCCACGTGCGTGTGCACATCGTGCTGCTGGGATTCGCCCTGGGACTCTTCGCTTACGGATTCTGTGGCAGGCGCTTCGTGCGCGTGTGCCAGCATTTCTCCGGGAAGCTCGATGTGCTCGGAACTCGCGGGCGGCTCGCCATGAGTGACTGCCGGCGTCGGTTCATGCCCGTGGCCGTGATCGTAATCTTCTAGATTTTCAAAAACATCACTGACGTACAGGAAGGCGTCGCCGTCCAGGCCGATATCCACGAACGCAGACTGCATGCCGGGTAGAACGCGGGTGACTCTGCCTTTGTAGATGCTGCCGACGAGGGCGAATTCTTTTTCGCGCTCGATATAAATTTCGACTAGCTGACCTTCTTCCAAAATCGCGACTCTCCGCTCATGGGAAGTCGCGCTGATGACCAATTCTTTTGACATGAAAACTCCTCTTTCGCAGTCCCGACAAAGTCGGGAACAGGACGCATCGCCGCAGGCTCATGGCTGACGGTTGTCCAAACAAACGGAACCACCTCCGCAAGAACCGGAGCACTCTTATGCCACAGCAAACTGATCTCAGGGTCTGTAAGTACAACTTTTTTATCGCAGGGTTTGTAAGACAAACCCTGCAACCCTGACACCCGTACTGAAGCGGCTTGGGGGTCGTAGCCGAAGGAGAGATTAGACTCTGCACAGCTAACGAGGATGGTCCGTCGCCTGGTAAACCCGTGGCGAACGGCGGACGATGCTGTCCTCACTTAAAATTACCTATTCAGCTTCAGGGCCTGTAAAACGAACTCTTTTGTTGACGGCTCTCTGAAAAAAAGCCCGAAACCCTGAATGCCTAACTTTCTAAATAACTTCTACTCGAGCGTCCCGGGAAAATCCGGAACCGCCGATTACTGGTTCACGGCCTAATTGACGAAGCGGCGCAGCCGGACATTCATCACCAAGCCGATCGCCATGAACACAAACAATGTAGCCGAGCCACCGTAGCTCATTAAGGGCAACGGTATGCCGGTCACCGGCATTGCGCCAATGACCATGGCCACATTCACTAAAACGTGGAAACCCAGCGCTGCTGCAACTCCCATGACCAGAAACATTCCTGCGCGATCTTTCGCGCGCTGTGCATTCTGAACGAGTCGTAGCAGAAGCGCCATGTACAGCCCTAAGGCAAGCAGCACGCCTTTGAATCCCTGTTCTTCCGCCCACGCCGACATGATGAAATCGGAATACCGGACGGGAATATAACCCAGTTGATTCTGACTGCCGTTGCCAAAACCTTTACCCCAGAAGCCGCCGGAACCCACGGCAATTTTGGATTGCAGAAGCTGATAGCCTGAGCCTTTGGCGTCGTCTTCCGGGTGCAAGAAAGAAGTGATCCTTTCCCGCTGATACGCTTTGAGGAGGTGCTTGCTGACGGGAGGATAAAACACCGCTCCAACAAGCAGAACCCCAGCTAAAGTAAAAATTCCGGCGTGTTGCCACTTTAAGCCCGCCAAAAATGCGCCCACGGCAAGCATGGGGACGAGTACAAGAGCGGTGCCCAAATCGGGTTGCTTAAGAATGAGTGCCAGTGGCACGCCGACGAGCATACCTGCCTTCAGCAAATCACGCAAATCGAGCTCGTCCGACCGCACTTCCGCGAAGAAGCGGGCCAGTACAATGATTATAATCAACTTTGCGAGTTCTGACACTTGAAAGTCTTGTCCGAGGAAGTGAATCCAGCGTTTAGCGCCGAAGCGAGTCCCGCCCAGTACTAGGACTGCCGCGAGAGCCGTCAAGCAGACAACGTAAAGAATCAGGGCCTGATCGAGGATTAAATGGTAGTCCACCCGGGAAAGGCCGAACATGATTGCAAAGCCAAAAAGCAGCCACTTAATCTGTTTGATGTGCATGCCGGCAAGATTGCTGGCATGCGTGGCGGAATAGATTTCGAGCACGCCAAGCGCGCAGATCGCGGCCAGAATGGCGATCAGCCACCAATCGTAGTCACGAGTGCCGGGAGCGTCTTTCATTGAGGTTCCGGTTTCCCGTCGCCGGAGTGAGCGGGCGCGGCGGGAGCTTCTCCGGGCTCAACGGCCACCAGCGGCGCGACCACCGCGGCACCGCTTGCTGGATTTGCACCGTGCTGGTCGGCGGCAGTCACGGTGCCCTGAATCTTGCGATTCTTTTTGTCGTAATACGCTTTCACGATATCGCGCGCGACCGGACCAGAGGCGGTGCCGCCGTGCTGGCCGCTTTCCTGGACTAGAACCGCAACGACAATTTCTGGATTGCGCTTGGGGGCGTAGCCGACAAACCACGCGTTATCCTCAAATTTCTTTTGTTTGCCGAGGCGTTCGCGAGTGGCATAGCCGATGACTTGCGCAGTGCCGGACTTGCCGCTCATTTCAATGCCGGTCAATTTAAGTTGCGTGCCGGTGCCGCCGGGTTCGTTTACGACGCCGTACATAGCGTCAGTAATTTTTTGTTCGGTTGATTCGGAGATCGGGAAACGCTCTTCGCCTATATTTTGCGCATCTTTCAACATGTGCGGCTGTTTGAAAACACCGCCACTGGCGATGCCGCCGATGGTACGGGCGAGTTGCAGAGGTGTGGTGATGACGGCGCCTTGTCCAGTGGCTACGGAAATCACTTCGCCTTCATACCATTTTCTGTGAAATACGCGTTCGACCCATTCGCGGGAAGGCATGAGCCCGGCTTTTTCCGAAGGCAGGTCAATTCCGGTTTTGTGGCCGAGTCCAAATTTTGTGGCGTAAAACGATAGCCGGTCGATGCCCAGTTTCAATCCGACGTTATAGAAAAACACATCGCAGGAGGCGAGGATGGCTTTGTGCAGGTCAACTACACCGTGCGAACTCTTGCCGTACACCCAGCACTTGAACTGGCGGCCAAAGAACGTGCCATAGCCGGGGCAAAATGCGGTGTAGCTTTCTGGCGGAACTTTATCTTCCAGCATGGCGGTGGCGGTGATGATTTTGAAGACCGATCCGGGAGCTAGCTGAGCCTGGATGGCGCGATTGAGCAGCGGGTGCAGCGGGTCTTCGTTTAGTTTGCGCCACTCTTCTTTCGGGATGCGCACTGCGAAATCGTTGGGATCGGGAGTTGGGCGGCTGACCATTGCCAAAACTTCACCGGTGCGAGGATCGAGAGCAACTACCGCGCCGGGCCGCTGTCCGAGAGATTGCTCCGCGACGGTCTGCAAATCGTAGTCAATGGTCAGCGTGATTTGTTTTCCGGGAATGGGATCCTGCTGCGAAAGATGATCGACTTCTTTGCCAACGCTGTTGACAATCACGCGGCGCATGCCGTCGGTACCCATCAAGATATCGTTGTACTGGCGCTCGAGGCCGTCCATGCCGACTACGTCTCCGGGACGCAACTTGGTGTTGCTAGCTTCGATTTGCTGCTCACTGGCTTCGCCGACGTACCCGGTAGCGTGCGCGAGAAAGCCGTTCGGCATATAGCGGCGCCGCGAAACGGAAAGCATTTCAAGAACTGGAATATCGGAGCGATGCGATTCGATGAAATCGAGATCGGCGCTGGAGGCTTCTGGCTTGATGACGATGGGTTGGAATTTAGGAAGATTGCGGGTGTTTTGCAGTTGTTCATGCAAGTCGTCGACGGAGATGGCGAGGCCGTCGGAAATTGCTGGCAAATATTGTTCGACGAGCTTGGGATCGTCGCGCAAGAGAAGGACGCTGAAAGAAGGACGATTGTCCACCATCACGCGGCCGTCGCGATCGAGCATACGTCCTCGCGGAGCGATGATGGGAATGGAGCGAACGCGATTTTGTTCGGCCATCTGGCCGTATTTGTCGCTGTCGATTACCTGCAATTTCCAGAAGCCCAACAGCAATAGGCCAATCATGCCCACGATGATGTAGGAGACGACTGCCAGCCGCGTCTGCGGCAACCTGTTGTCACTGTGAAAGGAGTACGACACGAATTCTTCTTCTTTTTTATCTCAGGGTTTGTAAGTACAAACCCTGAAACCCTAGCTCAGGGCTTGAAAGTACAAACCCTGAAAGCCATTTTTTAGGAGCTGGAAAGGTTGCGATACAACGCTAAGCCCGCCGCGCCCGCGACTTTTTTAACGTAGCACCTGTTGATGGGAGTCGCAACTTGTCCGCGAGTACAGGTTTCCGAGAGGGCAACGGGTGCAGTATTGCGAGGCTGGATACGAGTGCGTATAGTCACCGCGAAGAGTATTCAACGGAGACCTCTGTGAAGTTCACACTCATTGTGCTTTTTCTTGCCTCTGCAGCGCTGGCGGTGGCGCAGGAGCCGGCCGCTCCGCCAAAGGAAGTGATCATCCATCCCCCGGCGGGGATGCGAATTAGATTAGGAGGCACGATTACCGCAGCGCACCTCATTGCGAGGGTTAGTCCGGTGTACCCGCCATTGGCGCGGCAAACCAGGATTTCGGGCACGGTGAGGCTGCACGTCATTATCGGCAAGGAGGGCTCTGTGCAGCAGTTGGAGGTAGTGTCTGGGCATGCGCTGCTGGTGCAGTCCGCGTTGGACGCGGTCCGCCATTGGAAATACCAGCCCACCCTTTTGAACGGGGAACCGGTGGAAGTGGATACGACGGTGGATGTGATTTACAGCTTGAATGGCGATGCTGCGCAGGATTCGCCAAAACTGATGGGCCTGGTGCGGAATTCCATCGATCCGATACTGCGGAAGGATGTTCTGGCGCTGCTGGATCAAAACGCCACTTCGAAAACAACCGCGGCGGCAATGAGAAAAATGTTCGACGGGATGCGGCCGATGATGCTGAAGGCATTTGCCGGAGTGGAGAGCCGCGAAAAAATTCTGGATTCCTACGAGGACAAACTGGTCGATCTGGTGAAGACCGACGATTACCGCGAGGCAGTCGTGGCGGCGTATGCGAAATACTTCGATGACGGAGACGTGAAGGCGCTGGTCGCGTTTTACGGGACACCAACGGGAAAGAAATTCAACGAAGCTATGCCGCAATTCTCAGGCGACTTGATCGAATTGGGGCAGCGACTGGTGCAAGCGAAGCTGCCAGACATTCTCAAGCAGCTATGCAAGGAATATCCGGAGCTGGGAGGAAAGATGCCGGAGTGTCCCGGGTCGGACGCAAACAAGAAGAGCGAGCTGGTCATGCCGGGCGCGGTTCGGTCCTCCCTGGGGAATTAAATCGCAATAAACTCCGATTTCAGAAAAGGGCGGTGGGGCGTCTGGTGCAGGCTTTGCCTTTTTCTTTGGCGACTTTCTCCAGGTCGGCGACGTGTGTGCCAGCTTGCGTGAGTACGTGCCAATGCTGATCAAGGAAAAACCTTTGTCCAGAAATTCACCGACGCGCGATGTGCCGAAGAGGAAAAGTCCGAGAATGACATTATTTTTGCGGGCGGCTTCGACCAGGCTTTGCGTGGCGGCATTAGCCGCTGTGCGCGAGTTGTTCGGCTCCCTGATGCGAGTGTTATGGCTGCGATGTTTCGTTTTAAGCCTAACTACACTACACGGGCTGGTGGGATTTCTCCAATTCCAGTCCGATAATAGAAATCTCGGTTGCGCATAAATCGAAGAGGAAGAGAGATCCTCGTCGCTGCGCTCCTCGCCATGACGGCCGGGAGATGGTACCTAGTCCGCGAGGCGAGCCTTTGTACATTGCTGCAAGACGATCGAGCGTAAAGTGAGACAGTGCGACGAGGCACCTATCGCTATTTCTAATGCGGGTTCCTGGAAATCGCCGATTATAATTATGGATACTTCGCGCGCATCGCCGCGCATTTTCATGACGACCCTTACAACGAACACTGTGAGCACTCCTGCGAAGCCGTTGCGGCTGGCGCTGATTGGCATGTCTGGCGCCGGAAAAACTTTTTGGACACGATGCCTCGCGGAGTCCGGCGTGTGCGCGATTTCCTGCGACGATCGAATCGAGGAGAAGCTTGCGGAGCGGCTGGCTGCGGGCGGGTATGCGGGAATCAATGGAGTGGCGGCGTGGATGGGATGGCCGGTTTCGGCGACGTATGCGGAAAGGGAAGCGCAGTATCTTTCCGAGGAAATCTCCACTCTGGATGAAATTCTGGCGGAGTTCGAAGGCAATCCGCAGAAATCACTGGTTCTGGATACGACTGGCAGCGTGATTTATGCCGGGAATCATTTGTTGCACCGGTTGCGGAAACTGATGACCGTGGTGTATCTGGCGGCGTCGGATGCGGAGCAGCAATTGTTGATTGAGCGATATTTGAGCGATCCCAAACCGGTGTTATGGCGCGGCGCCTTTCAGGCGAAGTCGGGAGAAAGTTCGCAGGACACTGTGGCGCGTTGTTATCCACATCTGATTGCTTCGCGGCGGCAGAGTTATGCGGCGCTGGCGCACGCGACGCTGCCGGTGGCTGCGCTTCGAGAATTGCCGCATACGGCTGCGGCGTTTCTTGGGCTGTTGCTGGAGGAGTTTCGGCTGCACAAAGTTGGCGGTTCGCGATGAGATACCGCAGCACGGCGGGAAAGGCGGCGTTGACGTCGTTGCGCGGCGCGGTGCTGCGCGGGCTTGCGCCTGATGGCGGTTTGTATATGCCGGCGGAATTGGCGCGGCGTTCGCCGGAGGAGTTGGAAGAATTTCGCGCGCTCCCGTTCACTGAAGTTTGCTTTCGTGTGGTGAAGCCGTTTGCTACGCCGGACGTTCCCGAGGAGGTGCTGTGGCAAACGGTGAGTGAAGCCATCAATTTCCCGGTGAAGATGGTTTCGCTTTCGCCCGGGCTGCACATTCTGGAACTTTTTCACGGACCGACGCTGGCGTTCAAGGATTTTGGCGCTCGCTTCATGGCGCGGTTGATGGGCTATTTTGTGCGCGACGAAGATCGCGAGTTGACGGTGCTGGTAGCGACTTCGGGGGACACGGGAAGCGCGGTGGCGCACGGATTTTTGGGCGTGCCGGGAATTCGTGTGGTGATTCTTTATCCTTCGAAGCGCATCAGTGAAGCGCAGGAGAAGCAGTTCACCACGCTGGGCGAAAATATTACCGCGCTGGAAGTGAGTGGGACTTTTGACGATTGCCAGCATTTGGCGAAGCAAGCTTTTACCGATGAGTCGCTGAACAAACGCGCGTTTTTGACTTCGGCGAATTCCATCAACATCGGGCGATTGCTGCCGCAAATGTTTTATCACCTGGCGGCTTACCGGCAGTTGCCGGTGGCTTCAACGCCGCTGGTGGTGGCGGTGCCGAGCGGAAATTTCGGCAATCTGACGGCGGGACTTTTTGCCAAGCGTATCGGATTGCCGGTGGCGAAATTCATCGCGGCGACAAATGCCAACGATGTGGTGCCGCAATATTTGTTGAGCGGGAAGTACGAGCCGCGTCCGGCGCAGGCTACTTGTTCGAACGCGATGGATGTTGGCAATCCGAATAATTTTCCACGGCTACTAGATTTGTGCCGGGGACGATTGGAATATCTGCGGCGGGAAATCTGGGGACACGGCGCGAGCGACGACGAGACGCTGGCGCACATGAAAATGGTTTGGGAAAAATACCGCTACATTGCTGATCCGCATACGGCAGTGGGGATTCTTGGGTGGGAGGCTTACAAGAAGGAACATAGCGAGCCGGCGCAGGGATTGGTGCTGGCTACGGCGCATCCGGCAAAGTTTGCAGACGTGGTGACGAAAGCGATTGGGACCGCGCCTCCGCTGCCGGACCGCCTGGCGGCATATCTGAAGCGGCCGAAGTTGTCGGTGGCGATGTCGAGCAGGTACGAGGATTTCAAACAGTTTTTGCTGGCGCACTGATCCCGCAGTTTTGGCAAGGCCGTCTATAAGTGATTTTGAAAGGGATCCTCAAGATTTCGATGTCTCCCGGAAAATCGCGGTGGACGTACTTCCGGAAGTATTTCTCGGGTGTTCTGACAGCCTGTGAAACTGTACAGACAAGCGAGACGAACTTCGAAAGTCGCCCGCTTAAGCGGATCCGGAGTGTCTGAGGTAGTGAGGATGTGTAAGACGTTTTCAGGCGCGTTGCTCGCAACCGTTTCGACGTAGGGCGCGAGCTCGGCATAAGAAATGGCATTTTTGTCGCGAACCGCCTCCCAGCCAGCATGACTGTACTGTGCTACATCGATGCCAATGCCCTGATACATATTGTGATTTCGGGTGTCGTCCAGCCAGAGAAAATAGCCGATCTTAACTACTTTTCCGTTTTGAATCAGAGCTGTGACTCCAAATCGGTGGAAACGGTGGCCGATGGTGGACAGCAATCGATCGATAGGTTGGCCATGGCCAATTGTCACCAGCTTAATCAGGAATCCGTTTTCAACGTCGCCATCCACCGACGAACAGCGCCTTAGCTCGGTATCGCGAGCTTGCTGTTCCAGCGGTTCCAGGCTTAGCGATGGGATCCGCTGCAGCAATTCGCGGTCCGATGTCTCGTCTAGCTTGATTCCAGCAACCTTTTTGAGTGTGGAGTGAAACCGCCAGTGGAATATTGCCGACTCAATGCGAAAACAGATCGCGCTGAAAGCGAACAAGAATAGGGCGGCAATCAGGGCACCGCGAGTGCTACGAAGCAAGAACCGCCCGGACGCGTAGGTCCACGGGAAGAGGTCGCGGAAGGACATGGGTTAGTAGACACCGATGGTAGGCGAAATGTGCCGAAAAGCAGATTCCTCGCTGCGCTCGGAAAGACAAATTGAAGAGTCACGCCGCTGCTGGAAGCCTCAGTAGATCGCTGCGCTTTCGCGGTTTTACGACTTGCGGAGGCGATCGAGGAAGTGATAGAGGAAGACGCCGAGGATGGAGTTCGCGACGCAGGCGATGAGGAGACGCATGGTGAACCAGGGTTGGGGCTGCGCCAGGAGTAATTTTTGTACGAGCACGACGATGCCTTGATGCAGGGCGAAAAACGCGGCAGTTAGCGCGAAGCGTGCGAGGGGATGCTCGGTGTCAAGACGCGCGCCGATGGAAGAGGCTAGATAGCCAATTACGGTTTTGGCGATTCCAAAAAGGCCGAGCGGCGTTTTGCTTAAACTGTCCTGCAACAGACCAATGAAGGTGCCCAGGAGCAAGCCAGTCGAGGGGTTTCTACGGCTCAGGCCGAAATAAATCGTGACGAGCAAAGGCAAATCCAGAATGCTGGCCTTATTGATGTATACCGGCAAAAACGCCTGCAGAACCAGGGCAAGAATCACGCAAAGCAGAATCGTTCCACCATGGAACTTGTGGACTTCAATATGCGATTCGCTGATGCGCAGATCGAATGTGTCGTTCATGGATGCTTTTCCGCTGGCTTGGTGTTGGTTAGCCCGGAGATCGGTTGCGCGGAGGAAGGCGGCGTGACTGCGGCGTTTCCGGGGGGTGGCACGTCCTGTTTAATCGTCAGCGGATCGGTAGTCAGCAGCACGATTACCTCCTCCAGCCTTTCGATATTGGCCGATGGCCGCACGCGAATTTGTTTGAAGGGTGAGCCTGGTTTTACCTGGCTGATGATTCCTACCGGCAAGTCTTTGGGAAAGATGCGGTCCATACCGCTGGTGACCACGCGTTCGCCGACTTTTACGTCATCGTCGTTGCCGACATACTTCATGGAGAGTAACGGTTCGCCCAGTCCGCCGACGGGGCTTTGAATGCGAGAATTGGCAATCATTGCGCCGACGCCGCTGTCGCGATCGGTCAAAAGCAGAACCTGGCTAGTGTCGCCATAAGATTCGATCACTTTTCCGACTACGCCTTCGGGCGTGATCACTCCCATATTCTTGCGAATGCCTTCATGCAGGCCTTGATCGAGATAAACCACAGCGCTGTTGGCATCGGCGCTGGAGCCGATCACGCGCGCCAAGACCATGGGAACCTTGGCTTGCTTCTGCTTGAAATTAAGAAGACTGGCAAGGCGGTCGGCTTCCGCCGACTTGCTTTGCAGCTGCATGATTTCCAATTTGAGCTGGCCATTTTCGCGAATAAGGTCTTCGTTTTGCCGTGCGGTATCGCTCAACGCAAAATAATGCCGCCAGACGTCGCGGACTTTTCCAATGCCCCAGGCGCCGCTACGTTCGACGGGAGAAACGGCGGAGACGGTCCACACGCGGATCAGGCGGCCCTGCGAATCGCGCTTGATCTGCACTGCGAGCATCAAGACTTGCAGCAACACTACTCCCGCTAGTAGAAACAGCGAGCGATGTCGAGAGGGTAGGCCTGCCATTGGTGTTCCGAAACGCGAAAATTGGACTCGAATCTTTCTGGAGCGACTAGTGGCTGGGAGCTAGCGGCTCGATCTTATGAAATTCGAAAAAACAAAAACCGAAACTTGAAACTGAAAACCCACTAATCGATGCAAACCTGGCGCAAGAGTTTGAAATCGCTAAGCATCTTGCCGGTGCCGAGCACCACGGAGGCCAGAGGATCATCGGCAATCGAGACCGGCAAGCCGGTTTCTTCGCGGATGCGCTTATCGAGATTTTTGAGCAACGCGCCGCCACCGGTGAGAACGATGCCGCGGTCACTGATGTCCGCGGAAAGTTCCGGAGGAGTGCGTTCGAGTGCCACGCGTACAGCGTTGACGATGGTGGCGACACATTCCGCGAGCGATTCGCGAATTTCGCTGTCGTCAATGGTAACGGTGCGCGGAACGCCTTCAATCAAGTTGCGGCCTTTGACTTCCATGGTCAGCGGCTTTTCCAAGGGATATGCCGAGCCAATTTCCATTTTGATTTGTTCCGCAGTGCGTTCGCCAACCAGCAAGTTGTACTTGCGTTTCAGATATTGCATCACCGCTTCGTCCATTTCGTTTCCGGCGACGCGCACGGAACGCGAGTAGACGATGCCACTCATGGAGATGACCGCAATATCGGTGGTGCCGCCGCCGATGTCCACGACCATGTTGCCGCTGGGTTCTTCAATGGGCAGGCCGGCGCCGATGGCCGCGGCCATGGCTTGTTCAACGAGATACACTTCGCTGGCGCGCGCTCGATATGCCGAGTCCTGCACCGCACGCTTTTCCACCGGAGTAATTTCGCTGGGGACGCCGATGACGATACGCGGATGCACCAGCACGCGGCGGTTGTGGGCCTTTTGAATAAAATACATCAACATTTTTTCCGTGACTTTGAAGTCCGCGATCACGCCGTCTTTCATGGGCTTGATGGCCACTACGTTTCCCGGAGTGCGGCCGAGCATTTCTTTGGCTTCGCGGCCCACGGCCACCACTTCTCCAGTCACTTTATTAATCGCGACGATGGAGGGTTCGTTGACCACGATGCCTTTGCCATGCGAAAAAACCAGGGTGTTGGCGGTCCCCAAATCAATAGCCAGGTCGGACGAAAACAAACTGAACACCGACCTCATGTTGTAACCGTTCTTGTTCATTCCCCCAGTCCTTTCGAATCAGAAACGCAAAATCGGCGCCAAACATTCTCGCGTCAGGGTTTGTAAGTACAAACCCTGAAACCCTGTTCTGTCAGGGTTTGTAAGACAAACCCTTAAACCCTGAACCCGCTATCACGTCAGGCTTTGCAAGCACAAACCCTGAAACCCTGCCCCTGCGGAGGGCTAAGCAAAATTTAACGAGTTGCGCATGATGCTCTATTCTCGCCGAAGATCGAACTCAGCGCAAAACCGGCACGGTTCGGCGAAAAGTAATTCGCAACAATTATTTTGGCACGACGATGGTCACCTGCTGCTTTGCGGTGCCGCCGCGGCGATTTTGTCCCACGATCACGATCGAATGCTCGCCCGGTTCCAGCGGTTCAGTGAAGTAGCGGAAGCCACCGTCACCGCCGATGCTGGGCACTGGCTGGCCATTGATAATCAACGCCGCGCCCGGTTCCGTCTTGCCAAAAACTTCCACCACGCGTCCGTGCAGTTGGGTGCCGCCGATCTCCAGCATCATCTCCTGGGTGCGGCCCTGCGCGACCAGAGTGAATTTAAAGGTTTCGCTGACTTCGCTGGTCTTTTTGTTGATGTCGGTCGCGATGACGTTCCAGAAATAATCTCCCGCATCCAGCCCGGCGATATCTGTAGAAGGATTTGTGGCTCTTACTTGTTTCACCATCTTGGTGAACATGGCGGTGGCGCTGATGCGCAAGGTGTAGGAAACGGCGTCCTTCACCGGCTTCCATTCGAAATGGATGGTGGTGGCCTTGGGAACTTCAACGATGATGGGCGCAAGGTTCAAAGGCTCGGAAAGGTCGGGAGGGGCCAGCACGTTGGACTTGCTGATCGGTCCGACCGAAGAAATATTGGCCTTCTGCCATTGGCCCAATTCGACTTTTTCGGTTCCACGACGGACTTCCGCACCGCCGCTGGCCACGGTAATTTCGGTTTCTTTGGATTGTGGGTCAGACTTCACGGATGCGCGGCTATTCGGGCGCATTTGCGCGACGGTATCTTGCATGGTCACCGCCGCGTGGGAATTCGGAGAACTCCAGTTGGGCGTGGAAAGGTCGACAGCGCCGGTATTGATGCGCACAGCGGTGGTTGCCTGGTCCAGGGTAACGTTGTTTTCTTCGACGGTAACCAGGGTGTCGGCCTTAATCGTGTACGAGGTGGTGTCGCCAAAAGTAATGCGCGCCGCTCCATCCCCGGCCGTCTGAATGAGGTCGCCCTTGTCGAGCGTGGTGCGAAAGTCGGCGTCCACCCACTGCACGGAGTTGACCTTTTTCACCTGGACTCGTCCATCCAGGTTTACGAATTTGATTTGCGTCACTGCCAACGGCACCACGTCGCCGTCCGAGCCGCTGACCGCGCTGGAAACTTTTTTCAGCACCGCCGCGTAAAATCCTGGAGTGACGAAATAAAGGGAAGCGAAAATCAGCGCCACCAGAATCATGGAGTACATCACCAGGCTCTTATAAGACACCGCGTGCCAATACACCTCGACGCGCTTGACCCGCTCCGGGCTGGCCTGATGTTGCGGATTGTTTGGCAATTGACTATTCACAGTTGAAGGCGCGCAGCTGCGCCATTTTTGAAATCTAGCACACGGTTTGTAGGTCCGAGGGTCGGCGCGGGCCTTGGTAGTCAAATTGCAAATAGCGATCCGGTTACAACGACGCTAACTGGAATGCCTGCAGCGTTTTGCGACCTGTCCACACGGCCAGTGCCGCGACGAGGTAATTTGCTGGCCTCAGACGTTGAAGAACAATTGGTACGGAATCGAGAACGTCTCGCGTGCCAACACAACTGAAAATCCATGAAGCGCCGGCGAAAGTTGCAAAGCGAAGAAAAACCCTGCTTGCAGAACTTCACAAGCAGGGTTCTGTTGTGCCTTCAGAGAAAATCGTTCGTCAAAAGCGAATATAAGGGCCAAACGACGCACGGAAATTATGGTGCGTGCCGCTATTAAAATAGATTTCGTCTCCTACGTCGAGACGCAGACCGATGGGTCCGATGTGCCCTTCGAGTCCTCCGCCAGGATACACCGAACCCATGACGTTTTTATCGCGGAGATTCTGCACGTTGCTGACAAACGTTCCGAGTGTGGCCGGCGCGGCATCGAACATAGTATCCACGAATCCACCTTTGATGGTCACAAAGGGATGGAAATTGGTGTGGCCCAGGGCCAATTTGGGTCCAAAAAGCCCATGTAGCAACCGATAATTCGAGCGGTTCACGGTAATGGTCCCGCCGTTGTCAAAGCTTTCGGTAAACACCTGGTTGAAGTCGTAGCCCATTTCTGCTTCCAGCATTAGGTGGTGACCCAAACCGACGCCGAGCCGGCCGCCGAGTCCAGCGAAATTGGTGTCCGTTTGTGATAGCCGAAAATAGTCGGCATACGCTCCAACTGCAACATGATCCTGGGCAACTACCGCAGGCGTGGCCACAGTCCCGCACAATATTAGGAACAGCACAATACGGCTCATTCGGGTCTCCTGAAATAATTTTATGCTGCACGGAAGAGAGCCGAGGGCAATGGGTAGGCTGAGGACGACTCCTCTGTACTAGTTAGACGCCCGGGTTGAATGCAGCGTTGTGTTGAGTTGTGCGTGGTTTGCTGTAAAAGAGCGGGAGAAGTGCTGGAGTTCCAGAAACTGAATTTAAAAGTGATTTACAAACAAAGTTTGCCGTTGACGACGCGAAGGCAACGTATTAGGGTACTAGCCGCTGGGTGAGAGGTTCTGGTACTACTTCTCTATTGTCAGCACCAAAGGCAATTGAGAACATGGTCGCACAGCGGGACAATTGCCCGCCGCGGCCGGTAGCAAGAACGCGGTAAGTTTCCGCAACTGCTTCTACGGCTGGCCCTCCGTTGGAAGCGTCCTCAAGTTTCAAGCCAGCAGGAGTATCTGGCGCACGTTATGTCCCTATTGCACTTTCGCTGTAAAGAACGCCGGCGTACGCAACGAGTCTCTTTGACCGTGCCCTTGGGTTTGCATGGACATAATGAGGATGGCGGAAAATTCTGCATTCATGTGAAGTCCAACGCCGTCAGTCAGCACGGCGTGCAACTTGAAACGGAACATCCACTGGTTGTGGGGCAGGTGCTGATTATTGTGAACGAAAGCAGCGCGCGCAAAGTGGAAGCGCGGGTGGCCTCCATTCAGCGCAAGCGCGACGGCAAAACTTACGTGGGCATGGAATTCCTTTCGACCGAAATTAATTTTTGGAGCATGACATTTCCGATCCCCGGGGCTAAGCCGCTGCGCCGGTCCATTCCCAAAGTAGCTCCCAACAAAGTAACTGCTTAATTTTTGTTTTTGTGGTGCGCCGATTTTCTGTTTTTCTTTTTAGGACGTGGCTTACTGCTGCGTCCGGTTCTGTTGCCTGAGCCTTCACCCTTCAATTCTTCCTGCGTTCGCATCGGCAATTTGGCAAATACCAGTTGATACGATGTGCGAAGCAGTTCCGATAATTCGCCGCGTGTGATGGCGTCGGGAGATTCCAGGGCCACCCATTTCGCGCGCGCGAGGTAAGGCGCGGGAATAATTTTGGGCCGCTCGGTCAGTTCCGCGAACGATTCCTCCGAACACTTGAAGCTCAGGCATACGGGAGCAGGCTCAAGGGGCGCGACGGCAAACATTTTTCCACCCACTTTGACGACCAGGTCGTAGCCCCATTGAATTTGCTCGGTCACGCCGGGTAGCGGAAGGCAGATCGTGCGCAGCCATTCGACGTCGATCATGGGCCCTCTCTTCGAAGTAAGATTGCGCGGCGCGATCTATGCCTGACAAATTACCGCCGCAAAGTCTCCTTCCTTTGAGCCTCTGCGTAGCGCTGGAAGAAGGAGTCGGGCTTCCACTGCGGGCGGTCTGTTGCATTGGCCGTATCCAGCAGCAAACGTCTGACGATTTCTTCGTACAACGCTGCGGCATGCAGGTCCACCGGCTGATTAACATCATCGCTGGGGGCGTGATAGCGCTGCGTGAGCCAGTCCTTGAATATTTTTGCCTCGGGCGAATTGGGTTCGTAGAAAACGTCCATGATCACGGAAGGAATGCCGTGGCGAATAAAATTGTACTGGTCGCTGCGCACAAAAAGATTGCGCAGAGGTTCGGGGTCGGGAACCGCTTGCACTGCAAAGGATTGCGCGATGGCGGAAGCGCGATCGCCCAAAGTCGAATCGTTGATGCCCTGAACGCGCAGGATTTTCAGGGGCACGATAGGCAGAAACATATCGATGTTGATGTCCGCGACGATCGCTTTTATGTCCACCGTAGGGTGCGCGGCAAAATATTTTGAACCTAGCAGTCCTTTTTCCTCGGCGGTCACCAGAACAAACAAAATTGAGCGGCGCAATTTTTCCGGATGGCGCTTTAGCGATGCCGCGATATCCAGCACCGCGGCTGTTCCGCTGCCGTCGTCCATCGCTCCGTTGTAAATCTTGTCGCTGTTGACTGGTTCGCCGATTCCCACGTGATCGATGTGCGCGGAGAGGACGACAAATTCCTTTTTCAGCACGGGATCCGTTCCCGTTAATTTGGCCACGATATTCGCCGATTCCAAATCCACTTTCTGGATGATTTCGCGGGCCTTGAGCGCAACTTTCAGATCGAAATGCGGCAGCAGGGTGCGCTGCTTGCCGAGAGCGGCGATTTCCTCGAACGTGTGCCCGGAACCTGCGAACAGCCGTTCTGCCGACTCCGGATTGAAAACCATCGCCACTTTCAGACCGCCAACCTCGTTAAATTCGGCGTCCGCCAAGTCCATCGAAGGGTGCGCCCGATTCAGCGACATGCGGGACCACGGAATATCCATGGAAGCCGGATTTGGAATCGTGATCATTCCAATGGCCCCGCGATCGGCATAACGTTTCCAGCGCTGGCCAATCCCGCCGTAGTGCGCCGCCAGCGAGCCGGGCACGGTAGATGGCGATCCGGCGAGATACACGACGATTTTTCCTTTCAGATCCAGGCCCGCCAGCTCGTCGATGTCGTTTTCCGGGACTTGCAGACCGTTGCCTGCAAACACCAACGGAGCATTCAGTTCCTGGTCGCTGCCCTCGATGCGGGTTGTAAAATAAGCGTCCGTGCCGAGCGAAACAGGACTCGGCTGACCTTGCGATGTCAGGAATGCGAACGAATTTTTCTCGTCGATGGCGCGCTGCACGAATTTTACGTTTTGATAGAAACCCTTAGTGCCAGCCGGTTCGAGGCCGGCGTCCTTCAGTTGCTCGACTGCGTAGGCCTCTGCTTTGCGCAGTCCCAGGCTGCCGGTTTCCCGGCCTTCCATGTTGTCGTCCGCGACCACTTTCACGTGCTCCCACCAGCTTTTGCCGTCAAACAAAAGTTTTTCTGGCGTCTGTGCGGTTGTGACAGACGCGAGCAAAAGCGTCAGAAAAAAAATGCCAGCACCGCGGGAACTGAGCGTCTTGTTCATGAAATGACTCTCACTTTGCCTTTTGTTTTGCCGTTGTTGCGGGATTTTCTTGCAGTCTTGAACGAATTATTTCGCTCGGCTGAATTCCACAAACTCGCGTCCGGTATACAGGCGGAATTTCCCGGCGTCGGGAGCTGTCACCTGTAGCGGTACCGGGCGCTTCATCTCAGTGTCTCTCTGCGAAGCCGTTCGAAACAGATCACTGGCCGCCAAATCCAGCACCACAAATTTTCCGCCTTCGATGAATCCAACGCCATACGCTCCGGGCTTTAGAGTTTGCGTGCCAAACTGCAGCGTGACTTCGGTGATCAGGTAGGCCTGATATTTTTCGCGAATGCCGGTCGAGTAACCGGAATTGTCCACCAATCCCGCGAGTACGTACAGGTCGTCAGAGAAATGGACGCCGCCAGTATTGCGCATCTGTGCGGGAGCGGTTTGCCCGCGAAAGAAGACCGATTCGGGAAAGAGCTTGGGCTTGATGTCTGATGCCTTCAGCACTGTATCTTTGTCCGGCTTCGGCAGCGCCGATTGGCCGCCCAACAGAGTGGAGGTTCCGGCGACCAGACCGGTAAAAGCAATCGCTATGCCAACAAATCCCATTTCACGTCGATTGAGTTTCATCTTTCCTCCGAACAAACATTGGTTGTAGAGAGTACATCAAGTTGAACGCGAAAGCAGGCTTTGCGGTAAGTTGCGCGCAAAACTTAACTCTGATTTTTTTTACGCCAGTCAGCTGGCTTTTTGAATTGGATAACCTTTTTCTGCCCAGTCGGTGTTGAAGCTGGTCGGCAGGATCAACACGCGGAGCCGCGCAAATCCGACATCTTTTAGTGCTGTGAATGCTGGACGCAGATTTGGGCACTTTTCCAGCGGGCAGCATCCGCAATACAGAACCACGTCGGAATTCTTTGGCAAGGTGGCGGCGTATTTTTTCAGATCGCGGATGCCTTGTTCGGCCGACCCTGGCCCGTAATACACCGCGCCTGGAATATGTCCGCCGTTAAACAGCGTTCGCACTCCGACATAAATAACCAGGACATCCGGATCTTTCATTTCTTGAAGTTCAGTAACTAGTTGCGCGGGCTGCACCGTTTGCGCCGCGGTCCACGGATCCTCGGACATCGCGACGGCAAGATTCCGCGTGAGCGCGTTAATCAGCAAAATGACACAAAAATGCGCGAGAAAAAGTCTCCTGGCGGGAACAGGGCCAATCACTCTCATTCATGAAATCATAGCGAGTGCTGGGCGCGCCGGCAAGAGCGCCATTCTTCTGCCAGAATTATTTCTTTGCTTCGTTGCGCTGGCGCATGAGTTTGACGGCAGTCGCACGCAAGGTTTCGGGAATGTTTTTATTCATGCCAAGTTTTTTGAGGTCGGGCGGATTGAGCATGGGAAGAAGGCCCAAAGAGCAATCGAGGGGAGCTTTGCCGTTGTTCAGCAGGTTGCGAACGACATTGTAATTCTTGCGAAAATTGCGGTTTTTCCCGATCAGGCGCAGAATTTCATCGGTCAGGTTGGTCATGGAAGCGAACGCTTCTACTTCCTGCTCAGTCAGGCGCGGCGATTGCAGCACCGCGCGTTGCACCACTTTGTTGTTGTCGCGAATCAGCGTGCGGCGCGCTTCAGAGCCGCCCTTCATGGCAAACTTTACGCGCTGTGAAACGGTCATGGTGGATATCTGTTGCAGCAGCGTTTTGCGGCGTTCGTTGTCCGGCTCGGCATCCGCCAGGGCATCCGCGAGCGCTTCCATATCCGGCATGGCGTCACTGAGTAACTCGCCCAACTGATTTTTTTGGTCCAGTGTGATGGAAGTGGATTTTTCCAGCGCCTCCGCGAGCTCGCGCGAATCGCTTACGCGGTCCAATTCATCCATCAGTGCTTGCACGCCCAGCGCAGAAAGGTGCTGGACCAGGGGAACGAGGTGTTCTGCCGGACAATTCTTATTTTTGATCAGCGCGTCGGCGATGCCTGGTTTGGCTGCCAGGTTTTTCGAGGCAAATTCGAACAGCGGCTCGAGTGCCTGCTGACGGTGCAACGCCTCCACGAAATTTTCGATGGGCAACGCCAGAATGGATTCCTGCGCGCGCGTGGAGATCAGTTCATCGGAATCGAACGCCAGTACGCTGAGAATTTCAGCGAGATCGGGGGGCGGCAATTTGACGCCGCCGGTGCACACCGCCAGCTTTTCTTCGCGGGTCGCGTTGCCGCGACGCATTTCCTGCAGAACTTCAGTGCTCAGTAGGTCCACCGGCTGCCTGCCTTAAATCTTTCGACGTCAATGCAATTGTACTGGAGGAGCCGGGTGTGCGGGCGGGCATAACGTTCTGGCCGTTCAACTCCAGCAACAGTGCGGAAGCGTCGATGGCAGTCACTTCAAATTTGTCGTTGGCGGAGAAATGCAGGTTTTGTCCGGCGGCCAGTTCCGTGTCGTACACCAGCATGCCGTCAGCTGCGACTTTTAGGCGTGTGGCCACGGTCGCCGCTGCGGAGAGCTCCAGCGGGAACGATTTTTCGTTGGCACTGGCTGGCGCCGATGACGAGCTATTCGCGAAAAGATTTTGTGTCGCCACGTTTGAAGAAGGAATACTGACCACCGAGGAAGCTTTCTTTGCGGCGCGATGCGCGGCATACCACCGCCAGGCGTAACGTCCGCCAAACGCCAAACCGACAACCGCTGCAATCAGCAGTACCACAGCAATGGCAGGAATCCATTTAGGAGGCGAAGGAATTCGTTCTTCAGGTTTTTGCGAGGCAGGAGTAGAGGCTTCTCCGCGCGCCTGATCATAGTCCGAGAGTAAATTTTCTTCGCTTAGTCCAAGGTAGCGAGCAACGCTGCGCACGAAGCCCCGTCCAAAAACGCCGCCGGGAAGTTTTTCCCACTCTTCGTTTTCCAGGGCCTGCAGGAACTTCGCAGCAATGCGCGTGGCGGAAGCGATTTCCTTGATCGTGACTTCGCGCAACTCCCGTTCGCGCTTCAGGCGCTCACCAAACGTACCCTTGGCCATTTCGTCGAACCGTTCCTCGATTTTGCGGTCGCGATTTTGGCGGCCGCAGCGGTTCCTGCGGAACGGACAGAGGGCCGGCAGGAATGGGCTAAGGTATCACCCTGACGCACTATAGGTGCGCCGCCAAGTCGCTGTCAAACGCTTGAAAAAGAAACGGATGGAGGGAATTGGGCCACGGCTTTACGCGCAGCGGAGACACCCGACGGCAGGTGCTGGATGGCGAGATAGCAACGCCTGTAGCACGGATAGGTTGCGCACTTTTTTGCCGCATGACTATACTGGCGTTGAATCGCAGAAAGAAGAAAGCTGCGAGCCCCGTCGTGTATCCGTTCGTTGCGCGGCTGCCGACGCATACAGAAGGGACTGGACCACCGAGCGTGGAGGATCCCAAGCAGTTTCCGGCCGTTGATCGGCGCAGAAATCCTGGGTTACCCGGGGAGAGACGCGAAGCAGGCGAAGTCGCGGTCTTCCAGGAGCTTGGGAAAGCGCTGACGTCATCGCTGCAACTGGACCAAGTGTTGCGGACGATCATGGAGAAGATCGACGAATTCCTGCGTCCGGACAACTGGTCACTGTTGCTGCTGGACGAGGCCAAGCAGGAATTGTATTTCGAACTGGCGGTGGGCACAGCTTCGACGGCGCTGAAAGATGTACGCGTGAAGATGGGTCAGGGAATTGCCGGATGGGTCGCGGCGCACGGCGAGACTGTGGTGGTGCCGGACACTTCGAAGGACACGCGATTCTTTTCGCAAGTCGATGAGAAAACGAAAACGGAAACGCAATCCATCGTAGCGGTGCCGGTAAAGTTTCGCGATACGTGTTTGGGCGTCATTGAATTGATCAATTGCATCGGTCCGGACGGATTCGATGCGCGCGATTTGAAGCTGCTGGAAGCGCTTTCCGACTTTGCGGCCATCGCGCTGGAAAACGCGCGCCATGTGAAGCGCATTCATGAACTAACGATTACCGACGATTGCACGACGCTGTATAACGCGCGGCACATGGGCTTTATTCTGGAAACGGAAATTTACCGTTCGCAGCGCTACAACTACGAATTTTCGCTGATTTTTATCGACCTCGATCATTTCAAGCAGGTGAACGATACGCAAGGCCATCTGGTTGGGTCGCGCCTGTTGTGGGAAATTGGCAATGCGTTGAAGGCGCACTGCCGCTTGATCGATTTCGCGTTTCGGTATGGCGGCGACGAATTTGTGCTGCTGCTTCCGCAAACTTCGAAAGACAGCGCCATGCTGGTGGCTCGCAGGCTGCACAGAATGTTGCGTGAGTCGACCTGGCTGCCCGGCGAAGGGTTGAACATCAAGCTCACTGCGAGTATGGGTGTGGCGTCGTACCCGGTGGACTCGCGCAGCAAAGAAGGATTGCTGCATCTGGCGGATGAGGCGATGTACCTGGCGAAGAATACGAATCGCGACAGCGTCGCGGTAGCCAACGTGGGCATCCTCGAGCCGCTGCCCGCGGCGAATGCGGAGTCGGCAGGGTAAAGGAAGCGAGCGGCGACCACTGTTACCGAGAAACCGATAGTTGACCACCCACTTTGTAAGGCCAGCTCGAATCAGAATCAATAAGGTGCACGAGCGAGATTGGCATTCGAGAGGCTGACATTGAATGTTGTGGTGTTTTGCGTGGTTGTCACGTGCGGATTACCGACGATGTCTTGTCCGGCATCAAAATTACTCGTGCTGGTCCAGAAATTTGATGTGGCGGCGAGCTGCAAACAATAGTAGCCAGCCGGTACATGGGGGATGCTGAGCCTGCCATCGGGATTGGCGGCGCCTTGAAGGCGGGTGAGTGAGCCGTCAGATTGCGGGATGAGCGCGGCAGGGTACGGCAGGTCGGCGAGAAAGACCCGTGGGTGGTTGATGGCACCGCTTGGAGTCCAGTAGGTCAGGATTGCAGTGATGACCACGACGCCACTCGGAGTAACGGACCAGGTTTGCGTTGCGGAGCCACCTTTGGCGGTAGTGGCGGTCACGGTGAATTGATTGGCGGTGCGGGACTGTGTGTGGGTCGGCGTCCAAGAGACCGTGCTGCCGGACACGGAAGCGCCCCCGGCGCCTGGGTAAGAGAAAAGCTGACGGCGCTACCGTCGGGAGATGTAGCAGCCATCTGGTAGCTGTAAAGGGTTGCTTCGTCAGCAGTGGTTACCGGAACGCTGCTGAAGACTGGACTTACCGGAGGCGTTGACGAAGAAGAACCACTTCCACACCCGCCGAGAATCCATGAGAGCACAAACACAGACGCGAAGAATCGGACGGCTGGGCCAGGCCTGAAATAATCCTTCAGGGAACGACGGAAGCCTAGCCGATTCGAACAACAGCCGATGGAGCGGGCGATATATACACGCTTCTGCGATTCTGATTAACTGAAAGCGATGCCACCGGAAGGCGGCACTCTACGATGAGAAAAAGCGAAGCAGCAACATACGCGCGATGGAGCGCGGCGGTGGCGCTGGTGTTCGTCGGGCTTACGGTTGGGGTGTATTTGAAGCGCGGTTGGACGCGCCATATCGAGCGCAAGAACGCGCCGCCATCGGCTCCAGTGGATGTGGAGCGGCAATCGAGCCATTTGACATTTTCGAAGGGCGAAGGGGCACGAAAAATTTTTACTGTAGAGGCGTCCAAGTCGACCGATTTCAAGGGGGCAAATGCGAGTGACCTTGAGGGCGTGAAAATTACCATCTTCGGCAAGGACGGGACGCGGCACGACACCATGGATACCCACGCGTGCCGTTATACGAAGGACAGCGGAGACATGTCCTGCGCGGGCGAAGTGGAAATTATTCTGATGAGCGCCGAGGAATGGAACGCGGCTGACGGAAAGCCAGGGTCGCCGGGCACGATGAAAATAGAAACGCGGGGCGTATCGTTTAACCGGACCAGCGGAGAAGCAACGACCGATGAAGGCGTGCAGTTTTCGTTTGCCAACGGAAGCGGACAAGCGATTGGAGCGGTGTACAACTCAGAGGAAGGTACACTGCGCCTGCAGCGGGATGTGCGGCTGAAATTGAATCAGCCGGCGGCGGTCACTGCAAAAAAAATAGAAAATGCAAAGAGCGCGGCACCACCTAAGCAAGATCCGGTGGAAGTTACAGGAACGCGCATGGATTTTTCGCGGAATAACGGGACTATCTATTTGTCCGGGCCGGCGCAGGCCAAGACCCAGACCGAGAGGTTGCTGGCCGCGGCTTTTCTGCTGGAATTAGATGGAAATTTTCACGCCAAGCGATTGATCGCGCAGTCCCATGGCCAAGGCCAGTTGGCGGAATTCAGCGCCGCCAAGGGCGCCGGGAAACAAAGATTATCCGCGCAGGAAATAAGTGCGACATTTGCTCCGCAGGGCTGGGTAACCCACGCCGAAGCCACGGGACGAGTAGCTGGAGAATCTGCGAACGGCGCAGCACATCAGACCTTGCAAGCGCAGAGCGCCTCGATGGAAATGGTGCCGGGGCAAAACGCTCCAAAGTTACTGGTTGCGAAGGGTGGCGTGGATGCGCGCACCAGCACTGGCGCAAAAGGATCGTCTGGAGGAGAGGCTGTAGATACACGGAAGCTGACCACCGAGGAACTGCGGCTGACATTTCTGGAAAAGGCTATGGAAAAGCGCCTGGAGAAGAGCGGCACGAAAGGAACCAAGCTGGCCAGTGCGGATACGGCCGGCGCCGGACAGATTGAGTGGAATGAAGCGGCGAACGCGAACTCAAAGCTGTCACAGACGATACTGCAAGCGAACCGTTTGGGAATGATTTTTGATGCCGACGGCAAAGCTTCACGGCTGGACGCTAGGGGAAACGTGCATACCGAGCGCAGTACTGCGCAAGCGGATAAACAAACGGCGACGGCAAAAAACGGATTTGTGCAGTTGCAGGAGCAAGGCGGCTGGTCGCGCATGGAGTTAGGCGAGGACGTGAAGTTGAATGAGGGGACGCGAGCGGCGCGAGCGGACCACGCGGTCTTCGAACGCGCGGAGCAGACGGCGACATTAACGGGCCACGCTACCGCAAGAGATGCAACGAATTTGACGTCAGCGCAAAAGCTGACCTTTTGGCAGGCCACAGGCGACGTGCAGGGCGAAGGCGGCGTGCGTTCCTCGGATTTGTCGGCACGCGGCGGCGCAATTCATCTTGCGCAAGTGGCCGCGAACGTGAGCGCGGATCACTTGAGCGGAAATTCGAAGAGTGGCTGGGCACTGTACACCGGACACGCGAGGCTGTGGCAAGGCGATTCGGTGTTGGAAGCGGAGTCCATCGAATTGTTAAAGAACCAGCGGATGATGAATGCCGTGGGCAATGTGCGAGCGGTGTTTCCGCAGGCACCGGGAAGTGTGGCGGTTTCGAAAACCAACTCGGCGGGGCCCAAGACGCCGGCGCTCTGGCATGCGCAGTCGGCGAAGCTGACTTACTGGGATCAGGAGAATCGCGCGCGGCTCGAGCAGAATGTGGTCGTACAATCTCCCGATGAAAAAATCACTAGCGCCTCGATGGACTTGTACTTCACGCGGGCGACACCAGGAGCAAACGGCGGCGCTTCAACAAGTAATGGTTCGAATGGCGCCGCAAATCTCGCCGGAGCCCAGCAGATCAGCCATGCCGTGGCGACGGGTGGCGTGACCGTGCAACAGGGCGAGCGGCGGGCGACCGCGGATCATGGTGAGTACACAGCGGCCGACGGAAAATTCGTGATGAGCGGCGGAACGCCAACAATTTTTGATGCAGCTTCGGGAACGACCACCGGGCGTCAATTGACCTTCTTTTTGGCGGATGCTACGATCATCGTTGATTCAGAAAACGGATCGCGCACGCTGACGAAGCACCGAGTCGAGAAATAACGTGGCCAGTTGCAAGGTCACCCGTGACGAGGCATGCTGAAGCTCCAGGCAGTGGAACTCAACAAATCGTACCGTGGCCGCAAGGTCGTAGACGACGTTGAACTGGAGATCGGACAGGGCGAAGTCGTCGGGTTGTTGGGGCCCAACGGCGCGGGTAAGACCACTACTTTCTATATTTTAGTGGGGCTGGCGCGCCCGGATTCCGGCCGCGTTTTGTTGAATGGCGAAGAAATTACGGATCTTCCGATGTATTTGCGGGCCCGCAGCGGAATCAGCTACCTTCCTCAGGAACCTTCGGTCTTTCGCCAGCTCACCTGCGAACAAAATCTTCTGGCGGTACTGGAAACGCTGCCTCTCAGCCCGGAGCAACAACGTGACCGTCTGGAGGAGCTGCTGGTGCAGATGGGGCTGGAAACGGTTCGCTCCAGCAAAGCGTACATGCTCTCGGGTGGCGAACGGAGAAGGTTGGAGATTGCGCGGTCGTTGACGCTCGAGCCGTCCTTTATATTGCTGGACGAACCCTTTTCAGGCATTGACCCGCTGACCGTAAAAGACCTGCAGGAGATCATTCGGGGATTGGCCCAGTCCGGCATCGGCGTGCTGATCACGGACCATAACGTGCGAGAGACCTTGACGGTTACCGACCGAGCGTACATCCTGAAAAGTGGCAAGATTTTCCGCAAGGGACGGCCAGAGGATTTGAGCAACGATCCCGAGGTTCGTCGGGTGTATCTGGGCGATCATTTCCGCCTGAACTGACAGGCAGTTACAGAAAATTGGCGTTGAAGAAATGAAAGGATAGTTTTTCGCGAATATGGCTTGGCAGGGGCTCAAACTCAACTTACGGGTGGCGCAGAAGCAGATCCTTACACCTGGCCTGGTGCAAATGGTCAGCGTGCTGGCGCTCAACCGGCTGGAGTTGAAAGAGATGATCAACACGGAGATGGTGGCCAATCCCGTGCTGGAAGAACTTAGCGAAGAAGCCACCACGACCGATAATTACAGCGACGAAACCTTTCTGAAAGCTGAAACAGAAAAGCTCCCGGAGAAAAAAGAAGCCAATCCGTTTGATGAGTTCGATGTGGGCAGTTTTTTTAACCAGTATCTGGATACCGGCGGAGACGGCGGGCAGTCACAGGAACGGGAAATTTCAGAGCGGCCCTCCTTCGAAAAGTTTTTGTCGTCTGCTGCGGGACTTTCCGAACATTTAAATTGGCAGTTGAGCGTGACCATCTGCTCCGACACGGTGCGCGAAATTGCCGACAACATCATTGGCAACCTGGATGAAAACGGCTATCTGACCGCTTCGAATGAAGAATTGTTGCAGGATGGCAAATACACCCCGGACGATTTGGATGATGCCCTGGCGGTGGTGCAGGACTTCGATCCCATCGGCGTAGGCGCGCGGGATTTGCGGGAATGCTTGCTACTGCAACTGCACGCATTTGATCCAGCAAACACGCTGGCGTATCAAGTCGTGTCCGAGCACTTGAAGCAGGTTCAGTCGAATCAGCTGAAAGAAATTGCCCGGGCGCTGAACCGTCCACTTGAAGTGGTGAAGCGGACGCTGGACATCATCAAGAAACTCGATCCTCGCCCAGGGCTTCGCTACAACAAGACCGAGCCGCGGCTGGTCGAGCCTGATGTTTATTTTCGCAAGGTGGATGGCCTGTGGGAAGTTTTCTTGAATGAAGACGACATGCCGCAATTGCGATTGAGCCCTACTTATCGAAGATTGTTGGCACGCGACGCAGCCGACCGCGAAGTACGTAACTACGTGAAAGAGCGTTTCACCGCTGCGATTCAACTACTGAAAAATATCGAACAGAGAAAACACACTATTTTGCGGGTCTGCCAGTCCATCATCGCGCGGCAGGGAGAATTTCTGGACCACGGCCCGGACGCGCTGAAGCCAATGATGATCAAGGAAGTCGCGGAAGAAGTGGGCGTGCATCCTTCGACGGTGAGCCGCGCGGTGGCTAGCAAGTACGCGCATACTTCGCAGGGCGTATTGGAATTGCGGTCGTTCTTCAGCGAATCGGTGAACGGGCCGGAAGGCAGCGGTATGTCGCTGCTGACGCTGAAGCGGCTGGTCAAGAAAATGATCGAAGAGGAAGATTCGACAAAACCGCTGACCGACGAGCACATCGCGCAGAAACTGGAAGACGCGGGTATTCACGTAACGCGTCGCACCGTGGCCAAATATCGCGAAGATATGCGCATCCCCAGCACCCACCAACGGCGAGTTAAAAGCTGAGCCCCTGCCTTGAAAGTGAAACCCCGAGCAAAAAGGGAAGCGAATCAGCTCGTCATCCTTACCGGACTTTCCGGTTCCGGCAAAAGCACGGTATTAAAAGCGTTTGAAGACATGGGGTTCTACTGCGTGGACAACATGCCGGTAGGACTGATTCCTATTTTTGCGGAGCTGAATGAAGCGGGTGAAGGGAACTTCAGCCGTGCGGCGCTGCTGGTGGACGCGCGTGAGGGCGCGCAACTGCAGAAGTTGCCGGGGCTGCTGATGCATCTGCGCAAGGACCATCCGATTTCGCTGGTGTTTATCGAAGCCCACGATGATGCGTTGCTGCGGCGGTACAGCGAAACGCGCCGTCCCCATCCACTGGGAAAAGATTATTCGGTACGCGAAAGCCTGCATCACGAACGCGAGTTGATGGCGCCGATCCGCAAACTCGCGGACCTGGTCATCGACTCGACGCAATTTAACGTACACGAGCTGCGCAACTTCATCACCCGGCGATTCAAGAGTCCGGACCGGCATACCATGCTGATCTCGGTGGTCAGCTTCGGCTATAAATACGGAGTGCCGGTCGATGCCGACCTGATCTTCGACGTGAGATTTCTGCCCAACCCGCACTTTGTGCCGGCCTTGCGAAAATTTACCGGGCGCGACGCCAAGGTGCGCCGCTTCATTCGCTCTTTTCCGCAGACCGGAGAATTTTTGAAGCGCATGGAAAGCCTGCTGGCGTACCTGATGCCGCACTACATCGAAGAGGGAAAAAGCTATCTGACGATTGCTTTTGGATGCACCGGCGGAAAACACCGCTCGGTGATGCTGGCCGAAGAGATCAAGAAAGCGCTGGAAAAGCGCAAGTACGCAAGCAAAGTGTTTCATCGCGACATCGAGAAGTAGAATCGCGAGTGCAGCCACCCGCGCTAACTTGACACGTCCCTCTGCGGGCGAATAGCGTACAAATGGATTTTCGCAGCCTGTAATTCAGTGCGAAGTATTGCAGCGGGAGCAAAGGGCTTGGCGTCACTGATTTCACCTCAACTAAAGCGGCTGTTGGCATTCGTTCGGCCGTACAAAATCAGCCTGATCATTGGAATTGTTTTCTTGGGGATTGTGGCGCTCGCGGAAGGCGCGGTGACGCTTATGATCGTCCCCATATTCGATCGCGTGCTGGCGCCAACCAGCAGCGATTCGAATGTGGTGCTTTTCAAGAATCCTTTTAGTGGCCGGTCGGTGTACGTAAATCATTTTTTCCCGCACAGTATTCACAACGTATGGACCGTGGTTTCGATTACCTTGCTGGTGTTATTCGCAGTGAAGTCTTTGAGCGAATTCGCCGGCGTCAGCTTGATCCAGTATGTCGGCCACCGCGCGATTACCGATTTGCGCAACAAGATTTACGCCAAAATTATCCGCCAGCCGATCGGATTTTTTCAGCATCAGCCGGCGGGAAAACTATTCTCCACGGTGATCAATGACGTGGAACGGGCCAGGCTCGCGATTTCTGAATATCTCGCCGACCTGTTTCGTCAGGCGTTTATGTTTCCGTGCTTTGTCTTGATTTTGCTCTACATCGACTGGAAGATGGCGCTGGTTTGCGGAATTTTCCTGCCTCTGATCGTGTGGCCCATCGGAAACCTGGGCCGCCGGATTCGTCGTTCCGTTGAAAGCAGCCAGACCAGGCTCGGAGAGTTGACGCAAATTCTGCAGGAAACCATCAGCGGCAACCGCATTGTAAAAGCGTTTGGAATGGAAGATTTCGAAATCGGAAAATTCCAGAACGCTTCACGGCGCCTCTTGCGCGAGACCATGCGCTGGGTGCGCGCTCAAGTGTTGACCTCGCCGCTGATGGACATGCTTCAGCCGATTATTATTTCGCTTTTGCTTCTGTATGCCCGCGATCGAATCCGGCTGAATGTGATGACCCAGGGCTTGTTCGTTGCCTTCGTCTATTCGCTCTTTAAGTCCTACGAGCCGGTAAAGAGAATGGGCTCCGTGTACCAGCAATTCCAGCAGGCACAAGGAGCCACGACGCAAGTCTTCGCGTATCTTGATCTGGCCGAGGAAGAGCGCGACGCGGTTGGAGCAACTACCTTGCCGGCGTTCTCGCGCGAAATTGCATTCGACGATGTGAGTTTTTCCTATGATTCGTCTCCAGTGCTGCGGGGAATTAATTTTCGCGCGTGCAAGGGCGAAGTAGTTGCGTTTGTCGGTTCCAGTGGAGCCGGCAAAACCACACTGGTCAACTTGATTCCGCGTTTCTATGAGCCAACGGCAGGAGCGATTCGAATCGACGGGACAGACATACGCACGGTAACGCTGCGCTCCTTGCGCGAGCAGATCGCCATGGTCACCCAAGAAAATATCCTGTTCCACGATACCGTGTGGAACAACATCTCCTACGGATTGGGAAGCGTTCAACAGGACCGCGTGATCGCCGCGGCGCAAGCGGCCCTGGCCCACGATTTCATTCAGGAACTCCCTTTGGGTTACGATACTGTCATAGGCGAGCGAGGCACGCGGCTCAGCGGAGGACAGCGTCAGCGCATTGCCATCGCGCGAGCCATCCTGAAAGATTCGCCCATCCTTATATTGGATGAGGCTACGTCGGAGCTTGACGCTGAATCTGAAATGTTCGTACAAAAAGCGCTGGCCAATTTGATGGTTGGAAGAACGACATTCGTGATCGCGCACCGCCTGGCGACGATTCGCCGCGCCGACAAAATTCTGGTGTTGGAAGATGGCCAGGTCCGCGAAATGGGAACGCACGCGGAATTGATGGCCACGGCTGGAACCTACGCCCGCCTGCATGATTTGCAATTCGCCGACGACGAAATTGCCGCCCCGGTGCAAACTAGTTTACCCCCACTGCCCTCGTCCTCCAGAAGGAACCCGATATGAGCGAAAAGAGCGCAGTGCAAACAAAAAAAACCGAATGTCTTTCCATGACCGGCTACGCGCAATCCAAGGGCAGCGCGCTGGGCTGGGATCTTCGCGTCAGCGTGAAGAGCGTCAATCACCGCTTCCTGGATCTGAAGCTGCGCCTGCCGGAGGGCTTTGATCTGTACGAATTGCGCCTGCGCCAGTTGGTGCGCGACCGAATTCATCGCGGGCACATCGAGGTTCACGTCAGTGTCGAACCCGGCGTTGCGACACCGATCCAGGTCAACAAGGATCTGGTAACGAATTATTTGCGCGCCGCGGACGAACTACGGTTTCAAACCTCAGTGTCTGCTGCGTTGGATGTCGTCGCGCTGCTGCGGCTTCCCGGCGTAATTGGCGGACTGGCTCCGGCCGTGCCGGAGTCCGAAGAGGAGCAGGAAAAGCTCGGCCGCGAATTGGAGCGGTGCCTGCTCGACGCGTTGGGAAAGTTGGATGAGATGCGCCGCGCGGAAGGTCGCCACCTGGCGCAGGATCTTCGCACACGGCTGACGCGGATTAGCGAGCAGACCGAACAAGTGCGTGGGCTGGTGGTCCAGTTGCGGCCAGCCTTCGCCCGCCGACTCGAGGCGCGCTTGAAAGATTTACTGAGCGCCACCGCGATTGATCCCGCGCGCATCGCGCAGGAAGCCGCGATGCTTGCCGAGCGCAGCGACATCAGCGAAGAACTGGACCGTTTGCGGAGTCATCTACAACAATTCGGGAAATTATTGGATGGCGCGGGCGAGCTTGGGAAAAAATTAGACTTTCTTCTGCAGGAAATGCATCGCGAAGCCAACACCATGCTTTCCAAGACTCCGGGCGTCGAGAGTGAAGCGCTGAAAATCACCGGCATCGGCTTGGAAGTGAAAGCCGAAATTGAAAAATTGCGGGAACAGGTACAGAACATCGAATGAGTGAGGACAAAGTTCTCGCACCGCTGGTGCTGATTGTTTCTGGTCCTTCTGGGTCAGGAAAATCCACGCTAGTGCAGCAATTGTTGCAGATGCCGGGAACCATGGCCTCCCGATCATGTACTACACGGATGCGCAGGGCGACTGAGGCCACCGGGAAGTGTTATGATTTCGTCACCGCTGAAGAGTTCGAAGCAATGGTGTCGCGCGGAGAATTTTTAGAGTACGCGCGAGTCTTCGGCAGACATTCCTACGGCACGCCGAAGAAATGGCTCGAGGAGTCTCGTGCCAGGGGTTTGGACCTGGTCCTGGAAATTGACGTACAGGGAGCGGCGCAGGTAAAAGAGAAGCTGCCGGAATCGGTTGCTATCTTCATACTGCCGCCTTCGCGCGCGGAACTGGAACGCCGGCTGCGCAGCCGCGCGCAGGATTCGGACGAAGAAATTGCGCGGCGGCTGGCCGGGGCCCGCGCAGAAATTGCCGCCTTCGGGAAGTATTACGATTTTTGCGTCATGAACCAGGACGTGGAACAAGCGGGACGCGAAGTCGAAGCGATTTTAACTGCGGTGCGCTGCAGCCGACCGAGGCAGCGCGGCCGCGTCGAAGAACTTCTGGCATCATTTGGAGGGAAAGACTGAAATGACCGTGCAGACGAAAGCTCCAGAGAGCCAGTTCGCATACGTGGTGCTAGCGGCCCGGCGTGCACGCCAGATTATGGCGGGGGCGCCGCCGATGTTGGAAAATCCACGAACACAGAAACCTACACGCGTGGCCTGCGAAGAAGTGAATAGCGGCTTGATCGAATACGAATTCAGTCCCGGAAAATCCGTGGATGAGGACAAGGACGGGGTTAAGCGCCGCAAGTAGGGCGCGGCGGGATTTTTATGCGCATCACTCTTGGCGTCACCGGCGGAGTGGCAGCTTACAAGGCGGCTGAGTTGGTGCGCCGCCTGCAACAAGAAGGTTTCTCAGTCGAAGTAGTCATGACCCGCGCGGCGTGCGAGTTTATCGCGCCTCTTACCTTTGCCGCCCTCACTGGAAAAAAAGTCATCACCGGGCTGTTCGCGGAATCCAGCGGTGAAGCCAATCTCGAAAGCGCCATTGAACACATTGCTGTCGCGCAGCGCACCGACTTGTTGCTCATTGCTCCCGCCACTGCCGACATCATGGCGAAGTTCAGCCGCGGAATCAGTGACGATTTTCTCAGTACTCTTTATCTCGCCACTACCGCGCCCGTCGTTGTGGCTCCTGCGATGAATGTCAACATGTGGAATCATCCCGCTACACAGGAAAATCTCGAACTCCTGCGCAGCCGCGGCGTTCACGTTGTCAATCCCAACGAGGGCTATCTCGCTTGCGGCATGACCGGAGCCGGAAGACTCGCGGGCCAGGACGCGATTGTTTTGGCGGTGCGCGAAGTCCTGCAACTGCGGCGAGACCTCGAAGGACAAACGGTTTTGCTCACCGCGGGGCCGACGCAGGAAGATGTTGATCCAGTAAGATTCTTGACCAACCGTTCTTCCGGACGAATGGGCTATGCCGTCGCCGAAGCCGCTGCGCATCGCGGTGCGAAAGTAATTTTAGTCAGTGGCCCGACCGCACTGGATACTCCCGCCGGCGTCACACGCGTGAACGTGCGAACAGCTTCGCAAATGTTACGCTCCGTGGAGGAAAATTTCTCTGCAGCGACCATCGCGATCTTTGCCGCAGCCGTCGCCGACTATCGCCCCGCGGAAACCGCTTCGCAAAAAATAAAGAAAACCGGCGGCGACATCACGCTGCGCCTGGAACCGAATCCTGATATCCTTGCGACCGCGGCGCGCAAAAAAGGCCATCGCCTGATCGTGGGCTTTGCCGCGGAAACCGATAAAGTTGCTGAGAACGCCCGCAAAAAACTCACCGACAAAAATGCCGACTTGATCGTCGCCAACGACCTGACCGCGGAAGGCGCTGGCTTCGATGTGGACACCAACATCGTCACCCTGTTCGCGCGCGATGGCCGCGATCTGGCGCTTCCGAAATTGACCAAGCGCGAAGTCGCGCACCGCATTCTCGATGAAGTGGTGCGCTTGACCGCCAGCGTCAAACACCAATCCGCGGACTAACGCGCCCATGGCCGACAGCACAGAGACCACTCTCCAAGAAAAAATCAGCGAGCGCCTGAGATTCTACGAGGATCTTGGCTTGAGCCCGTTCTACCGCGATCGCCGATCTCCCCGGAAACAACCTTCAACAGTTTCAGTCGAATCGTCGTCCACACCGACCGAGGAACCTATCTTGCCAAAAGCCGCTCCGAAGGCCACCGCTGCACCGAACATCGTTTCGAAACTTGTGTTGCCTGCCGCGACTGGTCCATCGCTGTTTGAGGGCGCCGGCAAAATTCCCGGCGAAACGCTGCTGAAAGTCCGTGAGGATCTTGGCGAGTGCACCCGCTGCAAGCTGCATAAGACACGCAACAAGATTGTCTTCGGCGATGGAAGCGCCAAAGCGCAACTCGTTTTCGTGGGCGAAGGTCCTGGGGCGGACGAAGATGCGCAGGGATTGCCGTTTGTGGGCCGCGCTGGCAAACTTCTCACGCAAATGATTGAAGCCATGGGACTGCAGCGCGGCGATGTTTACATCTGCAACGTGGTGAAGTGCCGTCCGCCGGGAAATCGCCAGCCGGAGAATGACGAAGTCGAAGAATGTTCGCCATTCTTGTTCCGGCAACTGGACGTGCTGCAGCCCAAAGTGATTGTTTGCCTTGGTGCAACCGCTGCGCAGACCTTGCTGCAAACCAACCGCGGCATTTCTCATTTCCGTGGACAATGGATGGACTTTCGCGGTTACAAAATGCTGGCCACTTATCATCCCGCATATTTGCTGCGCAATCCCGCCGCCAAGGGCGACGTTTGGAAAGACCTGCAAAAAGTGATGGCCGAACTCGGCCTCGAACTAAAAAAGAACAAGGCGCAGTAAGTGCCCAGCGGCATTGTGCTCGGTGTCGCCACGGCGGTGTCGTGGGGCAGCGCCGATTTTCTGGCGCGCTTCGCCACCCGCAGCGTTGGGAGCGTCCGCGCTCTGTTCGGCATGCAGTTCTGGGGCGCAATTTTTGTCACCATTCTTTTATTCTTCGCGCGCGACTGGGGACATCTTTTCGATGGTTCCGGGTGGCAGCCCTGGGCTTGGGGAATTCTCGCCGGCACAATCAACACTTTCGCGATGCTCGCTCTGTACCGCGCGTTCGAAATCGGCAAACTTTCTCTCGTCGGTCCGGTATCGGCTAGCTATCCTGCTTTGACCGTAGTCCTGTCGTTGCTTTCTGGTGAGCGACTATCTGCGCAACGCGCGATCGGCATCGTTGCGGCTCTGCTCGGCATAATTTCTGTCGCCGCTGGAGAAAAATCCGGCGTGCCCCTCGCTGGGCCTGATAAATCCAGAGCTGCAAATTGCATCTCACAAAAATCCAGCCGAGTCCCTGGTCTCGGCTGGGCCATCGCGGCCGCTTTCAGTTTTGCCATTTTATTTTGGCTTCTTGGCCTTCGCATGATCCCGCGTACCGGAGCCCTCGCAACCGTTTGGCTGATTCGCGTGACTGGCGCGCTCCTCACCTTTACGGTACTGCTCGCAAAGAAAATTCCCCTGCCCGTAAAAAACAAACGCACTAGAGCGCAATTCTACACCATGGGCTACCTGGACACAGCCGCCTTCGCACTAAGTAATCTGGGAATGCGCATCGAACAGGTTGCCGTGGTCAGCGTACTCGGCTCGCTCTATGGCGCCGTGACCGTATCCCTGGCCGCCATTTTCTTAAAAGAACGCATCGCGCCTTTGCAATGGACCGGCATCGCCGCAATCTTCCTGGGCGTAGCCCTGATGAACGCCTGATCGTCGCTCGCATCCTGCAGTGTCTTGTGCAGGGGCGCAGCATGCTGCGCCCCAGGTCGTCCAGGCGCGTGCGCTCCGAGCGTTCTGCAACCACCTGCTACACTACTCGTCGCAATGAACGAAAGACTTTGCAACGTGGCGCTCGCCGTCCCGCTACGCACCACCTTCACTTACAAAGTCCCAGACCAGCTCGCAGCGGAAATCCAATCCGGCTCGCGCGTCATCGTTCCATTTCGCAAAAAATCGTTGGTAGGCGTAGTGACTGAATGGACGGACGAAGCTCCTTTAGACACCAAACTACGCGAAGTGCAGAAATGTCTGGACGTAATTCCCGCACTCACAAAAAACATGCTCGAACTGGGCCAGTGGATTGCTTCCTACTACGTCGCGCCAATCGGCGAAGTCTATCGCGCCATGCTCCCGCCGCTTACAGAATTGCGCGCACAGCAGATTGTTCGAATCACCGAACTAGGCCGCTCCACCACCGCCAGCCTCTTAGGTGAGATGGCGGCCCAGCCAGCCTTTCTGCAAAAACTGCAATCCGCAAAAGACGGTTTGCCGTTGCAGACCGGTATCCGCTCCGGCATCGCGCTGAGTGATCTGCTCAAGCTGCAGCGTCGCGGCTTCCTGGAAATCCGCCAGCAAATCCAGACCCGCAAACGCCGCACCCAGCGAATTGTGGCTTGGCGCGGCGATGAAAACGTCGCGCTGACCGAAAAAGAAGCGCGGCTGAAAAATCTTCTACTCCTGGAACGCGGCGCTCTGCCGCTGCAGCAACTCCTCAAGATCAGCGAAGTTACCCGTACTTTTGTCGAGAAAATGGTGCGCGACGGAAAACTGGAAACCTGGGAAGAAGCTCTCGATCCCGCCGAAGATCCTTTTGACGTTGGCTATACTCCGCCGGCACATACTCTCAACCCAGAACAAGACCGCGCCTTCGGCGTCATTCGCGCGCGCTTCGAACTGGGTGAATTCGGAGTGCAACTGTTGCACGGCGTTACCGGCAGCGGGAAAACAGAAATCTACATGCGCGCCGTACAGGACACTCTCGCTCGCGGCAAGACTGCCATTGTGCTGGTGCCCGAAATCGCGCTCACATTGTGGATGGGCCGGCAGTGCCGCGCGTGGTTCGGCGCACGGTTCGAAGGCGTCGCGGTACTCCACTCCGCGCTCAGCGATATCGAGCGTGCGCGCGAATGGTGGCGCGTTCGCAACGGCGAAGCCCGCGTCATTGTGGGCACGCGTTCCGCGATTTTTGCGCCGGTGGAAAAACTCGGACTGGTCATCGTGGATGAGGAGCAGGAATCCAGCTACAAGCAGGAAGAAACTCCGCGCTACCACGGCCGCGACGTAGCCATTGTTCGCGCCAAGTTGGAAAACGCGCTGGCGCTGCTCGGTTCAGCGACACCAGCACTCGAAACCTTTCATCACGCGCGCAGCGGGAAATATGAGTTGCTGTCATTGGCGCAGCGTGTGGCGGAGCGCTCGCTGCCCGCAGTCGAAGTTTTGGATTTGCGCGAAGAATTTAAGCAGACTCACCAAACCAGCCCGATCTCCTCGCGTCTGCAGCAAGCCATTCAGGAATGTCTCAATTTCCAAACCCAGGCGCTCATCTTGATCAATCGCCGCGGCTATTCCTGGAGCGTCATTTGCCGCAGTTGTGGCGCAACCGTGCAATGCGCAAACTGCAGTATTTCCATGACCCATCACAAGGACCGCAATCGCCTCGAATGTCATTATTGCGGCTCGGTGCAACCGATTCCAAAGAATTGCCCAAAGTGTGAATCCAAATACGTTTATTTCTTTGGTGAAGGTTCAGAGCAACTCGAAGAACGGCTGCGTAAGGGATTTCCCCAAGCTCGCATCGCACGCCTGGATCGCGACACCGCGCGCACCAAGCGCCAATATCAGGAAACATTAGGCGCTTTCGCCGACGGCGCACTGGATATTCTTGTTGGCACGCAAATGCTCGCTAAGGGCCACGATTTTCATCGCGTCACGCTGGTCGGCGTCATCAGCGCCGACAGTTCGCTGACCATGCCGGACTTTCGCGCCGCCGAACGCACCTTTCAATTGATGACCCAGGTAGCGGGCCGCGCCGGCCGCGGTGAATTACCCGGTCGCGTGCTTATCCAAACCTTTTATCCCGAGCACTACGCAATTCAGGACGCCATCAAACAGGATTACGTAGCCTTCTACGAACGCGAATTGCACTACCGCCAGGTGATGGCCTATCCGCCATTCACCGCGCTCGCCAACGTGATCGTGCGCGATTCGAATCTGGAAAAGGCCATCACCTGGTCGCGCGAACTCTCGCAGTTTCTTGCACCACACAATGGCGATGGTCTCCGCGTCCTTGGCCCAGCCAGTGCACCGCTCGCAAAACTCAAAAGCGAATATCGCTTTCAATTCTTATTAAAATCGAAACGCAAAGCGCAACTAACGAAGCTGCTAGCCAGCGCTCTCGCCTATTGCGACAAAAAAGAAATCCCACAAACCGCCGTCCTCGTCGACATGGATCCTCTGCAGTTGTTGTAGGGGCACGATACATCGTGCCCTCTTCGCAGTCAGAAAGACGAAGCCGTGCGCCTGTTCCACCATCGCCAGAAAAAATAGGCTGGAATCCCCAGCACCAGCAAAATCAATCCAGCCAGCACATGGCGAAATTCTTGCGGATCGCGCGTAGCCAGAAAAATCGCATTCCCAACCACCGCCGCGGCCGCCAGCAAAAACACAATCGCCGTCCACGGATATCCGGGCACGCGATATGGCAGTGCTTTCGTCAGGTCCCCAAGTGCCGCGCGCAGAGGAAAAATTGCCGCCGCGCCCAGCCCATAAAAAATCCAGCCGATAAATACCACTCCGGAAGCCAGTTCGGAAAATTTCCCGGCAAACGTCAGCACTGTGGACCAAACACACAACGCGACAATTGCATTGGCCGGAGTATGAAATCGCGGATGCACTTCCGCCAACGTTTTGAAAAATAAATTGTCTTTGGACATTGCATAAAACACGCGCGGCGCCGTCAGTACCACACTGTTCGTCGCACTGAAAACCGAAATCAGAATAGTGAGCGCAACGAATCTGCCCGCCCATGGCCCCAAAACCGCCGTCGCGGCTGTGGCGGCGATCGCGTCGCTATTACTCGCCACCGCCGGCCCTAGAGCGACGAGATAGGCCATCACCGCCACCACGTACAATCCAATCAGAATCAACGAACCCAGCAGAAATGCGCGCGGAAAAACTTTCTGCGGTTCGATTACTTCGCCCGCGCTGTAAGTGCCAAACTGCCAGCCCTCATAGGCCCACAGCACCGCAATCATGGCCAGACTGAAGCTCGAGAACAAACTCAAACCGTGCAGTTGTGTACCGGCGGCAGGAATAATTTCTCCGCCGTGTTTGCCGAGCACCAGCAAGACCACGCTCAGCACCACGACCAAAGCACCTTTGACCAGCGTGGTCCAGTTTTGCAGATCCGAACTCTGTCGCGTTCCTCTTACGTTTACGATTGTCACCACCGCAATCATCAAAACTGCGGCAGCGTTCGCCTTCATCGGCGTCATCGGAATAATTTCCGCCAGGTAACGTGCAAACGCACGCGCCAGTGCCGCAATCGTTGCCGCGGAAATCACCAGGAACAGGCACCACCCATACAAAAATGCCGGCAGGCGTCCGAAGCCGTCGCGAATGTAGCAGTAAAGTCCTCCGGCCTCGGGATTCGCCGCAGCCAGCTCAGCGTAAGTCAGCGCGCCAAGTAGGGACATTACTCCGCCGGCGATCCATACCAGCATCGACAAGCCAACCGAGCCCTTCACCAGTTTCAGTATCGGTCCCGGCGAAAGAAAAATTCCCGATCCAATAACCGAGCCGATAAAAAGAAAAAGCAGATCGCGCAGGCGCAATGTGCGAACGAGTGTAGGCATGAGTGGCTGCGCAAGGCTCGACCTGCGAGCGTCTCACGCACCAGCATCATATCCGCGGCGGGGAAGAGGTCAATGAGAAGTTGGCGGCTGCCACAGGGGCACCGGCATAAAACACAAAATCATTACCAGTAGCGTGGCGAGCGCAAGCACGATCCGCGGAGCGTCGAGCGGCCGCTGGTCGTAAATCGACGGGATGCGGAGAAACCGTAGCGCCAGCAAAATTCCCGCCCACAGCCACCACACACGCCAGTGGAAATATCCCAGCGCCAGAAGAATCCCAGGCATCAGCCAGCCCACCCAGCGATGAATACGCGGACTGAATGAACGAAGAATATGTCCGCCGTCGAGTTGCCCTGCGGGTAGCAAGTTCAGCGCGGTGGCAAAAAGTCCAACCCACGCGGCGCGGCCGACTGGATGCAGCAATATTGTCAGCGGATCCACGCCAGGAAAAAACCGTTGCGCCAGCAGCCGCAGCGCCAGCGGCACACCGAATGCAACATCCGCGTCGGCGGAATTAATTCCTGATACCAGTCGCGAGTGCACCACTCCATAAATCAGAATTGGAATTGCGACCGCGAAGCCGATGAGTGGTCCCGATGCGCCGACGTCAAACAGCGCGCGGCGGCTACGAATTGGCGAGCGCATCAGAATAAATGCGCCGAGAGTTCCGATCAAAGTCGGCGCGGGAATGAAATATGGATAGCTGGCGCGAATGCCGTGATGCTTGCACGCGAAGTAATGTCCAAGTTCGTGCGCCAGCAGAATTCCCATCAGCGCGAAGGCGAAGGGAAAACCGGATGCCAGTGCCGTCGGATCTTTGTAAAGCAGCTTCAGCGAAACTGCGAATTCGGCTACCGACGCAGCCTCGCCGTTCGCAAACGAAATCGCAAACTGGCGCCCGGCTGCCAGGCACGTCAAAAACGTAATCACAAAAAGTAAAATTGCCAGCCACAAGCGTTGTGGTTTCGGAGAAGGCAGGCTGTGCCGAGGTGGAAGCGAAATCGGGACTTCTGGCGCGGGAAGTTGCAAATCAACTGTCGCCGGGGTCTGGTTATCGCTGTTCACGTTTGTTTAGCGGATTCAAGTAAAGCCCGCACCCATATCTGGCAGGCTGGAGGTAGATTGGATGCGGGAATCGGGGGGACGGTACGATGTTTGCAACCTCTCGGGCGGATTGGCTCTTACAAGCCTCCCAGGCCTTGCAGTTCTTTGCCCGGCTTGAAACGCACCGCTTTGCCGGGGGGAATATTCACTTCTTCGCCGGTGCGCGGATTGCGGCCAATGCCGGTCTTGCGCGGCTTCACGGTAAAAACTCCGAAGCGGCGCAATTCGATTCGCTGGCTGCGGCCCATGCCGCTTTTCAGCGATTCAAAAACCGTCTCGACGGCCTGTTCGGCCTTGACGCGGCTTACGCCAGCTCCATCGAGCTTTGCCAGTACGGCGTTTACGATATCCAGTTTAATCAAACGTTCCTCACCTTTGCGGGCTTCAAGTAAAGCCCGCACCCGCGTGGCTCTGTCGGCAGATGCTAGAGGCTGCGCGCGAGGTTGTCAAGACGTGACGCCTCGACTAAACTAACTTTCTTCACGCCATTGATATTGCCCAAAAAATTGTCCGCAATCGACAAAGTATTAAAGGAGATGTGAATGTCTGTCAGGCCGGATAGCTGGATTCGCCGCATGTCGCTGGAACATAAAATGATCGAGCCATTCACCGACCGGCAAGTCCGGGACGGAGTCATCAGCTACGGGGTGTCGTCGTACGGATACGACATTCGCGTCGCCGACGAATTCCGTATTTTCACCAACGTGAACTCGACAATCGTCGATCCAAAAAAATTTGATGCGCGCTCGCTGGTGGACTACAAAGGCGACATCTGCATCATTCCGCCAAATTCTTTCGCACTCGCGCGTTCCATCGAGTATTTTCGCATTCCGCGAAATGTCCTTACGATTTGCGTTGGCAAGTCCACTTACGCGCGCTGCGGCATCATCGTCAACGTCACTCCCTTCGAGCCCGAATGGGAAGGCTTCGTCACTCTGGAAATCAGCAACACCACTCCGCTGCCTGCAAAAATTTATGCGAACGAAGGATTGTGCCAGGTCATCTTCTTCGAGTCCGACGACGATTGCGAAATCAGTTACAAAGACAAGAAGGGCAAGTATCAATCGCAAAGCGGCATCGTCCTCCCGCGCCTGTAATCCTGTCCTGCTGTAGCTTTTTTAAGTTACGTGTAGTTCCTTTGCGCGCTCCTCTTCTGAACCGAAAGAGAAGAGAGATTCCTCGCCGCGCTCGGAGTGACGTATGTTTCTCATCGCAAAAATTTGCGAAGCCTCCATAACCGCGAACTACGCCGTGGGAATCAAGATTTGCGTGATTAGCTGGGCTTCGCGAGTGGTTCCGGGGTCGTTGACGTAGTTTTCGATGTTGAAGTCATCGCGCAGTGGGATTTTTTGGTCGGAGACCATTTGGAAAACGCGGCCGGAAGCTTCGGGCAGATTGGAGTAGGGACCGGTCAGAACAAAACGGCTGTACTTGCCGCCTTTGAATTTTGTGTATTGCAGGCCCGGCGGCAGATTCTGCGGTTCGGCTTCTACGGAGACTCCGGCGCGATAAATTTTTGGCCCTACTTTGTACAGGCTGGTGTAGCCGGTGATTTTGTTGTGTTCTGCAATGGCGGGAATGAGTTTGTGCACTTCTTGCCAGGCTTGCGGAGCGGTGTCCTGAAACGGTCCGATCTTTTCAAGGTAGACGTAATGGGTTTCGGGCCAAGTGACAATTTCGGGTTGCTGCGTAAGCTGCAGTGCGGTGCCTTTTGCGGTGGACATGAATTTCTCCCTGGCTTTGAATATTTTCCGGAGAGGGCAAAGTGCGGTGGGCAAAAGGAGTTTGCCATATCGATTGTTAAAGGCAAGTTAAAGTGTTGAGCGTTCAAATCCGCGCAAAGAAGGGCACGATATATCGTGCCCCTACAGCAAGGATCAAACGTTGCGATCCTTGCGGCAGCAGGCTCGTGGGATCTTTTCAGAATGACACTATTTCGCGGCGGGAGCGATTTCGATGCTTGCTATCGGGTAGCCGAGTTTGCGCCAGGCGTCCAAGCCGCCTTGCAGCGGGCGGATACGTTTGATGCCTTGCTTTCTGAGGAGCAGCGCCACACGGGCGCTGGTGGCTTCGTTTGGTCAAGTACAGTAGAGAATGACTTCACGGTCGAGAGGCAACCGATCAGTTTTCTCTTCCAGTTCCTTGGCGTCCATGCGGAAGGCACCGGGAATCGTTTCCGGGTCGGCTTCAAAGTCCATGGAGTGACGCAAGTCAACGATGACCAGCTCGATGCCGGCGTCAATTTCCTGCTTCAATTCTTCGGGAGTGATGCGCGCGATACGCAGATCGCGCAAAAACCGTTGCCGCGCGAGAAACTTCCAGGCGATGTAGCCAGCAAGCCCGCCGATGATCAGAACGGCCAGCGAACCACCCAGCCTGGCGGCGTGTTCCGCGATGTGTTCGATCTGCGCGCTGAAGATGTAGCCGGTGCCGAGAATTGAGCCGCCCCAGACCAGCGAGCCCAGGCCGTCAAACAGCAAGAACTTGCGCGCGCGCATGTGAAAAATTCCAGCGAGCGGCGGCGCAACGGTGCTGAGACCGGGAATGAATTTTGCGAGCAGCAGCGAACGCGCGCCCTGTTTGGAGAAAATGCCTTCGGTGCGGCGTACGCAGGAATCGGGTTCGAGAGAAATCTTGCAGAGGAATTGCAGGATGCGAATGCCCTTCTTGCGGCCGAGGATGTACCAGATGGAGTCGGCGGAGAGTGCCGCGATGGCGACAAAAAATAGCGAGGCCCAAAAGCTGAGATGGCCGGTGCCAGCCAGCGCGCCTGCGGCCAAGACTACCGGCAGAGAAGGAATTGGCAGGCCGAGTTGCTCGGCGAAGACCCATGCCAACAGGACGACGTATCCGTGTTTGATGAGAAATTCGAAGGTGCTGTGCATCGAGCCGGGTCGGTTCCTTGCGAAGCTTATAGAAATAGTAGAACTGATTTTGTTCGCGATGTCATCTTTCGCGCTGCTGTTTATTGTACAGCGAACCTCATGGGCTAAAGCCCCCGTGGTGCGAAGACGTATTGGCACGGCTGAAGCCCTGCCCTTCCGGGGAGAAGAGAGAGTCCTCGCGTTGCTCGGAATGACGACTAAGGCAAATATTTATTTTGTGATGAAATCGGCGGTGTGACCCCATTTGCCGGACATTACGAATTCGCGGATGGGTTTGCGGACGCGCGGAGCGGTTTCGCGATCGCGGTAGGGTTGCGGCAGGGAAGCGGGATCACCGGGATAGCCCATGGCAAAGGCGGCGATGGCGTCCCAGCCGGCAGGAATTTCGAAAACGTCGCGCGCGGTGTCGGGATCAAAACCGGCCATCTGGTGAACGAGAATTCCGAGCGAAGTCGCTTCGGTGGTGAGTTGGGACATCGCAGCGCCGGTATCATAGTGCGCGTTGCGATTAGGAGTGTTGTTTTTCGCGAAGGATAATTGGGAAACCGCGAAGCCGAGAACATACGCGTTCTTGGCCCAGTTGACATTGAATTCGACCAGGGGCTGCAAGGCTTTGGTGAAATTTTCCTGATTGTTTTTGGTGGCTACGATGAAGGCCCAGGGCTGTTCGTTACTGCTGGAAGGGGCCCAGCGCGCGGCTTCGAACAGGCTGCGAAGGTCTGAAGGAGCGATCTCTTGGTCAGAGAAAGCGCGCGGGCTCCAGCGGTCGCGGATAAATTCGTGGACAGGATATTCCGTTGGTGCGGGATTCTTCATTATTTTTTCTCCGACTTTTTTAGTTTTTTTTGCTGGCGCGTGAAATTGGCGATCTTACTTGGCTTCTTTCTTGGTCATCTCGAGGTCGATGCTGATGTCCACATTGTCGCTGACCACCATGCCGCCGCCATCCAATTTGGCGTTCCACTTTACGCCGTAATCCATGCGATTGACGGTGGTGGTGGCATTGAGAGCGACGCGGGTTTTGCCCGAGGGATCTTTGATAGCGCCGGACGGACCTTCGACATTTAGAACGACTGTTTTGGTTACGCCGCGAATCGTGAGATTGCCGGTAACTTTCATTTTTCCGGCGGAAACCCGTTCGATTTTTGTGGATTTGAAAGTGATGGCAGGATTGTTGGCGACGTCGAGAAAATTGCCGCTCTTGAGGTCAGCATCGCGCTTGGGTTCTCCGGTATCGACGGTGGCCGCGTCGATGGTTACATCCACAGTGGATTTGGTGAGGTCTTGATCATCCCAGTTGACCGTACCGGTGACGCCTTTGAATTGTCCGCGCACGGTCGAGATCATCATGTGCTTTACGGAAAATCCCGCGGCGGTGTGGGCCGGATCAATTTGCCAGGTGGTGGTGGCGGCGGGAGACGGAACGGCCAAGGACGCAGCCAGCGTTGCGGCGAAGGTAAACTTTGCGAGTGATTGGCCCATTTTATTGTTCCTCTCTAATTTGAAATGTATTCTTCGGCGAATCTTTGGATGCGCGTTAGGTGGCTTCTGGTGTTTGCGAGAAGATTTCTTCCAGTGCGGCTACCAGGCTCTTCAAGCGGGTAACGGCGATATTGCGGAACTGTCTTCGGTGCAATTCTTCCACTGGACCGTCAAGCTTTCGCAGAATTTCTAAACCTTGCGCACTGATGCGGGTTTTGACCACGCGGCGATCATCCGTCTGGCGCGCACGGGTAATCAAGCCGCGCTTTTCCATGCGGTCCAGCAAGCGAGTCATGTCCGGGTCATGGCAAATCATGCGGTCGCCGATGCCCTTGCAGGGCAGGCCGTCGGGTTCGGCTCCGCGAAGGATACGCAGAACGTTGTACTGAGTTCCGGTTAAGGAGTGCCGCTTCATCAATTGTTCGGCTTGCTGGCTCAGGCGGTCGGCGGCGAAAAGCAGGGCGACGAAGCCCCGGGATTCGAGGGAAGGGGCGGCACGTTTTTGCGGTTTGCTGACGGCCACGAACACAACTATAGTCGTCATAACGACTATTGTCAAGAGGAAATATGCGTTGTGCGGAGGCGAGGTTGCGGCGCGCGGGAATTGACGAGCCCGCGCCCGGAACGGAACCCAAGAGAGATTCCTGCCTGCGGCAGGCAGGCTCGCTGCGCTCGCAATGACGGTTTTTGGGGTGTGGTGGATTGAGAGGAGTGATCGCCTCGACAGTGGCGGAGGTTCGGCTCTAGGGTTTGGCGACGGGGCGGAGGTGCACTTCGCTCAGGAAGCTTTGCGGGCCTTGGGTGGCAATCATGGCGACGGCGTGGGCGACGTCCTGCGCGGTCAGGACTTTGCTGGCGTCTTTTGGGCCGCGGCCGGAAAATCCAGTGGCGACGCTGCCGGGGCAGACAGTGCTTACGCGAATGTTGTAGCCGCGCAAATCTTCGGCCATGCAGCCGCTGAGGCCTTGTACGGCCCATTTTGAGGCGCAATAAATTCCGCCTCCCGCGAAGGTATTTTTTCCGGCGAGGGAGCTGATGTTGATGATGTCGCCGCGCTGGCGTTGAATCATGCCGGGAATGACCGCGCGCGAGACGAGAAACAAACTCTTTACGTTGGTGTTTATTAGCGTGTCCCATTCCTGCTCGGTTTTCTCGTGAACGGGACCGAACAGGCCGATGCCGGCGTTGTTGACGAGGATGGAGATTCCGCCGAGGCAGGATTCGGATTGCGCGACCAGCGAAGCGACATCGGTGGAGTTGGTGACATCGGCGCGCTGCCAGTGAACGCGCGCGCCGGTGGCTTGAAGCTGGTTCGCCGTGGATTGGAGCGTGTTGAGATCGCGGCCGCAGATTGCGACGGCGGCTCCCAAAGCGGCGAGGCGAGCAGCGATGGCTTTGCCGATGCCGCGATTTCCGCCCGTCACCAATGCCACCTGGCCGGCGAGTGCGCCGGGAGGCTGTTTGCCGCCATCGGTTCCATGAATCCTGTTCATGCGAATTCTTCCTTCCTCAGGCCACGCTTTTTGTGCCATCCTCATCTTAGTCTGCAAGCAGGTACCGGCAAAGTTGAAGCGTTATTTCCGACAACCGAAAATCATTTGATGAAGGCACAAGGAAAGTTAAGCTTTTCTCGCAAGCGCGAACCGAAGGAGTTGCCAGTATATCGGCAAATTTTTCTGGCAAGATACCAGCTTCGCGGTAAGAGAATTCCTTGCGATACAGGTGAAGCTTTTTCTATAATCCGAGGGATTCACGGAGCGGCAGAATTTCCGCCCGCGCCGTTTTCTACAACGTACCCGGAAACAGACAGTCCGGGATGCACCGGAACAAAATCTCAGGAGTGTGAAGTTTCAGTGAGGAGAATGGGAATGAATCGAATCAGACGAGTTGCGGTGCTGGCGATTTCCGCGGCGATGTGCATGGTGCTGGGCAGCGGAAGCACGGTTAGCGCGCAGGCACCGGCCGGGCAGGATCAAGCCGGCAGCAAGCAGCCTTATACAATGCCTGAGTACAACGCGGAACAGGCTTGCGGCGCCGACAAGAATCCCACCTCGCAAATAAAGTGCCTGGACGATTTTGTGGCGAAGTACCCGAATTCGAATTTGCTGATTTACGTTTACCCGATGTATTACGGAGCGCATTACCAGCTGAAAAACTGGGCGAAAGTGATCGAGTATGCGGACAAGACCGCAAGCTTGGGCGATAAAATCGGGCCGAACGAACGCTACAACGCGCTGTACGTGAGGGCATTGGCTTACAACAACCTGAGCCCGGCAGAGCAAACCACGCAAGCGAAGGGGGCCGTCGCCGCGGTTGGCGAGGCATTGAAGTTGCTGCCGGCTTTGAAGAAACCGGATCAGATCGATGACAAGGCGTTTGAGGAAGAAAAGAAAAAGGGCGCGGTGCTGCTGAACGGCACGGCCGGCCAAGCCGCGCTGCTGGTGAAAGATTATGCCACGGCGATTACCTACTATAAGGCTATCCTTGCGGTGAACCCGGACGAGCCCATTGCCAATTACCGGCTTGGACAGTCCTATATGTCATCGACGCCGCCTCAGCCGATGGAGGGTTTCTGGTACATCGCGCGCGCGGTCACGTCTAAGGCTGCTACGCAGCAGCAGGCCACGCAACTGAAGCCCTATTTGCGGAAGCTCATCGTAAATTATCAGCAAGCCGCGTGCGAGAACCTGGTGGACGCAGAGCTGAACGAGCTGCTGCAACTTGCGGGCAGCGCAACGGAGAGGCCGGGAACTTATAAGCTTCCGAGCGCGGCTGATCTGGATGCAGCGCGCAAAGATATGACGATCGCGTCGGTAATTACGGACCTGAAAGCTGGCGGTGACAAAGCAAAAGTTATCTGGCTGGCGTCCTGCGGGCTGGAATTTCCCGATGTGCCGGGAAAGCTGATTGAAGTTACGCCTGGCGCGACAGCTACCGATCCGACCGTCTTGCATGTAGCGTTCGTCACTAGCGACGCCGAATTCCAGGCAGCCACGACTCCCAACATGATTGTGAATGTTGTGGGGCAGCCGGAAGCGGCCAAACTGGAGAAGGACAATCCAGTTCGCTTTACCGGGACTTTGGCGTCCTACGATCCCGATCCGGCGTTCATGTTGCATTGGGACAAAGCCAAAGTGAATGCGGAAGATCTGCCGAAGGAAAAAGCTCCGGTGAAGAAACCGCCAGTAAGAAAGCCAGCGGCGAAGAAGCCGGCCGCCTGATCGGTTCGCAATGGTCGATCGGAAGAAACGACCCTCTGGGAATTCCCGAAGGCCGTCTTTCATTCTTGGCATGGATGCAAACAGCGCGTGAGCCTTGCCGATGAGACGGGCTAGGACCTGCGTGACCCGTTGCGGTCGAGCTTATATTCGCCGATCTTGCGGCTCAGCGTGTTGCGGTGAATGCCCAGCATTTTTGCGGCGCGGCACTGGTTGCCTTGTGCGCGTTCCAGAGCTCGCTTGATAAATCGTTTTTCAAATTCGCCAAGCGCTTCTTCGAACAAAATTCCTCTTTCCACCATTTGGCTGACTAGCCCTTCCAATTGATCCTTCACGATTCCTCGCTCCTGGTGCGAATTAGGTTTTCTTGAGGGCCCGGCTTGCTGGATTGCTAGTTCAGTTCGTGGCCAACCAGGATGCGATAGGCTTCCCGGTACTTGGCACGAGTTGACGCGACTACGTCGGGGGGCAATTCAGGTCCAGGAGGAATTTTGGGCCACTGGATCCTTTCCAGATAGTCGCGAACAAACTGTTTATCAAAAGAAGGCTGCGCTCCGCCGGGGCGGTATTGGGAGGCGGGCCAGAAGCGCGAGGAATCCGGCGTGAGCGCTTCATCGATCCAGATAAGTTCCTCGGCCGCTTGGCGGGTGGGGCATAAATTATTGAGCAGGCCGAATTCAAATTTGGTGTCGGCCAGGAGCACGCCGCGAGGCGCAGCGTAAGCTGAGGCGCGGTTATAAATTTCAATGCTGACGGCGCGAACTTTTTCTGCGAGCGGTTTGCCGATTAACTCCGCGGCGCGTTCGAACGAAATATTTTCGTCGTGGCCGCTGGTGGCTTTGGTTGCGGGAGTGAAAATTGGTTCGGGAAGTTTGTCCGACTCGCGCAGTCCAGAAGGAAGAGCGATGCCGCAGACTTTTCCTGTGGCTTGATATTCTTTCCAGCCTGAGCCGCTGAGGTAGCCGCGCACCACACATTCGATGGGGAGAGGCTGCGTCTTGCGAACGAGCATGGCGCGTCCAGCAAGCTGTTCGCGGTAGGCGTCGAATGGAGCCGGAAAGTCTGTGGCGCTCAGGATGTGGTTTGGAATTACGTCCTGCAGGAGTTCGAACCAGAAGAGGGAGAGCTGCGTCAGGACTTTTCCTTTATCGGGAATTGGAGTGGGCATTACGACGTCGAATGCGGAAAGACGGTCAGTAGCCACGATCAGGAGTTTATCGCCGAGATCGTAGATGTCGCGAACTTTGCCGCGAGCGGCGGGGGCAATTCCCGGGAAATTGGTTTCTCTTAGAACGGTCATCGCAGCTGCGGAGGACACGGAACGCTTCTCCAGAAGAATGCGGGAGGATTCTAGCGCAGAGAGTTGTGAACGCCAAGCGGTTGGGCGGTGGATTTTGGTGCAAAACTTTTTTGCGAATGATGCTCGGCGGGAAGCCGTCGGGTTCACGATTGTGGCGACGGATCGGATTGCTTGTAGCCGACACCGTCGCGGACAGATTCCTCGCTGCCCTCGGAATGACGGCGCAAGTTACAGCGAGATCGACGGAGACAATGCCCCGCTTTGCACGAGGAAACCTGGTGGCGCGACTCAGGCGGCGGTGGCTGCTGCGGCTCGTTGTTTTGGAGCGGGCGATTCGTCGCCTTCCCAGCGGACGCTGACGATTTTGGAGACGCCGGGTTCCTGCATGGTGACGCCGTAGAGAACGCTGCCGGTTTCCATGGTTTTGCGATTGTGGGTCACGACGATGAATTGCGTTTGCGCGCTCATATCGCCGATTAGGCGGGTGAAGCGTCCGACGTTGGCTTCGTCGAGGGGCGCGTCAACTTCGTCGAGAATGCAGAAGGGACTGGGCTGATAGCGGAAAATGGCGATGAGCAGCGCTAGCGCGGTCATGGCTTTTTCTCCGCCGGAAAGCAGCAGCACATTTTGCAGACGCTTGCCCGGAGGCGATGCGACTACGTCGATGCCGGCGTCGCCGGAACTGTCGGGCTCGGTCAATCGCATTTCTGCCATGCCGCCGCCGAAAATGGCATGGAACGCGGTGGAAAAATTCGCGTTGATGGCGTTGAAGGCTTGTTCGAATTTATCTTTGGAAATGAGATCCAGTTCTGCGATGGCTTGCTGGGTGTCGGCGATAGATTGCAGCAAGTCGTCGCGTTCGCGCGTCAGGAAAGTGAAACGCTGGTCACATTCGTTGAATTCTTCGAGGGCCATCATGTTTACGGCGCCCATGGAATCGATGCGCTGCTTCATTTCGCGGTAGTTGGCTTCGGCCGCGGCGAGTTCTTCGCCGCTCATAAACACGGCTTCGCTGGCGATCAAGTCTTCCGGCTGGGCATTGACTTCGCTCATGCAGGTTTCGCGAAGGTGCTGGCGGTCGCTTTCGTTTTTGGCGCGCTCGACTTCGGCGTGGCCGCGCTTTTCGCGCAGTTCCATTAAGGACTGGCGGCCCATGCGCAGATGATCTTCCATTTGCGTGAGGCGGGTGCGGCCGGCATCCCATTCCTGTTCGAGTTCTTGTTGACGGGCATCGAGACGTAATTTTTCCGCGCGCAATGCTTCGAGAAGGCGACCCAGTTCCTCGCTCTGGATCAAGAGCATCGTAGTTTCTTCTTTCATCGCAACTTCCTGCTGGCGCAGCACGTTCTCGCGACGATCTAGTTCGGCACGCTCTTCGGCAAGCCGGGTGGCAATGGCTTCCGCAGCGGCCAAGCGTTCCTGGCGCGCCGCCATTTCCGCTCGCCCGGCGGCAAGTTCGTCCTGTTCGGCCTGAACGGAACTGCGCAGTTCTACCAGGGTTTCGGCCAGGCGCACGCGTTCCGCTTCGGCTTCCGCGCGGCTCATGGCCGCGGTTTGGTGCTCGGCGATTGCGCGATCGGCGCGCTTGCGCGCTTCCGTAACATCCAATCGCAGGCGCGCGAGATCATGCTGGCAAACGGTCAACTCCAGACCCAGTCGCGCCAGTTCGCCTTGCGTCTGCCGGTGTTTGTGCGAGGCGTTGATGACATCGCGCTCGGCGTCGTGATGCGCGGTGGTGACGGTTTCGAGCGACGTTTCGGTCTGGCGAATTTCCGTGGCGGCGCGTTCCACCTCGTCCTGCATTTCGTTCATGCGAGCTTCGAGTACCGCGACTTCCGCATCCAGAGCGCGAAGTTCGCGCTTCATGCCGAGCGGACCGGCTTCGTCGGCGCGTCCGCCGGTGACCATGCGGCCCTGGTAAGTTGTGCCGTCGGGAGTGACGAAGGCGTATTGCGGATTCTCACGTGCGAGCTTTTCCGCGCCTACTGCACTGTCCGTAAGATATGCACCGCGCAATCTGGGCAGAAATTGTTTTGCGGCGGGGCCCAGCGGATCGCGAAATTCGACCAGCTTATCGAGGCGGGCGTAAACGCCGTCTTCAGCGCGGAAAGGAATGATCGGCTCGTAATCGTTAATCTGGAGATTTTTTGTGGAGTCCACGAAGAAAGTGGCGCGTCCGCCGACTTCGTCGCGCAGCAACGAAACTCCGGCACGGGCGTGATCAAAAGTTTCGACGACCACGTATTCGAGTTCATCGCGAAGATATTGTTCGATGGCGCCTTCGTGGGCTTCCGGCACTTCCGCGTAGTCGGCAAGCACGCCGACTGCGTGGAAATCGTGACTGGCGCCGCGTTCGTTGGCGGCGAAAAGTTTTTGCACGGCGTCGGCGGTGTAGGAACGGTCGTTCAGGATTTGCGTAAGGGTGGCATGGCGGGCGCGCACTCCAGCCAGCGAATCGCGCAGGGTCTCGGCATGTTTTGCGCGTTCTTCGCGCTCATTACGGAGCGTGGTCAATTTTTCCTGAAGTTGCAGAACTTGTTGCTTCGAAGCGCTCATCTGGCCATTTGCCGCGTCCAGCGCATACGCCGCTTCCTCGGCATCGCCGCGAATGCGGATGGAAAATTCCAGCAATTCGTGTTCGGTGGCTTCGCGGCGGCGCAGTGCTTCGCCCTGGTGCACGAGCGCTTCTTCGGCTTGTTTCTGTTCGCCATGCAGCCGCAACAGGCTTTCGCCAGCTTCGGAAGCGGTCTTGCGAAGAACTTCAATGCGGGTCTCGGTTTGCGAGATTTGCGCCATGCGTGATTGCGCGTACGTTTGCAATTCTTCAACGCGCGCAGCAAGCCCGGTGGCCTCTTCGCGCAGCATGGTGACGGTTTGCCGTTGCGACGCGCTGCGCGTTTCCCAGTCCGTCAGGTGTCCGTTCAATTCGCTTAAGTCGGCGCTGATTTGGGTTTGGCGGCCGGTGAGTTCACTGGCACGCTGGGTATTGAAGGTGATTTTATTTTCCGCGCGGTCGACTTCCAGCGCGGTCAAGTTCAGTTGATTTTGGTTCTGGCGAATTTCGGTGTCCAATTCGTAGTTGCGCTGGCTCAGACGATCTTGTTCGCCTTCTTCCTGTTGAATGGCTTGGGCGTGTTGCGTTTCAGCGGCCGTAAATTCCGCCAGCTGCGTGGCGATGCGCTCGGCTTCGGCTTCGAGTTCGCGTGCCTTGCCAGCGAGCATCTGGCGCACGATGCCGCGCATCTGCTCGCGAATTTCAGAGTAGCGACGGGCCTTGGCGGCCTGACGTTTCAGGGAGCCAAGTTGTTTTTCCACTTCAACGACGATGTCGTTGACGCGCGAGAGATTGAGTTTGGACGATTCCAGCTTGGCTTCAGCCAGGCGTTTTTTGGTTTTGAATTTTGTGACGCCGGCGGCTTCTTCGATGATGGCGCGGCGCTCCATGGGCTTGGTGGAAAGAATTTGTCCGATGCGGCCCTGCTCGATGATGGCATAAGAATCGGGACCGAGGCCAACCCCCATGAACATTTCCTGGATGTCGCGCAGCCGCGCCATTCTGCCATTGATGAGATATTCGCTTTGCCCGCTGCGGTAAAGCCTGCGGCTGACCACGACTTCGCCGGGTTTGGTGACCAGCACCGGCTTTTCTGATTTTTTCTTGCGCTTGGTTTTCAAGAATTCAGGCTGGCCATTTTCCGACGCAACGACAACAGTTTCATCAGGCGAGGGAGCGTCAGATTGCGCTCCCTCTTCGCTTGAGGGCTGCGCGGGGACATCCGCGAGAAATTCGTTGGGCTCGGCGAGGCTTTGTGTCTCTGCGTTATCTTTTTCTTCCGAAGTTTCCGCGGCTTCGGCACTGGCTTCGAGGACAAAGCGCGCGGCTTCGGCGAGCTCCGGATCTTCCATGGTGATGGTAACTTCGGCGAGACCCATTGGTGGACGTTTTACCGTGCCGTTGAAAATGCAATCGCTCATGCGCCCCGCGCGGAGAGATTTGTGGCTCTGTTCACCGAGCACCCAACTGATGGCGTCCACCACGTTGGACTTGCCGCATCCGTTCGGCCCTACGATGCACGTTGTTCCGGTGCCGCTGAACGTCACCACGGTGCGTTCGCTGAACGATTTGAATCCTGTGATTTCGACTTTGCGGAGTTTTAGCAAGATATCCCCTTTAACTCTCTCGTTCCCGGCGTGGAAAGTTTCCGGCGCGAGGAACCCTTCTCAAGTCCGCGTCCGAAGGTTGCGTTGGCGCTCGGACACACTACACGCGAAGAGAGACGACTCATCGTTCCCTGATGGAGGGATTGTTCTCGCGATGCTTGCACCGCACAGCAGTACAAGCTGTCCGTCAACAGTTGTAACTCGTTGACAAGACACACGTTTGGCAGGTTCTCAGTCAGAGGCCCAGCCGCCTGGCGCATGGATGGCGGTACGGGAGAAAAATGTAGCATGTAGGCTGGCACGTGTAAAGGCTTACCCCACAGGTTGTGGCTTAATTCTTACGGGTACTACACTGGGGTTTTCCGAGCGGCGATGCGGAGTCTGCGATAATCGAGTTCCCAGTGATCGGTCTTCCAGAGAGTGGGTCGCGCGGCGCACTCCACTGCCCGCAAAAATCCACCTCTCCGGCTGAGTGGCACCCGATCCAGAAATGTTCCGCCGAACATGGTTAGCCACACTTCCAGACCGCGTTCGCCGTCTTCCAGTTTTGTCGGCCGTTCGAATAGCGCTGCTTCGCGCACTTCCAAGTGGTGTTTTTCAAGTAGCGACGCGTACTCCGCGATGCTTGGGTAAAACCACGGATTGGCGCCGTTCGCAGAAATTCCGAGCTCGGCAAAAGCTGTGTCGATTGCTGTTACCACGTTTCGCACATTTCCTTTGCCGCCAAACTCCGCCACGAATCTTCCGCCGGGCTTTAGCGCTCGTGCTACCCCATGGATTACGCGTTCGGCTTCCGGAATCCAGTGCAAGGCGGCATTGGAAAACACTGCGTCGAACTCATTCGAGAATCGCAAGGTTCGGGCGTCGCAGACTTCGAATCGCAGCTGCGGAAATTTCTTGCGGGCTTCCGCGATCATCTCGAGCGAGCGATCAACTCCCAGCAATTCGGCTCCGCTTGCCGCCAGTTCCGCGGTAAGCGTGCCGGTGCCGCATCCCAGATCCAGAATGTGCTCGCCGGCTCTGGCCGCGAGCAATTCAACCAGACCTTTGGCCTTCTCCCAGACAAATGTGTATTTGGCGTCATACAACCCGGCGTCCCACGTGCAGCTCATCGAAAGTGCCTCGCGAAATTTTCCGCATTGCCTCGAGCGGTGAAATTCAGTTTGTAGGATTGCGGGGAAATTTAAAATATGGAAGCCTGACTCCATCGATGGAAATCTGATCCGCGCGTATTGCGGTTGGCGCTTCGAATCCCGCGGTTCCGGCACTGGTTACAAAATCGTCCTGATCCACACCATCGCCGCTGACACCGAGGCCGCCGACGAGGACGCCATTCCTGTACAGACCAGCGCTTCCTGGAAAAAATACGATACCGCTTTTTTTGTCGTTGGGCGCGCCGCTCTGAAAACCTTGCGTACATGGATTTAACGTGTCCATGGTGTACAACTTAAAAAAAGGTCCGTCGCCCGAGCCGCCGATACCCGGAGGAAACAGCGGCATCGCGCCAAAACTTATGGTTCGATTAGTGACTGCGGTACCCATCGGCACTTGATTCAAATCTGCGGCAAGGCGCGCGCTACTGTTGAAGTACACCATGTTGCGTGCTTTGGTTGCCGCAACGTCGATGCTGAAGACGGTGGAATCGGGCATTCGACGCAGACCAATAATTGTGCCGTCCGTGTCGGCTACAGCGATAACCATTCGGGCGCGGGATCCTTCCGGCAGGCGAATCGCTGCACGGGTAAGCTTTGCTTCCGCTTCGGCATTGCCGAGGATGGTTGATACGTCGGTTGCGGACAATCCTCCGGTTCCTGCTACGGCAGCAATCAAATCACCTTCCGCGGGCGTTCCGGTGCCGTCGGTTGCCGCCACAAACCATGTCCCGCCCGTTGTTGTTCCAGTGCCGACTCCGGCTGGCGGGCTGGTATTGTCAATCGCCGGCAAGACTACGCCGCCGAGGAAAACAGCGCCTGGCGGCGGCAAGTTCGAAAAGAAATCGCCGAATCCTGCGGAGGTCGCGCCCTTGAACGCAGCGTATTCCGCCACGTCTGACGAAACTCCCGTTACTCCGATTCCGCCTACGAGAACGTTGCCGCGATAAATCGGGATTCCTCCCGGATTGACGGTGTTGGGGTCGGAGTCGTCTAGATCTTTTTTGCCGGTTACGATTCCAAGAGATTTCGCCCCGCTGATTGGAGTCGCGGGCTCGAATCCATGTCCCTGGAGTTCCGCGGAGAGAGTACAACCCCGATTGGTGTTCTCAATGCCGTAGAGATCTGCGGGAGGCTGATTTGTTACTCCGGGCGGGAGATGAATTCCGCTGATGAAGCGCACGGTGCGAGAGGTCAGCGGCGCCTGGTTGTTGCTGAAAAAAGCGCCGGTCCGCGCCAGCGATACTGCTACGTCGGTGGCATCTTCCATGATGGAGAAATTGCCCAGCACCATGTTTGGCGCATTGGGCTTTCGAAACACGCCCAAAACTTTTCCCTGCCGGTCCACAACTGCAATAACCATGGTGTCGGCCGATGCTGCCAGCGCCGCGGAGGTAACGATCTGCGTGACCTCAGACTGAGTGAGCGGCTGAAACGCGGGTGTAGGAGGCGGAGGCAGGGTCACTGGGTTAGTTCCACCGCCGCACCCGACCAGCAAGAGCGCCACCGCGCAGGCGACGCCAAACGCAAGTGCAATTCCCAGGATGAGCAATTTCTTTTGCCGTCCGAGCGCCCGATGCGCGGCAATCGGTTTTCGTAGTGCGCGAAGTTTTGGGACGAAACTGGCCACGTATGTTGGTAACACAAAGGCCGCTGGCGGCTCAATCATCACGCTTGAAGTAGCCGCCAAGTGGTGAATGAATTTCCATGGGATGCGCTCAGTCGTTATCTACTGTTCTCACCTCCTCGCGAAAGTCATTGCTCGGTCCGCTCTCATGTTGTTAGCTTGCTGTAGATTTCCGTTCCTTGCCGAGCAGTCTGGGCGTCATTCTCGGGCATAAGGCATGCAAACAAACTCTAAGCGCTTCGCGCGCCGGTCGCTTCGCCTGTGTCGCTGTCGCTGGCTTCTTTTGTTTCTGTCCGTCGCGCCGTTCTTCGCCAATCGCGTTGCCGAAGCGCAAGAGGCACAACAGTCGCGTGAAACTGGCGGCCAACCGCGTCTGCCGCGGCAGCAGGCCCAGACTAACGCCGCTCTCGATGGAGTGATTCGCTCCGGTCCCGCTGGTGGGCAAATTCCCGTGGCCGGAGCGACTGTCCAACTGCGGAATCTCGGTTCGAATTCAACCAGGGAATATTTCGCAAATGGCGAAGGGGTATTGCGAATTTTCCCGCTGGTCCCCGGTGATTATTCTCTGCTGGTTCACGCCCAGGGTTACGGTTCTTTTTCGTTGGAAAAATTCACCCTGCATGCGAATGAAGTTCTTACGCTGGAAATTTCACTGCTTGCAGGGCCGTCTGCTGAAGTCCGCTCGCGGCTTCCGAGGCTGCCCGAACTTGCGGGGCCACTTCCGACCGAACCTCTCGCAGCGTCGGGGAGCTACAGGGAATTTCGTCATCGCCTTGATTCCGATCCCAACTACGTGTCGAATCTCGTGCCGGAAAGCTTGCCGCCGGTGGCCGATGTGTTTGCGACTGTTCCCGATCGCTGGGCGCTAGAGCAACCTGAATACAAGAGATATTCAGCGACGGGCGAATATGTTTACACGCGCTCGCGCTGGTACGATCCATTCAACCGCAATCGTCTGAAGGGCGATGAGCCCATCTGGCCTGGAGTTTTGGGACAACAAGTTTTTTTGAACCTGACCGCCACTTCGGATACTACCTTTGACGGGCGTCGAGTGCCTTCGCCGAGCGGCGTCAGCGCGGAAAATCCAGGTAGCGCAACGTTTTTCGGGCGCGGCGAACAGGAATTTGTCGACCAAACTTTGCGCTTCACGTTTGATCTGTTTCACGGCGACGCTTCGTTCAAACCAGTTGACTGGCGAATTCGCTTCACACCGGAAATCAGCCTTAATGATCTGAATGTTCGTGAACTTGGAATTGTCGGCCCGGATGTGCGTAGCGGAACCAATCGCTTGGATTCTCATATCGGATTGCAGGAAGCCTTCGCCGAAGTTAAGCTGCACGACCTGGGCCCCAATTATGATTTCGTGAGCGTGCGAGCGGGCATTCAACAATTCAACGCCGATTTCCGCGGTTTTTTGTTTGTCGATGAGCAGCCCGCGGTGCGTATTTTCGGCGACTTCCATTCCGATAAGATCGAATACAACGCCGCCTACTTCCAATTCCTGGAAAAAAATACCAACAGTGGACTGAACACATTCGATCGCCGCCACCAACAAGTGGTGCTGGGCAATGTCTATCTGCAGGATTTTGTCTTTCCTGGCTACACCGCCGAATTTGTTGCCGCCTGGAACAAGGACGACGCGTCGATACACTATGATGACAACGGATTTCTGGTGCGGCCCGCTCCGGTAGGAAATGTTGTGAACCAGAATCCAGGAGCCGGACCTATTCCGCACGCCATCCGCGTCGGTTATTTCGGTTGGCTGGGCAGCGGTCACATTCGACGTTTCAACCTCACGCACGTTTTTTATCAAGCGGTGGGCGAAGACACTTTCAATGCGATCGCTGGCCGGCCCGTTACCGTGAACGCGCAACTGGCCGCAGCAGAAATTTCCTACGACCGCGACTGGGTCCGTTATCGTGTTTCAACGTTTTATACCAGTGGCGACGCAAATCCGCGTGATGGCCGAGCGCGAGGGTTCGATTCGATACTGGACCTGGATGCGTTTGCCGGCGGCCTTTTTAGTTTCTGGAACCGGGAAGGATTTCGCCTTACCGGTTCCGGAGTGCTGCTCACTACGCCGGGCAGCTTGATCCCATCGTTGCGGGCGAGCAAGGACGAGGGGCAAGCTAATTTTGTGAATCCGGGAATTTTCCTGGTCAATGCCGGAGCGGATTTTGATATCACGCCGAAACTAAAGGGCTTTATCAACGCGAATTATCTGCGCTTCGAACGCACTGAACCTCTCGAATTTATTCTGCTGCAAGCGCCCATTCGCCACACGATCGGCGTAGACTACGGCAGCGGCGTTACCTATCGCCCGCCGCTCTCGGAAAATATTGTGCTTACTGGAGGCGCGGCGATGCTTACGCCTGGCGATGGTTTTCGCGATATTTATGGCGGGAAGACTTTGTTTTCTTTGTTTGGCTCGGTGAAATTGACGTTTTGATGATCCGCACGATGGAAAATAATTCGCCGTTTATGATGGAGTGTGCGTGGTGAGGGCTCAATCTGTTGCCCGTGGCTTACTTCGAAGAGAGATTCCTCGCTTCGCTCGGAATGACGACGCTTGGAGATTCGGATTTGCTCAGAATGACCGGCCTTGGGGATTCGGGTTTGTTAGGACGATTGTGGCTAGAAAATCTCCTTCGAGATTGCTCATCGCGGCGTTCTTGTGCATCGCGACACTGCTCCTCTTATTTGCTCTTCGCAGAAACGCTTTTGCCGCTCAAGAACAATCGGATAGAGTTCGCGGCCAATCGCGAGAGGCTGCAGCGCAGAAATCAGCCGGATGCATCAGTTGCCACTCGCCGATGGACGAACCTACGATGCATCCCACGAAAACCGTTCAGCTGGGGTGCAGGGACTGCCACGGCGGAAATTCTGAGGCAAGAGTCTCGGCCGGAACGGCGGCGAATTCGCCCGAATACATTGCGGCGAAACAAAAAGGGCACGTTCAGCCCCGCGATGTGATTTTTCGCGATCGCGCAGCCAGGCCGCCGGAGGTATTCGCGAAGTGGCTGCGCGAGTCGGCGGAATACGTAAAATTTGTGAACCCTGGAGATTTACGCGTTGCAGCGGAAACCTGCGGAGCCGCCGGCTGCCACGCGAGCGAAACGCGCGCCGTTTCCACCAGCATGATGACGCATACCGGATTTTTGTGGGGGGCGGCGCTTTATAACAACGGAGCCATACCGGGGAAAAATGCACGTTTTGGGGAAAGCTACGACCGCGAAGGTAAACCGCAAGTGCTCAAGACTTCCCCGGTGCCAACGAGCGAAGAGTCTCGCACAAAGGGTGTTCTGCCCGAGCTCACGCCGCTCTATCGCTGGGAGATTTCGCAGCCAGGGAATGTGTTGCGGGTGTTCGAACGTGGCGGCGAAAAAAAAGCCGAACTGGGCAATCCTTCGCGCAATGAAGATCCCGGAAAGCCGGACGACAAATTGAGCGACCGCGGCTTTGGAACCGAACTGCGCACCGACCCGGTATTTCTCGGCTTGCAAAAAACACGTCTCGTTGATCCAGTCATGTCACTGCCCGGCAGCAACGATCATCCTGGAGACTATCGCGCCAGCGGCTGCTCCTCGTGCCACGTGATTTACGCCAACGATCGCGACCCGGCTCATTCCGGCGCGTACGCGGCTTTCGGGCACTCAGGAAACAGCGCGACAAACGATCCAACCATCGACCAGTCGCAATCTGGCCATCCCATCAAGCACGTTTTCACGCGCTCGATTCCCTCCAGTCAATGTATGGTCTGCCACATGCATCCCGGGACGAATATGCTCACCACCTATTTTGGCGTCACCTGGTGGGACAACGAAATCGACGGCGAAAAAATGTATCCCGCGAAGCAGAAAAATCCCACGAAAGAAGAGCGCTACCAAACTTCGCTGAAAAATCCAGAAGCCGCCGCGGCACGCGGACTCTGGAGCGACGAGAAATTCCTGGAACAAACCGGCAGCCCAGATTTCAACAAACAATTGCAGACCACACAATTTGCCGACTTCCATGGGCACGGCTGGGTGTACCGCAATGTTTACGCGCACGATCGCAAAGGCAACTGGCTCGACAAGGCCGGAAAGCAAATGGCATTTGATGATCCAGAGCGTTTTGGGAAAGCTGTTCATCTAGCAGATATTCATCTGGAAAAAGGAATGCAGTGCGCGGATTGCCACTTCGCGCAGGACAATCACGGCAACGGAAAAGTTTATGGCGAGCCGCGGGCCGCCGTGGAAATTGATTGCATCGATTGCCACGGCACCATCGGCGCGCGGGCCAGCCTGGTTACTTCCGGACCCGCCGCTCCTGCAGGCGGACGGCCACTCGAAACTTTGCGCACACCTTGGGGCTTGCGCCGGTTCGAATGGCGCGGTGACGCGCTGGTGCAACGTTCGATGAGCGAGCCGAACAAGGAATGGGAAGTGGTGCAGACCCGCGATACTGTCACGCGTGGCAACGTACATTTCAGCGCAAAGTCGTATCGTGCGAAATTGATGGGCAAGTCAGGCGAAGTGCTGAGTGCATTCTCGAGCGAAGACTCGATGCTTGCTCATTCGAACAGTTCGATGACCTGTTATTCGTGTCATACGTCCTGGACGCCTACGTGTTTTGGCTGCCATCTGCAAATGACCGCCAACATGAAGCGCGACATGCTGCACAACGAAGGGCTCACCACGCGGAACTACACCAGCTACAATTTTCAGATTTTGCGCGACGACATTTATATGCTCGGTGTGGACGGCACCGTGACTGGGCATCGCATCGCGCCCGCGCGCTCTTCGTGCGCGGTGCTGGTTAGTTCGCAAAATGCGAACCGCGAGTGGCTGTACTACCAGCAGCAAACAATTTCCTCGGCGGGATTATCCGGTCAAGCGTTCAGCACTTTTGTTCCGCACACGGTACGCGCGAAAGAAACCAAGCAGTGCAGCGATTGCCACGTCTCTGCCGCCAACGACAACAACGCCTGGATGGCTCAGCTCCTGCTGCAGGGAACCAATTTCATGAATTTCATGAGCCGCTATATTTATGTGGCGACCGGCGATCACGGGCTTGCGGCTGTAGCGGTGGCCGAGCATGACGAGCCCAACGCCATCTACGGCAGTGATTTGCAGCGCGTAGCTTATCCTGACAATTTCAAGAAATTCGTTGGGCGCGGCCGTGAAATCAAAACCGCGTTTGAACATCCCGGAACGGTACTCGACGTTCAGGCACGTGGGGAATATGCGTATGCCGCGCAGGGCAAAGGTGGCTTCCGCGTTTTCGATATCGCAAATATAGACAACAAAGGTTTTTCTGAACGTATCACCACCGCGCCTGTTTCTCCTCTCGGTCAGAAATTCTTTGTGCCGACGAAAAACGCAGTCGCGATCGCACCGCCCACCACACTGGGCGTTGACCCTCTTCGAGTTCAGCTTCCCGAGAATGAAGAGCAGCCCATTCCGCTGTTGTACGGTTTTCTTTACGTTGCCGATAGGGAAGAAGGGCTGGTGGTCATTGGCAATGCGAATTTAAAAGCGCGGAGTCCCGGTGTTGGAACGCTGCTGGACGGAAATCCCGCCAACAATTTTCTGCAGCGGGCGTTGGCTTTCAACCCTGATGGAGTACTCACCGGTGCGCGAAGGATCACCATCGCCGGGAATTTCGCGTACATACTCACCGACAAGAATCTAGTAGTTGTTGATCTGCAAAAGCCATTGGCGCCCAAAGTCACGGCGACCGTCGGTTCGCCGGCGCTGGATAATCCTCGCGGTATCGCGGTGCAATTTCGTTACGCCTTTGTGGTGGACGGCTATGGTTTGAAAGTCCTCGACGTGACGGATCTGGCGCATCCCCAGCCGCTTGAACAAGCGCGAGTCGCTCTTGGCGATGCGCGAAATGTCTATGTCGCGCGCACCTACGCCTACATCGCCTCAGGAAAAAACGGTCTTGGCATCATGGACGTCGAAAATCCGGAAGCGCCGCATCTTGATCAGACGTTCAACGCCAACAATCGAATGAACGATGTGAATGACGTAAAGATCGGAATGGTAGCGGGGAGCGCTTTTGCTTTCGTTGCCGACGGCCGCAATGGACTGCGCATCTTACAGATCGTCTCTCCATGGGACGACCCCGCGCATTTTTCCGGATTTAGCCCGCGCCCGACTCCGAAACTAATTGCTACGGCAAAGACGAAAGGTCCAGCGCTCGCCATCTCTAAAGGCATCGATCGCGACCGGGCAGTGGACGAATCCGGCAATCAGGTATCCGTGTTTGGCCGGCGCGGCGCGCGTCCCCTGAATCTCGCAGAGTCCCAAGCACTTTATTTGCGGAATGGCCGGCTATATCTGGTGGATGACGAAACACAAGGAGATGGCGATGCCAGCAATGCGGACCGCAGCGGTCGGACATTTTGGGAGCGCTGGCAAGAGCGCGCGAAAAGTTGGTTGGCAGCCCCACAGACTGCCAAAAAATAATTCGTCTTTTGTTCGCCCTGCACATTCGTACAGGTTTCGCCCTAGGCGACAGCATAGTCAGCGCTAAAGTCTTCAAATCCTTTCGTTTTAACCTTTTACCGATGAGCGGCATCTAATCAACATTCAACAAAGTGTTCACGTTTCTGTGCATAGCACCCATCAAAATAATTCGTGACCCCTCGAGCGATGAACACAGGTAAGGTGTAAGGCGTGAGGGCGACGAGGCCGCTATGAGCGGCGCAAGGTCTGCAATGGCAGGCCACCAGAAAGGGGTAGTTCAATGGTGCAGCAGTATCTACTGGCTAGCGATTTTGACCAGACGCTCAGTTTCAATGATTCTGGAGTGGTGCTTGCGGAATTGGTCGGCGTGCAGGGCTTTAACGACAAGGTTCGCGGTTTGGCGCAAATCAACCTGGTGCAGCAAGGCGCGGAGCTTTCCTACTTGATTTTGCATGATCCGGAATTTCGCCGCATTCGGCGCGAACATCTGATTGAAGCCGGCAAACTGATTCGTTTGAAGCATGACGTAAAATTGTTCACGAAAACTCTGGACACTCTCGCGGACGGTTATAAATTTAATTTCCATGTAATTTCCGCCGCACCGCAAGAAATTATCCAGTCGGCGCTCGAAGGCATTGTGGCGCCGGAAAATATTCATGGCACAAAGTTTTATTACGAGCCGGGCAACGGGGAAGTGAAAGCCATCGTGCGCGCTTCTGCAGGCTGGGGGAAAGTCACGGTGCTCGAGGAAATTCGCGCGCAACTCGGAATCAGCCACGACCATATTGTTTACATGGGCGACGGCAGTTCCGACCTGCCCGTGATGATGCACGTCAATCAGTACGACGGCTTGACGATCGCGGTCAGTGAAGCGGAATACATCACCCGTATCGCGCGCCGCACCGTGCTCAGCGACAACGCCATGAGCGTACTGGTGCCAGTGCTGGAAGAAGTTCTGCGCTGGGATTCTTCGCAGATCCGCCGCTATTTCGCGACGCAGGGATTAATGCTGCGCGAATGGGGCAAGATGCGCACCGATCACCTTACGATCGAGGAATCGCCAGAAGTTCCACCAGCTCAGGAGAATGTGTCCGCCCAGACTCCAGTGGTCACGCACTAACCCGGCTCGACCATTTCCTTCCATCTGTCATCCTTCGACGATCCGATGGTCGTCGCAGGATTCTGATTTTAAGATTCTGTGGATATGTAACCTGTGCTGACTAGTGGCCCGAACGATTGCGGCACTCGTACACGAACAGCTAAAATATGGACTCGTAACTCGAAATCAGCACTCGCCGTTTTTGGGAGATTTGCATGGCAACGAAGAAAATCCTGGTGCTGGCTGGCGATTACGTTGAAGACTACGAAATCATCGTACCGTTTCACGCTTTGCAGATGGTTGGCCACACCGTTCACGTAGTCTGCCCCGGGAAAAAAGCTGGCGAGCTTGTGCCCACCTCGATTCACGATTTCGAAGGCGATCAGACCTACAGCGAAAAGCGCGGCCACAATTTTGCCCTGAATGCCACTTTCGATCAGGTGGAGCCCGAAGATTACGACGCGCTGATGATTCCCGGCGGACGCGCGCCGGAGTATATCCGCATGAACCCGCGCGTACTCGAAATCGTGCGCTACTTCATGAAGGAAAATAAGCCGGTGGCGGCTATCTGTCACGCTCCGCAAGTGCTTGCCGCAGCTGGAGTCCTCAAAGGGCGGAAATGCAGTTCTTATCCCGCAACTAGTCCCGATGTGACTCTCGCCGGGGGCACCTATGTGGACGTTGGAATGGCCGACGCGGTGGTGGACGGCAACCTGGTCAGCGGGCCGGCTTGGCCGGCGCTGCACTCATGGTTAGCTAAATTTTTGGCCGTGCTGGGCACAAGAATCGAACTGTAGAAATCCCCGCGGTGCAGTTTAGGTAATCTTCATATGGATTTCGGTGCCGCCTTTTTCGAAGTGCACCTCATCCATAAGCTGATTGATCAAGAAAATGCCGCGCCCGTGCGTTGAGAAAAGATTCTGGCCCACCACTGGGCTGGGAATAGCGGCCGGATCGAAGCCCGGTCCCGGATCTCGAATCACGATTAATAATCCACGCGATTCGTCGCAGGCCACGCAAACTTCCACGATTTTTGTTGGATCATTTTTGCAACCGTGTTGCACGGCGTTTGCCAGCGCTTCCAGCAGCGCCACTTCTGCCTCGCGTTCCCTGCCTGCGGCGCATCCCATGGACTGGACGATCTTCATCACGTTATCAACAAATGGCGGAATCGCCTCGATCCGCCCTTCCAAAGTCTTCTGCAACTTAAGAATCAAATTTTTGCTCTCGAATTCGCATTTTGGGAGCGCTTCCGCCATCGGGACACCATTCAACTTTTTGCCAGATTCTTCAGCTGCTTTGCGAGGCGTTCGATCTCGCTCGACTGCTTGTAAATCTTAATGGAAAAAATGTCGGAGGAGTGAAGTTCTGCCACTTCTGCTCTCAATTCATTTACTCGCTCACAGAGACTGGCCAGAGATTCGCGAAACTCTCTTTCGTGCTGCTGCAATAGCGCTCGTTGCGAAGCCGTACGTCCTGTAGAACTCGCAGCGTGCGGTTCGCTTTCGGCCGGCTCCGGCGGACTGGGCATCTTTCGCGATTGTGGAAACGCGCTGGACCGGATTCCACAAATGCCCGCGGCAAATACAGCACCCGCGCACCACAAAAATTGCCGGCGTAAATTGCTCACGGACAGCCTCCTTGCAAATACACCTCGCGGCTTTCCCATCCGCTGGGAAACGGTTGGATCAAATCGACTTCTTATCTCCGCCTTCCGCCCACTCGGGTTCCACGTCCATCGTACGCCTACTCTGTGCAGCCGAACCACGAGTCCAGTTGGTGGTTTGTTCGCGCAGCGTGTTCAAGCTGTTCACCATGCGGTCCGCCTCCACCTTGACGAATCCGTAGCGGTCCAGTTGCATACCGCGGCTCTGCATCAGCTGCAGATACGCTGCGCGCAAGTCCGGAAATTCGCGTTCCGGGATGCGTTGTCCGCGCAGCTTCGCAGAAATCAGTTCCAGCGTTTTCAGGACCGCTTTAGCGAACGCTTCGAACTGCAGGCGGGGACCTTCCACCGGCATTTCTGGAATGCCTGCTTCCAAGGCAATCATCGCGTGCGCAAATCGGTGCGACGAAGCCAGCATGCCATTGGCTTGCGCAAGCTGCTCCGTAGTGGCGCCCGGCTCCGCGGCAAATCTTTCCAGCGAGGTCTCCAAATTGGAGCGAGCGAGCCGTGCCGCTTGTCGTGTACGCTCGCGTTCTCCTTCGGAGGCCGACGCCGGATTCATCAGCTTGCGGCAAATCGACCGAAACGAATTTCCATAAGCATCCAGCAACGCGGCGAATAAGTCTGGAAGCCGGTTTCGCTCCCAGGTTGGCCAAACCGCGTATGCCAGCAGGGCGAAGGCACCGCCGATGATGGTATTCATACCGCGCGCTGCGATCACTTCTTTCGGCGCGATTCCGGTAATCGAAATAAGCAATACGATGAGTGCGCTGATCGCCACGCCAAAGATTCCGTAGTTGGCTGGGCCTATCCATCGCACCAAAAACATAAATATTCCAATCAACAAAATTTCCGTAGCAGTATGAATGGGAAGAAAGTGAAAGAGCCCGGTTGCCAGCAGTAGTCCCGCGAGCGTTCCAAAAATCCGCAATACCCCGCGGCTGAAGGTCACCGCGAATTCCGGCTTCAGCACCAGCACAATGGTCATCGGAATCCAGTATGCGCGATTGGGATGCAGGGCGCGGCCAAGAGCATCGCCCAACGCCACGCAAATCGTCAGCCGGATCGCGTGCCGGAATGCCGGTGACTGCAAGTTCAAATTCGCGCCCAGCGTCGCCATGCGGCTCGTAAACCGCGTCCACAGCGGCTGCAGCGCTTCGCGCTTCTCGAATTCTGCTTCACCCGCTGGAGTTGCGTTGTTTGATAGATCAGTCGCCGCGCGCAATTGTCCACCCAACGCATCCGCTTGAAACTTTACGTCGCGCACCACGGCATTCGAAAAACCCGTCGTTCCCTCTGCTTCCGCGCGGCTCAATTGTTCGCCTAACGCGATCCCCAGAACCAAGCGGTCCGCTTCCAGGTTGATTTCTTTCCCTGATCCAAGACTTTCGGCAATCGCAAGCAAAAGTATCGCCGCGTTTGCGCGTAGCTGGTCCAGCGTTGCAATCGCGGGATGAAATGCGTTTTCGCGCGCCAAGCGCGACCGCAGCCGCGCCAGCGTCGTCAAGCTCAGCCGGATGCGTTCGGCTTGGGATAGCAGTGACCGGTAGCGCAGCGCGGAAAGTGACGTGTCTGACGAAAGCCCCGATAACGCATCGTGGGCCTGCGCAATTTCTTTTGTCCCCGGCGGCGCGGAAGTCGATTCAGTCGGGTGTGTCGAAATGCGCGCCAGTTCGAAATACAACGCCGCCAGCGAGCGCCGCTCCGGTTCGTATCGCTGCACCGGCCACAAAGCGATCGACAGCATAATTTGCAGCAATCCGCCGGCAAGTGCCAGCCCGGCCGCCTGCAGCGCCTGCAGCGGCGTCAACGCCTGCGCCGAATACACCAGCAGCACCACCGTGCTGATTACTCCCACATCCGCGGCTGTCGTTCCCAGGGAAACCAGCATCCCGGCCGCAAACGCCCACAACGTAGCCCCGATCACCGCGACCGTGTTGCTGTGAGCGGTCAATCCTCCCAACAGCACTGCGATTGAGCACCACGCCGTCGAAGTCAGCATGCGCTTGGCCCGCCGTGCATACGGATCGCTCCCGTCTGAATACGACACGTTCAACGCGCCGCTAGCCACCGCGAGCCCGCCCCGCGGCATGCCGATTGCGAAGCCCACGAGCAGCGGCGCGACCACCCCAATCGTATTTCGCAGCGCCTGCCACGCATTGATCTTCGAGCGATCGACGTGCGTGAGGATCTGCCACAGCGCCTTCATTGGGCTCCGATTTTGCTGGTCCGCCGCCGCGGTCTTGCTGATCGCTGTTGTGGATGGAGGAGAAGTAGCCATGAAGGATTCGTGTTGCCACGCGCCGCCAACTACGCAAGCGCGATTCATAAATCTAGCGCATGTACCAGTCCGAGGCGAAAAACTTCCAGTGGCGGCGTATTTTTTCTGGCTCGGGGCGTACCCTGCGTCGAATTTCCTACATCTTACGGATTGAAACCTGATTTTGGAGGCGAAATGGAATTCAGAACAATCGGCAAAAACAGCATACAAGTTTCCGCGCTCGGGCTCGGCTGTATGGGCATGTCTTTCGCTTACGGACCGGCGAATGATGAGGAATCACTCCAGGTTCTTCACCGCTACCTGGAACTGGGCGGCAATTTTTTGGATACTGCGGAAATTTACGGGCCGTACAAAAATGAAGAGCTGCTGCGAAGATTCCTGCGTGAAGTTCCGCGCGAAAAGATTGTCGTCGCTACCAAATTTGGCTTTCGTATCAGTCCCGACGGAACCAGGGGCGTTGATAGTTCACCACAAAACGTACGCCGGGCTTGCGACGCCAGCCTGGGCCGCCTCGGCATTGAAACCATCGATCTTTTCTACCAGCACCGCGTTGATCCGAACGTTCCGATAGAAGATACCGTCGGCGCGATGGCCGAACTTGTAGCAGCTGGAAAAGTCCGCACGCTTGGATTATCGGAAGCCGGCCCGGAGACTTTGCGCCGCGCAGCAAGAGTTCATCCCATAGCGGCGTTGCAAAGCGAATATTCTTTGTGGACGCGCGACGTTGAGACTAACGGTGTGCTGGCCACCTGCCGCGAACTTGGCATCACTTTTGTTCCTTATAGCCCGCTGGGCCGCGGCTTCCTGACGGGCACGATTCAAAATTTAAATGATTTGGACTCGACCGATTGGCGCCGCACCAATTATCCCCGCTTCCAGGAGGAAGCAATGCAAGCCAACCTGAAACTCGCCGCGGCCGTGAAAGAGCTGGCCAGCGAAAAGGGCATTACGCCCGCTCAACTTGCGCTTGCCTGGGTTCTCGCGCAAGGCCAGGACGTTGTGCCAATCCCTGGGACCAAACGCGTTCGTTACTTGGAAGAAAACATGGCCGCAGTCAACGTTCGCTTGACCGTAACCGACCTCAAGACAATCGCGGCTCGCTTGGCCGAATTCGAAATCGTTGGCGAACGTTATACGCCGCAGATGATGGCGCTAGTGCAAAAAGCATAACTTCTTGTAACCGGGAAATGAACGCTACTTGCCCGTCGAACGCAACGCTGGCAACGTAAACGTCGGCTTCGCTTCTTTTCGTTTTGCCCAGTCATGATAGGTGTGGCATTCGAAGCAGCGCGACTCAGCGCGATCTGAGCCCTCTGCATGACACTTTTGGCAGGTGGCGATCCCGGGAATCAGAATGTCCGAAGTCTCGGTACTCGTCAGCGCATTCTGATGGCAGCCGGAGCAGGAAAATCCGCGGTGCGCGTCGTGATCGAATCGTGAGTGCGGCAGCCACTGCAGCGTGATGTTCGCGTTGGCAATCTCTGGCAGCAACCGCTCCGTCGCAGCTAATTCCAGAACAGCAAGCGAGACGGAAGGGCTCTTCTGGTCGCTTGACTTTCCTGTGTCCCAACGCGCGATTCGAACGTCCTGCAGCGTCGACGCCGAAACGGCATGGCACTGCGCGCACGTTTTGTGCCACAACAATTCCTCGGACACCGCGACTCGCTCCGCTACCCACTGTGCTCCGCTAACCGAACGCGTCGCAGGCCGATTCTCTCGGCCGGCGAGATTCCTCAACGGATTCTGCGCCTCGCGTAATTCTGCAGGATGCGTCGCGATATACTTTGCGAATCGTCTGACGAGATATTCGTGAATCACTTGTGGGATATCGTGCGGCACTCCCTCGTCAAATCGTGTGTCAAACGTCAGCAGATGACATCCAGCGCAAGCATTGGCAAATTTTGGCGGCGCTATCAATTCACGCCCCGAAGCAGGAGTCCGCGCGGTCAGTCCGCGTGAATTTACTTCGCGAAATTCATCCTTGCCGTTGTAGGTGGGTGCCGCCGCAGCATACCTGGCATCACCATATGGCCAATCCATCGATTGCGATGCAGTGGTGCGATGACAATGACTGCAATCGAGCTGCACCATCGGCCCGCTCGGACCTCGCCGGATCAGGCGCAAATGCAGGGCATGATTTAGTTTGATTGTGCCACTGTCACTCGCAGACGTTCCCGCAGCGGAGCGAAGCGCCGCAAACTCCGGATGTCCGTCTGCAAAAGTTCGAATATGCTTGAAGTATTTGGAATCACGGCCGGCCGGCGAAAGATCGCCATGGCATTGCGCGCACGATTCATTTTTCGTCGCCGCAAGATTGACGCGTCTGCGATGCTCGACGTGGCATTCTGCGCAGGCCAGCTTCACACTTACGTTCGTTGCGTGATGTACAGGGCCGTCATGGCACGCCAGGCAAGCTGAATCCGCCGCAGCCGCCGAATATCCGCCGGCCTGCTGCACATGGCACGCGGCGCACTCCTTTTCCAGAACGGCGTGCGCCTCACTCAACCGCCCGCTCGAATAAACTCGGTTGTCCCGTCCCAAAACGTGCCAGCCAATCCAGACCAGCGCGATCGCCGGCGCAAGTATCGCAAGCCATAACTTCGCCCGCTTGAACGGAGTTGGCCGCTTGAAATAATTCAGGTCAATCCGTTGCGCGACCGTCTTGGTTGTGCGTGTTCTTGCCATTAGTACCGCAATGCCATCACCGCGTGCACCGCTCCCAGCAAAATCAGCGCCAGCGAAAGTGGAATGTGTAGCAACAGCCAGCCATGCAGCCAGCGATGCAGTCTTTCTTGCCGCAGCAATTGCCGCGCTTCATCGCAAATGTCTTCCAGGTCAGACGATGTGTTGTGAGCCGCTGCCGGCAACAGCGTTCGCAAGCCGGTAAAGATGCTCGAGGCCCGCGCTTCATCGGCAAGAAGGCTCCCGCGCGATTTCGACTGCTCCAGGAACGGCCGCATCTCCTCGATGTAGAATTTGCGCAGCGGCGCGCTTTCCGTTTCGCTCAACAATATAATTTCCGCGGCCGGAGCCACCGCCGCGCTGGCTCCCGCGCTTACCGCAGCCGAAGTGCGCAGCGGCGCAGCGCTCGCTGCGATCGGCCGCAGCGCGGTAAATCCGCCTGCGCGCTGGATTTTTCCGGAAACATCCTTCGCAAGTCCCACATCTCCACAGATCGATTCAACAGCGCGGTCCGCTTCTTCGCGTAATAATCCCCGCACATGAGAAATCTCGTCGTAAATCGTTTCCAGAGGAATATCCGCCGTCATCTTTTTCGGAATAAAATTCTGCAGCAGCGCGCCATAAACGCCGCTCGCCACGGTAACAATCAGCAACCACATCAGCACTCGTGTCAGCGTCCCGCCAAAATGAAATCCGCCATGAAACAAGATTAAAGGCAGCGACAACAGCCCCAGCCATAGGTGCCCGCGCATCCATGCTTTCGCGCGGCCCACTCGCCACGTCGGAACACGTTTCCGTGCGCCCAATGCCGCTGCAAAAATCATGAATCCAAATCCCAATACGCCAAAAATCAATCCAATCGCACTCCCGCCTCGCGGCCCTTGTGGCGAGATCGAAACCTCAAGGAAATACATAACTAGCGCCGCCGCAAAAATTCCCAGCGAGGCTAGTCCCCATCCGCGTTGCGTCCGATCGATGAGCATCAGATATCTTTACGGGCGCAGCTAAGCCCAAAAAATTAGCGCTCTGCCGCAGCCGCAAATTGCGTGCCGCATGTGGAAAGTCTTGAGCGAATCCAGCTGGCAAATTCCATTCTTTACTTCACCGTTCCCGCCGCCAAAATCTCCGCAAAAAACTCTCGCGGATCCACGCGATGCGCCGCGTCATGCGGGCACGCATACACGCAACTCGGCTCTTTCAAATGCGTGCACAAATCACACGAAGTCGCCTTCTGCTTGATCACTGCTTTTTGCCGTCCCGCATGTTCCGGATCATCCGCCATCACTTCAAACGGATGCAGATTGATATTTCCGTACGGGCAATTTCGCGCGCACAACCCGCAACCAATGCACCAATCTTCGATAATCACTTCCAGCGAATTGCGCCGCCGAATCGATCCCACCGGGCAGCCGACCATGCACAACGGATCGCGGCACTGCCGGCAACTGGTCGCAATCAAGTAGTGATCGAAGCGCAATCCATCGCGCACCAGCCGCGTAACTCCGTCATGCGCATCCGCGCAAGCGTTCACGCAGGCATCGCATCGGGTGCAATTCTGCAAATCCAGCACCAGCAAACTCTGCGCTTCCATCAGTCCCTGCGACAAAAATTGATCGATGGGGACGCTGTGCACCATCTGCATGCGCTGGGCATTTGCCGAACGCCGCTCTTCTGCAACCGCTTCCAGGCCGCGCCGCACACTGGGAAACCGTTCGATCATTTGCCGGAAGTCGCCGCCGGAAACGCGCACCACTTCCACGTGATCGAGCGCCGTGCAAGCTGCGGTACGCACCCCGCCGCCCAGCAATCCGATTTCGCCAAAATAATCCCCGCGCGAGAGATACGCCAGCACCAATTCGCCACCCGGATAATTTTCCGAGATTTTCACGAAGCCGATGCGCACCAGATAAAAACTGTCCGCGGCGTCGCCTTGCCGCGCAATCACCTGGCCGGGCGCAAAGCGCAGCAACTCGACGCTTTCCTTCAAATGTTCGATGAAATCGCTGGAAAGATCCGCGAACATCGGCACCCCGCGCAGATGATTTTCCAGCGCGCGTTTGCGGTAGTTCTGATCCACCTGAGTGCGAAACGTTTTGTTCTTGAGCATGATGTCCAGGACGTTGCGCAACATTTCGTACGCCACCACATCCGATTCCGCCCGTACCGTTGCCGACCGCGGATAAAAGTTCATGCACGTCATTTCGCCGAACAAATCTCCGGCCCCCAGCTCCGCCACTGGATTTTCGTAGCTCAAGTCCACGGAAGCGTCGATCGGAATCGTCCGGTCGCGCGCCTCCTCATCCCGCTTGTCCGCTTCGCGCGGGGCCAGCGTGCTCGTCAAGCGCTTGAAAAATCCTTTCCCGCCACCTTGCGTCTTCACGTGCGCCATCGGCGACGAAATCGACACTTGCGCTTTTCCTTCCAGAATGAAAAACGCCGTCGAACCAAATTCGCCTTCCTTGCAGATCAATTCCCCCTTGCGAAACCTTCTCTTAACAATCGCTCCGCGATTCAGCTCCAGAAAAGTTCCAGAAACTCCCTGAAACACCGGAATTTTCAGCAAGTCTTCCGCTTCAAAGCCTTCCGCGCCCGGACCGGTCGAACCCTTTTCTGGTAAAAGATTCGTGCCCGCAACACTTTTGTTTGTCAACGCACCCGTGGGACACGACACCATGCACTCGCCGCACGAAATGCACGTCGAATCGCCCATCGGGGAATTAAGGTCGAAGGCAATATCCGCCGCATAGCCTTTGCCCATGCGCCCAAGCACGAAATTATTTCGTACTTCATCGCACCCGCGGATGCAGCGATCGCACAGAATGCACGCGTCGTGATCGACCGCGATGGAAAGGGAAGAATCATCATGACCGCGCGAAACTGTGCGCCGCGCGTAGCGCGGTTCGCTCACTCCCGCGGCCGCCGCCAGCGTTTCCAGTTCGCAATCACCCGAATTCCTCTGCCGCGCGCAAGGAGAGGGATGGTCCGCCATCATCAATTCCAGTAATGTCTTCCGCGCGGCCAGGACTTTTTCGGAACCGGTTACAACTTTCAGTCCAGGCTCAACCGGGCGAACGCAAGCCGCGCTAAGCACCCGCGCGCCAGTGTCTACCACACAAAGCCGGCACACTCCCACAGGCGTTTCATTCTGCAAATGGCACAGCGTAGGAATCGAAATGCCTTGCATTCGTGCGGCGTCAAACACCGTAGTGCCTTCGGGTGCTCGCACGGCAGCGCCGTCGATTGTCAGTTCAATCAGTCCCGCGATTATTGGCGTCCCGCTCATCTGCCCCCTAATGTTGCGGCTAATCGCAAACGTTCATCAGTCCGAGGGCAGTTTTGTCCCGAGGAATCTCTGTTGACCTCGCGATCTTGGCGAGCTCGCCTTCTCACGGCCGAATCCCCACGCGATTCACCTCGCCCGCCCGCGCCGCCGCCGTGAAACAAATTCCGCTCGGACATTTCCCGTGCAAAACGTGCGCGTCCACCTCCGCACGAAAATGCTTCAACACCGATTGAATCGGCGCCGGCACGATCTGCCCCAGTCCGCAAATCGAAGTCAAACTCATCGCCAGCGACAACTCATCCAACAACGCCAGATCCGCACGATATTGCGTTTCGGGCAAGCTGCCTTGCGTCCAGCGCGCCAGCAAATCCACCATCTTTTGCGAACCGAGACGGCAGGGAACACATTTCCCGCAAGACTCATTGCGGTAAAAACGCACTGCGTTCAAAGCCATATCCAACATGCAAGTGGTGTCGTCGCAAACTACAATCGCGCCGGAACCCAGCATTGACCCTGCTTCAGCCAGCGCCTTGAAATCCAGCCGGACATCCGCCATTGCTGCCGGCAAATATCCCGACGATGGCCCCGACGGTGCGAACGCTTTCAGAGCACGGTCGCCGCGCACTCCGCCTGCATAATCGAACAGTACTTCGCGCATGGTAATACCGAGTGGTACTTCAAACACACCCGGCCGCGCACTGTGCCCGCTCACGCCGACAAATTTCAATCCGCGCGAGCCGTTGCGCCCCGCCGATTTGTACCATTGCACTCCGCGCGCAAGAATCTGCGGCACATTAATAAATGTTTCTACGTTGTTGATCACCGTCGGCTTCTGCCAAAGTCCCACGGCGACGGGAAACGGCGGTTTGTTGCGAGGTTCCGCGCGATGCCCTTCGATCGCTTCAATCAGCGCGCTTTCTTCTCCGCAAATATATCCGCCAGGACTGACAAACACACGCAACTCGAATTCCAGCCCGCTACCCAGAATATTCATGCCGAGCAATCCAGCACGGTAGCAGCGGCGAATCTCCTCCCCAAGAATTTCTTCCTGCAAATGATATTCATGCCGGATATACAAGATTCCTTGCTTGGCGCCCGTGACCAGCCCAGCCAAGATCATTCCTTCCACCAGCAAGTGCGGAAGATGCGTCATGATGAAGCGATCTTTGATCGTGCCCGGCTCGCTTTCATCAGCGTTGCATACAATGTATTTTTCTGGCCCCGGCTGCTTGCGCACCAGATCCCATTTCATCGAAGTGGGGAATCCCGCTCCGCCCATGCCGCGTAGCTCCGCTTCTTTCAACAGCGCCAGCAGCCCATCCCAATTCTTGGTGGCAATCGCGGCACGCAGCGCACCGTATTTCTCCGTTTCTGGATATGGATCAGAAGCGCACGCCACGCGTGCTTGTTCCGGATGGCCGTCATGAATTTCTTCGCCGCGCATCGCGGCGCGTACGAGCGACTCGGCGCGGTCCCCAGTAATGTCCGTAAAAATATGGTCGTTCACTGCAATTGCGGGAGGGTGGTCACAGCGGCCCAGGCACGAAACATCGCGAATCTCCACTTCACTGCTTCGCGCGTTCGCGAAACGCCGCTCGATGTCGGCGCGTAGTTCGCATGCTCCGTTCAAATGGCAGCTCATGTCGGCGCACACGCGAACCTGCGCACGCGCGGGAGGCACCAGGTGGAAGTGCGGATAGAAGCTGGCTACGCTGTGAATTTGATAAAGCGGCGCCTGCGTGCGCGAGGACAGCGATTCCAACTCCGCCCTGGGCAGGAAGCCATGGCGAAGCTGGATAGCTCTCAGGTCGTCAAAGATCACTGTGCGGGTCTCGCGTGAAAAGCGCCATGCGGAAGAACCCGCCGCAGCAGCGCTTGCTCTGAAAAGCTTGGATAACAACTGCCTTGCATACTAATCACCTCGCGGCAGCGTGTAAATAGAGCCGCGTTGGCTTTTTAGCGCGCTATTCGAGAAAGGCAGGCTCAGGCGTTGACTTCGCCTGCCATCGGACGATATAAGCGAGAAGATTCTTTGCCCGATTTCTTGATGAATTCCTTCGCTAAACTTTGTTTACGCAATACGCTCGCGACGAGCGGCGCAATCCTGGCACTCACATTCGTGGCCGCCGCGCAATCGGCGAAGTCCAGCGGCGAACCGCAAAAATATATCGGTCCCGGTTCGTGCGCCGCCACCAGTTGCCACGGCAGCGTAAAGCCTGTGGCCGACAGCCGCATTCTGCAAACCGAATACACGACGTGGATCCTGCAGGACAAGCACAGCCGTGCGCACCAGGCGCTCACTGGCGAGGTCGGCGAACGCATGGCGCGTATTCTGAAACTTGGCGCAAAAGCGGAACAGTCGCCAAAGTGTCTTGCGTGTCACGCGCTTTTTGCGGCTCCAGCCCAGCAGGGCCGTAGGTTTGAAATCTCCGAGGGCGTGAGCTGCGAAAATTGCCACGGTCCGGCCTCGGCGTGGCTCGGCCCGCACACCACGCGCGATTGGCAGCACGAAAAATCGCTGTCGGCGGGACTGGTTGACACCCGAAACGTAATTCATCGCACCGAAAAATGTCTCGAATGTCATATGGGTTCTGAAAAAAAATTCGTGGATCACGAAATGATTGCTGCTGGACACCCGGATCTTTATTTCGAGCTGGATTCTTTTTCGGCCGTGATGCCGCGGCACTGGAAAGAGCCGCGCGAATCGGTTCCCGGCAAACCGGCGGAAGATCCGAACTGGGTTGGCGTGCGCGATTGGAGCGTCGGTCAGGCGGTACAGTTGCGAGCCGCGATGGAACGTCTTGCATGGCGTGCGAGGGCGAATGATGAGGTCGCACACAAAAAAGTTTGGCCCGAATATTCCGAGCTGTCCTGCATCGCTTGTCATCATTCACTTGGGCCAGCACAAAATAGCTGGCGACAGGAGCACGGCTATGCAGGCCGCCGCCCTGGCGATCCAGCTTGGAACGCTTCACGGTACTTGGTCTTCCGCATTCTTGCGAAGCAGGTTGACGCTGCGGCGGCGCAAGAACTCGACAAGCGGCTTGCGGCTGTCTCCGATGAAATGAGCAAGCTCAGTCCCGATCGCAGCGCAGTTACCGCGGCGGCAAATTCCGCGGCACCTGTCGCACAGCGATTCGCCGAGCGACTTTCGGCAATGACTTATGAACCGAACGACGCATTGCGCGCCATGCAGGGAATTACGCAGGACGCGGAGAATATTTCGCTGGGCGACGAGCGTGCCGCCGAGCAAGCGGTAATGGCCTTGGATGCGCTATATATCGCATACAGTAAGCAAGCTCACCCGCAAAATGCTCCCGAAGTGCGTAGCGCGATCAATGGATTGTTCCGGCAACTGGAAAATCCGTCCGCCTACAATGCAGACCAATTTGCCTCAGCACTCAAGCGAATTCACGATTTGTTACATTAAATTAATTTGCTTTCCTCCCATGCCGGTTCAGGTCTAGCATTGAGTAACCTCGCCAGACAGGACTGTCATGAACAAATTCGAGAACTGGTTTTGCGGTTCTTCCATTTGGCGATTTGTCACCGAACGTAAACTCCTTCCGTGGATACTGTCTGGGTACGCGCCCGGCGACCACGTGCTGGAGGTTGGCGCCGGGCCGGGAGCGACGACGGATGCGCTGCTGCGTCGCGCTGGTCGCGTGACCAGCCTCGAATATGATCGGTCTTACGCCGCCAGGCTTGCTGAACGCCACAAAGACAAGCGCGTGACAGTGGTGCAGGGCGATGCGGCAGAACTGCCTTTTCCCGATCATACTTTTTCCTCCGTCGTCGCGGTGCTGGTGCTGCATCATTTGAAATCACCGGAGCAGCAGAATGCAGCGTTTCATGAATTTCATCGCGTGCTGCGGCCCGGCGGGATGTTTTTCGCATTTGAAATTCGCGATGGCTGGTTGCAGCGTGCCGGGCATATTCACAGCACGTTTGTTCCGGTTTCTCCCGCCGGCGCATTTGCACACCTAACCATTGCAGGCTTTTCCCGCATCGCGGTAGAAATCGAGCGCAGAGGATTCCGGGTTTGCGCGTTGCGCGCGACGGAAGCCTAACAAGCAAGACGCCGCCTGCTCGCGAAATGTGGGGCAGGGCGAAGGCGGCGGCTACAAATGCAAACCGCAAATACAGCAACATTGACCCGATGCTGCGGGTTCTCTAGCATTTCTGTATGACTGATTCTTCCGCGCAGAAATTTCCTCCTGGTCCGCCGCCTAATTTGATTCGCTCGTTGTTTGGCGCGATGCAGCAGAACCCGCTCGATTATTTCACCGCCATGGCGCGGGAGTACGGCGACGTTTCCGGGATGCGCATCGGCAAATTCCGTTCGTTGTTCATCAATCATCCGGACTTAATTGAAGACGTGCTGGTGAACAACTCGCGCAAATATCACAAAGGCCGTATTTTGCAGGCCAACAAATATCTTTTCGGAGAAGGATTGCTCACCAGCGAAGGAGATTTTTGGCTGCGTCAGCGCAGATTGGCGCAGCCGGCTTTTCATCGCGCGCGTGTCAGCGCGTACGCCGCGACCATGGCCGAATATACCGAGCAACTGATTGCGACCTGGCGCAACGGCGAAGAGCGCGACATCCACGAAGAGATGATGCAGCTGGCCCTGCGCATTGTCGGCAAAACTCTTTTTGACGCGGACGTTACGCAAGACGCCAAGGAAGTCGGCGAAACGCTCGATATACTTCTGCACATCGCCGCGAATTTCGGGCGTACGATCTTGGTGCCGCTGTGGGTGCCAACTCCGCGCAACATTCGCGCCAAGCTCGGTATCAAACGCCTGGAAAAAGTGATTTACCGCATCATCGCCGATCGCCGCGCCAGCGGCCGCGATAGCGGTGACCTGCTGTCCATTCTGCTGCAGGCGCAAGACGAAGACGGCACGCATATGAATGACCGGCAACTGCGCGACGAGACGATTACATTATTTCTCGCCGGCCACGAAACCACGGCTAACACTCTTTCGTGGACTTGGTGGCTTCTGGCGCAAAATCCCGCGGTGGAGAAAAAATTTCACCAAGAACTCGATGGCGTCCTCGCAGGGCGTGTGCCGGAGGTTGACGATCTGCCGAAGCTCACGTATCTGAGCCATGTGCTTACGGAATCGCTGCGTCTGTATCCGACGGCCTGGGGGATGGCGCGCCTGGCGGCTGAAGAACACAAAATCGCCGGCTATCCAGTGCGTCCAGGATATGGCGTCGCTTTTGCGCAGTGGGTGATACACCGCGATGCACGCTGGTTCGACGCGCCGCTGGAGTTTCGTCCGGAGCGCTGGGAGAACGGCTTGGTCAAGCAGCTTCCGCGATTCGCTTATTTTCCGTTTGGGGGCGGCCCGCGCCAGTGCATCGGCAATACCTTTGCTCTGATGGAAGCGAGCGTGGTGCTGGCCACGATCGGGCAGAAGTACCGCTTTCAACTGGTTCCAGATCATAAGGTTACGCCGCTGGCTTCGATCACATTGCGTCCTAAGACTGGAATTCAAGTGACCTTGGCAGCCAGGAAGTAACCGCCGGCTCTGCGGATGGCTACCGACTGCTGGCTACAAACGTGACGGGTACCCCCACCGCCTTTTTCGTAAGTATAAGACCTAAGACCGACAGCCGCGGTTTTTGTAAGTATTCATTCTAAGTGCGCCGTGGAAAGGTGGTGGTCTACAGCAGGTGTAAGCCACGCCCGGGAACTAGCTCGCTCCAGCCGGTAGCAATCGGAGCAGCAGCCGAGGCAACGAAGCTGCTGAAGTCTCTGATGAAGAGGCTCGCTATGGCGACTTGGCGAGCCTGCAGGCCGTAACAACGTGAACGCTGTGCAGGCCCCGAAACGACTGATGCAGGAGCCGACCCCACTTAGATCGAGGGAAGGCCGAAGTTGATGGGACGGGACGAGCAGACAAGTTCCATCAGACCTGCCGGGGTATTGGCGACGGCATGCAGGCAAAGGGGACCATGCGCAACACGGGAAGTCCAAGCGGTGATCGCCGTATGGATCAACGGGCAACTCGCGAGAGACAGGCCGGGCCGTATGGGATGGCGGAGAGGCTCGTACGACCGATGAAGCCGGGTAACTCCGGTGGAGGAAAGGAGCCTCAGTTGAAAGGAAACGCAAGAAGCGACAAAGGACCGAGGGATTGGCGATGAGCCTAACAACTCCACTATTAAGTAAGCGTTCAGAAGTTGCAGACGGCGTTGCACGACAAAGCGAAGGGAGCGCCCAACTTTCGCTTCTATGCTCAGGTGTACCGAGAGGACGTGATGGCATTCGCCTATGAATGCAGCAAAGCCAATGGCGCAGCAGCAGGAGTAGATGGCCAGACCTTTGCGGACATCGAAGAGTACCGGATGCAGAAGTGGTTGGACGAACTGACGCAAGTAGAACGTATCGACCGCAGCCCGTACGGCCGGTGTGGATACCCGAGCCGGACCGACCGGGCTGCCCAAGCCACCGCTCGCCGCGCCCCGTCCTCAATAGCTTGACGATCGTAACCGCTCGCGTACAGCCCTTCCGACCCATGCAAACGATCCGGCTGCAAGTCAGCCTCGAAGTTTATGTTTATTTCGACAATGACGCCAAAGCGCGTGCACCTGACCTGGCGATGCGTTGTCGTTGATCACGCGCATCAAGCGATTGCCGACGTCAGCCAAGGACGCGCAAGGTTCATTTGCGAATGTGTTCCGAAATCTCCAGGGATTGCTTGTGGGCGGCGAGATGGTCGAGGACCGATTCGACAGAGAGCATCAAGGCTAGAACGATCAGGCCCAAAGCGCGGCTTTCCCAGAAGCGACTTGAGTAAATGCCAGATGATACGCCCGCGATCATGGTTACTGGACGAATGGCGGTAAGTGGCCCGAGCGCAAAGACGCTAGTGGCGCTGCGCAAGTCGGTTGAAGGCACAAGGCGTAAGCTGAGACTAAGCAGCACTATGAAGGCATAAGGGAGAAAGACCCACAGCATGCGGGCAGCACTCGATTCGAGATCTCCTCGAAGCTCGAAACGGTGCGATGAAAAACTCAGGAAGAACAGCAACGACAGAAGACTGAGCAGACTGGCGAATTGAGCCGCGAGAAAACCGCTGAACAATGCGCGTAGATAGTAAGAGCGTGTTCGTATCAGCGGGCAGCGGCCTGCCGCCGTGCGGCAACCGCACAATAGCCCTGAACAAATCGGCAAGGAAGATTTTCCGTAGCCGCGAGTCGGGTAGCCTCGGACACCAGCGTGGAGTTCAAATCCATGCCCACCAGCTCAACGCCTTGGGTTGGCAGCGTGGTGCGTGCCGCCAGCCACCGTATTACGTAGCCAATTCCACAACCAATGTCTACGACACGCAAAGGCCCTCGGAAACCATTTAAACGGATGGCGGAAATGACCGGCTTAAGCAGCTCTAGAACGCGATGGCCGTGGAAGAACTCTTCAGCAAGGCGCTGCATTTCCCAGTGGACGGTGAGCAACAGCCGGTCGACGGCGATTGCGTCCAGAACGGCATCGCATTCTGGGATCGCGTTGACGGCCGCAGTGGCCTTCTGATCTCGAAATTGCGCGAGGACGGCCAAGACATCCAGCTTGCGAACTGGAAGGCGCTCGAGTGTGGCGTGGTCATGAGAAACGATCAAATCGGTGATCTCGGGCTGGTTCGGGCTCCAAGAGGGGAACACACCGCGAGAGTATCGAAGGCAGCGTTAAGAAGAAACGACTGAGTCTGTTGCTGGCGACAATCCGACAATATGTGGGATGCGGTCCAGGCTCTTCGCCCTCCAGGAGGGCTACAGCGTGTCACCGGCCATACGTCGTGTGCGCCTAACCACAGAATGCCGAAGGTCATAGAAACACAAGTACTGCATTATCAATTAGATAGAAGTGGCGCCGAGCCTGCCTTCAATGTCTGCGCAACGCGGGAGCCAGACATGGACGCAATAACACAGTTTGCAGTTCTTACACTCATCACAATTTTCGCGGGAATTCTTGCGTTTGCAATGGCCTGGGCGTTTCTTCGCGGGGCGTTTCGTCTGATGCAGCCGGCTGCTGTTCGCAATTCGAGAACGAGCGCGCCTCGCGTGTCTCAGCAGTTTCATTCCGATCTTGTGCCGGGTACGCGGGCCGCGGCGCGGCCATTTGCGCTGCATCGTTAGAGGCCGCTGCGGAGATGCGCCTGGCGGCCGGAAAAACACCGGTCTGCAGACCCTGCCTGCGGCAGCCAGGCACGGGCGAAGAGGCGTAGGCACACAGAGGAATTGCGGGCCAGTGTTCGGATTGGGATTGGTTTTTGGTGCGGTGAACTCGGGCGCACAGCCTGTGCCACTGAAGGAAAGGATTACGACGATGATTGCTCTGAAGTACCTGCTGATCGTTCTGGGGATTGGATTATTTGGAAGTGCGGGAGCTTTGGTGGTTTATGACGTTTATCTTTCCTCGCAATTGCGGCGATTGCTGCGGCGGTCGAGCGAAGACGCTGCAGAAGGTGCGAGCTCGGGCGCGACAGGTTTTTTGTCTTCGGGCCCTTTCGGGCCGGTACGCTGGCAGCGCGCACTACGGCTGGCCCTGCTGGCGATCGTACCGCTGCTGATTTCGAAAAGCATCGTGGTGGTTCCGGACGGCACAGCGGGAGTGCGCGTCAGCCAGTTCTGGGGCGTGCGTCCCGGCACGTTGTATCCCGGCGTGCATGTGGTTACACCGTTCGTGGACAACGCGGCGCTGTACGACACGCGCGAGCAGGTGTATCTGACGGCGGCGACCGAAGGTGGTAAGAACGCGAAAGAGTTGCTGACGGTACAAGCGCGGGAAGGATTGAACATCGGCATCGCGGTGGCGGTTCGCTATCGGATCGATCCGCGAAGACTGTCGTATATTCACGCGAATTTGCCCGGAGACATTGGTGGAGAAGTTGTGGCGCCGGTGGTGGCGTCAACTTATCGCTCGCTGGCTCCGAACTACATCACGCGGGAAATTTTTGCCGTGAAGCGCGAAGAATTGCGATCGAAAGCCGCGGATGCCATCAAGACGCGATTGGAATCGGACGGAATTCTGGTGCGTGAAGTGGTGCTGCGTGACATCAAGTTGCCGGAAGAATACGCCAAAGGCCTGGAAGGTCTGTTGTTGAAGGAGCAGGAAAGCGAACGGCTAGGCACGGAAACTGAAATCAAGCAGAAGGAAGTGAAGATTGCGGAGCTGGAGGCGGAAGCGCAGAAAGCGCGCGACGTGAAGCAAGCGGAAGCGCAAGCGCAGGTGCGAGTGCTGCAGGCCAAAGCGGAATCGGACTCCATGCAGTACACGCTGCCGCTGAAACAGAAACAGATTGAGCAATCGAAGCTGGAAGCGGAAGCGCGCAAGGAAGCGACGCTGCAAAACGCAGAGGCTGCAGCGCAGGCAAAAGTGATCGACAGCAGGGCGGAAATCGAGCGGCAGCGAAACCTTGCCGATGCGGAAGCCAACCGGATTCGCGTGACCGCGGATGCCGAAGCGAATCGCATCCGGGTTACGGCTGCGGCGGATTCTGAGCGGATGAAGTTTGAGGCGGCGGTATTGAAACAGAATCCGATGTTGATTCAGAAAATTATTGCGGAGCGGCTGTCGGACAAGCTGCAGATCATGATGGTTCCGGTGGATGGCAAGAATTTCTTTGCCAACGATGTGTTCCGGTCGGCGTTTTCTGGGATTCCGAGCGCGGCGGGCGACGACGATTCTGACGGCAACACGTCAGCTGCGAACGTGAACGCGCAGAAACGCGGGAATCACAAACCTTAACAGGATTAGTTTGGGCGTAAGCGCTTCGAGATCAATCGGGGCCAGCCTTAGCTAGTGCGCCAGCAGTGCGTCAACCATACCCCTGCGAGTGGCGCGTCGCGCGGAGCTGGAAAAAATGGCGAGATGGCAACGAGGGCGAGCACCGCCGCGCTTTTGCCGGATCGTCCAGAATCGCCAGGGAAGTCCAGTTTCGCGCCGCGCGCCACGCGGTCGACGAGCAAAGAGGAAGTAAGGAAATAGAGAAGCAAAGAGCGACAAAACATGGAGCGCGGTTCGAAAAGGGCGAATCATGACAGCGGGCTACGAGGAGAGGACCATGAGAAGCGGACTAAAGAGAATGTGCGGGATGGGCGTCGTCGGGATGCTTGCCGGAGCGATGACGCTTGCGCCACTGGCGGAAGCCGGGAATGTGCGCGAAGAAGAGCGCATCACGCATGAACGACACATCAATCAAGCGGACGTGGAAAATTTGCAACGCTGGGTTTCGTCGGGACATGCCGATTGGTGCAAAGATGCACGGCTGGTGGCTGCGGAAGAATTGTGGCGGCTGGCGCCGGAGTATTCCGGTGACGGATTCGAACTGAACGCGATCAGTGCTGAGCCGATTGCGAGTGGCGGCAATCGCGTCACGTTCGAATGGACGCCGCTGGACGGCCGCGCGCTCTATCGCGTGACGGTTGAGCGCTTCGATTGGCTGTTGCCCATTGCCAAAAACTCGGAATCGATTGTGTGGGTGCCGACCAGCACGGAAATCCGCATCCATGAATGACTCTTTAAATGGAAAAAGAGCTCAATGCGAACGGGTCCAGAGCAAGTGGCCCCGAAGCATGTGGAGAAGGAACGGGGCGGCCGTGGCAAGTTCAGGGCTGAAGCGCGGCGTGCCCCGCGACCTTTTGGAGGGACGTGCTAAACTCTCGGTTCAGTCCTGTGAACGACCAACCAGCCCGGCGAATTTCGATTCTCGCGCACACCATCGCTTTTATTTTTTCTCTTATTCCTGCAGGCCATTCGATTTTTGCGCAAGCGCAACCGCAAACGCTGGAAGACTGCGTGGAGCGACTGGCGCGCAAGGCGGTCGCTTTGCCACATGAACGTCGCATGTCGCTGGTGTGGACGAACCACGCTACCCTGTCCGAGCAGCGCGTGGAAAATCTGCGAGCAGCGTTCGCCGCGAGACTGGAAGCTGCGCAAGTGCGCCTGGTACAGGGCGAAGCCGCGCCGGCCCTGCTCGTTTCGATCGAACAGACGCCTTCGCAAATGGTTTTTACGGTCGCGGTCCCGGCGGAAGGCAACACCAACGTAGCGATCGAAGAAGTAGCGAGATCGTTGGTGGCGCGCGATACGCGGCCGTCGAATGTGCTTCGACTCGAAAAGGAATTGCGTTGGCAGCAGGAGGCAAAAATCTTGAGCGCGGTATTGCCCGCAAGGTCCTCGGCAGGTGAAAAAAAGATGATCGTGCTTGGCGAGGACGCGCTGGTAATTTACGGCGAGGAGCAGGGTGCTTGGAGTTTACGAAGTACGAAATCGCTGCCGTCGGGAACAAACCAGCCGCAACGGTCTGCGCGAGGGCAACTCCTACTCGCAGATGAAAATGTGTCGCAGGTGGGAATATTGCTGCCAGGACGGCGGTGCGAAACAAATTGGACTGACGACTCGGCGGTCGCCTGCGCTTCATCGAATACAGAAATGCATGCGGCACGATTGCTGGCGGCGCCGGCGTGCGGACCGCATACCTGGTGGCTGCGAAGTGATGGCAGTGACTGGACCAGCGAAGATCGGCTGACGCTGCGAAATTCTGCAGCGCCAAGCAACTCCGCGCCCGCGGCGGAACTGAATGTGCCGGGGCCGGTGTTCTCGATCAGCGCTGGACCGGACGCCGGAAGCGCGACTGCCGTGGTGCGCAACGTGGCGACGGGGAATTACGAGGTGTATCGCGTTGCGTTGTCCTGCGCAAATTAGAAGCGCTTTTTACTGCGCCGCCGTGGCGCTGCTCTCTGTTGCCGGCGTTAGGTGCGCTGCGCGGCCGCAGTATGGCGGAGTTCTTCGCGTGGAGTTGCGTGCTTCTGCGGTGACGCTGAATCCGCGGCGCTGGAAGCCCGGCTCGCAGGAATTTGCCACCAACGAGCGCCTGGCTGAATTGATTTTTGACCGCCTGGTTACGCTGGACAATTACGGCCGGTTTCAGCCGCAACTAGCGACCGAATGGAGTCACGACAGTTCCGCGAAGCGCTGGCAATTTACGTTGCGCCAGGGAGTGAAGTTTTCGGATGGAACGCTGCTAGTGCCCGGAGAGGTTGTCGCTGCGCTTCAGCCGGTGCTGGCAACTGGCATGCAGATCTCAGCGACTCCCAACGGCGTGACCATACAGTCCGCGAATCCGGCCAGCGATTTGCTGGAACAACTGGCCTCCGGTTCACATTTTATTTATCGCAGCGACGAACGGGGAAACTTACTTGGCACCGGACCGTTTGTCCTGGACAATGCGACATCGAATTCGCCTTCGCCAAGAGCAGATAAAGTTGCTTTAGACTTGGCCCCGGCTTCGGAGGGGCAGCACTTGCGATTTCGCTTCAACGAACTTTGTTGGAGCGGGCGGCCCTTTGTGGACGCGATCGATGTGACGTTAGGAGTGCCTCCACTGCGCGCGCTGCTGGATTCACAGCTTGGCAAGGCGGACCTTGCTGAGCTTTCGGAAGATACGGCGCGGCGCGCGCAGCAGTCCAATGTGAAGCTGTGGACGTCGTCGCCGTTGACCTTATACGCCGTAAAATTTGGGGCGCCCGCGAAATCAGCGAATGACAGAAAACTTCGCGAAGCGCTGAGCCTGTCTTTGGACCGAAATGCCATGGCGCGGGTGTTGCTGCAGAAGCAAGCCGAGGCAGCGCCGTCCTTCTTGCCGCAGTGGCTCTCGGGATATGCTTTTCTCTTCGATATGGAAAGCAATCTGGAACGCGCGAAAGCGCTGCGAGCAAGCCTGACGGCAAGTTCGCTGGGGGCTGCTCAGCCGCTTCATTTGCAGCTGGATGGCAACGGTGATTTATCAAAGTTGATTGCGGAAAGAGTTGTGGTGAATGCTCGCGCGGCAGGACTTACGCTGCAGATTGTTTCCCGGACCGCAGCACGCGTGTCGAGTGATGCTACTGCTGCGAAGGCCGAGGGCGAAGCGCAGCTCGTCTCCTGGCGGTACACTTCTTTGTCGCCGCGTGAAGCGTTGGCAGGTTTTGCGCTGAGTTCGCGGTGGGAAATTCCTCCAGGCGGCGTGCCTGCGGATGGCGATGCGCGCTATGCTTGGGAAAAGCACATGATGGAAGAAAAAAATCTTTTGCCGCTGGTGAGCGTGCCGGATTTTGCGGCGCTGGATTCGCGGGTTCGCAATTGGTCGCCGTCGGCCTGGGGAGATTGGCATCTTGCGGATGTCTGGCTTGAGCCGGACGACCCTTTGCGCGATGCGGGAGCGAAAGCGCCGCCGGGAGCCAAACCATGAGCTTCCGCACCAAACTCTTTCTGCTATTTTTGGCGACAGTGCTGGCGTCAGTTTCGGCGGTCTCCTACAGCGTCACCCATTACACGCGCGCGGCTTACGAAGAAGCCGACACCCAGCGCACGCAAGCCCTGGTTGAGCAATTCCAGAAAGAATTTGCGCAACAGCGCGAGCTCGTCGCGCGACAAGTGGAGAATGTTTCCAATTCAGAAGTTACGCTGAAAATGGCAATCGATCTGCAACGCACGAATGCGGATCAATCGCTTTACGTGCGTGACGCGGCCGGCGCGGCGCAGGAACACGGCTTGAATTTCATGGAATTTGTTATCGCCGATGGCACGCTGATTTCGTCGGCGCAGTATCCGGCGCGCGTCGGGTACAAAGAAACCTGGGTCGCGAACGGCAAGGATTGGAATGGTACGGAAGCTTTTCTGCGGCGCGAGGAATTGCCGAATGAAGTTGCCGTCGCGCTGACCGCTGTTCGAACCCAGCCCAATGTCGCGCAGCCTTTCTACGCTGTTGGTGGCCGCCGCCTGGACCAGAACTTTCTTGCCTCGCTGGTTGCTCCCGCGGGAATGCGCACCCTGCTGTACCTCAACCTGGACCAATCGTTTGTTTCCGGCGACATTACCAGCGCCATCGGCACAGTCGACCAGCCGGAGCGGTTCGCGCCCATCATCGAAAAAATCCAGAAGCAGCCAGCACCTATGGCGCAAACAATTCAGTGGAATGAGAACGCAGCATCGGCTGAAGTGTTCCATGTTCTTCCGTTGACTGGGCGCAACGGAGAATTGCTCGGTGTGCTGCTGGTGGGAAGTTCGCGTGGCGATCTGGTCCTGCTAACGCGTCACATCATGAACATTTCCGCTGTTGTTGCTGCTGCTGCGATGCTGGTCGGATTATTTCTCACCTGGTGGGTTTCGGCGCGCATCACCAAGCCGATTGAAGAACTGGCCGAAGGCGCGCGCGACGTGGCCGCAGGACATTGGGACACCCGCATCCACTTGACGGGGCGCGACGAGACCGGGCAACTCGCCGCAGCTTTTAATCACATGACGCAAACCCTCAGCACGCAGCGCGAACGCTTGGTGCAGACCGAACGCGTAGCCGCCTGGCGCGAATTAGCCCGCCGGCTGGCGCATGAGTTACGCAATCCGCTTTTTCCGCTACAGATCACCGTGGAGAATATGCAGCGCGCGCGGCATCTTAACCACGATCAGTTTCTCGAGGTGTTCAACGAATCCACGTCGACCCTTAAAGCGGAACTGGCGAATCTCAACTCCATCGTGAACCGCTTCAGCGATTTTTCCAAAATGCCATCGCCGGAGTTTTCGCGCGTGGACGTCAACGAAGCAATTCGCAGCGCAGTCCGTTTGTTCGAACCGCAATTCCACGAAGTCGGCAAACCGACTATCGCCACGGAATATTTTCTGAAAGAGGGGCTGCCGGAAATTGACGGCGACCCGGAGCTGCTGCACAGAGCTCTGCAGAATTTGGTGCTCAATGCTCTGGATGCGATGCCCGCGGGAGGAACGCTGACATTCCGCACCGTGGAGACGCAGCCTGGAATTCGCATCGAAGTTTCTGACACCGGGAAAGGCCTTACGCCTGAGGAGTGCTCGCGGCTATTCACGCCGTACTACACCACCAAGCAGCAGGGAACTGGCCTGGGGCTGGCGATCGTGCAATCGGTCGTCAGCGATCACCGTGGCACGATTTCCGTGGCCAGCGAAGAAAGTCATGGCACCACTTTCCGAATCGAGTTGCCGCGCCGCCAGCCTGGCGTTGCCACACAAAAATTGCAGCCGACCTCTGCGGTCGATCAATCGGCGCCAACCACTCCAGAAACTGCGGCGGCCAGCGATTGAACCCGCTAATTCTGAAAACACTGTGACGCGAAAAGCTCATCTGCTGCTTGTCGACGATGACGCCAACACTCTGGCTTCCTTGTCGCGCGCGTTTCGATTGGCCGGCCATGAGGCCACGGTCTGCGATAACGCAGCGCGTGCGGTCGAACTCCTGCGCACGGAAAAATTCGACCTGATCTTCTCGGACGTGGTCATGCCCGGAAAGAGTGGCCTGGAATTTCTGGAAGAAATCAAGAACGCCGGCGTGAAAGCTCCGGTGATTCTGATTTCCGGACAGGCCAATATCGAAATGGCCGTCCGTGCAACTAAGTTAGGCGCGCTCGACTTTCTGGAAAAGCCGCTGTCCACGGACAAACTGCTGGTAACGGTGGAGAATGCGCTACGTCTCTCTCGTCTGGAGGACGAAAACCGCGAACTGAAACGTCGGCTAGGCAAGCATCAATTGGTCGGTTGCGGCGCCGCGATGAGAAAGCTGCTGGCACAGATTGACAAAGTCGCCGCAAGTGAAACCCGTGTTTGCATTCTTGGCGAAACCGGCACCGGTAAGGAACTGGTCGCGCGCGCGATTCACGATCGTTCGCAACATCGCGAACTGCCGTTTATCACGCTGAATTGCGCCGCTGTCCCTGCCGAACTGATCGAATCGGAACTCTTCGGCCACGAAAAAGGAGCGTTCACGGGAGCCGCAGGTCGGCACATCGGCAAGTTTGAACAAGCCGAAGGCGGAACATTGTTTCTCGACGAAATTGGCGATATGCCGATAGCCATGCAGGCCAAGCTGTTGCGCGTCTTGGAAGAAGGCGAAGTTGAACGCGTGGGCGGCGACAAGCCCGTCAAAGTAAGCGTGCGCGTGGTCGTGGCGACACATCGCAACCTGGAAGAACTGGTCGCGCAGAACGCTTTTCGGCGCGATTTATTTCACCGGGTCTATGTTTTCCCCGTTTTGCTTCCACCGCTGCGCGAGCGGCCCGATGACTTCAGCGGACTCGTAGCCCATTTTACGCGACAGGTTGCCGCGCAAAATGGCTGGAAGGAAAAAGAGTTTTCCGCGGACGCGATTGCCGCATTGCAGCGCTATTCCTGGCCGGGAAATGTACGCGAACTGCGCAACATAGTCGAGCGTCTCGTACTTCTCGCCGAAAGCGAAAAGGTCACCGGCGAAGACGTGCAACTGGTGTTGCCGGCCATCGGTTCGTCGCCGCACGACAATTCGACTTCAGCGCTGTCGGCCGCAACTGGAACGCTTGCCGCACGCACCGAATCCTTCGAGAAAGAAGTCCTGCTGGCTGAGATCCGCCGTCACAATTTCCACATGACCAACGTGGCACGCGCTCTGGGCCTCGAACGCAGCCATCTCTACAAGAAATGCCAGCAACTGGGAATTGACTTGCAATCCTTGCGTAGACCGGAATAAATCAGAGCAATGAATCCCGCGCTGATCGGCCTTCCGACTACCGCCGCGCTTGTTGCAGCCGTCACTTCCTACGGCGCTGTGTATCCACGCTCGCAACTTTTTGGCGTAACGATTTGCCGCACCGCCGCGCCGCTGCAACTGGCGCTTACGTTTGACGATGGTCCCAATCCGGCGGTCACGCCGCAGCTCCTCGATCTCCTCGGTAAATATAACGCCACGGCGACGTTTTTTATGATCGGCCGGTTTGTTCGCGAGTGCCCGGAACTCGCGCGTGAGGTCGCGGTTCGCGGCCACTTAGTTGGCAACCATACGCAAACGCATCCCAACCTTTTCTGGCTGGGCCCCAGCGCCGTGCGCGATGAACTCCAGCAATGCCAGAGCGCTTTGCAAGATGCCGTCGGAACTGCTGCAAAAGTTTTTCGACCGCCGTTCGGTTTCCGCAACCCGTGGGTGGTCAGTACGGCGCGCAATTTGGGCATGCAAGCCTGCATGTGGACAGCGATTCCGGGCGATTGGCGCGAGAAACCGGCAGAATGGCTGACAAATCGAATGCGCAATATTGCTCACAACGCGCAAAACGCCGCGCAGCGCGCTTCAGGCGATGTGCTCTGCCTCCACGACGGAGCGCACCGCCAACTAAACGGCGATCGCAGCCGTACACTCAAGGCCCTGGAATATTGGCTTCCGCGCTGGCGCGACTTGGGCCTGAAATTTGTTACAATCGCCGAAGCGGTGCGCACTCCCGCGAACTAACTATGGATGAGCGCCAGTTTTATACGGAACGGGAAGAAAACAAGGCCCAGAAACTTCTTTGCCCCAGTTGCCGCAATGAATTTACAGCTTCGGTGCGATGGAAAGTTTGCACCAAGCGCAAGGAACTTCCGCGCGGCGCCGGCAGCGAGGACCGTAGCAAATTTTCCAAGGCTTCTTCCTACATGGTTCGTCTTGATGATCTGGTTGCATGCCACAAATGCCGCAAGCGGATCGAATTGACGGGCCAGTCCACGATTCTGATCAATGACAATCTTGGCGACCGCAATGCTGATCCGGAAAATTTCGGCAACCGCTAATGCTTACGCTAGATAGCGAGACGCTTCAAATCTCCGGGTACATTTCAAAAAACGCCTGTACCGATTGATGGAACGTCGCTTCAATCTCTTCCTTGCTGCCTTCAATCAAGTGCATGGTAACGCGCGCCGTGCGGCCATTTTTCAACACCACCGTTGCGTCCCGTAGTTCTCCAAGATCCTCTTCCGGTAACAATCGCATTCCGTAAATCAGCGCCAACTTTGCCATCGGTCGAATCTCCTCCTGATATGAATTGCATACAGACTGCAGTCGTAAGCGCGCGGTGTCAAATCTGTTCGGTCCAGTTATTCGTAGCACGAGCACACAACCCGCCGCGATATACTTCGGGCATCCGCCCACGCACCAGACGCATCGGAATTGATATCACGGAGGGAAGCGCATGCCACTCTCGGCTCGCAGCATCGCCCGGGCCTTATTTTCTGCAGCCACGATTTTGGGGTTAGCAATTGCTGCGTCAGCGCAGCAGCAAGACGGTCCACAGATCGAAGCTCCGGCGCCTGTCGCGCAGCCGCCTGCGCCGCCTCGCGCGCCCGGCCAAAAACTTACCGTGCCCTCAGGCACTCGGCTGGCCGTCGTGCTGGAAAACGGTATCTCCACGCGCAGCGCAAAAGCGGGCGACTCGCTCTATTTTCATACTGTATTCCCGATCACGCAGAATAATCACACCGTAATTCCGGTGGGCTCGTACCTTCGCGGCTCGCTGATGGAAAGTAAACGCCCCGGCCGCGTCAAAGGGCGCGGCGAATTTCGTTTGCGCCTGGAATCGCTGATCTTCCCGAACGGTTATACGGTTGACCTGCTGGCCGCTCCTCGCAGCGCGGACACCGGCGGCAAGGAAACTACCGACTCGGAGGGAAAAGTCACGGGATCCGGAGGCAAGGGAAAAGACGTTGGGACGGTAGCTACGACCACGGCCACTGGAGCGGGCATCGGCGCGATTGCCGGTGGCGGCAAAGGTGCCGGCATCGGCGCCGGAATCGGAGGCTTGATCGGACTGGGCGCGATTCTTTTTACGCGCGGTCCGGAAGCGGAGCTACCGCGCGGTTCAACTCTCGACATCGAGATCGAACGCGACCTGACGCTTGATTCTAGTTATCTGCAATTTGCGAACACCGGCATGGCGCAGCCCATCACGGCTCCTCCGGTGCGGCAACAGTAAAGATTTTCCAAATAAAGATCACGCTCGCTTTGTGCGGAGAATATCTTCAGCGCGGTGCGCCGGAAACTCTGGCGGATTCTTTTGCCGTCTGAAACCGCATTGGGCTGAATTTCTCCCAGTCCACACTGGGAGTTTTCCCAACGACAAACTCGCCAATTAATTTCGCCGTAATCGGCGTCAACAAAACGCCGCTACGGAAATGTCCCGTCGCGATCAGCAATCCTGCCATCTCCGTCGGCCCGATGATCGGCAGGTGGTCCGGTGTGTCCGGGCGCAGCCCGGCCCAACTCTCCTCAACATGTGCCGAAGCCAGCACCGGCGCGAGTTCGATCGCCGCGTCCAGATTCGCGCGCATCCCGCCAGCCGTAACCGTCTTGTCGAATCCAACCTGCTCTACCGTCGCGCCGCACAGAATTCTTCCGTCGTTGCGCGGTACCACGTAAATTTTTTCTGACCATAGCACCCGCTCGATTTTTGCCGCTTCGCAACGTAACGATACCATCTGTCCCTTCGCCGGACGCACCGGTGCGAATTCCGCGGCACCTGCAATACGCGCAGAAAAAGATCCAGCCGCCACAATGGTATGCTTCGCGGAAATGTTTTCGCCGTTCACAACCGCACCGCGGCACTGCGAGCCTTCGCGCCAAATTCCTTCGATCGCTGCGCCCGAGTGAATTTTCGCGCTGCACCTCTTTGCCGCCTCAATCAACGCATTTGCCAGCAAGCGGTTGTCCACCGAAGCTTCCTGTGGACGGAGCACTGCCGCTGCAATTTCTTCGCTCAGTGCTGGTTCCATTTCTCGCGCTTCTTTTGCGGAGATGGCTTCCGCCTGCAGCCCAAGGCCGCGATGCAACGCAACAATGGTATTCAGTTCTTCACGCGCGTGCTGCGAGAACAGCGCTTCCAGCGTGCCTTTTGCGCGATAGCCAGTGGCGATTCCACTGCGTTCTTCCACCTCGGCGATGAATTCCGGATACATTGCGAGGCTCGCTTTGCCGATGGGAACCATGGAAATCATTCCGGGGTTTTCCGGCGCAGGCGAGAGAATTCCCGCGCTGGCCCAGGATGCTTCGCGCCCCGGCTCCCGCGCGTCGAACAGCGCCACGCGCAAATCATTGCGCGCCAGTTCCAGCGCTATTGCGCTGCCGATCAGGCCTCCGCCTGCAACAATCGCGTCGTACGTTCTCATTCCCGCATTCTAGCGCATCCCGTCGTGCAAAATAATCCCGCGCGGGAACGAGCGTAGATGCTCCTCGCGCACTCACGTACCTTGTGTATTTTCGGAAGGTGGCGGCAGCTTGATGCCGCCGTTCTTTGCGGTGGAATAACTGGTTACAGCGAATTCGCCAGCTCGTCCGAAAGTAATTGTGCCTTCCTGGCCAAATTCCTGGCGCGAGCCCAGTCGCCTTCCTTCACCGCAACTTTCGATTCCTCAACGAATGAACTCACCTTGGACGCCAGGTCGATCTGCGTGGGATTGAGTCTATGATTCTTCGCAGATTCCAAATTACGTTGCGCGACGCTCAGGCTTTCGTTCATTTGTTGCTGAGCCGCAGCGATTTCTTGCTGCGAAAGTTGCGGCGCCAGCAACGGCGCCTCGGTCTTTGCGTTTTCCGCTGGCTCGGGCGCTGCTTGTACAGGCACTCTTGGCCGCGCCGGTTGACGGGTAACGGCCAATCCCGGAGGCGGCGTAAAATCCCACGGCAAATCCGGCGCGTATTCGTCGATCGGCGGCGGCGTGTAACCAGGGGCGAGAACCGGAGCATGCGGTTTAACCATAATCGCAGTTGCCCACGGGTATGCGTGCGCGCGTTTTTCAGCACATCCATCAGCGAGCAATATAATCGCAATCATTGCAGCGACCATTCCGGACTGCGGCCAACCCTTCACCATTCCTGAACGACCTCTCTGCAAGAATTGGATGCTTTTCATGCTGCCAATGGCAATTCGATTCGGAACGTGGTGCCGCGCCCGGCTTCCGATTGAAAATCGATGGAACCATTATGAAGCTGTACAATACGGAATGTGGTAGCCAGGCCGATCCCGCTGCCTCCCGGCCTGGTCGTGAAAAATAGTTGAAATATTTTCTGTTGGTTTTCCAGCGGAATGCCCCGGCCGGTGTCGGACACGCTGATCTCCGCCATTTCGCCGCGCCTCGCCAGTTCCACACGCAGCTCGCCGCCGCTAGACATGGCTTCCGCCGCGTTTAACACCAGATTTAATACCGCTTGCTTCAACAAGTCGCGGTCCGCCCACACTTCCGGCACTCCGTTCCCCAGCAATTCTTCAATTTCCACTCCGGCTTTCTGCATTTGCGGTTGCGCTACCCGTACTACTTCGCGCAGCAACTCTGAAAGATCGGTAGCCTCGAGCTTCAGCTCTACAGGCCGCGTGAAATCCAGGAAGCGTTTTACGACCGCGTCCAGCCGGTCGATCTCCTTGTCCAGGACTTGCACCGCTTGCTGCGCTTCCGCAGCCGCTTCGTCGGGCAGCGATTCCTTCAAGTTTTCAAGCCAAAGCCGCATGGAATTCAGTGGGTTTTTCACTTCGTGCGCCACGCCGGCTGTGATGCGGCCCAGCGCCGCCAGCCGCTCGCTCACTTGCAATTGCGTATTGATGCTTTCCAGTGAATCCAGGTCGCGCAGCGTAACCAGCGCTCCCATCTGTTCGCCGTTCTCCTGAATTCCCTGCACGCTCACTCCAACCCGGCGGATTCCGTTTGCGGTCTTCAGTTCCGTCTCCGCCGTGGTTTCCCGCAGCGCATCTCCCTCAAGGCGCAATGCCTGGCGCAGCGGGTGGTCTTCCGGAAAAATCTCCGTCACCCGCCGTCCCAAAAATTGCCCTGCGGGAGCGCCCAGAAACTTTTCCGCCGCGGGGCTTACCATCACAGCGCGCGCATCGCGTGTGAAAAGCAGTAGCCCGTCCTCCAGTCCGGCCATGACTGAGTTCAAATTCTCGCGCATGGTGCTGAAGATTTCGTGAACGCCGCGTAACTGCTGGCCTACTTGTGAGATTTTTCGGCTTACCAGGCCCAGTTCGTCCGCACCACCGCCAAAACTGCCAAATCCGGAAAACACCGCGAAACTCTTGCTGGCGGCTGGCGGCGTGTCGTATTGTCCGGCGGAGATGCGGTCTAGTTGAGCGGAAATATCGCGCAGCGGCGCCAGTGTGGCTCCGCTCACTACCATCGCCAGGCCGGTTGACACCAGCAGCGCTACCAGCGCGATCGCTCCGGAGGTCCGCAGGCTGGCCGAATTGGCGTCGCGCAGCAGCGGTATCGAAATTCCTACCCGTACTTCTCCGAATGGCTCGCCGGTCATAGTGAACGGAAATGACGCGTCGAATACCCTCTGCGGCCCGTACAGAATTTTCATTTGACGGAAAAAGTTACTGCGATCGATTTGCACAAATCCAGGACGCGCTTGCGCTATCGTGCTCATCGTTTTTTGATCGCTCGAAACCAAAACCTGCCCGTTATGATCCACGATGGAAACATCGTAAATCCACGGATTCGATCCCAACGGGGATTGCAATGCCGCCAACAATCCTTCACTAGTCTGAAACGCACGCTTCACATAAGCGTGGCGGTCTTCCGGACTGTTCGAAGCGGGCCGCTCACCCGCTTGTTTGGCATCTTCCAGCGCGTGCTTGGCCTGTTCGAATATCTGCTGCGCCAGCTCGTTCGCGCGGGTATTTGTTTCGTGGATTACCTGGTTGGTGAGCCGCGAGACGAATACCGCCGACAAAACTACCACTACCAGAAACACCAATCCCGTCATCACCAGCGTCAGCTTGGTACGAAGCCCCAGCTGCATGGTCGCGGTTTACTCCCCTTCGGCTCGCTCGCCGCCATACTCTTTCAGTTTGTTGTGTAGCGTCTTCAGGCTGATTCCGAGTAGCTCCGCGGCGCGCGTCTTGTTGTTTCCCGTTGCGGCCAGCGTCTGCAGAATCAACTCCCGTTCCATCGCGTCCACGGTCGTGCCGATTGGGAATTTAAGCGCACTCAAATCACTCGGGCTCTTCGCAGTGGACTTGCCGAATTCGTCCGGCAGGCACGATCGCGAAATTAAATCCTTTTCGCACATGATGGTCGAGCGCTCCAGCACGTTGCGCAGTTCGCGAATGTTCCCCGGCCAGGTGTGGCTCATGAAAATGTCCATCACCTCCGCGCCCACGCCCTTCACGTTTTTTCCGTGCTTTACGTTGATGTCCCGCAGAATATATTCCGTCAGCAGCGGAATGTCTTCGCGATGGTCGCGCAACGGCGGCAAGTGGATATGAAAAACATTCAGACGAAAATAAAGATCCTGGCGCAAATGCGCGCTGGACACGGCTTGTTCCGGATCTTTGTTGGTTGCAGCGACAACCCGCACGTCCACCGGCGTTTCCACCTTGCTGCCCAGTCTCCGTACCTTGCGATCTTCCAGCACACGCAATAGTTTTGCCTGCGTCGGTGCGGGCATTTCTCCGATCTCATCCAGCAGCAGCGTGCCGCCATCCGCCAGTTCGAAGCAGCCAATTCGCCGCTCCGCCGCGCCCGTGAACGCGCCCCGTTCGTGCCCGAAAATTTCGCTTTCCATCAGTGACTCTGGAATCGCCGAACAGTTGATTGCTACGAACGGCCCGCCAGCGCGCGGCGAAAGCTTATGCACCGTTCGCGCTACAATTTCTTTTCCGGAACCAGTCTCGCCGGTGATTAACACTGAAGCCGAGCTCGGCGCCGCCATCTCCACAATCCTCATCACGTCCTGCATGGGCTTTGAAGCGCCCACAAGATCGCCCAGCCGCCCGGTTTCGCGCAATTGCCGCTGCAGCACCAGCAGTTGCCGCGCATCTCGCGCTTTGCCCAGCGCCCGGTCCAACAGCGCGCGCAGCACGGGCCCCTTCAGCGGCTTTTCGATGTACCAGAACGCGCCCGCCTCGATCGCCGCCACCGCCCGTTCTTCGCTGCCTTTTCCAGTGATGATGATCGTTGGCACGTCTGCCAATTCCGCGCCCAGCTGCCCCAGTAGGTCCAATCCATTCATGCCCGGTAATTCAACGTCCGCAATCAGTGTATCCGGCTGGTAGCTGCCGAATCTCGCCAGTGCATCTTCGGCATTTCCAACGCTCAAAACCTCGTAGCCCCAGCGCTGCAGCAATTGTTCATAGCCTTTGCGCGCGTTCTCTTCGTCCTCAACGATCAGTACGCGGTCCTTGCGTTCCGCAAAATCCACCGCACGCGCGCCAGCCCGCTTTTCGTCCACCATTCGCTGAACCTCACTCATAGAGCCGTCCTCATCTTTTCGGAATCCACCACCGGCTGGACCTTCTCAATCTATCAATCATTGTGTGCCACTGCAAAGCGGCGCAAGGAAATCGCCATGCGGGTGTTGGGCAAGCAGAAAAGGGTAGCTAGCTAACTGCGTACGTTCACATTCATTTGTTGAATCACTTCCAGAATCTTTTTCACCGTGAACGGTTTCTGCAGCAGCACCGTGTTTCGCTCCAGCATTCCGTCCTGCACCAGCGCGCTCTCCGTGTAGCCCGACATGTAGATCACTTTCATCCCCGGATAGCGCAGCCGCAACCGTGACGCCAGTTCCGGCCCGCGCAGCTTGGGCATAATCACGTCGGTAAGCAGCAACTGGATGTCCCCTTTGTAGCGGCCCGCAATCGCCAGAGCTTCTTCGCCATTCTCCGCTTCCAGCACTTCGTAACCTTCCGCGCGCATCCGCGCGCCGACCAGTTCGCGTAACGCCTGCTCGTCTTCCGCGATCAGCACAGTCCCGGTTCCTCGCATCTCGTCATTCTGTTTTGCATCAGGAGTTCGGCTTTCCACTTCTCGTTCGACAAGCGGCAAATAAATTCGCATGGTCGTTCCAATTCCAGCTTCGCTTGATACCAGTATGTAGCCGCCGCTGCGCTTCACGATTCCATAAACTGTCGAAAGCCCCAGCCCGGTTCCTTTGTCTTTATCCTTGGTCGTGAAAAATGGTTCGAAGATATGGCGAACCGTCTCCTTGTCCATCCCACATCCGGAATCCTGCACGCAGATTTCCGTGTATGGCCCTGGCACTACCGCCGGTAGCTCGCCGCTTGCATCGCGTTCCAAGTCACGCGCCGCTGTGCTGATAATCAGCTTTCCTCCCTGTGGCATCGCATCGCGCGAATTCACCGCCAGATTGATTAGCACCTGCTCCATTTGGATCGGGTCGGCGTTCACGTTACCGGCATCGGCTTGCAACTCCAGTGAAAAATCAACATGAGCGCCCAACAGTGTCGGCAGCATCTTTGATATTTCGCTCACCACGTCATTGACGTTCAATATCTTCGGTTCGAACACCTGTTTCCTGCTGAATCCCAGCAAACGCTGGGTCAGTTCCGCCGCGCGATTGCCCGCTTTCATGATCTGCGCAGCCTGCCCGTGCAGTGGATCCTCCGGATGCAGCTTTTCCAGCAAAATTTCTGCGTATCCTCGCACGATCATCAGAATATTGTTGAAGTCATGCGCGATTCCGCCCGCCAGCCGCCCTACGGCTTCCATCTTTTGCGCTTGCAGCAGCTCCGCTTCCAGCCGCCGTCTCTCTGTCAAATCCCGCGCAATTCCTTGCATTCCTGTCGCCCGGCCGTTTTCATAAAGCAGCCGGCTGCTCACTTCCACTTCATGGCGCTGGCCTCCTTTTGCAACCAGCCGCAGCGTGTATGGCGCAGAACCTTTTCCGGAAAGCTTATTGGCCAGCATCTCTTCCGCCAGCGCCTGATCCTCCGGCGCCACCAGATCCATGATGCGCAGCGCCTTCGTTTCGCTCATCCTGTATCCGCTTAAGTCCTCCGCTTTCCGGTTCCACGAAATGAAATTTCCCTCCAGATCATGCACGTAAATCATGTCGTTCGCGTTTTCCAGTAATTCGCGGTAGCGTTTTTCGCTTTCCCGCGCCACGCTTTCCGCCCTGCTCCGTTCCGCCATGCTCGCTTCGACCTGCTGCACCACGATCAGAGACACCATTACGCCCAATCCCAACAGCAAGCATCCCGCCAGTGGCAATCCGATGTTCAGCAACCGTTCCACGCGTCGCGCGCCCGCAGACAGCGCTATCGAGAAATCATTTTCCAGGGGAGTCAGCTTCGCGTCGGTCTCTTCGATCTCGTGCGTTAGTGCGGCGATCTCCTCTTGGCTGGCCGATTTTTCCGCGATGGCTTCGTGCAACTGCGCGCCTTGCCCGCGAAATTCCTCGATATACCCGTCTGCCGTCTTCCATATTCCTACCGCGGTATCGATTTCCTTGGTCTTCCTCAATTTACGAAACAACGTAATCATCCCCGGAATGTCTGCTTCGGCGATCTTGCCTTGCCGGAATCCGGCATACATCGCCGTGTAGTTCGGCTCCGGTTTTTCCAGTTCTTCCCTAGCTATCCGATCGCCCAACTGCACCGAAAGACGATCCAGGAACGCCTGATAATCTTTCTCATCGCGCGAGGCCGCATATTCCTGCAGACGGATGGTCGCCTCTTTCTGCGCTTTCGACCAGGTCCCCTCGCCTTGCACATACGCCCGCGCCGCGGAACTGAAGCCCGAACTGAAATACACCAATCCCAGCAACGCAAAAAAAACGCATGCAAACACCACCACCACGAACTGCAGTTTGCGGGAGACGGGTATTTTGCCAAATTGGGTTTTCATGCGGGTTCGCGTGTGAATGTTATTGGATGCAGAGCCTGAAAAGCGGAATAGTGCGAATGGCAGCCGCTTTCCTCGCGACCCATTCCGCATAGAGTCACTCCGCTACCAGGCTATGCAATTTTCTCGGATTTTGACTCGGATATAAAGCAGTAACGTTTACGCAGATGCAAAACCGACAACAGCGGAGCCCCAGGATGAAGGTCTACCTGGTGTTCTGTCGAATTCCGCCAACTCCGGGATTATTCTCTCAACAGATACAGCGCCCGCTCCAACTCAATCTCCAGCTTCGAACCCTTCACCAGCTCCAACTCATGTCCGCGGCCAGCTTCCATTAAGTACGCCGCCAGCGCCGCCTCCGCCGCTCCCTCCGCAGCTTCCTTGGCGTTCTTGTCCTTGATTCCATGCAGCGCGCCCATTCCGGCGCCTTCCGCGGCCGCTTGCCCGGCCGCCTGTTGCGTGCTGGTTTTGCCCTCGATCAGCCCTTCCTTTTCCGGGCTCGTCCGCACGCTGTGATCACCCGGCACTCCTACCACGCTCGCCACGATGGGCAGCGGCCCAAACTTCGTTCGAACCTCATCAAACACCAGCCAAATTTTCGCCCGCCCGGCAACTAACGCTGGCTGAACGCGGGCAACGTGCCCCACAATCTGCGCCCCGGACGGCAGATAGATGCCGCTTCCCGCCAGTATCGGCTCCAGCGTTCGCGCGCTGAATCGTCTGCCTTCTTTCGTGTCGCCCGTCCCGAGATCTTCCTCCAGCCGCACCAGCACCCGCGTCCCCGGCACCACTGCGTACGCCTCCGCCGGCAATCCGCCGTGCCGCGATCCATCCGCAGGGTGAGTCATTTCAGGCTGCACCGCTTGCGACTGCTTCGTCTCCTGCTGCGCAGCCTGCGTCCGCGCAGGCCCTCCGTCATCTCGAGATGTCGGCGCTTCCTGCGCTGTGGCGAAATCTCCAATCAGCAATACGCTTCCCAGCACCATCATCGCCAGCGTCGTCAGGTTCTTCGACGGCGCGAAAGATCCCAATCCCATGTGATTCCTCCAAATTGCGGTACACAGACAGAATAGCACTCCACCCGCCGAAGGCTTTTCCCCTCGACCATCTAACCCGCCTGTTTTACGTTGGTTGCAAACGGCTGGAATGTACGTTTGTTCGAGCCCTGGGCGCGATGTCGTCTGCGGCACGCACCGCCGACACCCAATCCTTGCACCCGCGGCAGACTCTTAAGTGAACGCTCCACTCGGTTCGGTGAGCAATCTTTGAATTTTGCGCAAAATCACTGCGTACATAGCAGGCGTCACCCGCCCCGTCTGGGTATTCTGCTGGCTCGGGTGATAAACACCGACCAGCCTGGGGCCATTCCCCGGCAGCTTCGCCACCGCTCCGTGCGCAAAAACATATTTCGCGCGCGAAGCAATCACGCCCTCGCTTTTCAAAATATCCAAATACGCATCCCAGGCAATTTTTCCCAGCGCCAATACCACCTTCGGTTTCAGCAACGCCAGCTCTCGTTCCAGAAATCCCCGGCAATGCAAAATTTCTGACGGCAATGGTTTATTTGCCGGAGGCGCGCATCGCACAGCTGCCGCTATGTATGCATTGTTCAGTTTTAGCCCGTCATCAGGGGCCAGCCAAGTCGCTTGGTTCGCGAATCCCGCCTGGTACAACCTCGCATACAGAAATTCTCCCGAGCGATCGCCCGTAAACATCCGCCCAGTGCGATTCGATCCGTGTGCGCCCGGCGCCAGCCCCAGAATAAAAAGTTCCGCTTGCGGGTCGCCGAAACCCGGAACCGGTTTTCCCCAGTACGCCCACTCCCGAAAAGCCCGCCGCTTTTCCTTGGCCACTTTTTCGCGATACTCCACCAGCCGCGGACACTTCCGGCAATGAATAATTTCTTTTTCGAGAATTCGTAGCTCGGTTGCAGATTCGCTCATCGCGTCGCGCAGTATACACACGCAGAAATCTTCGCGCGCTCTAACTCGCGCGCCCAAGCAACCGATTCACTTCGTCATAGGGAACCGCACCCTCAAGCAATTGCGAATGTGCCTGGTATTCCGAAAGCGCTTGGAAAAACCTTCGCGCCGTTCCCAGCGCCGCCCGCATCGTTCCGGAGCCTATACTGGCCCGCGCCACTCCAAGCTTTTCCAACTCAGCGACGCTCGGACTGCCCGGCTGCAACAAAATGTTCAGCGGAGTTTCCACGGCTCGCACTAATTTCTCAATCGTCTCTGCATCCCGGACTCCCGGAGCGAAAACACAATCCGCGCCCGCTTTCCGGTACGCCCGCAATCGCTCCACCGTGCGTTCGAAGCGCGTTTCCGCTGGACCAATCGGCATCAGGTAAACATCGGTCCGCGCATTAATCACCAGCGAAACCCCGGCGGCCGCCGAAGCCTCGCGGACCGCCGCGATTTTCTCTGACTGCAGGCCAATCTCCACCTGCGAACTATCGTCGTCACCCGTCACATCTTCCAGATTCAAACCAACAATTCCCGCGGCCACCACTTGCCGCGCCGTCTCCGCCATTTCAACTGGTGTTGTGGCATATCCCGCTTCCATATCCGCCGTAAGCGGAACGCTCACCGCGCGCGCCATTCGCGCTACGAATTCCAGCATCTCGCTCCTCGGAATTCGCTGCCCGTCCGGATATCCCAGCACCGCCGCAACCCCCGCGCTGGTCGAAGCCACCGCCCGAAATCCCGCATCCTCCACCATCCGCGCGCTAATCACATCCCACGCATTCGCCAAAATCAAAATCCGCGGCCCCTTATGCAATTTCCTGAGCCGTTCCGCTCTCTCTGCCTGCTTGCTGATGTCCATATCGATCTCCGTGCGGCACAGTTTAACTGGCTCAACGGTCAGCCTACGCGCTAGCCAATGATCAAACAGCGCCAATTTGGCTGCCACTTCCGTAGTTCTTGCTTTGGTAGCGGCGACCTTCAGGTCGCCATCTCCGATCGCGGCACTACCGCTGCCGCCCTAAGAGCTTGTCATTCCGAGCGCAGCGAGGAATCAGTTTTTCCTTCTGCTTACCGCAACACCTCCAACGTCTCCGCATGAATCTTTCCATTGGTACTCAACAAACTCTTTTCGTAAATCGTTACATTGCCATTCAGCGATGTAGATTTTCCCCCCGCCTCGGTTACAATCAAAATCAACGGCGACAAATCCCACGGCTTCGAGGTCCAATCCAAAGCCGCTTCTATCGCTCCCTCCGCCACCAGCATGTGTTGCCAGAACCCCCCAAACGACCGGCTATTCCTCGCCGCGTCCAGATATTTTCGAATCCGAGTCTGATCGGAAGAGTCCTTGCTCGGCCCCGTTCCCGTGGAAAACACCATCGCATCCTTCAGCTTCTCAACATGCGAAACCTGCAGTTTGCGGCCCTCGCGATACGCGCCTTCCCCTTTGTACGCTTGCCAGCGTGATTGCAGAGCCGGCGCGCTGACCATCGCCGCAACAATTTCGCCGTCGCGCTCGATTCCCAGCAACGTTCCGAACGTAGGAATCCCGCGCGAAAATTCCTCCGTGCCGTCAATCGGGTCAATAATCATTCGCGGCCGCGCTCCCGGTCTCGGTTCCGCCGCGTCACCGCCCATTTCTTCACCCAAAACGTCCAGGTCCAACCCGCTCGCTGCTACACGCGCGCGAGACATCTCCTCCACCACGCGGTCCGCTTCCGTCACCGCCGTTCCATCTTTCTTCCGTTCCACCCGCAATTCCAGCGCTCGAAAATATTTCAGCGCAATCCGGTCCGCCTCCTGCGCAATCTCCTCCAGCAATTTCCCATATTCCGCCCGGTATCCCATTCGCCTAATCGCTCCCAGTCCTATCTCCATACTTCGCCTGCCCTGACCGATTTTTTCTATCTTCTATTCACTGTTCACTACTCACCGCCACTACTGCCTGCCTCACCCCGTTTGACTCTAAATCCCGCTACACCTAGCATACTATTTCGCTCTCATGGAAACCCCTCCATACACCGGCACCGTGCTCGATCAAATTCTCGAAGCCCGGCTTCTCGAGGTCGAACATCGCAAAAAAGTTCTTCCTGAAACCGCGCTCAAATACGGCGTCAAAGCTGCAACTCCCTTGCGCGATTTCTGCGCTGCCATATCCGGGCCCGGAATCAATATTCTCGCCGAACTGAAGCCCGCTTCGCCTTCACGCGGCGTGATTCGCGATCCCTTCGATGCCGTCGCTCTCGCTACGTCGTTCGAAGCGGCCGGAGCTGTCGCTCTTTCCGTTCTCACCGAAGGCGAATTCTTTCGCGGTTCGCTCAAAAATCTTCGCGACGCTCGCAAAAGTATTCAGCTTCCGGTACTTCGCAAGGATTTTATTTTCGATCCGTGGCAGGTCTGGGAAACCCGCGCCAATGACGCCGACAGTTTTCTCTTGATTGTCGCCGTGTTGCGCCAGCAGCAGCTTATGGAGTTGCTCGCGCTCGGCAGGCAACTCGGCATGGAACCGATGGTAGAAGTTCACACCAGCGAAGAACTCGCGCGCGCCATCGCCGCCGGCGCAAAAATCATCGGCGTCAACAACCGCAATCTCAAAACACTTGATGTGCGCGTGGAAACTTCGTTCGAACTGATCGAGCAGGTTCCCGACGCTTGCATCGCCGTCAGCGAATCCGGCATCCGCTCTGCCGCCGAACTCGCAAAACTACGCGCTGCCGGTTTCGACGCCTTCCTCGTCGGCACCCGCCTCATGCTTTCCTCTGATCCCGCCGCCGCCCTCACCGAACTCCTTGGCGCGCAGCCACAAGGAAGCTAAGTGCCCGCTGCGCGCGTAAAAATCTGCGGCATCACCCGCCTCGAAGATGCCCGCCTGGCCATCGAACTCGGCGCCCACGCTCTCGGCTTTAATTTTTACGAAAAAAGTCCGCGCTGCCTCGCCCCCGCCGAAGCCTGGAAAATTCTCCGCAAACTCCCAGCGCTCGTTGCAACCGTGGGCGTCTTCGTAAACTGGGATTCCGCATCCATCATCGCTCTCGCAAAATCTCTGCGTCTCAGTGCGGTCCAACTCCATGGCGACCAATCCGCCACCATCACCGCTGAGTGCGCGCGCCATTTTCCCGTCATCAAAGCGTTCCGCACAAAGTCGAAATTCCAGTTCACGCAATTTCGCGCGCATAACGCAGCGGCTTCATTTCTTCTCGACGCCGCAACCTCCGGAACAAAATCAAAAAACTACGGTGGCACTGGCCGCCTCGCCGATTGGAAAATCGCAAAACGCGTCGCCGAAAAATATCCCATCCTGCTAGCCGGCGGCCTCACTCCGGAAAATATCGCCGAAGCCATCCTCACCGTCCGCCCGTACGCTGTGGACCTAGCCAGCGGCGTCGAATCCACGCCCGGCAAAAAAGATCCCGCCAAACTCCGGGCCTTCTTCGCCGAAGTCTCCCGCGCCAACCGCTAGTCTTTGTAGCGGGCACCTTTAGGTGGCCATCCTTCTTCTATTATTCTCTGTGGTCTCTGTGCTCCGTCCTCCGTGCACTCTGTGTTACTTTGTCCTTCTTTCTGCTTATTGCTGCGTTGTGCGACAATGTTAATTCCATGGTTTCGCGACTCACCATTCCCGCCACTGTTCCCGGACGCTTCGGCCCCTACGGCGGCCGTTACGTCCCCGAAACGCTGATGGTTCCGCTGCTGGAACTGGAGCGCGCTTACGAAATCGCCAAATCGGACGCCGCGTTCCAGGCGAAATTTCAAGACTTGCTGAAAAAGTTTGCCGGACGCCCGACGCCTTTGCAGATCGCCTCGCGCCTTACCGCTCATCTCGGCGGCCCAAAAATATATCTCAAGCGCGAAGATCTTCTGCACACCGGCGCGCACAAAATTAACAACGCCATCGGCCAAGGCCTCCTCGCAGTGCAAATGAAAAAGCCCCGCGTAGTCGCGGAGACCGGGGCAGGCCAGCACGGTGTCGCCACCGCCACCGTCGCCGCGCATCTTGGCCTCGAATGTGTCGTGTACATGGGCACGGAAGACATGGCCCGCCAGGCGCTCAATGTTTCTCGCATGCGTATGCTCGGCGCTGAAGTTGTTGGCGTAAATTCCGGCAGTTGCACTTTGAAAGATGCCATCAACGAAGCCATGCGCGATTGGGTGACAAATGTCCGCACCACTCATTATCTTCTCGGCTCCGTTCTCGGTGCGCATCCGTACCCCACGATGGTGCGCGATTTCCACTCCTGTATCGGACGCGAAGCCCGCGCACAAATTCTGGCGGCGGAAAGGCGCTTGCCTACGCATCTTTTCGCCTGCGTTGGCGGCGGTTCGAATGCTATCGGCCTGTTCCACGAATTTCTGCAAGACGATTCCGTCAAAATGGTTGGCATTGAAGCCGGCGGCCGCGGCAACTCGCTCGGTGAACACGCCGCACGCCTCGCCGCTGCGCAAGGTTTCACCGGAGCGCGTCCCGGCGTCTTGCAAGGCACCTACACCTACGTTCTGCAAACCGAAGACGGTCAAATTGCCACCACCCATTCCATTTCTGCCGGACTCGACTATCCAGCGATCGGCCCCGAACACGCCTGGCTTGCCGATCAGCGGCGCGCCGAATATTCCGCCGTGTCCGACGCTGCCGCTCTCGACGCTGCGCAGCTACTAGCGCGCACCGAAGGCATCATCCCCGCGTTAGAGTCCGCGCACGCCATTGCCGGCCTCATCGAGCGCGTCTCCTCTTCCGATTCTTCGGATGCCCCACGCGCCGGTGTTGCGCCTGGGGCTTCGCCTGTCGCCACTTCGTCGGGTCTCACCGCAAACGATCTCGTCATCATTAATCTCTCCGGCCGCGGCGACAAAGACATGGCCACTTACTCGCGCTTTCGCGACGAAAAATCCTGATCCACGGAACGAGACGTGCAGCTTGCGGCGATTGTCACGCGTTTGTAACTCTGCGCATTCGAGCACAGGGAATTCGCCGTTGGTGTTAATCTAATGAACTCCGTCATGCCTGTTGGAGCGCAAAATTCGTCCCGAATTTCTCGCCGCTTTGCCGAGCTTCGCGAATCCGGCGAAATGGGAATTGTTGCGTACATCACGGCGGGCGACCCCTCATTTGCCGCAACGCTGAAATTTGTTATCGCGATGACGGAGGCTGGTGCCGACGTCATCGAACTGGGCGTGCCGTTCAGCGACCCGCTCGCGGATGGGCCAACGATCCAGCGCGCTTCGGAACGTGCGTTGAAGACCGGCGCGACGCTTGCTCGTGTGATCGATCTAGTTTGTGAAATTCGCAAAGCAAAATCACGGGCGAGTGAAGTTCCAATCGTTTTGTTCAGCTACTACAATCCGGTTTTCCAGATGGGCCTCGAGAAATTCGCGGCTGCTGCTTCCGCCGCCGGAGCCGATGGCGTGCTTATCACCGATCTCACGCCGGAAGAATCGGAAGATTATCGCCGCATTATGACTGCGCATGGTCTCGACACCGTTTTTCTTGGTGCCCCCACTTCTACCGACGAGCGGCTGCAAAAAATTGCCGCATGTTCCTCAGGATTTCTGTACTTGATTTCGCGCACTGGAGTGACCGGAGCGAAAGATACTCTGGCTGACGAACTTCCGGCATTGCTTCGCCGCGCACGCAGCGTGACGCAGCTCCCGATTGCGGTCGGCTTCGGCATTTCGCTGCCTGGACACGTTTCCGTTCTTGGCGGTCTTGCTGATGCCGCGGTAGTCGGCTCTGGACTGGTTTCCGAAATCGAAAAAGCCACGGCAAACAATTCCGGCGAAACTGGAATCGCCGCTGCCGCGACCGCTCTCGCCGATCGTATTCGTTCACTGAAAGCTGCCGCACGCCAAGGCCTGTCGCGCCGCGAGGTCGTCACATGAGTCTCGCGGATTGGCGGCGCCGTATTGATGAAATCGATCGCAAGCTGGTCGAATTGTTGAATGACCGTTCCAAATGCGCTCTCGAAATCGGCAAGCTGAAGCAGCAGGCGAATCTGCCGCTGTATCAGCCGGATCGTGAAAAGGAAGTGCTGGAAAATGCCGAGCAAAACAACCAAGGACCGCTGACGGACGCCGCGATCCGTCGTTTGTTCGAGCGCATTATTGATGAAGCGCGTTCTGCTGAACGCATTGCAATGCACAACGACGCCGATGGAAAAACAGACACGAAGCGTGGAGTACGCGATGACTCGTGAATTCCATTCGCTCGGTAAATTGCTCGATAATTGCGTGAGCGCAAAAATCTTTGCAAATAAAGCAGCATCCAGTGGAAAGGGAATTGAGTAAGACCCATGGTCATTGTCATGCAAGAGGGCGCTTCGGACGCCCAGATCCAAAACGTAATTGACAAGCTAGTAGTGCACGGATTTGACGTGCATCGCTCCACCGGTGCGTCGCACACGGTTCTTGGCGCGGTCGGCGTCCACCGCGATTTCGATCATCGCGATTTTGAATTGTTGGAAGGCGTGCGTGAGGTCATGCGCATCACGCAGCCGTTCAAGCTGGCCAGTAGGCAATTCAAGCCGGAAGGCACCATCATCGATCTTGGCCGCGGCGTAAAAATCGGCGGACCGGATGTTGTGGTTGCCGCAGGACCGTGTGCGGTCGAATCGCGCGAACAGATTCACGCCATCGCGGAGTCCGTCTCCAAAGCTGGCGCAAAAATTCTGCGCGCTGGCGCGTTCAAGCCACGCACTTCGCCGTACGCTTTTCAGGGAATGGGCGAGCCAGGTCTGAAATTGATGCGCGAAGCCGCCGATAAATTCGGCCTCTTCACGGTGAGCGAAGTGATGGACCCATCGCAAGTGGAAATGATGGGCCACTACGTTGACATTTATCAGGTGGGCGCGCGCAATATGCAGAATTACCATTTGCTGCGCGCGCTGGGCGAAGTGCGCAAACCGGTGCTGTTGAAGCGCGGAATGTCCGCGACCATGGAAGAGCTGCTGCTCAGCGCGGAATATATTCTGGCCGGCGGAAACTACAAGGTGATTTTGTGCGAGCGCGGCATCAGAACTTTTGAAACCTACACGCGAAATACTTTCGATCTCGCGGCCATCCCGGTGATTCAAAAACTTTCACATTTGCCGATGTGGGCCGATCCTTCGCACGGCACTGGACGCCGCGACAAAGTTCCGCCGATGGCGCGTGCCGCGGTGGCTGCCGGTGCGGATGGCTTGCTGATCGAAGTGCACAACGATCCCGAGCATGCACTCTCGGATGGCGCACAGTCGCTGGAGCCGGGAACATTTTCGCAATTAATGGCGGAATTGCGCATCATCGCGCCCGCGATTGGCCGCCGCATCGCTTGAGCAGCCTGCATACCCTCCAGGCCTCGTCATTCCGAGCGCAGCGACCGAAGGCTCCGATCTTGTCGAAAGGAATCTCTCTTCCACTTTCAACTGTGAACCGTTGACTGTAAACTTTCTTCTCTCATGGCCGCACACCTCATTCGCCGCGTCACGATTCTCGGAACCGGGCTGATCGGTGGCTCGTTTGCTCTCGCGTTGCGAAAAAAACTGGTGGACGTTTTTATTTCCGGATGGGACCGGCCGGAAGTAGTGCGCGAAAAGGAAGTGCGCAACGCGTTCGACGAAACTTTTTTGGGAAGTTTGGGCCCCGCGCTCGCGAAAGCGGATCTGATTTACGTTGCGCTGCCCATCGGCGTGACGTTGGATCTTTTTTCGGAGATCGCACGCCATGCACCCGCATCCGCGCTGGTCACCGATGCCTGCAGCACCAAGCTGCGCATCATGGAGGAAGCCGGGCAGCTGTTCGGCGGAAATATTAATGGCGCGATTTTTCTTGGCGGCCATCCCATGGCGGGGAAAGAACTCTCCGGAATTGCCGCCGCGGACGCGGATCTCTTTCGCGGCCACTCTTACGCGCTGATTGCGGAGGGCGATGCCATCGCTACACCCACCGCCAACGATCCTCGAATCGCGGCCTTCGTGAAAATTCTGGAAAAACTCGGCGCGCAGCCACTGTGGATTGGCGCGCAGCAGCACGACTACGCGGTAGGGCTCGCATCGCACTTGCCGCAGCTTGCGGCGGTAGCGCTGGCGTCGTTCCTGTATGACCGGCTGGACGAAAACGGGTTGCCGATAACACTGGCCGGGCCGGGATTGCGCGACACGCTGCGACTTGCTGGCAGCCCGTACTCGACCTGGCGGGACATAATTCTCACCAACAAAGAGCTGCTCTCCGCTTCGCTGGATTTGTTTGCGCGCCGCCTGGACGATCTGCGCGAACGGCTGGGTTCTCGTGATCTGGAAGCCGACTTCGATGCGGCCAACGAGCTGTACAAACTCCTTCACTCGTTGTAAATCTTCGTACTGCAATAGAAAGACCTGTTGCGGAGTTTGGAGTAGCGAATGGATAAGAGGATTGCCTCAGCCGGCGCGGCCATCGAGAACTTGCAGGACGGAATGACGATTTTGATGGGCGGGTTTGGGTTGTGCGGGATACCGGAGAATTTGATTGCGGCGGTGCGGAGCAAGGGAACCAAGGATTTAACGATTGTGTCGAACAATGCGGGAGTGGACGGATTCGGAATTGGGATTTTGCTGGAGAAGCGGCAAGTGCGAAAGATGGTTTCGACGTATGTCGGCGAGAATAAATTATTTGAGCAGCTAGTGACCAGCGGCGAATTGCAACTGGAATTGAACCCGCAGGGGACGTTTGCTGAGCGGATTCGCGCGGGTGGAGCGGGGATTCCGGCGTTTTATACGCCGACGGGTTTCGGGACGATGGTCGCCGAAGGAAAAGAAACGCGCGAATTCGATGGTCGGCAATTTGTGATGGAGCGCGGAATTCGCGGCGATTTTGCTTTCATCAAGGCGTGGAAGGGCGATCGCTGGGGAAACTTGATTTACCGGAAGACGGCACGAAATTTTAATCCGATGATGGCGACGGCGGCGGAGTTTGTGATCGCGGAGGTCGAGGAGCTGGTAGAGTTGGGATCGCTGGATGCGGACAATGTGCATACGCCGGGTATTTATGTGAATGCGATTTTTCAGGGGCCGCGGTACGAGAAGAGAATCGAGCGGCGGACGGTGAAGAAATCTCCGGAGACGTCATGAACCAAGGTGACCGGAGTTCCGCCGATAGTTCGCGGATAAACATCTTATCCTGGGCGATGACCATATTCGTAATGCTCTGGTGCTTGGTGGTTTGTCTTGCGCTCATGGATTCGACGGACATTTTTGCGGCGCTGTTTTCTGGCCTTAATGTCCAGCCGCCTTTCGTTACGAGATTTCTCCTGGCCAATCATAGGTGGTTCTACTCATTGCTATTGAGTGGAACAGCCTTCTTTGTTTTGGCAAAAGAATTCTTAGTGTGTGACGCCCGGAGCCGCCTGGCAACCACGGCGATCGTTTTTCGTTGCGACTGCCAGTTCCTTGGGCTTGGTTATCTATGTTTTATATTTGCCCCTATTTGAATTGATCAAGAATTTGGACAAGGCAAAGTGAGCTCACCTACTTCAGTATGTCTCTAACTGACGAGCAAAAACGGGAGCGGATTGTGCGGCGAATCGCGCAGGAATTGCGCGATGGCTATTACGTCAATCTGGGAATTGGGATACCGACGCTGGTGGCGAATCATGTGCCAGTGGGAATGGAAGTAATTCTGCAGTCGGAGAATGGAATGTTGGGCGTGGGGCCCTATCCGTTGGATGCGGAAGTCGATCCGGATTTGATCAATGCCGGGAAAGAGACGATCAGCGAATTGCCGGGAAGCTGCTATTTTTCGTCGGCGGATTCGTTTGCAATGATTCGTGGCGGGCATGTGGATTTAACGGTGCTGGGGGCTTTGCAAGTGGATGAAAAGGGCACACTGGCGAATTGGGCCGTACCGGGGAAAATGTTGAAGGGAATGGGCGGCGCGATGGATCTGGTGGCGGGCGCGAAGCGGGTGTTTGTGGCGATGGAGCATGCTACGAAGGATGGCAAGCCGAAAATTTTGAAGAAATGTTCGTTGCCGCTGACGGGTGTGGAAGTGGTGGACTACATCGTGACGGAATTGGCGGTGATTGAAATTAAGCCGGAGGGATTGGTGCTGCGCGAGATCGCGCCCGGCACCACGGTCGAGCAGGTGCAGGTTTTGACGGAGCCGGCTTTGATTGTGCCGGAGGGCGGCCCGCAGGTGATGTACCGCTGAGGGCGATCGGATTTATCCTGCCATCGATGAGACATCTTCTTAACACCGAGGGCACAGAGAGCGCAGAGAAGCGTGCCGGGCTACGAATTCAGGAGCTGAGGTGGCGAGCGGTGGTGAAAGAGTACTGGAAGCCGGAGATGGTGGTTAGCGCCGCGACCAGGTAGGCGAGCAGGCGGTTGATTTCAGAGATGGCGGGACCGGGATAGCCTGCGGAGAAGACCGCTCCGAAGACCAGAATGATCTGGAAAAAAGTAGTGGCTTTTCCAAGAAGGCTGGGTGGGAACGGGCGATAGCCTGAAATCAAGATAATTACCGCGGCGACAACGAGCAACAGGATGTCGCGGCTCAAGACCATGATCGTGAGCCACCATGGCGTGATCTTTTCCATCGCCAGAATCACGAACGAAGAAGACAGCAAGAGTTTATCGGCGATGGGATCGAGATATGCGCCGATAGCGGATTTTTGATCGAGCTTGCGCGCCAGCAGGCCGTCGATGCCGTCGGAGAGTCCCGCCAGGAGCAGAATCAGCAAAGCCCACCGATAGTGCCCGTACACAATGAGTATTAGAAACAGCGGCAGAAAACCTAGCCGGAGAAGCGTAATTTGATTGGGAACCGTCCAGATGCGGCCTTGCATTTAGAGATGAGAATAGCGCAGATTGCGCGGAATGTCGCACGGGGTAATGGCGGACAATGCCCTATTTTGAGTCCAAAAACGTCAGGCAGGAAGTTTCAGTGGCCGCTCTTAGCGGGAGACTTCCTTTGGTCCAACAGCCACAGCTGCCAGCTTTTTGGGAGGTACCGAATCACGTATTTATCGGTAAGCGGAGAGGGCAACAGCAGGCGAAGCGCAATCAAACCCAACACGATAAGTACAGTAGGAAGTGCGTGCCCAATACTGTGCAACATAGCCGAAGTATACCACCAACAGAAAATCCCGGTAAAACACTGAACGAGAGACTAGGCGAATTGGGCCAGGTACTCGGAAATAGGCCGGCCGACTTTGCGTGCGAACATTTCGGAGAGTGATGGGATCGCGCCGCAGGATTCGTCGAGGGAGATACGTTCCACGCGATTCATTGGAAAGAAAGTTGTGGGTAAACCGGTGCGCTCACTGTCCGGGCCGTTGATTTGGCTGATGAAGTGGTCGAAAGAGTTGAGATCGATGCCACGCATGGTGATGCCGGACGGATTGATGGACAGCAGTTGGCCCCACAATTTTTCTTTGGGAGTGTGCAGGCTGACGATGATGATGGAGTTCGGGTCCATATAGGGGCTCTCTATTACAGCCTAACGTAAATTGAGACGCCTTCCCGCGCGAACCAACAGTGATGTGCGAAGAGTACGCATTTGCCCACGGCTCTTGTACATCGAAACTATCGGCCGGGGATCGGATCATGAAAATGAAAAATCATTAATGCGAAGCTTGCTAGTACCGCGATTCCCGCAAGCCAACCCATGGCGTAAGCACGGCGACGTTCACGCACATTCATTGGCTGGCGATCCACAAATATTTTTCCGATCACGAAACCGGACGCCAAACCGGCGAAATGTGCCGTGTTGTCCAAGCCCAACCCTGAGAATCCAAGCACGAACAGGATGACGACGGAACTAATGAGACGCGAACGCAATTCGCGCATAAAAACGCCGCCGCGTTTTGAGGTCACGGCCAACATCGCGCCCACAAGTCCCAGCAACGCTCCGCTCGCTCCGAGCGAATTGTGGCCGAAAGTAGCGCTGACGAGGAACCCGAATGCGCCTGTCAGGACGTACAGGAAAAAATACCGCGCCGAGCCATAAAGCTCCTCAAGCACAGGACCGAGTTGCATCAGCGACATCATATTGAATCCGATGTGAATCAGCCCGGCGTGCAAAAACATCGCTGTAATCAAGCGGTACCATTCATGCTGAATGAAAATCGAATAGGGAACACTCAAGCCCAGACGATAGGTTGATTCGCCGCCCATTCCCCATAATATGCGCAACCCGCCAGCTTGTCCTTGGCTGGCAATGGCGATCCAGCTCACGCCGAACATCAACACATTGGCGATCAGCAGGGCTGAGGTTACGGGAGCATCATAGTCGCCGACGAGGCTTGAAAGTTTTTTGCTAACGGCTGCGAGCGAGAAGCGCAGGTTTGCGCCGCATTCGTGGCAACGCCTGGCGTTGATGCCCACGAGGGAATTGCACGCCGGGCAAAGTTTCGGTCGCGGTTGATTGTCACTGCCGCCAGCGCCGAAAAATCCGCGCGTGGCATTTCTCCAACGATCGAACCGCTGCTGCCATTGATAGGAAACGGGCAAACTGCCTCCTTGCGAGCCGCTGAGGGCGTTCCTATAATACCGGAATTGGTTCGCGCGCTCCGAAAGCCGCGACGCAGCGGGTTTCAGGGGCTATTTCGCAAGCCCTGAAGTGAACGAGTTTCAGGGTTTGTACTTACAGACCCCTGAACTGCAAGGACTGAGGAAAAACATCATGGATAAGTTCGAAGAGATAGGCCAGAAGCTGGATGCCGAATTGACTCGGCTGCGGAAGTTCGTCGAGAACGATCTTGCGCCGGAAACGGAAAAGCGCACGGCGACATTTCTTCGGGAAGTTTCGGAAAAGCTGACCGAAGCAGCGGGATGGCTGGAGGCGCGGCGTACCGGGCGAACTTCTCCGGACGAGAAAAAACCGGCGGCATGAGCCTGGGCCGATGGTGAGTGGCTCGCGAAAAGCCGCGAAGTTGCCGCGCGAAGTTTTGTTTTCGTTTTTTGCGTTGGCGATTTTCGTGACCGGCTGCGCGGGACGCAGGCCGCTTGCGGCCAGCGCTCCTCCTCCGATGGCGCCTGTGGCAACGCCACCGGCAGCCGCAGATCGCGCAATGCATTCCACAAGTGCTCCCGAAGGCGGCGCGTACATCGAAGAAGGAAATGCTTCGTGGTACGGCGCGCCATTTCATGGGCGGCGCGCTTCGAACGGCGAAGTCTACGACATGAACAAAATGACCGCGGCGCACCGGACCATGGCGTTCGGAACGGTCGTCAAAGTTACGAATCTAACGAACGGGAAAACGGCGGTGGTACGTATTACCGACCGCGGACCGTTTATAGAAAACCGGATCATTGATTTGTCGATGGCCGCAGCGAAAGCGATCGAGTCAATCGGTCCCGGCGTGGTTCCGGTGCGTCTGGAGGTAGTCTCCGGGAGCGATCCATTCGGCGGATTTTTTACCGTGCAGGTGGGAGCTTTCAAGGAAAAGGGAAATGCCGAACGGCTGCGGGTGCGTTTGAACGAGTTGTACCCGCCCTCGACGATTCAGCAAGTCGCGATTGCGGACGGCACGTTTTATCGCGTACGCGCCGGGAAAGTCTCCGGCGAGCAGGCAGCGCAGAAGTTTGCCGATGATTTGCGCGCCAAAGAGGGATTCCACACCATGGTCATCCGGCTGGATGACGCAGCGTCCGGAGTTGAAGAATGAAAGACGATTGTTTGTTCTGCAAAATTGCCGAGAAGCAGATTCCCGCGAAACTGGTTCACGACGATGCGGACGTATTTGCGTTTGAAGATATAAATCCGCAGGCGCCGACGCATATTCTGATTTGTCCGAAGAAACATTTTGTTTCGCTGGAAGAGGCCACTCCACAAGAAGAAGCGGTGCTGGGAAAGATTGCGCTGGTCGCAGCGAAACTGGCACGCGAAAGAAAATTGGGCGGCGGTTACCGCACGGTGATGAACACGGGAAGCGGAGCCGGACAGACAGTGTTCCATTTGCACCTGCATTTGCTTGGTGGAAGAGCGTTTCATTGGCCGCCAGGTTGAGGTTAGTCTCCGGCCTTAACTCGCAGCATTCAGTTCAAGAAAGCCGCAACAAAGATTCTTGCAGATTGAAATTAATCTCACTCAGATCGGAAAACCAATGCGCCGTGTTTCGCAGGATTTTATGAGTCGGTTGTCGTTACACACGTTGCGGGTGGTTGCAGCGATTGCGTGCGTGACGCTGTTTGGCGTTAGCCAGTTGCGTGGTCAGGAACAGAGCGGCGTGCTGACCGTGAAGAAGATTTATTCGCAACCGGGGCTTGGCGGCCGACTGTACCGGGGGGTGCAGTGGGCACCGGACGGAAAGACGGTCACTTACTTCGAAGCCAAAGGAACTGGAAAAGACGCGAAGACGGAATTGTGGGCTCTCGATGTGACTAGTGGGCAGAGACACTTGCTGGTCAGCGCGGAAAAATTGGAGACGGTGTTGCCGGCGGGAAAAAAACCGCAAACGCAGGCTACCGGACTGGGACGGCATCCGGCGTCGCAGTATGTTTGGTCTCGGAACGGAGAGCAGCTTTTGTTTGTTGGAACGAATTCGTTGAGCTGGTTTGACTTGAAGACGCAAGCGGCGCGCACGCTGCTGCAAGGGAAAGAAGCGATCGCGGACGTGAAGATTTCGCCGGACGGAAAGCTGATAAGTTTTGTGCGCGAGCACAACTTGTTTGTGGTGAGCGAGGCGGACGGGAAAGAGCGGGCGGTCACGCGTGGCGGCTCGGAAGAAGTGCGCAAGGGAGAACTGGATTGGGTTTACCCGGAAGAACTGGATCTGAAGACTGCGTACTGGTGGTCGCCTGATTCGTCGAAGATTGCGTTCATGGAAATGGACGAAAGCAAAGTTAAGAAATATCCCCTGGTAGATTTTTCGTCGTACGAAGGAGAGGCCAACGAGGAGCGGTATCCGCCCGCAGGAACGAGCAATCCGGTAGTGCATGTATATGTGGCGAGTGTGAAGGGCGGCAAGCCTGTGGTGATGGACGCTGGCGCGGAAACGAATCAATACATTCCTCGAGTTGCGTGGTTGCCTGATTCCAAGCGAGTTGCGATTGAAAGATTGAATCGTCCGCAGACGCAACTGGATTTGCTGATTGCCAGCGCGGAGACGGGAAAATCCAGCGTGGTGCTGACGGACAAGGATCTTTACTGGATCAACATTTCGGACGATTTGTATTTCCTGAAAGATGGCAAGCGGTTTTTGTGGTCGAGTGAGCGCAGCGGTTACCGACATTTGTATTTGTACGGACTGGATGGAAAGGAAGGAGCGCAATTGACGAAAGGCCATTGGGAAGTGACGGCGCTTGCGGGCGTCGATGAAGCGAAGGGAATTGTGTACTTCAACGCGACGGAAAAATCGCCGATGGAGAGGCATTTGTATCGAATAGGACTGGATGGAATGAGCTTCGCGCGCATCACGAAGCAAGATGGAGTGCATACGGTTCAGCTTTCTCCAGATGCGAGTGGGTTTGTGGATTCGTATTCGGCTGCGATGACGCCGCCGCAGCAATGGGTGAGCAGGATGGGCGAGAGTGCACCGATTGCGCTGAATGAAAACAAAGTGGCGGAGCTTGCGGAATACAAGTTGTCGCCGCCGGAATTTTTGACGGTGAAGACGCATGACGGAATGGATTTGAATACGTGGATCATCAAGCCGGTGAATTTTGACGCGGGGAAAAAATATCCGGTGCTGATTTATACGTACGGCGGGCCGCACGCGCAGGTGGTGATGAATCAATGGGGCGGTCCGACGTTCTTGTGGCATCAAATGATGGCGCAAAAAGGATTTGTGATTTTTGCGCTGGATAATCGCGGATCGGCGGGACGCGGACATTTATTCGAGGAGCCGATTCATTTTCGATTTGGCGCGCAGGAAATGTCCGATCAGCGCGATGGTGTGGCTTGGCTGAAACGGCAGCCGTGGGTGGATGCGAAGCGCATCGGAATTTGGGGCTGGAGTTACGGCGGGCACATGACGTTGCACGCGATGTTCGAGGATGCGGAAGACTTCACGGCCGGGTTTGCGGGCGGGCCGGTTACCGATTGGCATTACTACGACACCATTTATACCGAGCGGTATCTGGGACTGCTGCCGCAAAACGAAGAGAGTTATCAGGAGTCTTCGCCGATTGAGAACGCTGGGAAGCTTCGTGGCAAGCTGCTGATTGCGCATGGAACGGAAGACGACAACGTGCACTTTGCGAATACGCTAGCGCTAGTGGATAAGCTCATCGAGAAGGGGAAGCAAGTGGAAGTGCTGCCGTTTCCTGGGCGGGGGCACGGAGTTTCCGATGCTCCTGCGCGGATATTTTTGATGAATCGAGTGACGCAGTTTTTTGTGGAAAGCCTGGGACAGGGGCAGTAAATAGAGAATAGTGAACAGTGAGTAGCAGCAGCGGAAGCAGAGTCGTTGCCAGGCGCTCTTACCCCCACCCCCTTTTTCTGTAAGTGTTCATTCTAAAGAAGGTTAAAGTCCTTTGTTTTTATACACTTTTGTAAGTGCGAAAAACAAAGGAGTTAGCGACCAGCATGCCGGGAGCCGCTACCCCCAACCCCGGGTAACTTCTGATTCTGCCTCCGGTGCTGCCACCGAAGGCATCACTTTAGGCTCAACCCTGCACATCGCGTACATCGAAGAGAGATTCCTCGCTTTGCCTGCCTACGGCAGGCAAGCTCGGAATGACGGGCGACATTGGCATCGGCTATCAATTCAAACCTAAGATGGCCACCTGAAGGGGTCCGCGACGAGAACGAAGAAGGACGGCGGGATTCCTCCCGGTACAGACCGGGATGCAAAGAACGCAAAACCCGCCGCTACAAAGGCAAAATCAACCCCAAGACCCACCCTCAAAAATCGACGGTGGGGCACGCTCCGTATATTTTTGAAACTTTCAGTGATCAGGTCATTCGTGCACCTCGCGTAGATCGAAGAGAGATTCACCGCGCGAAGGACGCGCGGAGAGAAAGCGGTCCTCGCTTCGCTGGGAATGACGATGAATTGAACGAAGGTTAGAAGAAGCCCCAGGTGCAGAGGCGGCATCTGGCGCACCCACTCTGTCGAAAAAGCGGAGTTGAAGTCGGGGCTAAAGCTCCGACCCCCAAGGGAATTGAAATCTTGACGAGGATCTACGGGGCGAGGAGGTCTCTGGGTTGGGATTTGACTTGGATGGCGGCGAGGCTGGAGGCGTCCCAGCCGCCGCCGAGGGCTTTGACAAGGAGGACGCTGGTGACTAGTTTTTGGCCTTGCAGGATGGCCAGTTCCTGTTCGTTGGTCAAAAGAGTTTGTTGTGCGGTGACTACGTCGAGATAGCTGACTAGGCCGCCTTTGTAGCGATTGGTGGCGATGTCGAGATTGCGACGGGAAGCGTCGACGGCTTGCTGCTGGGACTGGAAAGCTTGATCGAGAATGGTGAGGCCGGTGAGGCTATCCTGGACTTCGCGGAAGGCTTGCAAGACGGTTCCGCGATAGTTAGCGACGGTGGCGTCGTAGCCGGCCTGCGCGTATTGAACTTGAGCGCGGCGCGCGCCTCCGGTGAAGATACTCTCCGCAACGTTGGCGCCAACTGCCCAGAAGGTGCTTTGTATGCTGGCGAGTTTGGCGATGTCCGCAGCCTGCCATCCTCCATTGGCAAAAAGATTGAAGGACGGATAGTACGCGGCTTTGGCGATGCCGATCTGCGCGTTGGCGACAGCCATTTCGCGTTCAGCTTCGGCGATGTCCGGGCGGCGCTCGAGCAAATCTGAAGGCAGACCGGCATTAAGAGTGGGAGGCTGAACTGAAAGCTCGCGTGAGGCGATATGGAAATCCGGCGCGGACTTACCGACCAGCACGGCGATTGCGTCTTCAAATTGTTTGCGCTGCTGGTTCAACAAAGTGAGCTGGGTACGCGTGGTGTTGAGAAGAGTTTCTTCCTGCGCGACATCGAGGCCGGAAGCTACGCCGCCGTGATAGCGGGAATTTACGAGGTCGAGACCCTTTGAAAGAGCGTCGACGGTGCGCGAGAGCAGAGAAATTTGTGTGTCGAGCTGGCGCAGGGAGAAAAAATCACCGGCAAGTTCGGAGGTGATGAGCAGACGAACATTTTCGAGATCCGCGGCGTTGACTTGATAGCTGGCTTGAGCCGCTTCGATGCTGCGGCGGCGTCTGCCGAAGATGTCGAGTTCATAGTTGACGGTAAACGGAAGGGTGTAACTATTTTGCGTGACCGGCCCAAGGACCGTAAAACTGCTATTTGCAGGGCGATTGCCGGAAAGGCGCTGACGTTCTGGAGAAAGACCGGTCGAAAACTGAGGGAATTGGGTGGAGATTTGCACGGCGGCGAGGGCGCGGGCCTGTTCGAGACGAGCGACGGAGATTTTGATGGTTTGGTTGGACAATAAGGCGTCGTGTTCGAAGCCGTTCAGGTCGTCATCGCGAAAAACTTCCCACCAATCGCCTTTGCCGAGTGCGTCTTTGGGAGCACTTTCGCGCCAGGGTTCTGCAACGTCCCAATGAGTGGCCACGGGAGCGTCGGCGCGATGATAGTTGGGGCCGACGGTGCAACCAAGTGTGCAGAGAGCCGCGAGAATCGCAGCGCTGAAGATTGTAAAAGCCAGTTTCACTTAGACTTTCCTGAGGAACCACTGCCCGCGGCGTTGGAATTATTAGGTGGCGCACCGGCCGTGGGCTTAGAGCCATTCGGCGACGCGCCGGTTGTTGGCGCAGCGCCGGTCGCCTTTGTAGCAGGTTCGTTTACGTTGACGTGCTGGCCTTCCTCGAGCGAGTCGGCAGGATTGAGAACGATCCAATCGGCGCCGCGCAGTCCCTGAAGAACTTCCAGCGAAACGCCATAGTCGCGGCCGATGGTAAGCGCCTGAAGATGAAGCTTGTGGTCGGCGTCGACCACGACAGCGCGAAGACCTTCGGAGCGGAAGAGCAGCGCGTTGACGGGAACCTGCAAACGATCGCCGCTAATCTGGACATCAAGATGAACCTGGGCATAGCCACCGGGAAGCAGTTCGCCAGTTTTGTTGGGAACGTCAACTTCGGTGAGCAGAGTGCGGGAAACGGGGTCGATGGCTTCGGCGGTACGTACGACTTTGCCGAGGAATTTGCGGCCGGGGAATTGCGTGAGATCGAGGTGAGCGGGAAGCCCGGCATGGATGGAGGGCGCGGCGCTCTCTGGAACATTTACGTAGACGCGGATGGGATCGGTTTGCGCGAGAGCGAAGAGTTGCTGGGTGGCACCGCCGTTGCCGGCGTTGATCAGTGTTCCTAGATCCACGTTGCGGCGGGTGATGACGCCGCTGAAAGGGGCGTAAATATGTTTGAAGGATTCCAGCTCCGAGAGGCGATGGACGTTGGCTTGCGAGGAGGCGACACCGGCTTGTTTGGCGGCCAAATCGCCGGCGGCGTTGTCCACTTCCTGTTTGGAGACGCTGTCAGTCTTGATTAGATCTTCGTAGCGATTGGCAGTGATGTGCGAGAGATTGGCGTTGGCCTGCGAGGTTTCGAGATCGGCCCTGGCCTGGAGGAGTTGCTGATCGACTTCGGGGGTATCGATGTCGGCGAGCAGTTCACCTTTTTGCACGCGGGAGCCGATGTCGCGATACCACTTTTTGAGATAGCCGTTGGTGCGAGCGTAGATGGGCGATTCGACGTACGCCTGCATGGAGCCGGGCAGGACCAGGCCTTCTTCGGAAGGCTCAGTGCTGGGATGGATTACCGCGACGGTTGGAACGGCGAGAGTTTCGGTTTCCTTCGCCAGCGCCCGATATTGCGAACGCCGCTGGAAAAGTGTGAACGCGCCGAGGACGACGAGGATAATGACCGCGATGAAGAGCAGGCCGAAGAGCCGGCTCTTGTGTGGTTGGGGCGGAGTGTCGAGTTCGGTTGCCATAGACGCTGGACCTTTCCGTGCTGATAAGATTCTGCCGCAAAACGGGCGTCAGGCGGTAGCGTGATGCCTGCGGCGCTCCAGCCGTGTGTGAATGATCTTAAAAACGCACGGCACAAAAAATAAAGTCGCGAAGGTCGCGAAAATCAAGCCGCCGATGACGGCACGTCCGAGGGGAGCGTTCTGCACGCCGCCTTCACCGAGACCGATGGCCATGGGCACCATGCCGATAATCATGGCCAGGGCGGTCATAATGACCGGACGGATGCGGACGAAGCCAGCTTCGAGAGCGGCGTCGAAGGCATTCTTGCCTTCGGCCAATTGTTCGCGGGCAAAGGAAACCATCAAGATGCTGTTGGCGGTAGCGACTCCCATGCACATGATGGCGCCAGTGAGAGAAGGTACGTTCAGCGTGGTGTGGGTGATCAAGAGAATCCAGCAGATGCCAGCGAGAGCGCCGGGAAGCGCGGTGATGATGATGAACGGATCGATCCAGGACTGAAAATTGACGACGATGAGCAGGTAGGCAAGAAGAATTGCACCGGCCAGACCGATGCCAAGACCGATGAAGGAGTTGCGCATGGTCTGCACCTGGCCGCGAACGACGATGTGGCTGCCGCGGGGCAAATCTTTTTCGACGGCCTTAACGTCCTTGAAGACTTCTTCGGATACCGAGCCGAGGTCGCGGCCATCGACGGAAGCGTAAACGTTGATCATGGGCTGCGCGTTGTAATGCGAAATGGATGCGGGCCGCGCGGCAGCGGTGGTGGTGACAAGGTTTTGCAGAATTTGCGGAGTTGCGCCGGGGATGCTCCCGTTGACGGGAGTGTTTTGCAGGGCCTGATAAGAATCGATGCGATACTGCGGGGTCTGCACGGCAATGTTGTAGTTGATGCCGTTTTTGGGATCGAGCCAGAAGGTCGGCGCGGTTTGAAAGCTGGAACTAAGGGACACCAGGACGTTTTGTGCGACATCGCGGGCTTGCATGCCTACGGATTGCACGCGGGTGCGGTCGATGTCCATAAAGAGAGTCGGAGCATCGAAGGCTTGCTGCACGTGTACATCGACTGCGCCGGGAATGTGGCGCATTTGAGATGCCAGTTTTTGTGCCACGACGTAATTGCCCTGTTGATTTGCGCCGGTGACGGCGACGTCGATCGGGGCGGGAGTGCCGAAATTCAAAATTTGCGTGACGATGTCGGCGGGCTGAAAGAAAAACTGCACGCCGGGATATTTTTGCGAGAGGACCGCGCGCAGTTGGTTGACGTACTCAGCGGTACCTTTGCCGCGTTCCTGCTTGAGTTGCACCAGGATTTCGGCGTCGGAAGTGCCGATGGTTCCAGCGTTGCTGTAGCTGAGGTTAATTCCGCTGTACGGCAGGCCGATGTTGTCCAGGACGGTTACCAGTTCGTCTTGCGGAATAATCTGTCGAATGGTCTGGTTGACTTGATCGGCGAGACGCGCGGTTTCTTCAATGCGCAGGCCGGTGCGGGCGCGCATGTGCAAACGGATCTGGCCAGCGTCGACCTTCGGGAAAAAGTCGCGGCCGAGAACAAACACCAAGCCGCCAGAGAGCAGGCAGAAACCAAAAAACAACGTACAAAAAAGTACCGGAACATTCAACGTGGACTGCAGGGCGTTGCGGTAGCCTTCGCGGAAAGTTTCGAAGGCGTGCTCGAATTTTTGCTGATAGCGGCGGAAGAAGCCCTGTTTTTCGCCGGCGTGTTCTTCCGCGTGGTATTCGTCCTCGGAGCTCAACAGATACATGGCCATGGTGGGCACAATCGTTCGCGACCACATGTACGAGGCGAGCATGGCGAAGATTACGGCTTCAGCGAGCGGAATGAAAAGATACTTGGCAACGCCAGAAAGAAAGAACATCGGGATGAACACGATGCAAATGCACAGAGTGGAAACGAAAGCGGGAACGGCGATCTGCTGGGCGCCGTCGAGAATAGCTTGCACGGTTTCCTTGCCCATGGCCAGATTGCGATTGATGTTTTCGATTTCGACGGTGGCGTCGTCAACCAGAATGCCGACGGCGAGAGCGAGACCGCCAAGGGTCATGATATTGATGGTTTCGCCGAGGGCGCTGAGCAGCAGAATACTAACCAGGATGGAAAGCGGAATGGAGATGGCGATGATGATGGTGCTTTTCCAGTTACCGAGAAACAGCAGAATCATGAAGGCGGTCAGCACCGCGGCGATCAGAGCTTCGCGAAGCACGCCCTGAATCGAAGCACGCACAAAGACAGACTGATCGAAAAACTGGGTGACCTTGAGACCCTCTGGGTAGGAGCCCTGGTTGTAGATGAGCATGGCTTTGACGCGATCCACGATGTCTAGGGTCGAGGCGTTACCAGTTTTGTAGATGCTCATCAGCACGCCGCGCTTCCCATTGGCAAGGACGGCGTTGGTTTGTGGTGAGAAGCCGTCGCGAACGTGCGCGACGTCGCGCATATAAATGGTGGCGCCGTTCACGGTTTTTATGGGCAGGTCGTTGAGCTCCGCTACCGTGCGGGGACTGCCGTTCATTTCGACGGTGTATTCGAGAGTGCCAAGTTTAGCGGTGCCGGTGGGGAGAATCAGGTTTTGCGCGTTGACGGCGTTAACGATATCTACCGCGGATAGACCCTTGGATTGCAAAGCTGTGGTATCGGTGTCCACGGAAACCAGGCGCTGCTTTCCGCCGTACGGGAAGGGAGTGGCCGCGCCCTGAATGGTCGCGAGCTGGGTGCGAATAAAGTTGTTGCCAGTGTCGAAGAGCTGCTGCTCGCTGAGGGTGTCGCTGGTCAAGCCAAGCTGAATGACTGGAACAGTGGATGCGGAATAAATAATGACCAGCGGCGGAGTGATTCCTGGCGGCAGAAAACGCAAGAAAGTTTGCGAGATGGAGCCAGTTTGCGCGAGCGCGGTTTGAATGTTGGCGTTGGGCTGAAAATAAACTTTGATGACAGCGATGCCGTTGAGCGATTGCGACTCGGTATGTTCCACGTCGTTGACCAGCGTGGCGATGCCGCGCTCGACGTTGCCGGTGATGCGCTGCTCCATTTCCTGAGGTTCCAGACCGGTGAAGGTCCAGACCAGGCTGATGACCGGGATATTGATTTCGGGAAAAATATCGGTCGGTGTACGCAGCAAGACCACAGGTGTGAGAAGGATGATCACCAGTGCCATCACGATAAAGGTGTATGGCCTTTGCAGCGCTAAACGAACAATCCACATACTATTTTTCGAGTTCCTTCAGTCGGGAAATTTCGTGGTTACCCTGACTTTGCGGCCAGTAGCAAAGACAACTGCGCTTTCTATTAGACCGCGAGAGTCGTGGTTTGGTTACGTCCAGCGGCCAAGCCAGCTCTGGCTGAATACGATACATCGTTGCAAGCGTAATCTCACAAGAATTCAGGACCAGGAAAACGAAATCCGAGCCGGCGATGCAAGCTTTTGCGGCTTCCACGTTTGGCTACGCATTCATATGGATGCGGGAGGTGCTAGCACGGTCACGAAAAACATTGCCCGGCCAAAATGGATTAGAACTGGAAATGTGGCTCTAGCGCTAACTATCGACGCGATCGGCGCGCAAGATTCGCAGCTACTTATGGGTCATGGTGAAGACGCCATCCCAGCCAGATGGGGGTTCGTCGAAAAGATATTCCTGACAACGTTTCCAGTAGGCGCGCGCCGGGCCGTCATGGGGCCATTGGTCGAGAATGGATTGGAACGCGGATTGGGCGTCCAGCCAGCGGCGTTGCTGGAAGAGCGCGCGAGCCTGGTGAAAACGATCGAGGCGGGCTTGCGTGTCGGTGGAAAGCTCGGCTGCTGCTGCGACCAGTTCGTAGATGACGACGGGTTGCAATTTGCCTTTGACGCGAATGAGATCCAGTTCGCGAAAAACGAACCCGGAATCTTTCGTCGCGAGGTAGGTGGTTTCGTTGACCAGGATGTGGGTGCCGTAATCCTTGTTCAGACCTTCCAAACGAGAAGCAAGATTCACCGAATCTCCCAGAGCGGTGTAACCGTAGCGCAAAGAAGAGCCCATATTTCCAACGCTGGCGACGCCAGTGTTGAGGCCAATCCCGATATCGAGGCGCGGTTTGCCCTCGGCCTCCCACTTTTTTTGCATCTGGTGAATGCGTGCCATCATCTGGAGCGCTGAATGGCAGGCCAGCGCGGCGTGGTCTGGTTCTTCGAAGGGAGCGTTCCAGAAAGCCATCACGGCGTCACCGATGTACTTGTCGAGGGTACCGCGGCGTTCGAAGACGATATGGGTCATGTCGGAAAGATATTGATTCAGAAAAAGAGCGAGTTCCTGGGCGTCGAGTTTTTCGGAAATGGTGGTGAAACCGCGAATGTCGCTGAACATTACGGTGATTTCGGTCTTGCGCGGTTCGACGAGTTCGGGATTGAGCAGCAAGCGGCGAACAACTTCGGGGCTGAGGTACTGACCGAAGGCGGTGCGCACGCGGCGCTTTTCTTTTTCTTCGACTAGTACGCGGAAGAGCGAGACGAGGATGACGTTCGCGGTGAGCGTGAGCGCCGGAACCGTGAAGTTCAGCCACGAGCCTTTCAAGAAGGCGAAATAGTCCACCGCTGCAAGCAGGAGCAGCAAAAAGACGCCGCATCCCATCCAGCGTGGCGAGACAAGAGCCATCCAGATGCCAAGTGGGATACCAAAAGCAAAAATGAGGAGCAGGTCGCAAAGGTATTGCTTCGCGCCGCGACGGAGAAAATTGCCGTGCAGAGCATTGTCAATCACGTTGGCATGAATTTCCACGCCGGGATAATCGAGGCCGCCGAAAGGAGTGGTCCGCAAGTCACCAATTCCGGTGGCGGTTGCGCCGACCAAAACGATTTTCCCTGAGAAACCGATTGCGGGAACTTTGTGCTCGATAACATCAGCCATGGAATAGTGCGGGTAGGTATAACTGGGTCCGTGGAAATTGACGTAAACACGGCCGAGATCGTCGGTATGGATTTGGGCTTGATCGCCGAAGACAATGCGCGAGGCGCCTACCGGACCAAACTCCAAGGCCACCTGATCGTTGGGAAGACGCAAGAAAGAGCGGACGGTTTGCACGTCGAGCGAAGCGTAAATATCCCATTCGGCAAGATCTTTCGAACGGCCGTACGGAATGATCAGATTGGCGCGGCGCACGACTCCGTCAACATCCGGATAAACATTGAAAAAACCGCTAGAGGAGGTTTCCTCGCTTAGCGCGCTAGTCAACACAGAAAGATTGGCTTCCGTGCCCTGCGGCAGCAGACGATCGGGCTGGAATTTCTGAATCAGGGAGATGCGGTCCTGCTTGCCGGTGGCGGGATTGAGCGGGCGAACACTGGGAAAAGAGTAGAAGGCGATTTGGTTGGCATAGTCATCGAGAGTCTTTGGATCGAGCCCGCGAAGGTCGGCTTCGGTGTGAAGAAAGAAATTGCCGAGAACGACAGTGCCGAAATTTTGGATGGACTTGGCGAATTGTTTGTCGGCATCGTAGTCGGCGATAGTTTTTTGCAATTCGGTCATTAATCGGGGATCGATTTGCTCGCCGCGCTTTTGCCGCGCTTCGAAGTCGGCCCACAGGGCGCGAAGCGGCGCAGAAGATTGATCCGGCTTACTGAAAGTGACGTCAAATGCCGCGACTTTGGCATGGTCCTCATGCAGCACCTCCAGGAGATGCGCGAAATGAATACGCGAGAATGGCCATTTGCCAAGGACCTCCTGAGAGTGCTGATCGATGTCCACAATCACGATGCGCGGATCAACAGGGGTGCTGGTGGGCGAGCGGTAACGAAATCGGGTATCCAGAGAGGAATATTCCAGCCGCTGCAGAAAATTGAAGATAGGAGTGGGGCTTTCGCCAAAGAAGGTGAAGAAGTAAAGCGCGAGACCTGAAACAGTGATTACGAGGCTGATCAGAAACGAGACGCGATGCTGCCACCAGGAGAGGAGAAGTTCGTAGACGCCAAAACCGCTGCGGCCCTGGGACCATTTCGGCGTGGAGTTGGCCATGAAATTCTACGCGTAGCCGGTGAAGCGTTTTTGCGCAATCGGTGCGAGCGAAGTTGCGGCTATTTTGCGCATCCCTATTCGCGAACGATGAAATTCAAACGGACGCCAGAGACTTCCACCAGGTCGCCATCATCCAGCCTGGTTGGACCCGGAATGGAAACGCCATTGACGACCGGGACTTTATCGCCGGACCCGATGTAATAGCCATCATCGCGCTGATTGATTTGAGCGGCCATTTGCGGTTTGAACCAGCCGCGCAGTTTGATGGTGGCCATGGCCGATTTGCCGATGGTGGTGAGTTTGTTGGTGAGAGTGTATTCCTTGCGGTCGGTTTTTCCGGAGAGAACCACGATGGTTGGAACCTTGATGCGCCCGGAAGCGAACTGCGTGCGCTCGCCCAGGGCAGCGGCTTGCTGAAGCATGTCGCGGCGGACCTTGGTGTCGAGGACCATGGTCTCGTTGATTGAGCCGGCAGTGGTCTTGCGGCCGGATTCGTAAGGTAAAGGCGCATCGCCGGTAGCGTCAACTTTGATGTGGTGTTTACCGATCCAGATGGAGTCGCCGTCGTGCAGCGTGGCACGTTCGATGCGAAGATCGTTCACGAAAGTGCCATTGAGGCTGCCGCGGTCTTCTACTACCAGACGGCCGGACTCGAAATAAACACGGGCGTGATCGTTGGAAACGGCGAGGTTGTCCACGACCAGGTCATTGTCAGGCGAACGGCCGATGCGCACCGGGCGCGAACCGACAGGAACTTCTTTCACCATTTTTTGTTCGAACATCAGGGATAGTTTGGCCATGTCAGTGACCTCCAGCGGAACCATTTCCGCTTGCAGATTTATGCGCCCCACGGCGCAGCCAGGAAAACCAGCCTTTGGGTTCAGGCTTGAGAGAAACGACGATGACCGAAACGTTGTCGATGCCGCCGCCTTCGTTGGCGTGTTCGATGAGCTTTTCCGCGGCACGCTGCGGATCAGGCTCGGCCTGCAGAGTTCCAGCAATTTCAGGCTCGGTGACCATGCGTGTTAGTCCGTCCGAGCAGAGGAGCAAAACGTCACCCGGAAAAAGCGGGACCTGTTCGATATCCACTTCGACTTCAGGCTGTGTTCCGAGCGCGCGGAGCAAAACGCTTTGCAGATTACTTTGTTCGGCTTCGTTGGCGGTCAGAATTCCACGGCGAACTTGTTCTGCGACGAGCGAATGGTCGCTGGTGAGCTGCTGCAGTTGTCCCGTGCGGAGCAAATAGACACGGCTGTCACCGACGTGGCCGACGCTGAGTTGCATATCATCAATCCAGGCGGCGGTTAAGGTCGCGCCCATGCCTTCTTGTTCAGGATGTTCTTCCGCGGACTGAAATACTTTTTGATTGGCGAGATGAATCGCGCTGAGCAGGCGCTGGCTCTGGGGATTCAATCCGGGCTTGGGTTCGCCGAGCAACGGAGCAGAAGGATTTTCCTGGCCCTCGAGGCAGTGTTTCACAACGGTTTCCACGGCAAGCGCGCTAGCGATTTCGCCATGGGCTTCGCCGCCCATTCCGTCCGCAAGAACGTAGAGGCTCAGCGGAGCAACGATGCGGTAGCAGTCTTCGTTGTTGGTGCGCACCATGCCCACGTGCGTGGCGCCACCGGTCGAGATTTGCAAGTACACTCCCCCTGGAAGGCGGACGGAGACAATTCCGCGCGCACCCCTACGGGCTCTCAAAGTTCACGTTATCAGAGGTGGATAGAGCGCGAAAGGAGGTGCGTCCTACTGATTACTCACTAGTTGTGAACACGGTGGCGGCGAGATTGATTGATGGAGGGTATTGGCGGGCTGCGGTTTCCTACGGATTAGGCATAATCACTCACGGCGATTCAGGCTGATCATGCCCTGTAACTCTATGTACAGAAGTGGCTTAGTGGTGATTTGTCGCTTTTGTCGAGAGTTGGCGTGGCCGGCCCCGGGCCCGATTGGTTTCTGCTTTCTGGACCACAAAACTAGCCCAACTTGACCAGTTGCGGACGTTTTTCGACTTTTTTGCAATACTTTTCGTTGTTAAGTCGCGTGTTTCCATCGCCAAGCTTTGAAAAAACGGTAGAGTGGAGACCAAGTGTCTTCCC
>Ga0073928_10000160_pt1 | contig 158986 bp, 152 predicted proteins | sample PaiPotPPA55metaG_FD_76969 | JGI IMG/M metagenome (GOLD analysis project Ga0073928, IMG submission 76969) | Iron sulfur acid spring bacterial and archeal communities from Banff, Canada, to study Microbial Dark Matter (Phase II) - Paint Pots PPA... ...
CCGGGTAGCTATGTTCGGATCAGATAAGCGCTGAAAGCATATAAGCGCGAAACTGGCTCCAAGATGAGACTTCGATCTCGTAAGAGTGAAGGGTCGTGGGAGACTACCACGTTGATAGGCCGGGGGTGGAAGCACCGCAAGGTGTGGAGCTAACCGGTACTAATCGCCCGGACATTTTTTACAAGACTTACGCCTTTAGTTTTGGCACTGAAAGTTCTTCTGTATGCAGCTTTCCTTCGTCACCGTCTTGAGCTCCGGCTCGACGTGACGGAGGGATCAAGTTTCTGGCGCCCTTAGCGGTGGGGTCCCACCCGTTCCCATCCCGAACACGGCAGTTAAGCCCACCAGCGCCGATGGTAGTCGGACCGCAGGGTCCCTCGAGAGTAGGTCGGTGCCAGATTAACTAAAGAAGAAGCCCGCTAGCAGAAAATGCCGGCGGGCTTTTTTGTTTTCCGGAGGTGCCAGGACGCTGGCACCGGTGTGCGTTACGCTGCTTTCGTGCGAAAGCTCACGCGGATCCAGAGCTCGCTGATTATCGGCACGCGGCTCGGCGACGGCACGACGCGCTGCAAGCGAAACCCGCTGTTAGAGATTAATCACGGGCATGCGCAACGTGCCTACGTCGATTGGAAGCGTCAGGTGCTTTCATGGATGGTTGGCACAGGCCCGAAGGTCAGGTGCAGCGGAGGCCAAGGCCGGCTTGCGTATCGCTTTACGACTTTGAGCCTTCCTGACCTCAGACCGTTCTACGACCTTTTCTACACGGAGGGTAAGAAGATTGTGCCTTGGCTCAGCCTGACGCCTTTGGCGCTTGCCGTGTGGTTCATGGACGACGGCTCAAAGTCGTACAAGGCGGTGTACTTCACACCCAACAGTTTAGTATAGAGGGCCAACTGCGGCTCGCAACAATGCTAAAGGAGCAGTTTGCGATCACAGCCGCGCTGAATCGCGACAAGCAGTACCACCGCATTCGTATTTCCGTGTCGAGTGTTGCGAAGCTAAAGCGGCTGATAAGTCCCTACCTGCTGCCTGAAATGACCTACAAGTTACCCTAACGTGCATACCGGCTTCGGGCGAATGTGGGTTCAATTCGGGCAACCTCCGCTAAACGCATGAAGAGTCTGGCCAGGAAAACCGGCTCCGACACGTGTACCGGCAAACGAGCGGCAGCTTTCTCAATATGCCGGCGGCCTTAGGGCTTATGCACGATCGCGTCGACGTCGCGCACGGCGAGTTCAGTAGCCAAATCACTGAGCAAGAATCGCTGCGCTTCCGCTTGCCGCTTCAATACTGCATCCAGGTGGCAAACTGTGAGGCCGCGCGCAAATACGTGAGCCGTCTCCTCCGAACAGAGTTCCGCAATCGGTCGCATTTCCTCCGGAATCCAAGCTAGCTCTCCGGCCCACGGCATCGTCCGCGCAGTTTCGTGCTCTTCCTCGACGTTGTCCGTGAAGTGCAGGTGGTCCGCTCGGCGCAAAATGACCATGTGTTTTGTGGCTGGAGTTCGGTTGAATAGTTCGTACATGCCGGCTAGCGGCGTCATAATATCGTTTTCCGCGACCAGATAGAGCGTTGGCACGTCACGACCCCAAGTGAAGGTCAGCTTCGCCGCAACAATTCCCGGTTTGGGCTGGGAACTTCCGCCTGGCGCGAGCGCCACCACGGCACGGATACGCCGCTCGACGGCAGTTGTTGCAAGCGCCGCCCAACTGCCGAAGCTGTGCCCTACGATTCCAATCCGCGTGGAATCAAGAGTAATCTCCGAGTCCCACGCCGCGCCACTAAGCAGGTGATCGAGAAGAAAGCGTACATCCGGCACTCGGCTCGCGATGCAAGCTTGCGCTCGCGCAGCCTTTTGCTCCTCGGTCTCATCGTCGCGACGGAGCAGTTCCAAAGCGACGACTTCAGAGTGGTCTAATGCTGCGACAACGTATCCATGGCTGCTTAAGTGCGTACAAAGAAATGTGGCCGACCGGCGGTTCCAGCGCCCGCTACTATGCGAAAAGATGATCAGGGGATAAGTTCCGGGCTGGGCTGCGGCATTGCGAACAGCCATTTGACTCCGCGGTGTGTCGCCTGGTGCAAGCGTGAAGAAGTCCTGCGTTTCGGGTGCAAGATCTTGACCCGCGTGGTGTGCAGCCGCGGGATACCAGATCTCACACGGGAACGAGCGCTTCCGCACGTTATCACGTGTTTGGGTCGTACGTACGCCAACAGGAAATCGACCGCGAACGAATGGATCGTACCCGTCCGTACGAGATATGGCCCCTTCGTGGGACGCTTCTTCTGTGTGTTTAAAGTTGCCGGTCATCACTCGCGGTCAATGGCGGCTGTTCAGATTCGTAGGGCATTGAATCCTCTATAGCGCTAGCCGGGGCCGCTCGACGGCTTAATACCTTGAGTTACGGGTTACGCTTAAAGGCCCTTAAGCTGCGAACGTTACATCAGAAACGTCATGCGCCAAACTGCCCATCCGACGGAGCCGCGCGATCTTGTGCTCACGCTGTTTACGGTCGCGATGCTCGGGGCTTCGGTCGTGCTCGTCGCCATTGGGACGCTGATGCCATTCTTCGAGGACGCCTTCCACCTGCCGAAGGCGCAACTCGGCCTGATCGTCACCGTACTGCTGCTCGGCTCAACGCTCTTCACCGCCGTCGCCGGGCTTGCCGTCGATCGCTTTGGCGATAAGGCGATCGTCCTCGCAACTGGGTTGCTCATGGGTGGTGCGCTCATCGCGGCGTCGCTGCAAGAGCACTTTTGGTGGCTAATCCTCTGGCTTTTTGTTTATGGCGTAGGATACGCGGCGGTTACGCCCGCCGGCAGCCACGCAATCCTATTCTTTTTCGACCGTCGCTCGCGCGGCACGGCGATGGGAATCCGGCAGACCGGCGTTCCACTCGCAGGTGTATTGGGGGCCGTAATGCTGCCCTTGATTGCCGGAACTCACGGCTACACGACGGCGCTTGCGGCAGCCGGCGTCCTCTGTTTGAGCACTTCAACGATATCAGCCTTGGCATATCGCGAGCCTGCGACATTACGCGGGGAGCACGCTTCGGCCGGCGAGCTGTTTGCCGGAATGCTACGCATCGGCGTGGAGCCACGCTTGTTGCTGGTCGTCGGGGTTTCGGTCGTTTTAATCGCCGTCCAAGTCGCGCTGATGGGATTTCTGCCTCTTACATATGCGCGCGCAGCCGGATTGAGCACGTTCTACGTTGCCGTGATGTTCGGCTTATCGCAGCTGGCAGCCGTTGCCGGCCGCCTCGGCTGGGGCTGGCTTAGCGACCGGCTTTTTGCCGGAAACCGCATGATTCCGCTAGGGATCATTTGCGTGTGCAGCGCGATCGCCGCGCTCGGGGTCGGCAGCCTACATTCAGCGGATCTGACGCTGGCCGCACTCGCTGCCTCGATGCTTGGTTTCGCGGGTGAAGGGTGGGTTGGCTTGGCTGTGATCGCGATCGCCGAAATCGGCGGCGAAGAACACGCGGGGAGCGCGCTGGGATTTGGACTAACGGGAATCTTCGTCGCCGGAGTGGTGGCGGCGCCGCTCTTTGGCACATTGATCGATGATTTTGGCTACCGCACCGCCTGGTACGCGCTGGCAGGGCTTTCGCTGATGGGGATTATCCCGGCGTTCGGAGCGCACTTGTCGATGCGGCGTGAGAGGGTGCTAGCGGCCTCTCCCTAAAAACACGCCTTTATGCGTATTCGGTATGCCGCCCTAGTGGTGGGGATTTTTCTTGTTTTTCCGGGCATTGCGCGCGCCGCTGCGCAGGAGGCCGCGGCGTCTGCCGATCAGGTGCCGCAGTTACTCGATCAGGCCCGGCAGAGGCTCAGCGAGGGCCAGTATCAGCAGGCGATCAACTTGGCTAACAAAGCGTTGGCCCTTAATCCGCATTCCGCTCAGGCGCTCGTGGTACGCGGCGACGCGAAGGACGATCTGAGCGATTTTCAGGGTGCGTTGATCGATTACAATGCGGCCATCGCAATCGATCCAGAGTACGAATACGGTTATGCGACCAGATGCGGCACCGAAAATGAGATTTCGCAATATCGTAAAGCGCTCGACGATTGCAACAAGGCAATTTCCCTCGACCCCAAAGACGACTACGCGTATCGAGAACGCGCCACATCCGAGTATTTCCTCGATCGCGATGCGGCCGGGCTTGAAGACGCTAGCCGCGCGATCGAACTTGACAACACCGTGGCGCGCAGTTTCGCCATACGCTGCAACATCGAGCGCGACATGGGAAATTACCAAGATGCCCTCGCAGACTGTAACCGCGGGATCCAGCTCGATCCCAAGCGCCACGGGTCTCTGTTCAACCGGGGACGGGTGTACATCGGGGAGCAGCAGTGGGAAGCGGCGCTCGCGGACTTCCAGACGTACCTCGCAGCCGTGCCTGACGACAGTAGTGCAAACTACTGGCTGGCTGTTTCCCAATCGCATCTGAAAATGTGGGACGACGCGCTCAAGAACGTGAACATCTACCTCAAGGAGAATCCGTTCGATGCGGATTCCTACTTAGTGCGCGCCGGAATCTATGCCGGAATGGGCAAGAAAACGCAGGCGATCGACGACGCAAAGACGTCGCTACGCCTCTACCACATCCACAACAACGACCAGGGGGCCGTGCGCGCGCAAGACTTTCTGAAGAGCATGAACACGCAATAGTTTACGCGCTGACCGTTTGGCGAAGCCGGTTAAGCAACTCCTGATCCATTGGGCGCGGCTCTTTCGGCGGAATGAAGAGCGTCGACATCGCCATAATTGTCGTGCTGGGTACCGTGGCTAATGTTGCGCGTAGGATCCGTGGTTTGCACCACGCATATGGAGCTGCTTGGTAAACGACGGCCTCATGGTCTTCCGAGTAGTGTGGGATCAGGAACTCTAGTAAGAGTTGTAAGCCCGCCGGGTTCCAGATCTCCAGCTTTTGTTCGTAGTCCTTTACTGCGATCATTCCGATCTGCCAAAGAATGAGGGCGCTCGTCGGGTCGAACCTGCGGCGGTGAACGAGGAAGTCAGTCGCCTCGAAACTTTGGCAGCCCGCCGCTCCCGGATCGACCCCCAAATCGGCAAACAGACAATCCTCGGCTGAGATGGCCGGGATCATTTCGGCGCTAAATCCTTCAGAGCGTGCGACACGTAGCGCCTCATGCATCGGAAAGCCAAAGACGCCCGGGTGGCCATACGAAACAAAGCACACATTGAAGCCGGCGCGCACCGAACCCATAACTCGCTCGACCATCTCCTGGTACGTATTCAGGCGGTCTTTACCGGGTCCGTAGAGATCGTGCACTGATTGAGCCCGGGGGTTCAATTGCTGAAGCCAATAAAACGTTAGCGGCTCAGGCGCTAGAAAAAAGAGCTTGTCGGCCTGCTGGATTCGCGCGATTGCTTCCGGAGGTGTCTGGCTAATCGGCTGGATGCCGGTCCCGACGACCGACAGACTGCCCCTAGTTGCCTGCACCACCAGGGCGCGTCGGGATCGCCCCCGCGATGACAAAATTAATCCTGATTCCGCCGGCCTCGATGGGACACTCTTTCGCTATTTCCTTGCTAATCTCGTCAGGGTCAGCGCGGAAAAGCAGCTCCTGCTGCTCGTCTGAGAGACCCTCCCTGCGCATGTGTTTTCGCGCCTCCTCTGGCGACGAGCGGAACTTCTTCAAACACTCGGGATCTCGCGCAAGCCGTACGCAATATTCTGCTAAGGATGCCATACGCTTTACCTCCAGGTAATCAACGAAGACCCAATGGTTAACCGGCTAAGTTCGTCGACCTTTCTTGGAGCCATAACCTCAAACCCCTGCATTGCGGGAAACAGCGAGACGCCTCACAAAGTCCCTTTCGAGATGTCGTCCACACGGATGACTAAGGTTTCCACTCGCTCGCGGGCTCTACCGACGGGCACGTTGACGTTTTTATTCACCGACATCGAGGGCAGCACGTCGCAGTGGGAATCTGATCCCGTGCAGATGAGCGCCATCCTCAAACGGCATGACGCAATTCTGCGAGCGGTATTCAAAAAGCACGGTGGTCGCGTTTTCAAGAAGATGGGAGATGCGTTTTGCGCAGCATTTGAACGCGTGTCTTCGGCAGCCTTGGCAGCAATTGAAGCTCAACAGAGATTTGCACAACAGGAATCTGCCAAGCTCGGGCCGCTCAGTGTCCGGATAGCATTGCATACCGGAGAAGCCGAGGAGCGTGACGATGATTACTTCGGCCCTGCGCTCAATCGGATAGCCCGCTTGTTGTCCGTCGGCTATGGACAACAAATCCTCCTCTCGTCAACGACAGCGCACCTGATTCGCTCAGACCCTTCCCAGTCGTTCGAAGTTCGAAGTTTGGGTTCTTATCGATTGCGCGATCTAGCGCAGCCCGAAGAGATCTTCCAGCTCTGTGACGCTGGTTTACGCGACCAATTTCCGCATTTGCGCTCGCTCGATGCAGCGCCGAACAATCTGCCGTCGCGCCTGACGAGCTTCGTCGGGCGCGAGGAAGTGATTGGCAACCTCAAGCAACTCCTTGAAACGAGCCGTCTGCTGACGCTGGTAGGTCCCGGGGGCGTCGGCAAGACGCGGCTCGCCGTCGAGCTAGCCGCGGGTCTCGTAGCTGAATACAGCGACGGCGTTTGGATGGTCGAGCTCGCAACGATAGCGGAGCCGGAACTCGTCGAGAGCACGATCGCTTCTACGCTGAACCTTCGCTCGGCGGCCGGGCGACCTAGTAACGCGTCGCTCGAAACGCGTCTGGCTGACAAGCAGCTCTTATTGGTGTTGGATAACTGTGAGCATCTCATCGATACGGCCGCGGATCAGCTCAATCGCATTCTAAAGAGCTGCCCGAATATCCGGTGCATCGCCACTTCGCGCGAACCGCTGAGGATCTCAGGGGAATCCATACATCGAGTCGATTCTCTCCCTGTCCCCGAGGGCTCCGAAAATGTGACCGCACAAGAGGCGCAGGCTTACGGAGCGATCCGGCTTTTCTGCGAGCGGGCACGTGAGGCGAGCGGCCGTTTTGCTTTAACCGATCGCAACGCGCCCATCGTCACGGAAATCTGCCGTCGTCTGGACGGGATTCCGTTAGCGATCGAACTCACAGCGGCGCAGCTGCGGGTGCTGAATGTGGAGCATGTCAATCAGCGCCTAAAGGAGCGCTTGCCGCTCGTGGTCGGAGCTAATAGGGCAGCCCTCCCTCGGCACATGACGATCGAGTCGCTGATCGACTGGAGCTACGGCTTGCTCCGAAACGCCGAAAAGTCACTCTTCCCGCGCGTTGCAATCTTCAGCGGAACGTTTTCCCTCGACGCGGCAGGTGCAGTGTGCAGCGACGATACCATAGATACGAGCGCCACGCTCGGGATACTGTCGAGTCTTGTCGAGCAGTCGTTACTTTTCGCAGACATCACAGGCGGAAACGAGCGGTACCGCCTTCTCGAGACGACGCGCGAATTCGCCTTGGCGAAACTACGCGGAAGCGAGGAATTCACGCCAATCGTCCATCGGCACGCGACTTTTTTCCGAGAAGTGGTTCGGCAAGCAGACGCTGACTTTCACGTAGTACCGCACGAAGTGTGGCTCAATCGCCTCCGCCTCGAGTTGGATAATATCCGCAGCCTCCTCAGCTGGGCCCTTGGGGAGTGCGGCAACTCTGTGCTGGGCGCCGAGGTCGTCGGGTGGCTCGACCGATTTTGGTTCGAAGCCGGCCTGACGCAGGAAGCGCAGCGCTGGATCGACCGCGCAATGAACTTGATCGATGAGCGTTCAAATGCAATCGTGGTTGGCCGGCTTTGGCTTGCGCGCTCATTCTGCCTCACAGGAGATGATAAGGTCCTGGCAGCGGAGCGATCTCGCGCTTTGTATGAATCGATTGGGGATGACCGCGGCCTTGCGTACGCTTTGCGTGAACTCGGGGGCGCTTTGCGCTTGGTAGGCCGTGCAGGCGAAGCGCGCCGCGTCCTAGCCCGGGCGGCATCGTTGTTGACAAAAACTGACGATGCGGGCGCCCTGTCGCTGACGCTTAGCGCATTGGGGGCCTTACATGCCTACAGTAGAGAGTTCGATGAAGCGCACGGCATCTATTCGAAGGCGCTGAACGTCGCGCGCGAGGCCGGCGCGCAGTATGCCTTGATGATGGGCTATCTTCATCTCGCTGACCTGTATTTTCTGTCAGGGGATTGCGAATCAGCTGTCGCACATGCTATTGAGGCTTTAGATCTGGCACAAGCGACGATGAACAGCCGCTTCTATGCAAACATCAAATACAATCTTGCGGCCTATCGAATCGGTTTAGGTCAGCTCGATCTTGCTCGCGAGGATGCCCGAGACGCACTTCGCGTTCTCCGAAGAAACCAGGACAGCCCGCAGGTTGCTAATGTGGTCCTGCACTTAGCGTTCCTGGCGGCTTCGACTGGCGATGCGAACACGGCCGCTAGGCTCGTCGGGTATTCCGACGCGTACCTGAAGGCCCATGGAATAGAGCGCGAACCGACCGAAAATTGGGTCCGCGAGCGGACCATGGCCGTGATCGAGCAGCGACTGCCCCAGAAGACCATTGGGACGCTCGACCATTTAGGTAGCCTCATGACCGAGGAGCAGGCCATTCGAGAGGCCTTGGGCTCCGAGCCAGAGGCGACAGGGCAGGAACCCACGTGAGGCGCGAGGCTAGCGAAGACGCGATCGAGGACGTCCTCGCGATGGCTCATTTTGCGGTGCAGCGCGGTTGGGTTCCAGCAACCAGCGGCAATTTCTCGCGGCGAATCGATGAGAGCCGTACTGCGATCACCCGTACCGGAGCCGATAAGAACAGCCTTGTGCCCGGTGACGTCATGATCGTCGGCCTCAACGAATCGCTACCGGCCGGTGTGTCGGCAGAAACGCCGCTGCACGTCGCGCGTTACAGGCGCCATCCGGCAATTCAGGCGATCATGCACGTGCATTCCCTGAACTCGACCGTACTCTCCCGTCAGTTCGCTGCCTCCGGAGCCGTAACGCTACGCGGTTATGAGATGAACAAGGCGCTCGCCGGGTTCACGACGCACGACTGCGCGCTGGCAATCCCGATCTTTGCGAACTCCCAAGACACTTGCGCCCTTGCAGAAGAGGTAGAGTCCTCACTTCGCGAAGAGACCGTGCCCGGCTACCTGATCGCCGGCCACGGCCTCTATGCATGGGGCGAAAGCGCGTCGCAAGCGTGCCGCCATGCTGAGGCGCTGGACTTTTTGCTGGCCTGCGCACTGGAAGAATGGAGACGCCGATGACCGTAGCTGCGCTCCCTATGACCGTCTTACGGGTTTACGATGACGGCATATCGGGAGCCGTCCTCCACGAAACGGTGGATGGGATCGAAATCGCAAGGTTGCTCGACGAAATCGGCGTCCGTTTCGAGCGCTGGAGCGCCGACGTCGACCTTCCTACGGACGCCGACCAGGATGCCGTACTGCGCGCCTATGCGCCCCAGGTCGAGCGGCTCCAGCGTGAATGCAACTACGGCTCAGCCGATGTGCTTCGGCTGAAGAAAGGCGAGCCCGAGACGGCGCCGATACGCGAAAAGTTTCTGAACGAGCATTCGCACTCGGAGGACGAGGTGCGGTTTTTCGTCGAAGGGCGCGGCGCGTTTTACCTTAGGGCCAACGGGAAGATTTACCAGACGATCTGCGTTCGCGGCGATCTGATCAGCGTTCCGGCGGGCACCAGGCACTGGTTCGATATGGGCCCTGACCCGGAGTTTACGGCGATCCGCTTGTTTACCAGTCCCGAAGGTTGGGTCGCGCAATTCACCGGCGATCCGATTGCGCAGCGGTATCCGAAACTCGAGGCGTAATTGCGCTTGCAATTTGCCTGCGAAGCGGCTCTAACCGACATCGAAGGCACACTTGGATCCGTCGCCTTCGTCAAAGAGGTCCTCTTCCCGTACGCGCGCGAGCACTTGGATCAGTTCGTACGCGAACATCGTGGCAAATCAGAGGTCGAAACGGCCCTGAGCGATGCAGCGCAATTCTCTGGGATTGACGCCCGCGATCAAGACGCGCTGACTCGCACATTGCGGCAATGGATCTCCGAAGATCGCAAGAGGACCTCGCTCAAGGCGCTGCAGGGGTCGATTTGGGCCGGCGGTTATCGAGACGGCAGGCTTCGCGGACACCTTTACGAGGACGCTGTTGAAGCTCTGCGGGCTTGGCGGGCGGCCGGCATCGGCCTGTACGTCTACTCGTCAGGATCCGTTGATGCGCAACAGTTGTACTTTTCGCACAGCGTTGCCGGTAATCTCGCGTCCCTGTTCGATGGTTATTTCGACACGACCGTTGGGCCCAAGGGTGAGGCGTCCTCGTATCGTAGGATCGCCGAGCGCATAGGCATATCGCCCGAGCACATTCTCTTTCTTTCCGACTCGCCGGCTGAGTTGAATGCCGCCAGAGATGCTGGACTGCGAACCGTGCAGGTCGCACGGTCTCAAGATGGCACTCAAACGGCGCGCGGCTACGCCTTTATTCAATCGTTCGATCAGTTGGAATTGCGTTCGATCCGCGCCCTACTGGACCGCTAACGCGCGGCGCTGCCGCCATCACGTTTCTTCGCGGTCCTGCGCGTCGAGATTGCCGCGTCTTTCCTGCAGCAGCCAGCGGTTTGCCGTGTCACGCTTCGACGGCTTGACGCGCGTAGAGAGCCACTGGAGCAAGGTTTCGTCGCTTGAGTGCTGGCGGAGTGCGACATCGAACTCGGCGGCCGTTACGCCCCAGCGCTTGAAAACGCCGAGATCCATGGGGCACGGATAAATGTAATCGTGGATCGTCCCAGCGGCAGCGGCGCGCCCTTTGTCGATCACGCGGGCAAGCCAGAGAAAGTCTCCGAGCGCGTCGCGCCCCCGTCGCGGGAAGGTCCTGCCGTCGCGAAAATCAGTCGGCATGGCTCATCCAGCGTCCAAAAGCTTCGCGAAATTGCGCGGCGTCGAGTGTCGTTTGCGCCGCTAGCCCCGCGAGTCGCGGTTCAGAGAAATCGGCGTCCTCCAGACGAGTCATGTATTTGCGGGCAACCTCGTAGGACTCGCTTGCGATATCGACCGTACGCACACGAATTCGTCCGGTTTTTGTGTCAAGCATCTCTTCGAAGCTCAGCGGCACGATGCGGCCATCACAAAGCGCGATCAGCGCGCCGGATTCACCAGAAAGAAGATAGCGCATCGCGCCGTATCCGAGCGTCCGCGTGTACTCAAGATCGTACGGCACCGGTCTTACGCACCGCAGTTCGTAGCCGATGTCTTTTGTGATGAGGGTCGTGCGGACGCCGAGCTTAAAAAGCCGCTCACGCACCAAATCACGCAGCACGGTACCCAGAGGGACGTCGGCCAGCCGGACGTGACCGTACGCATCACGGGTAACGCCTTCCAAGGCTGAAAGCTGCTCCGCGGACAGATGCTCCGCGATCCCTTCCGCAATCACCGCAACGCCGTGGTCGTATCCCAGGGCCTTGCGTTTGATGATCGCGCCGGCTAGCGTATCGACGACGACCTCGAGACTCACTTCGTCACCGGGGAACTCTTCGGGAATGATCGCCAGCGTCGCACCCGCAGCTTTGCACATGCCGATTGCCAAGGCGCCGGACTTGCGGCCCATGCTGACCACGAGATACCAGCGCCGCGTCGTGCGCGCGTCTTCGATCAGGCTTTCGACGATGGCCGTGCCGACCGAGCGAGCCGTTTCGAATCCGAACGTCGGCGTACTATCGGGTAGCGGCAGATCGTTATCTATAGTCTTGGGGACCGTCGCGACGCCCAGCTGGCCACGCGTAAGCTCTGCGATCTTCGCCGCGCCGTACGTCGTGTCGTCACCGCCGATCGCGATCAGGTAGTGCACGCCAAGCTCTCGCAAAGCGCCAATACAGTTATGCAGCGTTTCTTCGTCCTTGACGGGATTCGTTCGGGACGTCCGTAAGATCGAGCCGCCGGTTAGGTGAATCCGGGAAACGTCGTCGATTCCGAGCTCGATGGTGTGAGAAGCATCGCCCTGCGCGAGATGCTGATACCCGTCAAGAATGCCCACGACGCGCAGGCCGTTGTTCACCGCCTCAATCGTCGCCGCCGCGATCACCCCGTTGATTCCCGGTGCGGGACCGCCTCCGACCAGGATGCCGAGTGATTTCCTGTCCATGCGGGATGGTTATGCGCTTACGGGAACAACTCTTTTGAAGCATGCGGAGGCGATATCGCGCGGTGCTATGCGATCTTTTCGGTACGCTGGTGGACGACCGCGGAAATGCGGTCGAAGGGGCAGCTGCGTTCTTGGAGGGCTTGCCGAGGGGGCAATGGGCAATCGTCACCTCGTGCGGCAGCCAATTCGCCAGGGCGCTGTTGTTGCGCGCCCGTTTAGCGATCCCTCAAGTTCTCGTCACCGCCGATGACGTCGTACAGACCAAACCTTCTCCCGCATGCTATTTGCGAGCCGCGAGCGGCCTGGCGGTCCCGCCATCGGAGTGTCTAGTCGTTGAAGACAGTTCATCCGGCGTTCGCGCGGCGAAGGCCGCCGGAATGGACGTCGTCGCCATTGGGCGCGACGGAAAAACGTTCGAGGATGCAAACTGGATCGTCGGCGAACTCGCCGCGTTGCATCTGGTCGCAAACAAAGACGGCACGATCGTCGCCGATCGCGAAGGTGCGATTGACTAGGGGCGGATCGCTACCGCGCGGACGCCGTCCGACGCTTGCGCTTCGTACTGCTTGAAATTCTCGGCGAAAAGCGATGCCAGGCGTTTTGCCGCTGCGTCGTACGCGGAACGGTCGCTCCACGCGTTTCGGGGGTTGAGGACGTCGCTGGGCACGTCGGGAACCGCCTGGGGAATCTGCAAACCGAAGAACGGCTCGCTTTGGAACTGGGCGTCCTGGAGACGCCCCTCGAGTGCTGCGTTGACCATCGCGCGCGTGTGTGCGATCGACATCCGCTTGCCGACTCCGTAGGCACCGCCACTCCACCCCGTGTTGACGAGCCAGCACGCGACTTCATGACGATCGATCCGCTCGCCCAGGAGTTTCGCGTAAACGGTGGGATGATGCACCATGAACGGCGCGCCGAAGCAGGTTGAAAACGTTGCCGACGGCTCGGTCACGCCGCGTTCGGTGCCGGCAACTTTGGCGGTGTAGCCCGAGAGGAAATGATACATCGCTTGGTCGCGGCTGAGCCTCGCGATCGGCGGCAGAACGCCGAACGCATCGGCCGTCAGCATGATGATCGTCCGCGGGTGCCCCGCTTTTGAGCCGGGAATGACGTTTTCGATGAACTCGATCGGGTAAGCCGAGCGGGTGTTCTCGGTTTTGGCTTCGGAATCAAGGTCGAGCTGACGCGTCGCCGGGTCGTAAACGACGTTTTCCAAGACAGTCCCAAAGCGATGCGAAGCGGCCCAAATTTCCGGCTCCGCTGTTTGCGAAAGGCGGATGACCTTCGCGTAACAGCCCCCTTCGAAATTGAACACGCCGTCTTGCGACCAGCCGTGCTCGTCGTCGCCGATCAGCGGACGCGTCGAATCAGCGGAAAGGGTTGTCTTGCCCGTCCCCGAGAGGCCGAAGAAGATCCCGACGTCGCCCGAGCGGCCGACATTCGCCGAGCAATGCATCGGCAGCACGTCGCGCAGCGGCATCAGATAGTTCATGACCGTGAAGACGGATTTCTTGATTTCTCCCGCGTAACGTGTGCCGCCAATTAGGATCATCCGGCGGGCAAAATTGACCAAAATGAACGTCGAGGAATTCGTGCCATCGCGCTGCGGAGCCGCTTCGAACTGCGCTGCGTCGACGACCGTGAATTCCGGCTCAAATGCCGGTGGGCTATGCTCGGGCACGATGAAGAGATCGCGCGCGAACAGATTATGCCATGCGTACTCGGTAAGCACTCGGACCGCTAACCGATAGCGCTCATCAGCCCCAACGTAACAGTCCAGCGAGTACAGATCGCGTTCCGAGAGGTAGGTCGCCACGCGATCGAACAGCGCATCAAAGGCTGCCGGCTCGATCGGTTTGTTGCTCTTACCCCAGGCGATGTGCGCTTCGCTGCTCGGCTCGCGAACGAAAAATTTGTCGTTCGGCGAGCGCCCTGTATGGTGCCCCGTGTCGACGATCAGCTGTCCGGCCGCACCTAAAACACCTTCCCCGCGAGCAAGCGCATGTTCGTACAGCGTCGCTTCCGAGAGATTCTCGAAGAGGCGCGCGGCTTTGATTTGGTTGGGAAGGGTAAGCATCCGGGCATTCCTCCGAGGGCCAGTGACCATCAACAATTAGGTGCTGCAAAAGAGGTCGCCTGCACGTAGGCAGGCGTCGGAACGGCCTCCTTTAATCTATGGCGCGTGCTAAGCCCGACGGGATCAGCCCATCGTCTGTGGATCGTGGCGTTGCTGTCGATCGTCACGGGGGTAGCGGCCGGCCTACCGCTCTGCGCCGCGGGCGAAGACGTCGGTTCAAGTCTTTACGCACCTGGCCGTTTCGATGGCATCACCGACGTGCCGGGCGTCCGTGTCGCGCACGTGACGAAAGTCGAAGGCACGAGTGTGCGCACCGGTGCAACGGCGATCTTCCCGAACGCGGATCCGTGGAACGAGAAAGTAGCCGCGGCATCGGAGAGCTACAATGGCAACGGCGAGATGACGGGCACGCATTGGGTGGACGAAGCCGGTTACCTTGAAACGCCGATCGTACTAACCGATACGCTGGACGTTGGACGGGCAGACGATGGCGTGATCAGCTGGATGATGCAGCGCTATCCCCAAATCGGGATCGGCGATGACGTTCCGCTTCCGGTCGTCGCCGAGTGTGACGACCAGCTGCTCAATGATATACGCGGCCGGTACGTCGGCGCGCAAGACGTCGTTGCGCTGCTCGACGCGGCGCGAACCGGTCAGTTCGCGCGGGGCAGCGTTGGCGCCGGGACCGGAATGCGTGCGTTTGGCTTCAAAGCCGGCATCGGATCCGCGTCACGGATACTGCCGAAGAATCTGGGTGGCTACACGGTCGGCGTTCTCGTCAACGACAATACCGGCTCGTCGCGCGCCTTGCTCACGATCGATGGTGTGCACGTCGGGCGCATCCTGCGAACGGAGTACTTGCCGATTTATCCGAAACGGACGGGCGCGCTCGAGACACGAGGCAAGCAGGGTGACGGCAGCATCATCGTCGTCGTAGCGACCGACGCGCCGCTCGATCACCGGCAATTGCATGCGTTATCCAAGCGCGTCGAGCTCGGCATGGGACGCGTTGGGCTGACGTCGCAGATCGGCAGCGGCGATCTCTTCATCGCGTTCAGCACAGCGTATGCCTATACGCGTGATGCCGAGTATAATATCCTGGCCCCGGCCGCGCGCCCGATTGAAGATCAGGATAGGCTCAACGCGCTCTACGGTGCGACCGTTGAGGCGACGGAACATGCGATTTACGACGCGCTGCTTTCAGCGAAAACAATGAGCGGCCGCGGCGGCGTTACCTTCTACGGACTGCCCGTGCAGCGGGTGCAGATGCTGCTGAGGGCGGCTCGATCCCTGGAAAACTCGGGAAACGATTCGCGGTGAAGTTAGGCGATCAGCTCCCGCTCGGTCATAATGCGGCGTGGATCGATCAGGTGCTTGTTGAAACCGAGTTTCTCGGCCGAGATGCCGAGCGCGAATGCCACCAATTGCGGTAGGTGGAAGGTCGGCAGGTCCGTGCGGCCCCAACGGGCGGCCGAATCAGCTTGATATCCATCCAAGGCAAGGTGACATAGCGGGCAAGGAGTGAGCACGACTTCGGCGCCTTTGTCCTTTGCGATGCGCATGTTCTGGCCCACCATCGAAGTGGCGGTGCCGTCCTTTTCCAGTTGGATGTGGAATCCGCAGCAGCGCGTTTTGCCGGCATAGTCGATCGCTTCACCGCCGATCGCCTCGATGACGTCTTCTAGTGAATGCGGATTGCGCGCAGATTCCCAACCGTTGACCGATTCCGGCCGGATGATGTGACAGCCATAAAACGGCGCAACGCGCAGGCCGTTCAAAGGACGTACGACCATTGCGCGCAGGGCATCGAGGCCGATGTCGTCGATCAGCAGCCACAGGAGGTGCCGGACCATCACGTCGCCGCCGTATTTCGCGCCGAACTTTCCTAGGATCGCGTTCGCTTGATCCATCCGGGTTTCGGACTCGAGCAATTCCTTGTTAGCGGCGCGCATGTGGCCGGTGCAAGTCGAGCAGATCGTAATCACGTCGTCGAGGCCAAGAGCCTCGGCTTGCGCATAGGTGCGCGCGTTGAGGACCCGGGCGATATCGCGGTTCGTATCGTTGACGACCGAGGCGCCGCAGCACGACGCAGCGGTCAGTTCGATCAGCTCGATGCCGAGTTTGTCGGCCAGCAACATCGTCGAGTTGAAGAGTTCTTTGCAGGATTCTTTTGCAACGCAGCCGGGGAAAAATCCGTACTTCTTCATCTCCGACGATTTAGAACGCCGGTGCGCATCGCGCACTTGTTGTTCGGGAAGCAGAGCGGCAGTCATGAGCTAACAGGAACCTCCAGCGACTCAAAAATCGTGCGGACCTCGTCGACCTTGGGGATGGGTCGTAAGAACATCGGCGGCGTCTTGCCCTTGGCGGCCATGCGCAAGGCGAGCGGCGTGATTTTCAACAGGCCTTTGATATTGAACCGCCCCACCGTGCCTAGGATCACTTCGGTTTCGGCCAGCATACCGGTTTGGCGAATCGTCTTATTGACGACCAAGGCGTGGCGCGGCCCCGGCTTGTCCATATGGACGCGCTCTTGTACCGTACGGCGCTTGACGTCCACGATGCGGTCGTGCGGCTCGACGTGCTTTGGACAATACGAACACGCGTAGCAGTGTGCACATAGCCACAGATAGTCGTCGTTGATCTGCGCCAGGCGGTCAGTGGTCTTCGAATCCCGGACATCTTCGATGAAACGATAGGCATACGCGATCGCCGCCGGTCCGGCAAAAGACGGATCGACGCTAACGACCGGGCAGAGCGCGTAACAGGTGGCGCACATCACGCAATTGGCCGCCTCCACGAGCTTCTTCATGTCTTCGGGGCTCACCCGACGCTCGCGTTCGTGATCTTCATCACGATCGGCGGGCTGCAGGTATGGCTTAAGACGCGTGTACTTGTCCCAGAAGGGATCCATGTGGACGACGAGGTCTTTCATCGGCTGAAAGTTCGGCATCGGATCGATGTGGATCGAGCCGTCCGACCGCATGACCGTTTTGCACGGCGTCTTGCATGCAAGCCCCGTAACGCCGTTGATATTCATCGAACACGAACCGCAAATCGCCGAGCGGCACGAGCGGCGAAAACTGATCGAGCCATCGATCTCGGCTTTGGCGGTTTCAAGCGCGTCGAGGACGGTCGTCGTCTCCGGCACGTCAACCACGACGCGATCGCGATGCGGGACGTCGTCCACGGCTTCATCGAAGCGGAAGATGTCAAGCGTTATGGTGGCCATCAGTAGCTACGCACTTCCGGTTGCCATTTGGTGAAAGTCACCTTTCGCGAAAAATCCAACCGCGGGTCACCGTCCGTTCTCCAAACCAGCGTGTGAACGAGCCAGTTCGCGTCATCGCGCTCGGGATAGTCGGTACGGGCTTGCGCGCCCCGTGATTCCGTGCGGGCAAGCGCACCGTACGTTACGCACTGAGCCGCCTCGATCAGGAATTCGGTTTCGAACGTGCCGACGAGGTCCGTGTTGAACGTCTTGGATTTGTCCATCACCGTCACTGCCTTGATCGCCTCGCGGACTTCGCGCAAATCATCGCACGCCTTTCGAAGCTGACCTTCATTGCGGAAGATAAACGCATTCTCCGACATCGTCGCGTTCATTCGCTTGCGAATCTGTGGCGCCCGCTCGCCGTTTTGACGTGCGAGCATTTCATGGACGCGGGCCTGCTCGGACTTGAGCGTGCGGTCCGATGGTTTCGCGGCCCCGTTCTTTTTAACGTAATCCGTTGCGTGGCGGGCTGCGCGCGCGCCGAACACGATCGTTTCGAGCAGCGAGTTGCCTCCCAATCGGTTCGCCCCATGCACCGAAACGCAGGCGGTTTCTCCGGCTGCATAAACACCCGGAATGCGGGTGGCTCCCCAAATATCGGTCTCAATGCCGCCCATCGTATAATGCATGCCGGGCAGAATCGGGATCGGCTCGTCCAGCGCGTCTTTGCCCGTGGCATCGAGCGCGAGTTCGCGAATCTGGGGCAAGCGTTCGAGAACCTTTTCCTTGCCCAGATGGCGGAGGTCCAGCAAGACGCACCCGTCGATCCCGCGGCCCTGCATGATCTCCGTCCATGCAGCTCGCGACACAACATCGCGGGAGGCAAGCTCGCCCTTGGTGGGCGCGTACTTGAACATGAAACGCTCGCCCTCGGAATTGAGCAGGTGCGCGCCCTCACCTCGCGCGGCCTCCGAAAGCAGCACGCCGTTCTCCTTGAGCGAGGTCGGATGAAATTGGACGAACTCCATGTCCATAACCGGCAAGCCGGCTCGCAGGGCGATCCCAAGACCGTCGGCAGTGGAGGCGTACCCGTTGGTCGTTTTGGCGTACATGCGGCCGGTGCCTCCGGTTGCAAAGATCGTGGCTTTGGCGGTGACGAGCTCGAGCTCGCCCGTGCGCATGTTGTAAGCGACCACGCCGGTGCCGACTCCGTCTTCGACGCACAGCGCCGTGCAAAAATATTCTTCGTAGACCTTCACCTTGAAGCGTTCGAGCTGCTCCCAGAGCGTGTGCAGGATCACGAGGCCGGTGACATCGGCTGAGTAGCAGGTGCGCGCCGAGCCGGCGCCGCCGAACGGGCGTTGCGCAAGCCGTCCATCCGGCAGGCGTGAGAAGATGCAGCCGCGGTGTTCCAGCCAGATGATCTGCCGGGGCGCGTCTTCGCACATTGCCTCGATCGCGTCTTGATCGCCCAGGTAGTCCGATCCCTTAACGCAATCGAATGCGTGGTTTTCCGGACTATCGTCCTCGCGGTTGCCCAGTGCAGCGTTGATGCCGCCTTGCGCAGCGCCTGAATGGCTGCGCACGGGGTGCATCTTCGAAACGATGGCGACATCGGCGCCGCGCTCGGCAGCTTCTACTGCGGCGCGCATGCCCGCCAACCCGCCACCGATCACGACGACGTCGTGCTTGATCAAACCGTGCCTTTCCGCTGGTTTTGGAGTACTCTTGCTTCTTTATACGCTTCGCTGGACGCTCTCTCCACTACCTCAGTAGTAGGACTGCCAAGCATCGCAGGAAGAGCGTCGAAAAGGGGCACGATGATGAAACCTTTGGCGGCCATGCCCGACCCGCGGCCGCCTTGCCGACGGCGCCCTCCGCTTTGACGCCGTAGCGCGACGCTTGCCTGTTTTGGTCGTTTGAGCTCGTTCGTCCACCTGCACGTCCACAGCGAGTACTCGCTCTTGGACGGTGCATGCCGCATCGCCGAGTTGTGCCGCCGTACGGCCGAGCATGGCGCCCCGGCCGTGGCGCTGACCGACCACGGCGTCATGTTCGGCGCGATGGAGTTCTACTACGCGGCCAAAGAGTACCAGCTCACGCCGATCGTTGGATGCGAAGCGTATGTCGCGCCTCGGGGACGCTTCGACCGATCCGTGCGGGAGGAAGCTCACGTCACGCTGCTGGCGGCCGATCTGGTCGGTTATCGCAACCTCGTCAGCTTGATTTCGAAGGCTTCCCTCGAGAGCCATTACTACAAACCGCGCATCGATCTCGAACTCCTCGCGCAGCACCACGACGGGCTTATTGCCCTGTCCGGCTGCATGTCGGGGATGGTCGCCGCGCCGCTGCTCAAGGCGGACTACGAGCGGGCAAAAGCCGCGGCTCGGGCGTACGTTGACATTTTCGGCGACCGTTTCTACCTCGAGATCATGCGCCACGGTATGCCGGAAGAAGAAGTCATCAACACCGGGCTGCTTACACTCGCTCGCGAGTTGAGCATTCCGATCGTGGCGACGAACGACTCGCATTACTTGAACCGCAGCGACGCCGCCGCGCACGACGTGCTCCTTTGCATCGGTACCGGGAAGACGGTTTCCGATGAGAGCCGGATGAAATTTTACTCCGATGAGTTCTACCTTAAGTCAAGCCAAGAGATGCGCGAATTGTTCGCCGACCTGCCCGAGGCTTGCGACAACACCCTCGCGATCGCCGCACTGGTCGATCTGCGCTTACCTGAAAGACTCTTTCAGCTGCCGGCCTTTCCCGTCCCCGAACGCGCCGAATCGGCGCTGAGCCCCGAGCAATATCTGCGTGAACTGTGCGAGCAGGGGCTGGTTGCCCGTTACGGTGCGGAGCGCGCAAACACCGATTCGGCGCTGCGCGACCGCTTCGAGTACGAGCTCGGCATCATCAACAAGATGGGGTACGCTTCGTACTTCTTGATCGTTTGGGATTTCATCAAATTTGCGCGCGATCGTGATATCCCGGTCGGACCGGGGCGCGGTTCCGCCGTCGGGTCGGTCGTCAGTTACGTCTTGCGCATCACCGATTTGGATCCCTTAAAGTTCAACCTGCTCTTCGAGCGCTTCCTGAATCCCGACCGCATTTCGATGCCGGATATCGATACGGATTTTTGCGTCGATCGGCGCGGTGAGGTGATCCAGTATGTCACCGAAAAATACGGCTCCGACCGGGTCGCTCAGATCGTGACTTTCGGAACGATGAAAACGCGCGCCGCCGTGCGCGACGCAGGGCGTGCCCTCGCGGTTCCCTTGCCCGACGTCGACCGAGTTGCAAAACTGATTCCGGCGGGTCCGGCGGGGCCCTCGATTGGGGCAGCGCTAGAGCAAATCCCGGAGCTCAAACTGCTCTACAACGGCTCGCCAGAGATCCGCAAGCTCCTCGACACCGCCAAGGCGATCGAAGGACTGGTACGCCACGCGTCCACGCATGCGGCCGGCGTCGTGATTTCGGCCGGGCCGCTCGTCGATTACGCCCCGCTGATCAAACTCGGCGAAGGCGAGATCAACACCCAGTATTCGATGGGTTGGATCGAGCGCATCGGGCTGCTGAAGATGGACTTCCTGGGGCTGCGCAACCTGACCGTAATGAAGAGCGCGGTCGAGGAAATTCGGCGTACGGTCGATCCCGACTTCGAGCTGGCGAAGATACCGGACGACGACCGCCGCACGCTCGAGATGCTTGGGCGCGGCGAAACGATGGGCGTCTTTCAGTTGGAATCCGAGGGCATGAAGCGCGTCTGCGCGGATCTCAAACCATCCGGACTAGACGACATCATCGCGCTGGTCGCCCTCTATCGGCCCGGGCCGATGGAATTGATTCCTCGCTTCATCAGCAATAAGTTCGGTCGCACAAAAGCTGAATATTTGCATCCCAAACTCGAGCCCATCCTGTCCGAGACGTATTCGATCCCGGTCTTTCAAGAACAGATCATGCAGATCGCACGCGACGTAGCCGGCTTTTCGATGGCCGAGGCCGATGAGCTGCGGCAAGTGATGGGCAAGAAGCAAAAAGAAAAGATCCCAACGTACCGCAAGAAGTTCATCACAGGCGCAATGCAAACGTCCGGCATGACGAAGGCGCTAGCCGAGCAGATCTTTGCGTTCGTGGAACCGTTTGCCGGTTATGGATTTCCGAAGGGCCATGCGGCGGCGTACGCCTGGATCGCGTATCAAACGGCCTACCTTAAAGCAAACTATCCGCTGCCGTACTTCGCAGCGTTGATGACGTCGGTGCGTGATAAAACCGACAAACTGGTTGAATACATCGAAGAGGCCAAGGCGCTGGGGATTGCGGTGTTGGCCCCCGACATCAACGCTTCGCTGGTAGACTTCGCGGTCGTCGAAAAGCAGATTCGCTTCGGCCTTGCCGCCATTAAGGGGGTGGGAGAGAATGCGGTTGCATCGATCCTCGAGGCACGCGAACGGGGCGGCCTCTTCAGCGACATCTTCGACCTGGCCAAACGCGTGGACACGCGGGCGGTAAACCGTCGCGTCATGGAAGCCCTGGTCAAAGCCGGCGCTCTCGATCAGCTGCCCGGCAATCGGGCGGCCCTCTTGGACGCCATCGACGTAGCGCTCGAACTCGGCGCTAGTGCGTCGCGAGATGCGCTGCTCGGCCAGGCGTCGCTCTTTGGAGAAGAGTCCCACGACCTCACCGGGTTGGCGCCGCGCTTGCGAGCGATCCCGCCGCCGACGACGCTCGAGATGCTGACCTGGGAAAAAGAAACCTTAGGCGTGTTCATCTCCGGACATCCCCTAGCCGACGTAGCGGAAGCATTGGCTCGAACGCGAGCGATCCCGATCAAGGAGCTGCGCGATTTTTCGGACGATCAGCCGGTGACGATCGCGGGTATGGTGATGAGCGTCCGGCGGACGCTGACCAAAGCGCAGCAACAGATTCTCATCGGGACGATCGAGGATACGAGCGGCGGGGTTGAAGTCGTCGTCTTTTCCAAGCTTTACCCGCTCGTGCACGGGCTCTTCGTGCCGGACAATATTCTCGTTCTGCGGGGCCGGGTTCGGCTGCGCGAACGCGCCGGCGCGACGCCAGGGGAGGAGCCGATCGTCGAGCGATCCGTCACCGTAAACGAGGTAACGCCATTTGTGCGCCCGCCGCAGAACCGCGAACCGTCGGGTTGGCACGTAGTCGCGGCGAGTCGCGATCAGATCGATAAACTCGCCCATCTGGCTGACGAGTGGCCCGGCACCGTACCGGTCGTGATTCACGCCGGCACGGCATCCCAGCAGATGGCGCGCTCCCTCTCGTCAAGCCATCTTGTCAAACGCGAGCTCGAACGTATCTTCGGCATCACCAACGTGCGTGAATCGGCACCCTAAACCAAGACTGCTCGCGATCGATCTCGACGGGACCCTCGTCGGGCGGGACCTGATCATACGCCCTCGCGTTCGTGAGGCCATCACCGCTGCGCGTGCCGCCGGGGTCGCGGGCTGCATTGTCACGGGCCGCATGTTTCGCGCCGCGCTGCCGTACGCGCGCGAGCTCGAATTCGAGCAGCCGATCATCTGTTATCAGGGCGCCGCGATCGTCGACCCTAGCACCGACGAAGTCCTGCAGCACCTCGCGCTGGAAAACGCACTGGTTTTAGAAATATCCGCCCAAGTGCTCAAGGATGGCATGCACTTGCAGCTCTATGCGAACGACCAATTCTATGTTCAAGCCGAGAACCAGTTTTCCAAATTGTACGCACAGCTTTCTGCCGTTCGGCCGATTCATGTTCCATCGCTGTTGGAGAAATTTCGCTTCAGTGACGCTACCAAGGCCGTCGTGATCGACGATCCGCAGCGGGCTGAAGTCTACGCGCAGCGCCTCCAGTCCCTCTTTGGCTCGCGCGCGTACATCACGCGCAGTTATCCCGAGTTTGTTGAGATACTCAATCGCAAGGTCGACAAGGGCGAAGGGCTAAAGTTCGTGATCGACCAAATGGGCATCGATCGCAGCCGGGTCGTGGCGATCGGCGACTCGTGGAACGATGCGCCGCTGCTCAAGGCGGCGGGGTTCGGCATCGCGATGGCGTCGGCGCCGCCGGAACTGCTGGCGATCGCCGATGCTGTCGTTCCCGATGTCGCTCACGACGGCGTCGCAGACGCGATCGAAAACTACGTACTAGCGTGAGCTCGCGACGAACCAAGAAGAGCGCCACGGCCCGCGTCCGGCCGTTTTGGATCTTGATCGGGATCGCCCTCGCGATGGCAGCCGCAGGCGCCTATTACGCCGCCGGCTGGCCGGGCTTTCATCCACGGCGCATCGCCGTCACAGGCGTTTCCGCCGTTAACAGAGCGGAGATTTTACAGCGCGCAGCGATCGATCGCGATCACAACGTATGGCTGCAAAATATGGGGGCCGCAGCTGTGCGCATTGGGAGGATTCCGTACGTCGGGGCAGTTCGTATCCGGCGCAGCCTTCCGGCCGACGTGACGATTGTCGTCACGGAACGCAAGCCGTTCGCAGTCGTTACGGATGGCCTCGGACGAGTCCTCGTAGACGAGGGGCTGCGAGTCTTAGACCCGCAGACGCAGCGTGCCGATCTGCCGGAGCTTCGTTGGAAGATTGGGAGCGTCGCGGTTGGCCAATTTCTACACGCTGTGCCGCTCGTTCAGATGGCGGCCGACTGCAAGCGGCTCCTGGGCGCGAGCGTGCCGGTGGCACGCCTGAGTTTGGACAGGCTTGGCGATTTGAATGTCTGGCTGCGCTCAGGAGTGCTGGTCGAATTCGGCGACGACGCAGACATCGCGCGCAAGGCCCGCCTGGTCAACCCGATCCTTTCGCAGGCTCCGCAAACCGGCCGCAGGGTGCGCGCATTGGACTTGCGTGCCGCGAACACGCCTGTGCTTGTATTTAAGCCTTGAGGCACGGCCGCATTCACCGAATTCACATTGCGCCCACAGGCTTATCCCCAAGGACCTGCTCCACGCTGCGCCAAAGGGCCGCGAAGCATCCGCCGATGCGCTATAATTTGTAGGGATGCACGGCGGATACACAAGATATAGGGCGTTATGGGGTGCGGTTCGAACCGGCCGCGGCCGCATTTTTTGGGTGACTTGAAAAAATGAAGCACGACACCGTCGCGGGGCTTGACATCGGCACGACCAAGACCTGTGCGGTCGTAGCTGCCGATGGCCCAAACGGGCTGGAGATCATCGGTGTCGGTGAGGCGCCTTCGCTCGGGATGCGTAAAGGCGTTGTGACGGATCTCGAAGAAACGATCAAGTCGATCGAAGCCGCCACTGAAAAAGCAGAACGCATGGCGGGCGTGCATATCTCCGATGTGTACGTGGCAATCACCGGCGAACACATTCGCAGCACCAACAACCGCGGCGTCGTGGCGGTCACCGGCGCCGACCGCGAGGTCGTCCCGGCGGATGTGCGGCGCGTCGTCGATGCGTCCAAGATCATCAATCTCCCGGCCGACCGTCAAATCATCCACGCCCTGCCGCGTTATTTCACCGTTGACGGCCAGGACGGCGTATCCGATCCCGTCGGCATGGCCGGGGGCCGGTTGGAAGTGGACACCCACATCATTACGGGCGGTACGTCGTTCATTACGAACGTCCTCAAATGCGTGCATCGTGCGGGTTTGGAAGCCGCGGGGCTGGTTGTTGAGCCGCTTGCTTCATCGGCCGCTACGCTGCAAGACGAGGAAAAGCAGGTCGGGGTCGTTCTGCTCGACATCGGCGGCGGGACAACGGACATCGCCGTATACAGCGGCGGCGGAGCGATTTACACGTCGACGATTCCCGTTGGCGGCAACATCCTGACCAACGACATCGCCCTCGGCCTCAAGACGACGACCGCGCAAGCCGAGCAGATCAAGCGCACCTACGGAGCGGGCACCAGGGAAGGCGAGGAAGCGCAAACTTTCAATGCGGCAACCCTCGACGGGCGCAGCGCGCGCGACGTGACGACCGTCCACCTGCGCCAAATCGTCATGCCGCGCGTGCACGAGATATTCCGGCTGGCCAAAGCCAAGATCGTTGATAATGTTCCGCGCGACCTGATCTTGGGCGAGCTCGTGCTGACCGGCGGCGGCGCGCACCTGCGGGGCATCGAAGCGCTGGCCGAAGAGGCGTTCGGTCTTCCGATCCGCATCGGCGTGCCGGCGAGCGTCGGCGGTCTGACCGAGACGATTGCGCAGCCCGAATACGCGACGGCCGTCGGCCTCGTGCTCTTTGGACCGAATGAAGGCGGCGCTCTGAACGGACATTACAGCCGGCGCGGGAACACGGTCGCTCGAAAGATCGGCCGCTGGTTCGGCGACCTTTGGAATTAAGATTTGGATCCTCAACCACAGCTCTTTAAGGAGACGACAGAAACAATGGCAGATGCGAAGCGCTACGTTCCAGAACATGCGGCCACGATCAAAGTCGTCGGCATCGGCGGCGGCGGCTGCAACGCGATCAACCGGATGATCGATGCAGGTCTTTCAGGCGTTGAATTCTTCGCTGTCAATTCGGACGTGCAAGCGTTGCGCAGCGCGCTGACTGAAAACACCGTGCATATTGGCGCCAACCTGACGCGCGGACTCGGTGCGGGTGCAAACCCGAACCTTGGGCGCGAAGCCGCCGACGAGTCGCGAGAAGATCTCGCGATGATGCTCGACGGCGCAGATATGGTCTTTTTGACGGCCGGCATGGGCGGCGGGACGGGTACCGGGGCCGCGCCCGTGATCGCGGAGCTAGCGCACGAATCCGGCGCGCTCACGGTCGCAGTCGTCACGAAGCCCTTCGCCTTCGAAGGGCGCAAGCGCATGCAGATCGCTGAGACCGGCATCGGCGAACTCGAGGGAAAGTGCGACACGCTGATCACGATTCCGAACGAGCGCATCCTCCAGGTGATCGAGAAGAAGACGCCGCTCAACGACGCATTCGGCCTGGCGGATGACGTGCTGCGCCAGGGCATCCAAGGCATCTCCGACCTGATCACTCAGCCGGGCTTGATCAACCTCGATTTTGCGGACGTCAAGACCGTGATGGCCGAGGCTGGCAATTCGATGATGGGCATCGGGGATGGTACGGGCGAGCACCGCGCCGCGGATGCCGCGCAAAAGGCGATCGCGTCGCCTCTACTCGAGACGACGATCGAAGGCGCGCGCGGCGTCATCTTCAACATCACGGGCGGCCCTGACATGGCGATGTACGAGGTCAACGAAGCAGCCGAGATCATCAGCCGTGCAGTAGATTCCGACGCTCAGATCATCTTCGGCGCCTCGATCGATCCGAACATGGCCGGCAAGGTGCGCGTAACGGTCCTGGCCGCCGGTTTTGGAAGCTCGCGCCGCTATGACAGCCGAGTCGCATCCTTCAAGTTTGACTCGCCGATCGATAAGGTAGCGCCGCTGAACATGGATGACATCGAGGTACCGGCGTTCTTGAGGTATCGCAGCTAGGAGCCGAGGGTAGTTCATAGGCAAAGACGGCGTGATCCGCCGTCTTTGTTTTTGCGACTGTGCATAAGTTGATGCGCAATTATGCGCGTCCTAAATCTAGCCAAAAAAGTCTCCGATCGATGAAAGCACCTGCCGATGGACGGTGCAATGAGGGGCCAGGAATTCGTAGGCGACGATGCGCGACAGCTTCACAAAATTCGCGCACGAGTGGCTTTGGAGTTTTGGATATCTGATCGATCGGCGAAAAGCCGTAGCGAACTCGTGGCCGCCTACAGCTATTTGTGCGCGCGCGGTTCAAGGAAATTCTTGCGGCCCGGCTTAGAGCGATCGGATCTCGAACAAGTTGCGGCAATCGGCCTTCTGAAGGCCTGCGATCGCTACGACGGCGCCGTCGGGACGCCGTTCGAGGCGTACGCTTGGCTCTTTGTCGTCGGCGAGCTGATGCACTTCGTGCGGGATTGCGAGCGCTTGATCCGGCCCCCACGCAAACTGCGCGCACTCGAACGCAGGGCGCAGCGAGCCGCCCAGGAGCTGCTTCCGGCGCTGGGGCGAAAACCGACGCGCTGCGAGGTTGCGCAGCACATGAAAATCAGCGTCGCCGAGCTCGCCGGCGTCGACGAGTGCCGTGCTCGCGCGGTGACAGATTCTTTGGACAGCCTCAAGTCGTCCACTTATCGAAGCATAAGCAACGATCGAGAGGACGAGGCCGCGCTGGATCGCCTCTTGGTCGATAACGCGCTTCGAGCGCTCAACGCGGCCGAGCGCGCAGTCATCTGGGGCGTATACACCGCAGGTTACAGTCAACTCGAGATTGCCCGGCGGCTCGGATATTCCCAGCGCCACGTTTCACGGATGCACAAAGCCGCGCTCCGGAAAATTGCGCCGCTGTGCTTCGAAGGCTACGAGCGAAGCGGGCACTGATGCGTGAATGGAGCGCACGCTACCCCTGGGGGTTGACATCGGCGCGACTCGCCTGCGGATCGTATGCACAAAGCGCTTGCAAGGCGTTCGCCGCGTCGTATCCGTTGCCACGCGCGATCTGGAGCCGGGGAGCTCGACCTCGGGAATCATTCCCGACATCGACGGTCTAGGCGCGATGATCAACGATGCGTGGCGCGAGCTCGCAACGCGCGAACGCCGCTGCGTGCTGGCTGTCGGGTTGCCCGACGCTCAGTTACACGGTGTCGAGCTGCCAAGCGTGCGCGCGCATGGGCGCAATCGAATCGCGTTGCTCGAAGCACGGCGTTACCTACGAGATTATCCATATAAGGACGCTCTCGTTCGTCTGCATCCTCTCAAAGAGCGCGAAAGTCAATTTGCACTGGGGATCGTTCGTGGCGAGACCCTGCGTTCGAGACTCGATGCCCTCAAATCGAGTTCTTTACGCGTGGTCGCGGTCGACCACGAATCGCTAGCCCTTCAACGTTCGCTGCCGGACTATGACGCGATCCTCGACATCGGCTTCGAGCGGAGCAGCCTGCATGCTTTTGGCCGCGCACTCCCCGTCACGCTGCCTATCCCCTACGGGGGCGAGCGGATCAGCTACGCAATCGAACGGGAGCTCGCCATCGATGCGCCCTGCGCCGAAAAACGTAAGCGCGTGCACGGCACGAGCGGAGCGGGCGAGACCGCTCGAGACGCACTGATCGCCGACGTCGTTGCGCTCATGCGCACGATCGACCCGAGAGGTAAGCATCTGGATCGTATCGCGCTTGTCGGAAACGGTGCGCGGCTGAAGAACCTCGCCCCCGACCTCGAGCGTGCGTGCCGGCGGCGCGTCGAGGTTGCAGCGTCGGCGATTCTAAGCGGTGACGCGTATCCGCGCGACGTTTTCCTCGGAGCGGCTCCAGATTGGAACCTCGCCGCCGGCTTGAGCCTTTGGACAACAGGCGCCGCTTGATGCGCTTTGATTACAGACGGTCCAGGAGGCCGGCGTTTTTGAGGATCCGGGCGCACCGCGGCCAGTCCAAGGCACTGGGCGCGCCTTTGGGTACCCTGGCCCTCATTAGCGCCGTTCTACTGCTCGGTTGGACTTGGCAAGGTTGGCACGCATCCTCTGCCGCGCAACGCAGCCCGGGTCGACAAAACGAGTACTCGCCGCGGCGAATCGAGCTGACCGGAGTAAGACGGCTTGTAGCCGCTACGCACCCGAGGACCGGCCAGAAACGCTTGCGTACCCGCACCCGCCGGCTGTATCCGCTACCATCGGCTACGCGGTTGCTTGCTGCTCCGGCTCGAGTTCCGCTCCGCGAACCACGAGACGAACGTGCGAGCAAACCCGCGCCTCGCACGCCCTCCCGCAACGTCGAAACGGTGTTGGCTCTCGCCGTCGGCGACCGACCGCAAGCAATCATCAACGGGACCGCGGGAACTCGCATCGTAACGGTCGGCGACCGCATCGCGGGCCGCAGAGTCATAGCGATCGGACTCGACGGTGTTCGACTCGAGGACGGCTCGCTGCGCCATTTGGCCTTCAAGGTGCGATGAACAGAGTCTGCACACTGCTCCTCCTACTTTTAGTCGTGTCCGCTCGCACGCCGGCGCAGGCGCATTCGATCTCGCTCGATGCGCGTAATGCGACGCTCAACGATGTGATCTTCATGCTGGCAGCCCAGTCGGGCAAGAATCTCGTCGCGGATGGTTCGATTCGCCCCAGCCGAGTGACGTTGCATCTACGCGACGTTTCTTTCGATGAGGCCCTCGACGTGCTCGCCCGAACTGCCGACCTGCAGGTCCGGCGGGCGGGCAGCGTCTATCTGATCGGTCCGAGGATGAGAACTCCCGATGCGGCGGGCGTGCAAGTCGCTTTCGAAGTGCGGGTCGCCGACGTGTTGGCCGGACATATGGCGAACGACTTGGGCCTTGGGGCCGGTGCGGCGAGCTACGCACTCTCAAATACTCATAAGATCAGCGCTTTTTTGGATGCCCTGATCACTGAAGGCGGCGCTAAAATCCTAGCCGCTTCCAAAATCGTGACCTCGAACAATCGCGAAGGTGACATCCTGATCGGGCAGGCCTATCCGGTTTTCTTTTCCGACGCTAAGCTTGGAACCCAAACTCTGCAGTTCGTCGACGTCGGAGTCAAGCTTCGATTGACGCCCACGATTGGCATCGACGGGAGCGTGACCGTTGACCTCCAACCGGAATACAGTGCAATCGAAGCGCTCGGCGACAACGTTGCATTGACCGATCGTAAGATCGAATCGACGCTGCGCGTGCGCGAAGGCGAAACGATCGTCTTAGGAGGACTTCTGAACGATATTGACGCCGCGGCCGTGAGCAAGATGCCTTTTTTGGGCGATGTAGCGGTTCTTGGCACGAGCCTTCGCGAACGCCAACGCCGGCATGCTCGCGACGAGATCGTCTTCCTGATCACGCCGCACGTCTTGGGTCCCTCGGTTCGAAAGCCGCGCAAAACAAGAGGCGGCCACTCGGCATGAAGCCAAGGTAGCGGCGATGTTCCGCTACCTTACCGCAGGCGAATCGCACGGTCCGGCGCTAGTCGGGATCTTGGATGGGCTGCCGGCGCATCTTGTGCTCGATGTTACCGCCCTCAATGCAACGTTGGCTGCGCGCCAGGGCGGCTATGGGCGCAGCAAGCGCATGCAGATCGAGAGCGACCGGATCGAATTTTTGGCCGGCGTGCGCGGATCGGAAACGCTCGGGTCACCGATCGCGGTTGTGATTCGCAATCGCGATTTCGACAACAACCGCGCGTTGATGGACCCGTTGACAGGCTCCGGAGCAGCGCTGACGAACCCGCGGCCTGGCCATGCCGACTACGCGGGCGCCCTCAAGTACCGGCAGCGCGATCTGCGCAACGTTCTGGAACGAGCGAGCGCGCGAGAGACGGCGATGCGCGTTGCGTTGGGCGCGATTTGTGCGCAGTTTTTGGAAGCGCTCGGCATCTTGACGACTTCGTATGTCACCCAAATCGGCGATGTCGAAATCGACGATACCCAATCTGCGGATTTGTCCTTTCTGGGTGAGAACCCAGTGCGCTGCCCGGATGCCACGGCGTCAGCACGCATGATAGCCGCAATTGACGATGCGAAAGCCTCCGGAGACACCTTGGGAGGCGCATTCGTCGTGCGCGTCGATGGAATGCCGGCTGGAATTGGATCGAATCGGCAGCCGGATACGCGGCTCGACGGCATTTTGGCCGGCGCGCTGATGGGTATGCAGACAGTCAAAGCGGTTGAAGTCGGCGCGGGCGCGGCGGTTTCTGCACGGGCCGGCTCCCAAGCGCACGACACGTTCGCCTTGCACGACGGCGTGGTGGCGCGCGGTTCCAATCGCGCCGGCGGCATCGAAGGCGGGATGTCGAATGGGCAGCCGATTCTGCTTCGCGTCTTCGTCAAACCGATCCCGACGCTGAGCAAGCCCCTGGCATCGGTCAATCTCCACGAGGGTTCGCCGGCGCCGGCTGCGCTCGTACGCAGCGACGTTTGTGTCGTCCCGGCGGGATCGATCGTTGGTGAAGCGATGACGCGCCTTGCGCTGACCGGACCGGTACTTGAAAAGTATGGCGGCGATTCACTCGAAGAGACTCTCGATAACCTGCAGCGCGCAACCCAAGCCGCAGCCAGGCTGTTCGGTGCGCAACGCACCAGCAAGGAGAGCTAAATTGTGCATCCGGAAGACCGGATTCCACTAGACCCGGGCGATGCGAAATCACCTTGCCTTAGTTGGATTCATGGCAGCCGGAAAATCAACGATCGGCAAACGTCTGGCGCGCAAGTTGAAGGTGCCCTTCGTTGACGTCGATGACCTGATCATACGCGAGCGCGGCCCGATTGCGGACATCTTCTACGCCCAGGGAGAACCGGCGTTTCGCCAGTACGAGCACGATGTCATCGCGCGTGCGCTCGATGAAAAAGTATCCGTGATGGCGGTCGGCGGAGGCGCGGTCACCTTCGAACCCACCTTGCGATTGCTAAAAAAACACGCCTATCGGATCTTCATCAAAGTGCCGGCTGAACAAATCGCCGCACGCTTGCGACGCAGCCCTCGCGTGCGCCCGCTCTTGGGGCCGCAGCCAACCTTGCACCACATTAAAGAGCTCTACGAGAAACGCATGGAGGGCTACGCCCACTCGGATTTAACCGTCGGAGCGAACGAGCTCACGACGCCCCAGATCGTCGATCAGATCGTCGAGTGGATGCACCGCAAAAAGATCACCCTTTGAGCCGTAACGACGATCTGGGCTATCCAATCGTCGTCGCACCTAGTATTCGCTCGCATTTACGGCGTTTCATAACGGAGCGCTACGGCGAGTTTGTTGTGCTGTGCGACCGCAATCTGGCTGCCACGGCCGACCGGTTAACCCGCGGTATACGCGGTAAGCTCGGCCTCATGCCGTTTGACCTGGGCGAAAAACGTAAACGCCTGATTACGGTCGAGCGAGTTCTCGATGCACTGACTGGCAGCGGAGCGCAGCGCGCAACGACCGTGGTCGGCGTCGGGGGCGGCGTGGCTGCTGACGTGTTCGGGCTTGCGGCCTCGCTTTATATGCGCGGCATCGCGTACGTTGGGGTGGCGACATCACTCGTAGCGATGGTCGATGGGGCAATTGGCGGCAAGACCGCCGTCAATCTGCAACGCGGAAAAAACCTGGCGGGAACTTTTGCGGATCCGCGTGCAGTGTTTTGCCACGTCGATGCGCTGCAAATGCTTCCGTACCGCCGCCTGCGCGACGGACTCGCCGAAATCGTCAAAGCGGCCATTCTCGAAGGCGGCGAATTTTTCGATCTGCTCGAACATTTCGCTGCGCACCGCTTTCCGCTGTGGCCTTGGGAACAAATCGTCGAGGAAGCGATCAAAGTCAAGACGATGCTGGTCGGCGACGATCGTTTGGAAACGGGCGCCCGCGAGGCGCTCAACCTTGGGCACACGTTCGCGCACGCGATCGAGCGGGCCAGCCGATATCGCATTTCACACGGCGCTGCGGTCGCGGTGGGGCTGCGAACGGCAGGCCTGCTATCCTTAGCGACCGGGCGTTTTAGCCGCGCCGACCACGCTCGCGTTTTGACGCTGCTGGCCCTGTTAGGCCTGCCGCTCCGGGCGCCTGCCCTCCGCCCGACCGACATTCTCACGGCGATGGAGGTCGACAAGAAGCGGCGCGACGGGAGGCTGCGCTTCGTTCTGCCGCTAGCGATCGGAGATGTTGAACCGGGCGTCGAAGTCCCAACCCGTGCGCTGCGGCGCGCCGTCGAGGCGTGCGTCACGCAACCAACGCAGCGAGAGTTTGTCTAAGGTAGGGGTTGTGATATAACAGGTGGGTATGTTCGGACTCTTTCTCCCTCTCGTCGTCGCGACCGTAGTGGCGGCCGCCCCCGCGCCGCAACCGACGATCCCCCCGGAAATCGGCAGTGTCGTCTCACGCGGGCATTGCAACGACGGCCAGCGCACGCTCCTGCGCGTGCTGCCGGTTTTGATCCACAACGATAATACGATTTCGAGTGCGGCCGGCGGCCTAGCCAGAGTCGACTCGACCAACGAAGCCGCCACAACCTTCGCCGTCAATCACATGCGCGTTCTGAGCACCCAGCTCTTCAAGAATCTCGGCGATGCGAAAAAGGAGTTGACCAAGCTTCACGGGCTGGCCGCCGCGAGCATAAATCCCGACGAGTCGCGCCACTTCTCGGATGTCGCGGATTCCTTGGACGCCGTCGTCGCCGAACAGAACGCGGTCGCAGATCAACTCAACGGCTATGCCGACACGGCGGATATGAGCATACTGTACACCGGATCTGAGACCGAACGCCAAATGCGATCGGCGACGGGGCCGGCGGAGAATAATTACTTGGCGGCGCTCGACGCACAGCAGCAAGCCAAGGGGTCAATGGCACAAAGCGACATCGGAGCCCTGACCACGAACGTGTTCCGTGACGTCCAGTCGTTGCGCGGACAACTCGCCCAGACCGAAGCTCAAACGACGCAGCAGGTTCGCGACATCGTGAAGACCTGCGCGCCAAAACGCAAACCGTAGCCGCCCGCGCCGTTGAGGCGTTGCCGCTCATCAGGTCGTCACGCTTCGATGCGCCGCTGACGTACGCGTGCGGTGATCTCGACCTGCACCTGGGTGACGTCGTGCGCGTGCCGCTCGGCGAGCGGGAAGTCTTTGCATTCGTGACCAGCGATCCGTACGATGCCGCTTCCGAGCGACCTCTGCGTTCGGTGATCGAAAGAACAGCCGCCCCGCCGGCATTCAACGCGACCGGGTTAGCGCTCGCCCGATTCATTGCGGCTTACTATATATGCACGCTGGGCGAAGCGCTGTCGGCGATAGTCTTAAATGCGGCGGTGCCACGGGTGCTCGACCGGTTGACGCGCGCGCCAAACCCTCCGCATGGGACGCGCTATCCCTCAGTGCCAAGGCGACTCCTAAGGTTGATCTGGGAGGAGTTGCCTTCAGAATTTTCGCTGTCCGCTCTCCTGAGGCACCCGGAAGCCCGCCGGTCTGGCGACCGCGGTGCCCTGTTGCGAGCCGTGGGCACGCTCGCTCGCGGCGGCGATCTGCTGCGCGAGCGCGTCTTTGCCGACCCCCGCACGCGTGAACACCGGATCAAAACGCTGTATCCAGCTCTCGCGCCAATCCGCGGCCCCAAAGCACGAGCTTTGGTCGACTTTGTGCGCGCGCATCCCGGCGTTCCGCGCGCCGATGCGCTCCTGGCGGGTTTCTCGAATGCGGTCATAGCGCGGACGGTTGCCGCCGGAGCCCTCAGCGAACGCCACACCACACGCCAGCGCAAACGGCTTGCGGCCCCGGACGCGCCAGAGCGTTTCACGCTCACGCCCGAGCAAGCATCTGCCCTGCTCGATATCACGCGGCGGTTGCGAACGGGCGCGTTTTCCCAAGTTCTACTGCACGGAATCACCGGCAGCGGGAAGACCTTCGTCTACATCCAAGCGATCCGGGAGGTCGTGCGCTCCGCAGGACGCGCGATCGTGCTGGTTCCGGAGATCTCGCTAACACCCCAAACGGCGCGCCGGTTTGAAGAAGCCTTCGGTCAGCGCGTGGCTGTGCTGCACTCCGCACTGTCGGAGCGCGATCGGTACGACGCATGGCAAGCGTGCGCGCAAGGCGACGTCGATGTCGTGGTGGGAGCCCGCAGCGCCGTGTTCGCACCACTGGAAGACGTACGCCTGTTGATCGTCGATGAGGCGCACGAAACGTCGTACAAACAAGAGAGCGTACCGCGGTATGATGCTTTGACCGTCGCGCGCAAACGAATGCAGCTCGAAGGCGGCGTACTGGTGCTGGGAAGCGCCACGCCATCGGTTGAATCCTATTTTGCAGCGCGCAGCGGAAAGATCGCTTACCTCTGCTTGCACTCCCGCGCCACACTGCAGCCCTTGCCTGCCGTGCGCGTCGTGGACATGGCGGCCGAATTTGAATCGGGAAACCGGCATATCTTCAGTTCTGCTCTGACGCAGGCGCTCGCCGAGCGGCTTGAGCGAAATGAAAAGTGCGTTTTGTTCGTCAACCGTCGCGGCAGCGCGCGCTTCGTGCTCTGCCGTGCGTGTGGCTACGTGCCGCAGTGCCGGCGCTGCAGCGTCGCGTTGACCGTGCACCGCAGCGAGGGCCTCATGCGGTGTCACTACTGCGATGCGCAAGAGCCGCTTCTGACCGAGTGTTCGGTTTGCCGCTCGCCGTCCACCCGCGAGTTCGGCATCGGCACTCAACGCGTGGCCGCCGAAGTAGAGCGGCTGTTTGCAAACGCTTGCACGATTCGCATGGACAGCGACACGACGACGCGGGTCGGCGATCATGCACGGTTGCTGCAGGAATTCGAGCGTCGCGGCGACGTGCTGGTGGGCACCCAGATGGTCGCCAAAGGGTTGGACTTTCCAGAGGTCACCTTGGCTGGCGTCGTTGCCGCCGATTTGGGCCTTCACGGGACGGATTTCCGGGGCGCCGAGCAGACGTTCGGCTTGATCACGCAGGTGTGCGGCCGCAGCGGCCGCGCACGTCCGGGCGAAGCGATCGTGCAAACCTATCGGCCCGACCATCCGGCAGTGCGCTTCGCGTGCGCCCACGATTACGTGGGCTTTGCCGAGGCCGAGCTCGCTGAGCGTGGGCAAGCAGCCTGGCCTCCGTTCGCGCGTCTGATCTATTTGGGTGTGATCGGCAGAGCCCAGGACGCGGTCATGGCGCGGGCGGAGCAGTATGCCGCGGAGTTGCGCAGCGCGCGCATCGGGGAGATTCTTGGCCCCGCTCCCTACCCGATCGCGCGGCTCAACAACGAATGGCGCTACCGGATCGCTATCAAGACGAAGACACCGGCGGCGGTGCGAACGGCACTGCGCGAGCTGATCCTTCCCGCGGCGCGCCGCGAGCGCGCCACGCGGCTGGCGATCGACGTAGACCCCTAGTGCGGCCAAGCGGGAGGTACCGCCTCACGCACGCCCGTAGATGACCGGCTGCGATGACGCCTAAACAAACTTTCACCAGCCTTTTCGATCCGCTCGGGATCAGCCAAGCGTCGGCAGCCGTGTGGCAAGCGATGCTCTCCGACCCCGAACATCTGCTCCGCTCGCAGCAGCAGTTGGCTCGCACCTGGCTCGACACGCTCGAAGCCGGCGCAACCGGCAAGCCCGACACGCTGCCCGAGGAAGCCAAGCCTCAGCGGGGCGACAAGCGTTTCGCGCATCCGGCGTGGGAGGAGAACCTTGGACTGCGCGCGCTCAAGCAGGCCTACCTCGTTGCGACGGATGCCGTCCTCTCGAGCATCGAGAACACGCCCGGCGCCGATCCTAAGACCATTCGGCGAGCGAAGTTTTTTGCGAAACAATTTGCGGATGCAATGAGCCCGACCAATTTTGCCTTTTTCAACCCGCTCGTCATCGAAGAGACGCTGCGCACCGGGGGTGAGAACCTCGCCAAAGGCATGCAGAACTTGATCGAAGACATCCACGAAAACGGCGGACGGCCGGCCTTGGTCAACAAGAAAGCATTTCAAGTCGGCAAGAATGTCGCGGTTAGTCCGGGGCGCATCGTCTTTCGTAACGATCTCTGCGAACTGATCCAGTACAGCCCGGCAACGCAAACCGTGTATCAGATACCGGTCCTGATCATCCCGCCTTGGATCAACAAGTACTACGTGCTCGATTTGCAGCCCGAAAACAGTTTAATCAAGGGCCTAATCGACCAAGGGTTCACGACCTTCGTGATCTCCTGGCGTAACCCCGACGCGCGAATGCGCGACATAACGATGCGCGACTATCTCGTGCGCGGGCCGCTGGAGTGCAGCCGTATCGCCGCGAAGATTTGCCGGGCCGAAGCCGTCAATGCGATCGGCTATTGCATCGGCGGGACGTTGACGGCAATGCTGTTGGCCTATCTGGCCAAACGTAAGGAGCCCACAATCGGCTGCGCGACATTCCTCGCGTCCCTGATCGATTTTTCAGATGCCGGCGAGATCGAAGCCTTCCTGGGTGAGGACGCGCTCGCGCACATCGAGAAGAAGATGGGCGAGCGCGGCTACTTGGATGCACGCGACATGAGCGACAGCTTCAACATGCTGCGAAGCAATGACTTGATTTGGTCGGTGGCGGTCAATCGTTACCTGCTGGGCAAGGAAGCGCCGGCCTTCGATCTGCTCTACTGGAACAGCGACTCAACGCGCATGCCGGCCGCAATGCACGCGTACTATCTGCGCAACATGTATCTGGAGAACAACCTCGTACGCGCCAACGCGCTCGAAATCGACGGAACGAAACTCGATTTAGGTGAGGTGCGCAACGACATCTATTGTGTGGCGACGCTCGAAGATCACATCGCGCCTTGGAAGTCGGTCTACCGGCTCACCCAACTCGTGGCCGGAGAAATCGCGTTCCGCCTCGGCGCATCCGGCCACATCGCCGGCATCATCAATCCGCCCGCCAAGAAAAAGGGTTCGTGGTGGGCAGCCGTCGGCAACCCCGCCGATCCCGAGGCGTGGTTGCGCGCCGCTCGCAAACACGAAGGATCGTGGTGGCCCGATTGGTACGCGTGGCTCGCACAGCGCAGCGGCGAGCGCGTCGCCGCGCGGGAACCGGGCTCAAAAAAATACCCGGCCGGGGAACCCGCGCCGGGCGCGTACGTCCTAGCCAGCTAGCTTTTCGTTAGCTCTTTTTTGCGGCTGCCTTGCGCACCGTTTTTCGGGCGCCGGCTTTCCTGCGAGCGGGAGCTTTGGCAGCCTTCTTGCCCGGGGTCGACGCTAGCGCTTGAAGGGCTTTAGCAAGACGCGATTTCTTGCGCGCCGCCTTATTGGGATGGATGATCCCCTTGGAAGCGGCCTTATCGAACTGCGATTCGACGATGCGGGCTAACGCCGGGTCAGCGGCCACAGCAGCTTTCTTATGGAGGGTTTTGAGGCGCGTTTTCACGCCGAGATTGCGTTGCGTTCTTTTTTCGGCTTGGCGCACCCATTTGACGGCCGCCTTGATGTTCGGCAAACTTGACTCCTTACGGACGCTGGAATACGAGGCGGATTGTACCACAGCCCATCGGCAGGGTCTAGGATACAACGGCGGCGACGCCTCCGAAGCGGATGGAAGAAGTCCCGTCGCGGCTAACGATGTGACTATAGCGATGAAGACCTACCTGTCGCTGCGCTTCGAGCGCGCGCTTGCTCCGGCCGAAGAGTCTTCGCTCTTGGCGGGCGCCCAAGATGCGGGCTGGGAGATGCAATTGTGCAAGAGCGAGCGCTTCGGACGCAGCTACGCCTTGCTGCGCGCCGTGCGGGACGCGCCGTCAGCTGACTTTGCGCAATCCTATTCCGGCGCACAGAGCTACGAGGAGCCGCTGCTTGCTCTGGCCATCGAGCCGGAAGCGCGGGAAGCTCTGCCGTCGCTGGTCGCCGCACTCGGCGGGCCGGGTGCCCCCGAGGGCGTGGTCCGCGCAGAAAGCCGCTCCGGCATCCTGCTGCTGGAGTTTTCGCCGCGCCGCACCTCGTGGCGGCTGGTCCGCGCTCTGTTCGATGTCGAGCTCAGACGCTTCGGGTCCACCGTGCGGCGAACCACGCTGCTTTCGCCACTCTCACCGGAAATGGAAGCGCAGATCGCGGCTGACGGGCTAGAGGAGCCGCAGCTGGACCAATCGCGAGTCTTGGAGGCGCTGATTGCCGACGTCGATCACTGAGCTCGGCCAATACATCGGCATCAATGACATCATCGACGTTTTGGCAACGAGCGTGCTGGTCTATTACGTACTCCTGCTGATTCGCGGCACGCGTGCCGTGCAGATCCTGGGAGGCGTGCTGTTTTTGGTGCTGCTCCTAGGCGTGGCAAACCTGGCGCACCTTTTGCTGCTCGGTACCATCCTGCAGTTGATCGTGCTCGGCGCTGCGGTCAGCTTGCCGATCGTGTTCCAGCCGGAATTGCGCCGGGTGCTCGAACGGCTTGGACGCGGCGGTTTGTTTCGGTTCGATCGCTCCGCGGGGCGAACGTCGCGGGGCGAAGATCGCGCCATTGCCATCCTCTCGAAGACGGCCTTCATTCTGGCCCACAACCGGTTCGGCGCGCTGATCGTCATCGAACAATCCAGCGGCCTGCAAGACGTAATCGAGAGCGGAACGCCGGTTGGCGCGGAGCTTTCCGGAGAATTGCTGCTCGCACTCTTTGCGCCTCGCTCCCCGCTGCACGATGGCGCCGTCATCGTGCGCGATCAGACGATCGTAGCCGCGAGTTGTTTTTTGCCGTTGGCCGAGCCGTCGCTCGCCGAGCGCCGGCTGGGAACGCGGCACCGAGCGGCGCTCGGTTTGGCGGAACAGACCGACGCCGCCGTAATCGTGATCTCCGAAGAAACGGGCCACGTAGCAGTCGCAAAGGACGGCAGGTTATCGCGCGACATCGGCGACGAGGCGCGGCTCGACCGGCTGTTGCTTGCGTGTACCCGGGCTCCGCGCACGGCTGTGCGTAACGACTTCATCGGTCAAATTCGTGCCTTGATTGCCCGACGGCCCGTCGAAAAACCTCATGTTGCGGATATTTAAAAATAATTTCGCGCTCAAGGTGCTATCGCTCGCGCTCGCGCTTGCCGGCTGGGGGTACTTCCGATTTGCAAACACCCCGGTCAGCGCCGCTCGCTTTGCGCAGCAATTGAGCATCCCGATCGCAGCAGTCCATCTGCCGCTCGGGTACATCGCGCACTACGCGGAAAAGGAAGCCGTCGTGACCGTCGCGGCGCCGAAACGCGGCAGCGCAGCCATTCGGCCGGACGACGTCAAGGCGGTTCTAGACCTGGGTGGCCTTACCGCCGGAGTTTACAACGTCCCGGTCCGACTGGTCGCTCCGAGCGTCGCGATACAATCGCTCAGCCCGGCCTCCGTAACGCTGACGATCGAGCGCATCGAGCAGAAAGAATTTCCGCTCGCGTTGTACTACTCCGGGAACGAGCACCCCTCAGTGGTCGCGAGCGATGCGCGGATCCTACCCTCCCAGGCGCTCGTTCGCGGCGGGTCAGACGATCTCGCGCGAGTTGCCGCCGTGCGGGCCGACGTGCCCTTGCCAAGCACGCCGGGACTGTTCGATGCGATGGTCCGCCCGGTGGCCGTCGATTCGCTCGGCACGCAATTGGAAGCCGTGCAAGTTTCTCCAAATTTGGTACGCGTGCGCGTGCACTTCGCCGCCGGCGCCAAGCGATGAGGGGCATCTTCGGCACGGATGGCGTTCGCGGAGTCGCCAATACGGAGCTTACTCCGGAGCTGGCGTTCAAACTTGGTCGCGCTGGGGCCGCTGTGCTCGGGGCGCGGAGCGAACAAAAAAGCCCGATCGTCATCGGCCGCGATACGCGCGTTTCGGGAACGATGCTCGAAGCGGCGCTCACCGCAGGCGTCACCTCGGCCGGCTGGCATACCGTGTCGGTCGGCGTCGTGCCGACAGCGGCCGTCGCGATCATAACCAGACGCACGCAGGCGACTGCGGGCTGCATGATCAGCGCATCCCACAATCCGATTGAGGACAACGGGATAAAATTTTTCGGTCCCGACGGATTCAAACTCTCGGACGAGATCGAGCGCGCGATCGAGCGCATCGTTGATGCCGATGATCTCGAGCGCCCGGTCGGGCCACAGATCGGCAGCGCACGAATTGCGCTGAATCTCGGTGCACACTATTACGACGCGTTGTACGAGCATGCGGCCGATTTAACTGGCTTAACCGTAGTGGTTGACGCTGCATTCGGAGCCGCCTATGCGATCGCACCCTACGTCTTAAAGAAACTCGGCGCAACCGTCCATGAGCTCCACTGCGAAGCGGACGGGACACGAATCAACGTCGAATGCGGGGCGACGGATTTGCGCCCACTGATGCAACGCGTGCGGGAATTGATCGCGGCCGGTGATCAGCACGTCATCGGCGTCGCCTTCGATGGAGACGCTGACCGAGCGCTTTTCGTGGATGAAACCGGCTTGCCGCTTACCGGGGATCACATCATGCTGACGCTAGCCAAGGCATTGCAGCGCACCGGCGAGCTTGCGGGCGATGCGATCGTGGGCACCGTGATGAGCAACCTCGGATTGGAAGAAGCTCTAAAGAAAGAGGGTATTCGGTTACTGCGTGCTCCGGTCGGGGACCGCTACGTGCTTGAGGCGATGCGCGCCGGCGGTTACACGCTGGGCGGCGAGCAGTCGGGGCACATCATCGACCTGCGCCGCAATACGACGGGCGACGGGCCGATGACGGCAGTGACGCTCTTTAGCACACTGGCGGCGACGGGCGTAACATTGCACGAGCACGCCGGCCAAATGCATTCATACCCGCAAGTGCTGCTCAACGTTCGACCTAAAAATATCGATGCGCTCGATGATCCCGGGATTGCGCGCGCGATTTCGATTGTGGAGCGGCGCCTGGGTTCCGCCGGGCGCGTCTTGGTGCGCCGTTCCGGCACCGAACCGCTGATTCGCGTCATGCTCGAGGGCCGGGACAGGGCTGAAATAGACCGGCTAGCGCACGAGCTCGCCCAGAGCATCGAGCAGGCTCCTTCGCGATCAGCTTGATCGTCGGGAGGAGTTCGGGCCCGAGGCGGCAATGTCGGGTCCCTGACATAGTCACTGAATCCGCTTAGCTCGATCTAGGCGGAGCGGGGGAACTCCTCCGGTAGGGGTGAGTGGGCCGGTCGGCCCTAGGGCAAGTCTTTTTAGCCCGAACCCGTCAACTAACCCCGCAAGTAGTTGGAAAGAGGAGCTGCTTTTGCGTATTTCCCTCGCAGCCGGTCTGTTTTTCGTTTTACTGGGAAGCTCGGCCGTGCTTGCGCGCGCCGACGAACTCGTTCAGCCGACAAAACAGGTCCCCGCCCCCGTAACCCAATCTGTCGGCCCTCAGAGTCCTGATCTAGCCACCTGGACCTCCAGCGGCGCCGCCCTCCCCGCACTGGTCGAAACGCAGCCCGCCTACGAGCACACGCTGGTCAGGTCGCACACGCTTAGCCGCTTCGCCGGTCACGTCCTCAGGCGCGTCTCGACCATTGCTCGCGCGCTGACCCGGGATGCACTGCGCTTCTTGGGTACGCCCTACGTTTTTGGAGGCACCTCCGGCTACGGCTTCGACTGCTCGGGCTACGTCCAGCACGTGTTCGCGATGGTGGGCGTCCACATCCCGAGAATGGCTGACGAGCAGTACTACGCTGGCAGCCGCATCCAAGGCCGGCCGCTCGCCGGTGATCTCGTGTTCTTCCAGACGTACGAATCCGGCCCATCGCACGTGGGGATATATCTCGGCAGCGGGCGCTTCGTGCACGCGAGCTCGAGCCACGGCGTGATGGTCAGCAGCCTGGGTGACTCGTATTGGTCCGCGCGCTACCTCGGCGCAAAGCGGTTGACGCGAAGGCACTAGCGCCAGGATAGACGTCCGCAGCCGATAAAACGAGCTACGCGCCGGCGCAATTCGCTTGGGGCGTAGCCAAGATGGTAAGGCACCAGACTTTGACTCTGGCATGCGTTGGTTCGAGTCCAGCCGCCCCAGATTTTACAATCTCGCTTCGCCGAGGAGGTCTCGTGCCAAAGTATGTGATCGAACGTGAGATCCCGGGGGCCGGCCGCCTGTCAACCGACGAGTTGAAGGCGATCTCCCAGAAGTCATGTGGCGTGCTGCGAAAACTCGGATCGGAGATCCAGTGGGTGCAGAGCTACGTGACCGCAGACAAGATCTATTGCGTGTACATAGCCCCCAACGAACAGATGGTCCGGGAACACGCGCGCCAAGGCGGATTCCCCGCCGACCGTGTTTCGGCGGTGGCCGCGACGATCGATCCGACGACCGCCGAGTAACCGGAATCCGGGTCGAGAAGGTCGATCCTTCGTGGGCCCGCAGCCGCTGCGGGCCTTTTCTTGGCCGGGGGCGCCAGGCGCCGGGCAACGTCCGGCGCAATTCAAAAGGACAAATGATGACAGCCACGATCGACCGCTCGGCGGTCCAAAGTTCCGACAACGTCTGGAAGATGGCGCAGCAGCAACTCGACGAAGTCGCGGCGCTGATCGGCCTGGACGAATCCGTTCATGAGTATCTGCGGTATCCAAAGCGCGTGTTGGAGGTGTCCGTGCCGGTCCGCATGGACGATCGCCGCCTGCGCGTCTTTACCGGTTATCGCGTCCAGCACAACGTGTCTCGCGGGCCGTCCAAGGGCGGAATCCGCTTTCATCCGGATGTGACGCTTGACGAGGTCAAGGCCCTGGCGATGTGGATGACCTGGAAATGTGCGCTCGTCAACATTCCGTTTGGCGGCGGAAAAGGCGGCGTCATCTGCGATCCCAAGGCGATGTCGATGCAGGAGCTTGAGAATCTGACGCGGCGTTTCACGACCGAGATTTCGATCATCATCGGGCCCGAAAAAGACATTCCTGCGCCGGACGTTTACACGACGCCGCAGATCATGGCGTGGATCATGGACACCTACTCGATGCAGCATGGCTACTCGATTCCGGGTGTCGTGACCGGTAAACCCATTTCGATCGGCGGATCCCAGGGACGCGACAAAGCGACCGCGCGGGGTTGCCTTTACGTTGTCGATGAAGCCATGAACGCGCTTGGGCTGTCGATCGACGGCGCCAGGGTTGCTATTCAGGGCTTCGGCAACGCCGGGCTCCACGCGGCCGAGCTGATGGGCCAGCGCGGCTACACGATTGTGGCCGCGTCGGACTCGCGAGGCGGCGTCTTCAGCGAGAAGGGCTTAGACATCCAAGAGCTGATCGCGCACAAAGAGCGGACGGGCTCGGTAATAGATTTTCGTGCCGGCGTGCCGGTCTCGAACCGAGAGCTGCTCGAATGCGACTGCGACGTGCTCGTTCCGGCTGCGCTTGAGAAGGTGATCACCGCCAAGAACGCGGGCGCGATCAAAGCCAAAATCGTGGCCGAAGCCGCTAACGGACCCACCTTGCCGGAAGCCGACGACATCCTGCACGAGCGCGGCATCATGGTGCTGCCGGATATCCTCGCGAACGCCGGCGGCGTCACGGTTTCGTATTTCGAATGGGTCCAAGACCTTCAGAACAATTTTTGGGAAGAAGATGAAATCAACAAACGGCTGAAGCAGAAGATGACTCGCGCTTTCGCAGAGACGGCCGAACAGGCGCGCAAACATAAGGTTAACATGCGACGCGGAGCCTACGCGGTTGCGGTTAGCCGAGTCGCTGAAGCCACGGCAGAACGCGGCCTCTACCCCTAGGTGTGGCTGTAAAGCTGCACATCACCAACGGTGATGCGGTCGTTTACACGTGGCGCAAAGGCGGACTGATCGGGACGCAGGTCCCCTGGCGCGATGTCCTGCATGATGGGCCCGTACCGGCCGGCCTACCGCTGGCGGAATTGAGCGCTCTGCGTGCGCAGTATCTCGGCGTCCACGGCTATGGAAACCCGATCAAACTCGCGTACGACTTCCAAAAGCGGGATGCGGCGCTGGCGCGCTGCACCGAATACGACGAGATCGATCTGTGGTTCGAACACGATCTCTACGACCAGCTGCAATTGCTGCAAATCCTGGATTACCTGAGCAGCCGCTCGTTGCCGTTAGGGCAGGTGCAGCTCATACAAACCGATGACTTCTTGAGTTTGCTGGCTGCCCCCGAGTTGGTGGCATTGCAGCACAAGCGGCGGCCGGTCCTAGCGGAAACTTTTCAAGGCGCAGCGGACGTATGGGCTGCCTATCGCGCCGCGATGCCGCAGCCGCTTTTTGAAATCCGCACCGGCGTCCCGCCTCAACTCCGGCACCTGCCCGGCGCCCTCGAGCGCCTCTTTGAGGAATACCCCTCGGTGCAATCCGGTCTATCCCGCACGCAGCGCCAGATTCTCGACGCGGTTGCACAAGGCGCACACTCAAAAGAGGACATCTTTCGCTTGGCCCAATTGCGCGAAGAAGCCGCGTTCCTCGGAGACGCGGCGTTCGCGAAGCAATTTGAGGAACTCTGCGACCCGGTCGCGCCGTTGCTGCAAGCAATCGAAAACGGCTATCGCGTGACGTCACTTGGGCGTCGCGTGCTCGCCGGCGTGGAAGACTGGTTGTCTTCTCACACCTGCGATCGCTGGGTTGGCGGCGTCCATTTGGCCGGCGAGCACGTTTGGCGCTGGGATGAAGGCGCGGCCGCGTTTCAGGCTCCCCCGCGGTAGGCCCTTAGGATTTTTTCTTCCGCTCGTTTGGATTAGGCGGAACCTTACCTCCCGACTCGCGAGCTTCCGAAAGCCCAATCGCAATCGCCTGTTTACGGCTGGTCACCTTCTTGCCGGACCGTCCCGAGCGCAGTTTTCCCTGTTTCATTTCGCGCATCGTACGTTCGACTTTGCGACCGGCCTTCGGGCCATACTTTCGGCCGGACTTCTTGCGGCCGCTGGATTTTTTCGCCATAGACTTTTTTTGCTTCCTCCGTGGCAGGTATCAATCGTACAGGCTGTAGATGTATTTACCCAACTGCATAAAAAAGGATCGCCGCGAACTGACTGCAGAAGCGAGGAGCGACATGGCGTCCGATGACCTTTCGATCGACCTCCAGGTCGAGCCGGGTGGAAACGTGGCCGTTTTTGCGTTGCGCGGCAGTCTCGACCTCGCGACATCGCCCTCGCTGCGCAGCGCGTTGCTCGAAGCTGCCGATAACGGCCAGATCCAGATCATCGTCGACCTGACCGCCATCGAGTTTATCGACTCGACGGGTTTAGGGTCGCTGATCGGCGCGCACCGGCGCGCGCAAGAGCACGGCGGCAGCGTGCGGCTGGTCGTTCATGAGGGGCCGATCTCGCGTCTTTTCAATATTACCGGCCTGGTGCGGGTGTTCGGCATGTATGCCACGCTCGAGGATGCGCTGCGCGCCGCGCAGAGCGTCGTGGCTCAGCCCTAACGAGCGTAGGCTTCGTCGAGCAGCTCGACGACGTGGCAGACGCGCATCGGAGGGCCACCGTCTTGCAGGCCGGCCCGTAGCTGCAAGGCGCAGCCGGGGTTTGCGGTTGCGACGATATCGGCGCCAGTCGCGCGTGCGTTCTCGATTTTACGGCGCTGCAACCGCCCGGCCATCTGGGGCTCGGTAACGTTGTATAGCCCCGCCGAGCCGCAACACACGCTGCTCTCAGCCATCTCGACCAGGCGCAGCCCCGGCACCGAAGCCAGCAGCTCGCGCGGCGCGCTTGCGACGCGCTGGGCGTGCGCGAGATGGCAGGGGTCCTGGTAGGTTACCGTTTGTTCGACCGGCCGATTTCCAAGCGGGAGCTTCGCGTCCGCGAGGATCTCGGTAACGTCGCGTACCTTCGCCACGAAAGCGCGGCTCCGCGCCGCCCACGCCGGGTCGCCGGCGAACCACTCGCCGTACTCCTTGAGCGCCGCGCCGCACCCGGCGGCGTTGACGACATAGAGGTCCGCTGCCGACTGTTCGAACGCGACGATGTTGCGCTTTGCAAGGGCGCGACCCGACTCGGGCTCGCCAGCGTGAACGTTGAGCGCGCCGCAGCATCCCTGGTTTGACGGAACGACGACAGAGAATCCCGCTCTTTGCAGCATGCGAACCGTCGCTTCATGCACCTGCGCGAAGGCGACCTGCATGATGCAGCCCGCATGGAGAAAGACCGTGCTCGCGCCGAGTCCGCGAAAATGTTGATTGCGCGGAGCGAAAAAGCGCGGCGAGATCGGCGGCGCCAACCGTTCGAGCGCGTCCAGTCGCAACGTTCGCAAAATCCCTCTTGTTGCAGCAAACGACTGCAGGCCTGAGCGCTGATACAATCGCAGCAATACCGCCGCCACGCGCAGCCAACGAAGATTGGCGAACAGCACGCGGAAAACGAGGAAGCGCGCAGCGCGCTCGCGAGCAGAGATTTGGCGAGCGCGATTGACCTGGGCGCGGGCGGTTTCGATCAGTTGACCGTAATGTACGCCCGATGGACAGACGGCTTCGCACGCGCGGCAGCCCAGACATTCCGACATTTGATGGACGAAGCCGGGGCTTAAAAGATCCAGCGACCCTTCGCCAACCGCTTTGATCAAACTGATCCGCCCGCGGGGGCCTGATGTTTCGGTCAGCGTTTCCAGGTACGTTGGGCAACTCGAAAGACAGAGGCCACAGCGCACGCAACGGTTGTAGATCGACTCCGAGGGGACATCAGAACCGCTATAGCCCTGCTTTGGCGCTGCAAGCATCACGTCAAAGGATGTCTTCGGTGCGCTGCGACTTTTGGCAGGGCGATCACGCTCCCATGATAGCACGCCGAACAAGGAAAGGCGTGCGGGGGTGCAGTAAGCGTCGCGCGGTTTCCCATCTCTATTGTAAGGAGCAGGATGCGCAAGAAAGTCACGATCGTAGGTGGCGGCAACGTCGGTGCGACGACCGCTCATTGGCTGGCGGCTAAAGAGCTTGCAGACATTGTCCTCGTGGATATTGTCGAAGGCGTACCGCAAGGCAAGGCTCTTGATTTGATGCAGGCCTTGCCGATCGAGCGGAGCGATGTGCGCGTGCTCGGAACCAACGACTACGATCCGACCGCCGGCTCGGACATCGCGGTCATCACCGCGGGCTTTCCACGCAAACCTGGCATGAGCCGAGACGATTTGGTGCGCATGAACGCCGAAATTGTCAGCCAAGCGACAAAGCAAGTCGTTCAACGCTCGCCGAATTGCATTTTGATTGTTGTCACCAACCCGCTTGACGCGATGTGCGAAGTCGCACGCCGCGTGAGCGGATTCCCGCGCGAGCGCGTCCTGGGCATGGCCGGAGTGCTTGATTCCGCTCGCTTTTGCACGTTCGTTGCGATGGAGCTCGGCGTGAGCGTCCTTAACGTGCACGCCTTTGTCCTCGGTGGCCACGGGGATCAAATGGTCCCGTTGCCGCGCTACTGCACGGTAGCCGGCATTCCGATTACGGAATTGCTGGACCCGGCGACGATCGAGCGGCTTGTCGAGCGAACAGCCAAAGGGGGTGGAGAGATCGTCGATCTTTTGAAGAGCGGAAGCGCCTATTACGCGCCGGCGCGGTCGATCGCGGAGATGGTGGGCGCGATCTTGTTGGACAAACACCAAATTTTACCGTGCGCGGCATACTTGCAGGGCGAGTACGGCATCAAGGACCTCTTTATCGGGGTACCCTGTCGCCTCGGGGCCGCAGGGCTGGAGAAGATCATCGAGATCAAGCTGACGCCCGAAGAAAAAGCCGCCTTGCACACGAGCGCGCAAGCGGTCGAGGCGCTCGTGAAGACGCTCCCCGAGCCCGCCTAGAGGTCGTGCCGTAACATCGATCTTTAGCTGAACGATTAAAAGGTTGCGAGGCCGGGTCCAGAACCTGCGAATTTAGATGGTTCACGTCAATATTGCTTCACCCGCCGGATCCTACACGGTCGGGAGCACGTCGTTCTTCCGCTATATCGTGCGTTTGGCAGAGATGGGCTTGTGCTTGCAGCCCGCGGAGTCCGACGCAGTCGAAATGCTCGCCAACATCCCACACGCATTTTTTGACGACGGCGTCGCCTCGGGCAACGGTTGGCGCATCGTTCCGCCGATTTCGATGGAAGATTGGCCCGTAATGGAAGCGACGCCGCAGCGCCTGCGGGCCGCGTTGCAAACGGCACGCCGGATTCTTTGGGAGAATGCCGCGCCGGTCGGAATCAGCGCCGGCGATATCGTGGCAATAGAAGAAGAGCTCGACCACGTGTTCGGCGTGCTGCATAACGCTGAGGCGGCCGGCTTTTCCGTCAACGTCTCGTACGTCTCATAACCGCTCGCCCAACTAGCCGTAAGGCACACAGCGCTCGGCATCCCAAACGCGTAGCTGAATTCAAACTCGTCGGTCCTTCGGGCGAGCCGGTAAACTTCGCTCGCACGATCCGCTCGCACGGCTGCACGAGTTTACCACCCGCGCTCGACGGCGCGAACCCGCGGCGGTACCGGTTTCGCTTGCGCTTCGGCGAACATGCGCGCACGATCCAATTTGAGCCGGCGCACGCTGGCGACCGGCTTTGCGTGTCTTGTGAGACGGTTCTGAAGGCTTCTGAAAAACGCCGCCTGAGCGAAGTCGTCAAACGAATGTTTCGGCTCGACGAAGATTTCGGCCCATTTTACCGCTCGATCGCTGACGACGACCAACTCGCGTGGGCCGCCGGCGGCGCCGGGCGGCTCCTCGCAAGCCCGACCGTCTTCGAAGACGTCGTCAAGACGATCTGCACCACGAACTGCGCCTGGTCGGGAACGATTCGGATGGTCGGCGCGCTGGTCGAGCATCTCGGCGAAGGCGCCTTCCCGACGCCGCTGCAGATGGCGAAAGCGCCGCCCGAGTTCTACGCCGGCGTTGCACGCGCAGGGTACCGAGGACCTTACCTGCTGGCGCTCGCCCGCGATGTCGTCCTGAAGAAGATCGACCTGGAACGCTTGCGGCCGCAGTACGGCCTGACCGATGAGGAGGTTGAGGCGGCTCTGCTCGGGATCAATGGCGTCGGCCCCTACGCCTGCGCGCATATCATGTTGCTCCTGGGTCGGTACCACCGGCTCGTCTTCGATTCGTGGACACGCCCCGCATATTTGAAGCTCGTCGGAAGACGGAAAATGTCCGATCGTAGCATCGAACGGCGCTTCAAACGCTACGGTAATTTTGCCGGCTTGGCGTTCTGGCTGCTCCTGACGCGCGACTGGACAGATTCCGTCGAGGAGGGGTAGCCTCTGCGCGGCACCCAAAATCGCTTGCTCGAATATCATGAAACTGTTATTCTATGATATACCACTGAGCGTAAATTCCCGCCCCGGAGGCCTGTTGTGAGCGCTCCCGTCGATCCCCTGATCTCTGCCCACGTCCAGCACCTACGGCTCGAGCTCGGGCGCAGCCCGCTGACGTGCGATGCCTACGCCCGCGACGTGGAGTTGTTCGGTGCGTTTTTGAGCAAAGGCACGAAGCGCGCGCCCAAAGTGCCGGGGGCGCGCCAAGAGTGGCCGCAGCTGCGCGCGGCAACTCCATCGGACATCCGTCAATTCATCATGACGCTCGCCGGCCCGCGCGCCTACGAAGGGACGGCGATCCGCCGTAAGATTGCTTCCTTGCGATCCTTCTATAAGTTCTTGAAGACGCACGACTACCGCGAAGACGACCCCGCCATTCATATCCCTGCCCCCAAAATCGGCAAGAGATTGCCCAAGGTGCTCCCCGAGCAGGACGTCAACCGTTTGCTGCGCACCGTCGTTGCCGGCCGTCCTGACGTGCAGCGTCTGCGCGACCACGCGATCATGGAGCTGCTCTATGCGAGCGGCGTGCGCCGAGCCGAGGTCGCGAGCGTCAACCTCAACGATGTCGACCTGCGTCGCCGCGCGATCAGGGTAACCGGCAAAGGCAACAAGCAGCGGATCGTGATCATCAACCAAACGACTGCGCGCGCAATCGCCGATTACCTGGCATTGCGTCCTCGAAGCGCGGACGAGGCGCTTTTTTTAGGGCGCGGCGGTCACCGGCTGACCCCTCGCCACGTATGGCACATCTTTCACACGATTTACAAGGTCAGCGGATTGACGCTGGCCGCTAGTCCGCATACGCTGCGCCATTCGTTCGCCACTCATCTCTTGGAGCACGGTGTCGATCTCGTGACGATCCAAGAACTGCTCGGGCACCAAAGCCTCGCCACGACGCAGATCTATACCAACGTTTCCTTCGAACACAAAAAGCGCGCCTACGACGAAGCGCACCCTCGCGACCGCAGCCAGCGCTAGGCGAGAATTGCGGCTGCTTCTTCTTCTCCTGCTGACCATCGGTGTGACCTCGTGCGGGCACCGTGCTGCGCGGACCTACGTTGGCCGCTTCGTCGGGCAAACGATGACCGTCGCTAATTTGCGCGGTAACGTCGACGCGTACGCTCCGGCCGTCGGCGAGCCAGCCGACACCTTCACCGTCACCGAGATGGCAAAGGATCCCGACGCCGTACAAACCGCGATCCTCGTAAACGACACTAAGCTGACCCTGTGCAATCGCGCTCGGGTTCATGATCGCTGGAGAGATCAGGTTCTTCCATTCTTTCTCAAGGCGCTGGCGACGGAAAAGGCAACGGCTACGCTCTGTGCGCGTCCTACGCTGACCCCTGTCGACTACATCGTTCGCGTTCCGCGGCAGGCACGCGCCGAGATCTCTACTGTCAGCGGCTCCGTGCACGTCACCGATGTGAGTGGCCCTGTCGATGTACGCGTGCGTAATGGCGATATCAAACTCCAGATCCCAAGCTACGGGGACGCATCGACCCAGAACGGCAGCATCGTTGCCATCTTTGGCGATGCACACTGGCCCGGCACGCTGCATTTTTCGACGGAGCGCGGTGATGTGGAGGTGTGGGTGCCGGCGACCGCGGATGCGAGCGTGGATTTACACACCGATCGCGGCACGATTTTTACGGATTTTGAATTGCGCGGATCGTCGAATCAGGCGGGCGAGACGATCGTCGGCAGCATCGGCAAAGGGGGCCAACGCCGAGTAAACGTGCGCGTCACGAACGGCAGCATTCGCCTGCTCAAGCTGACCCCGCAGATGTGATCGGCAATGCCGCCGAGGGAACGCGCGTCGCCGCCGCTTTGAGCGATTCCCGCGCCTTTATCAGCTGGACGATTGCCTCGTTGTACGGCGTCGGAGTGCCCGTGCGCCGGCCGGCTGCAATGATCGCACCGTTGATGTGATCGATTTCCGTTGGATGCCCCGTTTCTAGATCGAACGCCATCGAGCTCTTCGAATCGGCGCCGATCGCGATGACTTCTGCGACGTAAGCCCACGGATCCGAAAACGGCAGATTGATTTTCGATTGCGTGGCGACGGCGGCCGCTTCGTGGGCCAGCGCTTTCGCAAATCGCGCGGCGTGTTCGTCCGTCAAAATTGCGCCGGCTTCACAGTCCAAAAGCGCGCTGATCGCATTGATCGCCGCATTGGCAACGAGCTTGCCCCACAGATGTGGCCGGATGTCGTACACGACCGACGCGCGTAAGCCGCTCGCCGAAAGCAACCGCGCGACCCGCTGCGAGGTTTCCGGAGCGGCGCCGCCCGACCCCACGATCGTGTGACCGCTCCGGGAACTGTGCACTTGCCCCGGGCGAACGCTGAGCGAAGATTCCGTCGTGATTCCGAGCACGATCGGCACCGCCCCGCCCAGCGCCGCTTTGATCGCGCTCTCGTTGCGGATGCCGTTTTGCAGCGACACGACGGGCGTGGCCGGGTCCAGTTGGCCCGCGAACGCGCGAAGCGCGCTCAGCGTGTCCACCGCCTTGACGAATAAGAATAAGATCGAGGACCCAAACAGATCGCTCACCGTGCGTGCAACGGCGACGCGGCGCGGGGCCGAGTCGTTGACGCGCAAGCCGTCGCGCTCGATGCGCTCCAGCAGGGCAGCGTTGTGGTCGAGCATCGTCACGTCGCAGAGCTGGGCAAGGTGGTAACCGAAAAGCGTGCCCATCGCACCTGCACCGGTGATACCGATTTTCAGTCGCCTCTCCGCCATGCTCACCGATTCGGTCGGTTCGCTCAAAGTTCCGGCTGCCTCCCGCGTCGGAAAACACCGCTTAGAAAGATGCCGCTTAAGAATCCGCCGATGTGCGCAAAGTACGCGATTCCGCCTCGCTCTGCGCCGGCGGCTGGGGCGATCGCACCGAAGCCGTGGATGAATTGCACGGCCGCCCAGATGCCGATCACAAGGACCGCCGGCACGGGCAAGATGAGCGGCAAACACCCAATGGGTACGATCGCTTGGATCGTGTTCGTTGGATAGCGCAAGATGTATCCGCCGAGCACGCCCGCGATTGCGCCCGACGCGCCGATCTCAGGGATGTGGCTGCCGGGGCCGGCCAAAACCTGCGCCGCGTTTCCGGCGATGCCGCAAAGCAGATAGAACGCTAGGAAGCGCAGCGAGCCGAACGACGCTTCGAGCGCAGGCCCGAACACGACGAGGAACAGCATGTTGAAAGCGATGTGAAGGATGCTGCCGTGCAAAAACATCGAGGTAAAGAGCGTTAAGAAACCGGGATGCGGACTTGGCGCCGGTAAGGTGATTGCGTGGGTGAGGTTATACGGAACGACTGCAAAGGCGTCCACGAAGCGCTCGATCTGCGCCGCGCGCAGCTCGAGATAGAACACGTAGACGTTGATCGCCACGATCAGGTAAACGGCGACCGCGAGATGCGGCGCGCGCCGTGTCTGATCCCGAAGCGGGATCACGCGACTAGAACTGGAGCTGCAGTCCGAAAACCGTGCGCCGCTCGCCTCTGGTCAGGTCGCGCTCGCCAATGAAAAGTTGTGAAAGCGGCGTCACTCGCGCATTGAGGTAGGCGTCCAGCGTCGGCCGCCTCAGGTTGTAGAGCCGCCCTTCCAGGCCAATACGGTCCCGGTTGTACGATCCTAAGACGCCCAGTTGCGAGTAGAGCACGCCGCCGCCGATGCGAAATCCGCTGCCTGCATTCTGCAGCAGCGCGAAGTTGTAGCTGGTCTTCGCGCCGACATCGTTCGCCCCGACGAAAAGGCTGGTGTCGGCCTTCGGCAGCAGGAGCAGGTTGAAATCAGCTTGCGGGCCGCGGTCGGAGCCCAGCAGCGTGTTCGTGCCGATCGTGCGTTGGGGCGAGAGTTCGTTGATCCGTACCTGGATCGCAACCAGACTCTTAGCAACGCCGGCGAGCTTCTGTTTAAAGTTTGGCGGCACCCCGCCGGGCGCGGGAGGCTCCGCATTAGGCGGCCCCACCTTACCGCCGTTCGGCGCGGGTGATGCGCCGGCATCGACGCCGTACACACGGCTCGTGCCGCCCAACGCTGCCAAGAGCGAATTCGCCTTCTGCGTTGCCGCATCGAGCTCGGCGATCGTGTCGCGCAACTGCGCTTGCGTTTGCGGATTGCCCGTGATCTGTCGCAAGTCGCTCGTCAACGCTGCAACGGTCTGCGTCGTTTGCGCGATGTTCTGGGTCGTATCGAGGAGATTTTGCTTGAGGTTGGGATTGGTCGCTAGCCCTTTGAGCGCCCCGACGGACTGATTCAAGGAAACGGCCGTGGCGTTGAGCGTGGTCAGAAGCGTGTCGATCTTGCCCGAATTCGATGCGACGGTGGAATTGAGCGTGTCCGTAAGATCGACGATGTTCCCGGCGGCACGGCCGACCGCGGACTGCATCGTGTCGGCGATCTGGTGGGACTGTCCAAAGAGCGATCGCATCTGCTGATTGGCGCTCGTCGTCAACTCGTTGGCGTTATTGAGCGTCGACTGCAACGTGCCCAGCAATGCGGGCTCGCGGGATTCCAACTGCCCGAGCATCGTGTCCAAGCGCTTGACTTCGCCCTGCCCTTGTTCGAGTAAGTCGCCGATCGTGGCCGAGTCTCGTCCTTGTGGCTGTTCGTCGATCGGCAGCACGGCGCGCTCCAAGAGGGGCCCGGCCGTCGGAGCCGGCGTGGGGCCGACGATGCCGGGCGGCCGCGGCTTTGGCGCCGGTGGCACGATGATCAGACTCGGATCGCCCGTAAGCGGCGCTTGGATCAAGAATCGCGAGTCTCGCGGGATGTCGATGTCCTTGTTGACTGCAAGAATAACGTCTACCGTGTGATCGGGCAGCAGATCGAGCGAATCGACCGAACCGGCCGTTACGCCGCTGAAGTACACCAGCGCTCCCGAATGCAGCCCGGCCGCCGAATTGAAATGCACGCCGACCCGATAGCCCGAGTGCCGCGTAGCGAAATCCGTGATCGTGAAAAAGACGCCGAACAGCAAGAATAGCGCGACGAGCGCGAAGATTCCGACCTGAGCCTGTTTGGACATATTTGCCTCTATTTTCCTTAGACCGGGATGGGACCCACTTCACTGCCTTGGAGAAACTGTTGGACGATCGGGTTGGACGAACGTTGGACGTCTTGCAGGGGGCCGTACTCGACGATCGCGCCTTCGTAGAGCATGGCCAGGTAGTCGGCCATCATGTAGATGCTATGGAGGTCGTGCGAGATCACGACGGCGGTCCCGTTGAGCTTGGCTCGCAGATGCTTGATCGTGTCGGTCAGCAAATTGGTGATGATTGGATCGAGGCCTGTCGTCGGCTCATCGTAGAGCACGATGTCCGGATTCGTCACCACGGCCCGTGCGAAGCCGGCTCGTTTGAGCATACCGCCGGAAAGTTCGCTCGGAAACAGGCCGTAGGCGCCATCCAAGCCGACGCTGTCGAGCGTCGCTTTGGCGGTCCGTTCGATCTCTTCTTCCGACATGCGCGTGTGCTCGCGCAAGGGCAGCGCAACGTTCTCCACGACGGTCATGCTGTCCAAGAGTGCCGCAAATTGGAACGCGAAGCCGATTGCGCTGCGAAAGTTGATCAGCTCCCGCTCCGGCATATGGCAGATGTCAACGCCCTTCACGTAAACGTGACCTCGTTCCGGCTTGCGCAACCCGTTGAGCAGCCGCAGGATCGTGGATTTGCCCGCTCCCGATAGGCCGATGACGCAGGTGATCGCTCCTTTGACAACGTCGAGGCTGCAGTCTTCCAGCACGATCTTGTCACCGTAGCGCAGCGTCACGTTATCGACTTTAGCAATCGTTTCGGTCATCCCGTGCTCCCGCCGTAGAGGATGTACGAAAGCACAAAGTTCGAGATGAAGATCAGGATGATCGAAACGACGACGGCGCCCGTGGTGGCGACACCAACGCCCGCCGCGCCGCCCCGAGTCCGCAAGCCCTGATATGAACCGACCAGCGCGATAATGATGCCGAATATGACCGACTTGAAGAGCCCGCGCGTGACATCGTCAAACCCGATCGTCTGCCGGACCGAGGACAGGAACGATTCGTAGTTGATATGGGCGTAGGTTTGCGCAATCCACATGCCGCCGACGATCGAAACGACATCCGCAAAGATTGCCAGCAGCGGCAACATAACGATCAGGGCGAGCAATCTCGGCACGACGAGGAACCGGGCAGGGGCTAGACCCAGCGATTGCAGGGCTTCGATCTGCTCCGTGATGACCATCGAGCCGAGCTCAGCGGCGATCGCCGCGCCGACGCGACCCGCAACGACCACCGCTGAAAGCATCGGGCCAAGTTCGCGCACCGACGTGTACGCGACGGCGCCTCCGACGAGATTTCCGACGCCGTATTGCACTGCTTGCTGCGCTGATTCCAGCGAAAACACCATGCCGGTAAACAGTGAGGTCAACAGGACGATCAGCAACGACTGGACGCCCAGCAGATAGCATTGCAGGACGGTCTCGGTCAAGCGAATGCGCAGCTTGCCGATGAAACCAAGGGTCTCGCCGCCGAGTTCGGTTAAGCCGCCCGCGTATTCAAAGAATTCGGTCGTGCTCTTTCCGAGATCTTCGAGCGCCTTCACGAGGCGTCTCGCTGCGCGCCCACATTGGCGGCTGCCGCAATCACGGCGTGCGTCGCTTCAATGCGTTTTACGGCAACTCCACGCTCGGCCGTCAAGTTGAACTGGACTTGGTTGAGATCGGCTAAGCGCCGATCGAGCGCTCGCAAGTGTCCGCGAGCTTCGCGCTCGAAGCCCCCAAAATAACGGTTCACCGCCGCGATATACGCCCGCGCGGCGCTCTCGTCCGCTTCGCCGCGCGCGAGCAGCAGGCCGATGCGCTCCTGGGCCTTCTTCATCCCTTTGTCCGTAATGTAAAATTCGCCCACCAACGAAACGAGGGCGCGCAGCGGTCCGGAGTCAACCGGCATGCAAAAGCAGTGGAAATCCGAAGGGTTCGAGCACGCGCCGCTGCGTCGCGAAAAGTTGTGAGATGCCCCGTTCGGCTAGCGAAAGCAGCTCTTCCAGGCCCGAGCGATCGAAGGGTTGTGTCTCCGCCGTGCCTTGCACTTCCACGAACCGGCCGCTGTCCGTCATGGCCACATTCATGTCGACTTCGGCCCGGCGGTCCTCCTCGTACGGGAGGTCTAGCAGCGCGACCCCATCGACGAAGCCCACGCTCGTGGCCGCGATCTGCCCGCGCAGCGGCCACTTCCCGGCGTCCGCGGGATCAAAGTTCTTCAGGAGCGCGAGGGCTAGGGCGACATAAGCACCCGTTACGGCGGCCGTCCGTGTGCCGCCGTCGGCTTGGAGCACGTCGCAGTCCAGCCAGACGGTCCGCTCCCCAAGCCTTGCAGGGTCCGTGACGGCTCGCAGCGACCGGCCGATGATGCGTTGGATCTCGTGCGTGCGGCCGCCGACACGCCCGCGCGAAACTTCGCGGACCGTACGATCTTGCGTCGCACGAGGAAGCATCGCGTATTCAGCCGTGACCCAGCCGACGCCGCGTCCCTTCATCCACTGGGGCACCTTCTCGTCGAGCGTAGCGGCGCACAGCACTCGTGTGTCGCCCAGCGTGATCAGCGCGCTGCCCTCGGCAAACTTCAGGAACTGCGGTTCGATCGTAACCGGGCGCAGCTGATCGGCGGCCCGCCCGTCGCTCCGTATCATGGAGGCCCCATTTTTCTCAAAAGGCGGCGACATTCCGCCACGCAGACTCTTCAGCGCAAGCGGGTTAACGGGTCGATCGGCTTCCCATTGATCCTGACCTCGAAGTGCAGATGCGGGCCGGTCGAGTTTCCCGTCGATCCAACTGCGCCGATCGCTTGACCGCGGGCAACGTCTTGACCGACCGCCACGAAGATCCTCGAGCAATGCCCGTAACCCGTTGACACGCCGCCGCCGTGGTCGATCGAAATGTAGTTGCCGTAGCCATCGTACCAGCCGGCATAGATCACGCGCCCAGCTTCTGCCGCGGCAATGGTCGTGCCCATCGAGGCCGCGATGTCGATCCCTTCGTGAAATCGGCGCAAGCCGGAGATTGGATGAATGCGCCACCCAAAAGGCGAGGTGATCGGCCCCGACACGGGCCACTGGAAGTAGCCTGAGCTCGCAGTCGCGGGACCTTGCGGTGCCGGCTGCCCGGCGCGGCGCGCACGTTCTGCGGCGGCCCGCTCGGCAGCCAGTTCTTGCTGCCGCTCGACGATCAGCGCCTCGAGGTTGGCTTCGTCGGCGGCTGAGATCTCCTCGAGTTGAGAGACCTCCTGTGCGACCTGCTGTCGCTTTTCAGCCGCGACCGCGACCAGTTGCCCGCGCTCGTCCGCGAGCCCCTGTAGCTGCATGCGCGCTTGCTCTTGTTGGCGCGCCAAGCCTTCCAGCTCAAGCTGCGTGCCTTCGAGTTGAGCCTGCACCGCGCGCACCGTTTTCTCGGCAGCTTTGCGCTCTGCGATCGCCTTCTGATCCGTGCGCACGACCAGCTGCAGGTCATGATAGCGCTCGACGAACTCTGAAAACGAAGTGGCGCCCAAGAGCACGCTCAAGTATCCCGTGTCTCCGTGCTCGTAGATTTGAACTAAGCGCTTACGGTAGGCATCGTTGTGGCGGCGCAGCGTCGCCTGCGCGGCCTGCAGTTGCACCTGGTTCCAGGCTAAGCGCCGCTGGTTGACATGGACCTGCGCCGAAAGGTCATCGAGCCGCGCGCTGACGCCGCCGATCGCATGGTTCGTTTCCGCGAGTTGTCGGCTGAGATCGCCTTCGCGAAGCTTCGCCAAGCGCAGCGCCGCACGGCCCTGCTCAAGCTGGCGCTGATGGCGCTCTACACGCTGCTGCTGTTCACGAATGCGCTCGGTAAGTCTCGATGCGCTGCCGCTCTGCGGCGCAAAAAAGAAAACCAGCACCAAGACGACGAGAATGCGGAAGCCGCGCCACTGGGCCCAAGGCACGGGGCATCGCCTTTCGGGAAAAACGCCGCGGACCTTTTATTCGACGGTGACGGTTTTCGCGAGGTTGCGCGGCTGATCCACGTCCTTGCCTTCGATATCCGCGATGTGGTACGCGAGTAGCTGCAACGGAATGACGTTCACGATCGGCGAGAGCAATTCGTCGACCTTCGGCACCCAAAAAACGTGATCGGCAATCGCTTGCGCTTCATCGTCTCCGTAATTTGCGACGACGACTACCGGCGCTTCCCGTGCTTTCGATTCGGCTAAATTCGAGAGCGTCTTTTCTCTAACGCGACCATCCGTTACAATTCCAATGACCGGCACGCCCGCATCGAGCAGCGCGATTGGCCCATGTTTCATTTCGCCTGCGGCGTAGCCTTCAGCGTGAATGTACGAAATCTCTTTGAGTTTGAGCGCGCCCTCGAGGGCCGTCGGAAAATTGACGTACCGGCCGATGAAGAGAATCGAAGCCGCCTTGCGAATGATCTTGGCGACCTTGCGGATGTCGTCGGAGGTATTGAGCACGACGTCGACGGCTGCGGGCAACAATTTCGTATTGTCGGCAATCGCCCGGCAACGCTCGCGCGAGGTCGTTTCGCGCAGGCGCGCGAGGTAGAGCGCAAAGAGCGTCATCGCCGTCACCTGCGACACGTAGGTCTTGGAGGCGGCCACGCTGATCTCGGGTCCGCCGCGGGTGAAGAGCGTCCCGTCGCAAAGGCGTGTCAAATGCGAGCCCACGACGTTGCAGATGCCCAGCACCGTCGAGTTGGCCGTCTTTGCGATCTTGACTGCTTCGATCGTGTCGGCCGTTTCGCCGGATTGCGACATCGCGATCGTCAGCGCGGTCCGATCGACCACCGGGTCGCCATACCGAAACTCGCTGGCCAGCTCCATCTCGACCGGCAGATGGACGAGCGAGCGCAGCAGGTACATTCCAACCATGCCGGCATGGTAGGCTGTCCCGCAGCCGGTAATCGCGATCTTGGAGATCTCTTTGAGGCGCGCGTCCGAAATGCCCAGTTCGGCGGCCAGCTGCACGTCGTTATCTTCATCGATCCGGCCCGCGAGCGTCTCTTTGATCACGTTGGGCTGTTCGAAAATCTCCTTGAGCATGAAATGCTTGAAACCGCTTTTTTCCGCCGACCCGGCGTCCCAGGTCACGTGCATGACGTCGCGCTCGATCGGCGCGCCCTCATACGACATCAAGCGGTAGCCGTCGCGGCTCACGACGACCATCTCGCCCTCTTGCAGAATCACTTCTTGGCGCGTGTATTGTAGGATTGCCGGCGTGTCGGAGGCCACGAACATTTCACCGTCGCCGATGCCGACGACCAGCGGGCTGGCTCCGTTGCGCGCGAAAATCAAATGATCGGGGTCGTCCGACGAGATGACGCCGAGTGCATAGGCGCCCCGCACCTCGCGCAGTGCATGGCGCACCGCGACTTCGAGATTGCCGTCGTACCGCGCTTCGATCAAGTGCGCGAGAACTTCGGTGTCGGTCTCGCTGGAAAACACGTGCCCTTCTGCGAGCAGCCGAGTCCTCAGCGGCGTATAATTTTCGATGATCCCGTTGTGGACGACCGCGATCTTCGCCGAACAATCGTGGTGCGGATGCGCGTTTGCATCCGAGGGGCGGCCGTGCGTCGCCCACCGCGTGTGCCCTACGCCGACCTGGCCACTGATCCGCGCACCGTTGCGCAGGAGCTCGGCTAACCGCGATAGCTTGCCTTCTGCTTTTGTGCCGGTTAGCGTCCCTTTCTCATCGAGCACCGCAATGCCGGCGCTATCGTAGCCGCGATACTCAAGCCGCCGCAACGAGTCCAGGATGATCGGCACGCTGTCCTGCTTGCCGATGTAGCCGACGATGCCGCAGATGTTACTTGATGCCTTCGCGCGTGCGCTTGTAGTCGATCTTGCCCATCGCGACCTCGTTGAAGGCGGTCGAGACCGGCTTGTTCGGATTCACGAGGTCCGTGAGCGGCGGCGCGCCGTTGTTGAGCTGCTTCGCGCGCTTCGTCACGACGTTCACCAGCGTGAACTTCGAGTCGACATGTTTCATCAAGGCCTCCAAGTCACCAAAGATTTGCTCTTTCATGAGTGTTCTAACTCCTTTATTGAATCTTCGCCCCAGCGGTGGATGCGAAAGCGCTCGGCGCGCACGATCGCCTCTAGGTCATCAACGGCCTGCGCCTGTTGCCGTTGTTCGTTGATCACAAGGTAATCGAAGTTGCGAATATATTTAACCTCCGCGTGTGCGATTTCGAGCCGCCGCGCGATCTCTTCGTTCGTTTCCGTTCGGCGCTCCAGCAGCCGCCCGCGCAGGTGCGAGAACTTGTCCGGCAGCAAAAAAATCAGTACGGCGTCCGGAAAGGCCGACTTGACCGAAAGGGCGCCATTGACTTCGGGCTTCATGACCAGATCGTAGCCCTCGGTCAGCGTGCGCTCGACGAAGTCCCGCGGCGTTCCATAGAGGTGACCGTTGTATTCCCGGTACTCGAGAAACGCGCTCGTCGCAATCCGCCGCTCGAACTCCGTGCGGGTAACGAAAAAGTAGGCCTCTCCGTCTTGCTCACCTGGGCGTGCGTCACGCGTCGTTGCCGAAACTGAGTACTTCAACCGCTGCATGCGCCGAAGCAATGCATCGACCAAGGTATCCTTGCCGGCACCCGAGGGCCCCGACACCACGAAGAGCAGACCCGGGCCGAACACGAGTGCATGGCATTCCCACTTAGCGTTAAAACGCCTCCCCCGCCCTTCGATCCGCTCACCGTGACAAGGCCGGCGGCACGCCCTCGTCGCATTGCGAGGGCCAATGTTCACCGACTGGATCCTGGTCAGGAGGCTGGCACAGGAGCTCGCCGCCCAGACCGTAGGCTCCCGCGTCACGGCGCTCGCTCACCTGGCCGACGGGCGGGTAGGGCTCGAGATTTGGCGCCGAGGCACCACGCGCGCCATCGCGTTTGACCTCTTTAGTCCGGCTCCCGTGGCGACGCTGGAAGCCGCGGAGGTCGCGCTCGAGAGCGAACGCGGGTTTATCCGGGCTGCCGGCGCCGCACTCCGCGGCCTGGTACTCAAGAACGTCCGTTCTACCATCGGCGAGCGGGTGGTCGCCTTCGATTTTGCTACGCGCTCTCGCTTCGGCGTGACGACCGCCTACGTGCTGGTCGCCGAGCTCGTACCGAAATTCGGTAATCTGATCCTTCTCAAGGGCGACACCGTCGTTGCGGCTTACAAGGAATTCAAGCCGCGCACACCAAGCGGCCGTGCAACAATTGCCGGCGCGGCCTATACGTCGCCGCCTTTGGACTTGCGGCCGAAAGCGGATCAAGAGGAGCTCGCCGCGGCGCTCACGCCGCAGTTGGCGAGCGATGCAATCGATTCCGCCGCGATAAAAGCGCTGCGCGCCTGCCGGCCCACCCTACCGTATCTCCTAGCCGAATCGGTCCTAGCGCAGCCCGCCTGGCAAGAGTCCGCGACTCCGAGCGAGCGCGCGCGGTCGTTGCTTCGTGAAGCGGATAAGGTGCTGCGGTCGATCGAATCCGCCTCCCCTACCGACGAGCTCATCGTCTACCGGCGTGATGGAACGCTCGTGCAGGCGCACCTCGTGCCGCTGCATCAATATGAGGAGCTTGAGCGCTCGGCCGAAGAGGCGCTCCTTCCACTGCTCGTCGAGCTGCGGCGCGATTCACGTGCCTCGCAACAGCTCAATCGGACCGTCCAGCGCCGTGCGGCGCTGAAAAAGACGCTCGACGAACTCGAGCGGAAGGTCCGCGCTGAAATTACGGCCGCCGAGCAGCGTCTTGCCGCGCTGTCCGGCCGCGACGAGCTGCGAGTGCAAGGCGAGTCGATCTTCGCGACCCTGCACGAGGTGAACGAGAGTGCGCGAGCGGACGCCAAGGCGCGCGCCGCCGCACTTTTTGCACGCTACAAGCGACTGAGCGGTTCGGTCCGACCCTTGGAGCGGCGCCTTGCGAGTTTGCGCCAGAAGCGTGAGGACCTCGAACAACTCGTCTGGGAGCTTGAGCGGGCAGCCGATGGCGACCTCAACGATGTCGCGCGAGCGATCCAGCACTCCACGGGGCGCCGATCTCCCCAAGCCCCGGTACCGCTGCGCCGACGAAAGCGGCCACGGCTCGCCTTCGAGACGCCGGGCGGATCGCGCATCTTCGTTGGACGTTCCCCCGTGGAGAACGCGGAGCTGACCTTTGAGGTCGCTCGACCGAACGATCTGTGGTTTCACGCGCAGCGGGTGCCGGGAGCGCACGTGATTCTGCAGCGCGACGATAAAGCGCCGCCGCCCGTCGGCGACATCGAACTAGCCGCGGGGCTCGCGGCGCACTTTTCGAAAGCGCAACTCAGCCCGAAAGTGACCGTCGATTACACGCTGCGCAAACACGTGCGCAAGCGCCCGGCGGCTTCGCCCGGCCTCGTGTTCTATACTAATCCGAAGTCGGTGCTAGTTGCTCCCCAGGCGCCGGCTGAAGTTCCGATGCTCTGAGCACTGGACGACACCTAGTGCTATTTGGCGGGCGGTGTCAGGATTGGATGAGCGGCGGCGAGCGTGAGGCCGTTGCGGGCCAGCAAGACTTCTTGCACCGAACCAGGGCGGGCAATAAAGAGTGATCCGTCCGCAGCATTACCCGCGATTGTCCCGACCGCGCGCACGCCCTGAGCGCTGCGCAGCTCGACCGTCAGATCGCCGCGCGGCCGAACGACGATTACGTAGAGCCACTCGCCGGTACGCGCGTAGAGTAACTTTGCCATCGGAGCATCGCTCGTCTTGCCCGTGAAGGCGACATGGTTGAAGTGGCTATTGACGAGCGCCGAGAGCGCGACATCGGTTTGCTCCTGCGATTGACGTGCGCGGAACGCAACCGGTAAAAGGATCAGCAGCGGCAGAATTAGGCCGGCTGCCAATCCCATCGCAAAGCGCAAGGCGCTCGAGGGCGCCGGTGCGCGAAGATGACTTCGCGACGGCTCGATCTGCGGCTGCGTTTCGGCGAGCGCGAGCACGACGTGCTCCGCATCGCTAACACGCCGGCGACAGGCCTCACAGCCCTCGATGTGGGCCTCAACTTGCGACTGCTCCGCCGGCTCCAGCGAACCGAGGGCATAGAGCTCGGCAAGTTCGTCGATGTGATTCATGTGAGTTTGTCACCCTGAGCGTGTCGAAGGGTCTCTTGGGGAAGCGCGTCGTGCAGCTTTCGCAGCGCCAGCGAGATCCGGCTCTTGACCGTACCGAGCGGCACGTCCAGACGCTGTGCGATCTGTTGGTGGGTCAGGTACTCGAAGTACGAAAGTCGCAGCGCCCGCCACTGCTCTTGCGGCAGGGCGGCGATCGCCGCGGCAAGTTGCGAACGTTGCAAATGATCGGGAATCTCAAAGGATTCGCTTTGCGGGGCGGACAGCTGCGCCTGCTCCAGGGCGGCGTGCCGCTGCGCGGCTCGGCGCATCGAAATCGCGTGGTTGCGAACGCACACTGTTAAGAACGCTCGCAGAGCGCCGCGCGCGCGCGTATATGGCGCGGGACCATTCCACACGTGCAGCAAACTGTCGTGCACGCAATCTTCGGCCTCCATGCGGTCGCCGAGCACGCCATAGGCGACCGAGACCAGGAGGCGCGCATACTCTTTGTACGCGCGCTCCAGTGCATCGGTTCGGCGGGCCGCAAAATCCGCTTCGAGCCGGGCATCACCCCAGCGCGTGATCTGCGATCGCGCCTTCTCCACGCCGGTCCAATTGTACCGTTCGATAACCGATTACTCCAAGAAGCTGATTGGGCGGAACTTGCAGCGGGCCCGGCTTGGACGCTGTTCCCGGCGCCGGTTGCGGATAGGCGGTCGAATTCGCCGTCGCAAAGCGAATGTTGCCGTCCGTGTGCTGGATGATCTGGTGAATGTGGCCGCTCAAGACGGTCACGCGCTCGAAGCGACGCATCATCGCCAGGGCCTGCGCGCCGTCTTCGGTCGTCCAACCCCATTGCGGATAGAGCGCATAGAGCGGGACGTGCGCAAACACGACGATCGGCGTCGAGGCTTTCTGAGCGGCAAGATCGGCGGCGAGCCAATCGAGCTGCTTTTGGCCCATCAACCCCATCTTCTCGAAGTTGAAGACGTTGACGAGACTGACGAAATGCGCGCCTCCTTGGTCGAACGAAAACCAGCCATCCTTGGCGTCCCGGCGGGAGAAAAAGTTGAAGTATTGCTCCGGCGTTCCGATCACGTCGTGTTCTCCGGGCAGATAGATCACCGGCGCTTTCAATTTCGAGAGCACCGCTTTAGCGGTATCGAATTGCTCCGCTTTTGAAAGATGCGTGATGTCGCCGGTGTGAACGACGAACGCCGGCTGCACGCGTCGCGCGTTGATCGCCGCAACCGTCTTGCGTAGCGTCCCTACGACGTCGGGGTTTTCCGGACGGTTGAAGCCGATATGACTGTCGCTGATCTGTACGAACGTGAAGCCGCTTTGAGCGTCCGCAGCGGAAGCGTGAGCCGTCAGCAACCCTGAAGCGCTGAGCGTCCACGCGATGCCGGCGCCGGTCCAGCTGACGTGCCCGATGAAATCCTTACGTTTCATGGCTGATTGCTACCCGAGGCGAGCACGACGAGTTTGCCCTTCATATAAGGATGAAGCGCGCAGAAGTACGTGTACGTTCCCGCCTTGGAGAACGTGTGAGCCCAGGTTTGGCCGCTGTCGAGGCCCGCGGAGTCGAACGACTTGTCGGTCGCCGTTACCGTATGGGCCTCGTCGTCATCGTTTTGGAAGGTAACGCGATCTCCGACATGGATCGTGAGCGTCGCCGGACTGAACGCGAAGTCTTTAACGTGAATGATTTTGCTCGCCGCCGTCGCCTGACCCAGTGCGGCTGTACCGAGCAGCGCCACGAGCGAGAGCGTCAAAATGTTCTTCATGCCCCTGGTACGCACGAGGCCGAGGCTTGGATCACTCCGCCCTGGGCAGAGCGCTGCGTTAGCGAACCTTTTGCGCACCTCGCAGATCCTCAATACTGAAATCGAGACGCATCAATGTGCCGGGCCTAACTGCGCGAAGATCCAGTCTATGGAGCTCGCCGCAAATTTCGTTAGCACACACTGAAGCATACCAGATCGTTCGCTGCAGGCTGTCCGCGAAATATGCCGTGTCATCTGACGCAGCCGCATAGCCCGTTTTGGCACCTATCTGCTGCAACCGTACTGTTAGCGCAGGCATTGGAACTGCGCCAACGATGCCCACGTGATCATGATCGAAGAGGCCATTGAACCCACCCCATTGTTCCAGCGCGAAAGAAATACGGCGGTCGTGGCCAGCGAGCAGGGCTACCATCACCTGTCCGTGGCACCACTTAGTGTCGGCGTAGATTTCGTATTGTCCAGGTGGCAATTTCAGGTCGAAACTATAGACACCGCGGGCCAGCCGCATGGGCGTTGATGAGACGGGGTTTGCTGGCACAAATGGGCCGTCCATGAACGCATTGCGAGATGTCGGCAGGTCTACTCGGCGTGCGCGGAGCCTCGGAATGCCGCCAAATCCACCCAGACAATGAAGCACAGTGACGCTCACGTTGCCACTCAAGTCCAGCGACCGCCGTTTAGGCAAGGGTGGCTCCTGCAACGCATCCAACGTGCCCGGCGGCGCTAGACCTAATACTTGCTCGCTAATGTGGCCCTGAGAATCGAGTTTCCCTAAACGATGAGACTTGGACAGCAAATACCAAAGGGTACCGTGGCTGTCCGCGATCAAGTGGGTCGGTTGTTCATCGTTCACCTGCAGGGAAAATGTTGCCAGCGTGCCGTCCAGGCCTCGTCGGTCGATCGTCTTGCGAGCGGGATTGGCGTACCACAATTGACGCGTATCGGTCCACCAATATCCCCACACAGAGGGGAACGGATATGCGGCTTCAACGCCGTGGATGCCAAAAATCTCGACTTTGCCGCCTCGCGAATACCAAAATCGATCATTGACAGTCGGCCACGCGACGCAGTCTTCGTTTCCAGGTCCGTGCGGCGCTTCAAGCATATCAAGCTGGCCTTGTGCGTCAACGTATCCAATTCCGCACGCTCTGTCGCGAAACCAGATCCGATCGCTGCCGACATACACCTGCCACGGCAACACCCTGTTGTCCCTGGAAACATATTCTCGCATGCTGCCTTTTTCATCGATTTGCAGGATGGCATGCCTTAGCGGCTCGCTGATCAGCGCCGATCCATCTTCGGCGCTAACCCCATGACCGAGTTCGCGAGCGGCGAGCTCAAAGGTGTGCACCGCTCCATTGGCATTGATATGTGCGATCGCGTTTGCCGCGCCGATGGTTGGATAAATCCAATATCCGTCGTGCCGATCGCCAAACGTTTCGTCGTCGACGGAGATGACGTTATCGGGAGCAGCGGCAACTTGCAGCGCGCCGTCACGGCTGATCGTGATCGTTTGAGCGTATTGCGAGGAGAAGGCGCGTAGACGCCCATCGCTTAGCATCGTGAGATGTTCTAACACCGGCCGTGGAATTGGCACCGTGAACTCAGAAACCGAGCCATTCTTGATGTGCGCCAGCCGCTCTTCAAATGCAAGATATTCCGCCACCCAAACACTGCCATCGCGGGCGGGCACGATGTCGCTGAGGCCTCCGTAGGCGTGATTCGCTCCGAGGGCTTCTTCGAAGTATGCGCCGGCGGATTCATCGAGGCGAACAACACGATTGGGAGCGATGCCCTCCGAACGCTGCCAGCCAAGACAGCACGGCGTCATCTTGAACAGGAGTCGGTACGCGCCGGGCTTGAGCTGGTCGAAATAAAAGGCACGACCGAACGTCTTAGCCGCCACCGCGTCTCCGTTCTCGGAGACAGCAAGCACATTGATTCCGGGCAGGGGCAGGTACCCCGCCAGCGCTCCACTTCGCGCCTTTGACGGTGAGATTGTTTGGACAAGCGAGACCTGTCTTGGCTCTCCGGGGAGAACGACAAACCGCACGACTCCGGAACAGTTCGCTGACCTGAGGACGGCCTCGTAGTACCCAGAAGAGATCCGAAAGTCATAGCGCGCGATCGGCGGGTTAAACCCGTGCGCTCGGCGTGCCATCCAGCTAGAGCCGCCGTCGACTGCATTGATGAGGAACTTGTCGGGGAGCGCGTCGCTATCGTTGCACGGCAGGACGTTTAATGAAACGTCGCTTAGCTGCCCAGCGCGGCTCGCGATGGGAGTGGCGAGAACTACGATCGTAAAAAGAAATACGCCTAGTACCCGCATCTTCAACCAGAACGCAGCGCCATTTTATTCTGTGACGCCGTCAGTGGGGCCTTTGCAGCAGCTCCATTAAGTCGTTCATTGTTATGTTGCGTATCAAATGCGGAGCCGACGTGTTTAGCTTGGTCGATTCGTTGAGAGCCAAGCTCAAACCCGGCTCCAACGTATTGGCAAACCAGATGCGAAGGATCCATTTGCCCGCCGGGAGGTAGTTAACGTAGTAGGATTTACCTTCGACCACCGCAGGGTAGTCGGTGAAGCTCGTCGCTGTCGAGCACGGAGCTCTCTCGCAGACTCCTGCCGCCAACCGCAAACCGGCTAAGGGCAAGCGTCCCACGACCGAACCATGGTCATTGTACAACGGCATTCCAACGCGAGTCGCTACAGTCAGCGAGCGAGCTGCGCCGGGAATCACCGTCAGGTCAAGGATATCCCCACAACCGTTACCCGTCGTAACATAGGCAACCCAAGTGCCGGGCGGTACGTAAGACGATACTTCGGCAATGCCCTCTTGGCGAAAAAGGAGGCGAGCCGGCGTTTCGTTTGGGAACGGCCGATTAAGTGCTCTCAGCGCAAGTGAGGGGTTAAAGCCGCGTCTGCTGTGGCCCGAACACTCGATAACTAAGAAATGGACATTAGGCGGTCGGCGCGATTGACCGACCGCAAAGACGGTAGGCGCCAGCATGCACAGCATGCACAGCATGCACAGCACGCAAGCAAAAACGCAGAACGTCGATTTACGGCGTGTCCTAACCAACGGAACGAGCCCCTACATTCAGCACGGCAAAAAACAGTTCCAATAAAACCACGGCTGATACCACCGCGATCTTGACCAATCGCGGCAGGCGCTTCGCAAATATCCAGTAACTTCCGAGTCCAATCAGAAACGTGGTTAAGATGGACAGGCGAATCAAGCTGTCGTCAGGGGTAGCGCCGCCGATCCTATTTTGTATGGCCACTGGCCACAATAAGCCAGGCAACGCTAGCAGCGCGACGATGGCCAGCAGCGTTTTTAGCGCTCGCCAAACGATCCGAGCATTTGGCATCCAACTACTTACTTGGGAACGGTACAGCCCGTTGCCTCTTGGTAGAACAGGCCCACTTATGAGAGAGCAAGTTTTTTTTCTAGGCGTGCGCGAAGCCGAGGTACAAACCGCTACTCCCCGATTGATGGTTGCCCCTCGACAAGCTCGGGGTGACAACTCAAGCATGCCGCTACAGCGTGAGAACTCAAGCCTGACGCTACTCTGCTCCATGAGGCGCTAGGGTTCGATCAGCATTGCGTCCCCGAACGAAAGGAGCCGATAGCGCTGCCGGACTGCCTCCTCGTACGCGCGCAGAATTCGCTCACGCCCTGCAAAGGCGCTCACCAACACGAGCAGGGTCGACTGCGGCATGTGAAAGTTGGTGAGCAGCGCGTCAACAACGCGAAACCGAAACCCCGGTTTAATGAAAAGGTCCGTTTCGCCGCGTCCGGCGGACGGTAGGCCACTCTTGAGCGCCGACGATTCCAGCGCGCGCACGACGGTGGTGCCAACAGCCACGACGCGACGGCCTTCTTCTTTCGCCACCCTCACGGCGCGTGTGGTTGCGTCCGGAATTTCAAAGGCCTCGGCATGCATCGTGTGCTCCTCCAGCGAGTGTGCTTTGATCGGGCGAAAGGTGCCTAAGCCGACCTCGAGCGTGAGGGCGCATCGTTCGATGCCGTTTTGCTCGAGTCTCGACAGTACGTTCGATGTAAAATGCAGTCCGGCCGTCGGCGCTGCGACGCTGCCCGGTTGGGCGGCGAACACGGTTTGGTAATCTGCCTGCGCTTGCGCGGAGTCGTTGCGGATGTAGGGTGGCAAAGGGAGTCGGCCAGCGTCGTCCAGGAAACTTGCGAGTGGAACGCCGAGGTGAAACTCCAACTCGCGCGTGCCGTTCGGATGCACGCTCTCAACTGTCGCGTACCCAGCAGCCTCAAAATCGATTCGGCCTCCCGGCCGGACTTTGCGCCCGGGTTTTGTCAACGCGAGCCAGCGCGTTGCATGCGGATCGTAGGCAAGGTGCGCCGCGGGTCGGAGCAAGAGCACTTCGACTTTTGCGCCTGCCGGCGCACTGCGGCCGAAAACGCGCGCCGCGATGACGCGCGTATCGTTGACGACGAGCAAGTCTGTCGGCCGCAACAGTTCGGGCAGATCGGAAAACGCGCGGTGCTCGATCGCACCTCCGCGCAAAACGAGCAGGCGCGAGGCATCGCGAGGATGCGCATGCGCCTGAGCGACGAGCTCGGGCGGCAGATCATAATCGTAGGCGGCGCTTAGCCGTTCGTCGGGAGTCGTCGCCGCTGCGCTTCGAGGAACGATCCGATCCGCCGGCTATCCTCTTCGCCGAGGTCGATCAGGTCAAAGGCAATCTGATAGCCGCTCGGCTCGACGCTTTGAATCGCCCGCACTTGCCCGCGTAGGCTTAAAAACGGCGGCCGTTTCATCGTCACGCGATACTTCGTTCCCTTGGGGAGATAGTGATCGGTCTTGATGTGCATTGCGCTCTTGGAGAGATCGGTGATCGTAGCACGCAGATCGGTCAGCAAGAGCTGGTCTTCCAGTGACGCCTCGATGGCGAGATGCACCTCGCCGGGTTCATCCAGCGCCAACGTCGGTTCCCGGGAAGTAATACGCCAGGATATCGGGCGCGCTTCGCCCTTGCTGACCGAGCGTTCGCGAACCCCACTGACAGAGTCCGACGCCGTGCCCGCGGCCGGCTCCTTCGACAATCAATGCCGCAGCGCTCTGCGTGGGGTCGTTTAGATCGCTTCCGACATCTGCAACGCGAATCCGGTGCAGGAGCAAACTCTTGACGAGCGCGGCGCCGGCCGCTCGCCGGAAATCTTTACCGGTGACCACTACACTCTGCCCCGCTCCATCGAAGCGAACGATCCTTGCACGGCCGCTGGCATCGACGGCCGCAACTTGTGCCGAGCGGACCGGACCGAGGTCATTGAGTTGCGGCGCGAGTCCATCGGTAAGCGTCTTCCACGGGACTGTTGCGACCCAGCGGTAATCCGGGGACGCGGAACAATACGTACAAACAACGCCTTGCAGGTACGGGTAACTGAGACCGCCCTCCCACGCGTCGGCGGAGGCTTCGGTATGGCCGCCGCAACAGGCCATGTAGGAAACGGACGCCGGCATGCCCCCATATCGAAGAACCTGCCCCGCCGTCGCATCAACCGCGGCCGTCGTCTCGGGATGCTCGGCCTCGATGCCGCCATACGCTTGATCGCGCGAGGAGGCGGTTAGATCATAAAGCCGGGCCGGATTGATTCGTGCGAGCGCAAAGGTGCGCGCCACGATCGCTTGCGCCTGCAAAGTCTCGGAGGGCCACAGGCGTGGCGATTCCATCGGAACGACGCCGTACAGATATTGCTCCAGCGGCAGCGTGTTGACAACCTGCTGGTCCGGCAAGGTCGCAAAAGTGCCGCGAAAACTGCGCGCTCCGAACGAAAAGGTGCCGGCGTCGCGTTGCGCCACGCTTCCGCGTCCCAGCAAGACTCTAATCAGCGGCGATTGCGCCGCCCGAACGCGCGAACCGACCGCCACGCATGCCGCCGCGGCTGCCGAAGTGATGCAGAACGTGCGCCGCCTCATCTAGATCAGTCGCTCCTGATGCGCCGCGTTGCCGCGCCGGTGGACGCCGAAATGTTCGTACGCCGAGGTTGTCGCCTTTCGCCCGCTGGCCGTTCGGACGACGAAACCTTCCTTTAAGAGATACGGTTCGACGACGTCTTCGAGCGTTTCAGCATCCTCGGTCAATGTCGCGGCGATCGCCGACATGCCGACCGGACCGCCGCCATAATGATCGAGAATGGTCCGCAAGAACGCCCGGTCTAATTTGTCCAGCCCGCGTTCGTCAACGCCTTCTCGCCGCAGCGCTTCATCCGCCACTTCGGGCGTAATGCGGCCTGCCGCGCGCACTTCGGCATAATCCCGGACCCGGCGCAGCAACCGATTGGCCACGCGCGGCGTGCCGCGACTGCGCGAGGCAATCATGCGGGCTCCGTCCGGTTCGATCGGTACCGACAAGACCTCCGCCGAACGGGTAACGATACGTGTGAGGTCGTCAGCGGAGTAGTAATCGAGGTGATGCGTGATGCCGAAACGCTCGCGCAGCGGCGCCGAGAGCATCCCCGCTCGCGTCGTCGCCCCAACCAGCGTAAACTGTTTGAGCGGCAGCTTGAGCGTTTTGGCGTAGGCGCCTCGATCGACGATGAAATCGATCTTGAATTCTTCCATCGCGGGATAGAGAAACTCTTCGACCACGTGACCCAGGCGGTGGATCTCGTCGACAAAGAAGACATCACCGGTTTCTAAAGCCGTCAAGATTCCAACGAGGTCCTTGGGTTTCTCTAAGGTCGGTCCGGACGTCGGGCGCAAGGCTGCTCCCAATTCTTTGGCGATCAGCGATGCAAGGGTCGTTTTCCCGAGTCCCGGCGGGCCGTAGAACAGGATGTGCTCGAGCGGCTGATTGCGACGCCGTGCGGCGTCGATCGCGATCTTGAGATTTTCGACCACGTTCGTTTGCCCGACATATTCATCGAAACTGCGCGGCCGCAGCGATGCCACATAGACTTCGTCTTCCAGCGACGCCGCCGCATCGACGACGCGCTCCGCAGCCGTCGCGTCTTCGGGCCCCAACGTCCGTTTACGCGCTTCTTCCTTCACGTTGCCTTTTGCCGGTAGATTTCAGCCAGCAAATCTTCCGCATTTGCGATGTTCGGTACGCGCTCCAGCGTCGAGCGGATCATCGTTTCCGCTTCCGCACGTTTGTATTCCAGCTGCAACAGCACCGCCAACGCCTCATCGGCAAAATCTGGAATGGCCGCCTGCGCAGGTGGGTGACCTTCTTGGATCAGTAAGAACTTGGTGACCTTCCCCTGCAACTTGGCCACGATATCGCGCGCCTTTTGCTGGCCGATGCCGGGCAGCGTTTGGAGAAAGGCATGATCGCCCTGGTCGATCGCGTGCGCGATGCGCGACATCGGCAGCGAAAATGCGCGTGCTGCCGACTTCGGCCCAATGCTGGCAACGCTGATCAGCGCTTCGAAGAATTCGCGTTCGATCGCGTTCGTGAAACCGTAGAACGAAAACCGTCCCGCGTTTCCGTCCAGGTTGAGCACCGAATGGATCTCGAGCGCCAGATCGTTCTGATCGGCAGCGGCCACTTTTTCCGTAATGCACGGCGGGAGCGTGATCTCGTACGCCAAACCGCCTGCTTCGAGCACCAGCCGGTCCTCGCCCCTCTCGATCACTTTGCCATGAATTCTGGAGAAAATTAGCGCGCCTCGCGATTCGCAAACGCGAGCGCAAGCGCGAGCGCATCCGACACGTCGGTTGGCTCGGGTACGCGCGTGAGGCCGAGCAATTGGACGACCATCGCGCGTACCTGTTCCTTGCGGGCTGCGCCGGAGCCCGTCAAGGCGCGCTTTACGGCCGAATGTCCGAGCGCCACGACGCCGACCTGCCGTTGCGCGGCAGCTAAACATAGCACCCCGCGCGCGTGACCCATCATCACCGCGGTCAGCGGGTTCTTGTAGACACTGAACAGTTCTTCGATGACGATTGCCTGCGGGCGCGTCGTAGCAAGAACCTCGCAGATGCCGCGGTGCAGAGCATCCAGCCGCTGCTCCAACGTCGCGGCCGCATCGGGAGCAACGACGCCGGCTTCCAGCAAAAAAACGCCGCGGCCGTTACATTCTATCGCACCATAGCCCGTGACGCGCAACCCCGGATCGATCCCCACAATGCGCAGGCTCATGGTTTCGGCGCCGCGTTGTTGACCAAAAGCGTGACGCCTTGACCTTCGGGTTTCTTCGTTCCGGCCAGCGGATCGGTGCGCACGACCCGTCCGTCCGCGCCCTCAGGAACATAGGTTGTCGCGCCGATCTTATAACCGGCAGCTTCCAGCGTATCCTTGGCGTCCGCAGGCGTCATGCCTTGCGTGTCGGGAACTTCGCCGCTCACCGAGAGCAGGATCGTCACCGGCGAGCCGCGCGGGAGCTGCGTCCCGGGATCGGGCGACTGCTCGATGATCGTGCCGTTCACGCTGGCGTCGCGTCCGATGCTGTATTGAACGATCGCTTTGAAGCCCGCCTGTTCTAGGTTCGCTACGGCGTCCTTGTAGCTGAGCGTGCTGATACTTGGAACTGTGGCCGACGCGGGCCCAAGACTTATTGCGACGTTGACCAGCGTGCCGGGATCAACTTGCGTTTGCGGCGCGATATCCTGCTGGGTGATCTTGCCGGCGGGCACCGTGTCGCTTGCGATCTTCTCGAGCACCTTTAACTTCAGGTTAAAGTGCGCGAGCAGTTTCGCGGCGCTCGCGACGTCTTGCAATACGAGGTTCGGCATCTGGACCGACGGCAAACCTTGCGACACCGTCAGCGTTACCGTCGAACCTTCGCGGACGTTCGACCCGGGTTTGGGATCCTGGCCGATGACGCTCGCTTTGGGCGCCTTGTCGAAAACGGCTCTTTGGACCGCTTTGAATTTGTCTTCTTCCAGAATGCGCGTCGCGTCGGTGGCCGTTAACCCGCGAACATCGCGCAACCCAATCGTTGGTAAGCCGCTGCTGACCAGCAGTTCGACCGTCGCCTCTTTGGCGACGCTGCTCCCGGGGTTCGGCCGCTGCGAGATCACGTGGTTGGCGGCTACCGTCTCGCTTGGCTGCAGTGAAATGCGCGCCGCCAGCCCCTCATTGACGATCCGTTGCTGCGCCTGCGCATCGCTCAGACCCACGTAATTAGCCACCTTCACCGGCGGCGCGATGATCTTTTCGATCCCGCCGCGCCCAAAGAAGAAGTATCCCGCTACCGTGGCCAACGCCAGCGCCACAACGAGAGCCGCCATCCCCGTTGCGCGCGAGCGGTCGCCGCGCTCCTCCGCATCGGTGAAACTCGTGTAGGGCAAAGGGCGATCCGGAAATCGCGTCGGGCGAGGGGGCAGCCGCGCCTCAAGAGCGGCGTGTTCCATCGTCGGCGCGTCGTCCAGCGTCGGGTAGGCTGCGTGGGCAGGCCGCTCCCGCGCATCCCGCAAGGCTGTGGCGACTTCGCTGGCCGAGTGGAAACGATGGTCGGGTTTTTTCTGCAGCAACCGATTGACGATCGCGGCTAGCGCAGGGCTGATGCCAAAGGCCTCAACATTAATGCGCGGCACGGGGTCGCTGATGTGCTTTAGCGCGACCGTCACCGGTGATTCCCCGCTGTAGGGCAGCTTGCCGGTTAGCATTTGGTAAAGCACGATGCCCAAACTGTACAAATCCGATGTCTCGTGCAGTTCGTGACCTTGAGCTTGCTCGGGCGAGAGATAGTAGACGCTTCCCATGACCAGGCCGGGTTTGGTCATTGCCATCGTTTGCTGCGAAACCGCACGCGCGATGCCAAAGTCCGAGAGCTTGACGACGTCGTCCTTGGTCACCAAGATGTTGGCGGGTTTGATGTCGCGATGCAGCAAGCCCTGACGATGAGCGTATGCTAGCCCATTGCAAACTTGCGCCGCATAGTCGATTGCAACCGGTTCGGGAATCTTTCCGTCCGAGGCAATCATGTCCGCCAGCGAAGGCCCATCGACCAGCTCCATGACGATGTAGTAGGTATCGCCTTCGCGCCCGACGTCATAAGTGTTGACGATGTTCGGATGCTGGAGTCGCGCAGCCGATTCTGCCTCCTGGTAGAAGCGTCGTACGAATTCGTCGTCGCCGGCGTATTGCGCGCGCAACACTTTTATCGCGACCCTGCGCCGCAAGAGCGTATCGGTTCCACAGTAGACCGTCGCCATGCCGCCCTCCCCGAGCTTGGCATCCAGGCGATAGCGATTGTTGAACATCTGCTCGATCACGTCGGCATCGCGATCAGAGCCGCGCGCAAGACGCGGCGTGCGATCGGCGCCGCAACTGCGGCGCCATAGCCGGCATTTTCGACCACGATCGCAACGGCCACGCGCGGGGCCTGCGCCGGCGCGAAACAAACGAACCAAGAGTGCGATTGGCCTGCGGGATTGGTTGCCGTCCCCGTCTTGCCCGCCACGGTCACGTCCGGCAACGCCGCCGGTGTGCCGGTTCCATCTTTGACCACCGCGACCATCATCTTCTTCACGTTTAGCGCGGTCTCCGTCGAAACCGGCTGCGCGAGCTGTGCGGGTCCAAACGAACTGGACGAAGCAAGGCGCTTGATGCCGCGCACGATGTATGGACGCGGCGTCACGCCCCCGTTGGCGATCGTGGAGGCGACCAGAGCCATCCGCAGTGGCGTCACGAGTAAGTCGGCTTGGCCGAAGCCGAGCTGCGCGAGCGTGCCGGGATAGATTTGGTCGCGCGCCGGTACTCGATCGTGCTCGGCCGGCAGCTGAAAATCGGGGGAGCCGCCCAACCCCCAGCGCTGAGCATACTCGTACCAGCGATCCGCCCCGAGGCGGAGCGCGATTTGCGCAAAATCAACGTTGCTGGAGCGCGCAAAGGCGCCGGTCAGATCGAGCGCGCCGGTCGCTTCGCCTTCGTTGTCGTGAACCACGTAGTCCCCGATGACGAAATATCCCGGATCCTCAAAACTCGACTGCATCGTCACGACGCCGCTATCCAGTGCGTCGGCGGCGGTTACGATCTTGAAGGTCGATCCCGGCGGATAGAGCCCGTCGATCGCGCGATTGATCAGCGGGCTGCCCATCGTGTGTAAGAGATCCGGAAAACTGCTATCGATATCGTTTGGATCGAATGCCGGCACACTCGCCATTGCAAGCACGGCGCCGCTGCGTGGATCCATGACGATTCCAGCGCCGCGGGCATGCTGTGAAAGCTCCGCAGCCAGGACGTTCTGCACCGAAACATTCAAGGTGGTGATGATGTCCGCGCCGTGCGCCTGCGCATTTTGTCCGGCAAACGATTGCCCGATCTCGGCAACCTGCGAGGGCAGGTCGCCCGTCGTATCGGGCGGCGTCAGCGCGGAGTCATAGGCAGCCTCGATGCCGGACGCGCCGAAGCGCAGCGAGTTATAGCCCACCGTCTGCGCGAGCTGCGGGCCAAAGGGGTAGATGCGTCGCTGCTGCAGCGTTTGCGCCAGCACGGTGCCGTCGCTGGCAAGAATGCGGCCGCGGCGCTGCGCGAGCAGTGCGTGGCGGGGATTGTACGGTTTGGCCGCTAGCGTGGGCCCGATCGCGACCTGGACATACACTTGACGTGCGATGAGCAGCGCGAACATCGCGACGAACAGGACGCGAAGTTGGGAGATGACGCGATTGTTCATCTGACCGCCGCCGCGGCCAAACGGTACTCTTGCAGCGTACGCGGAGGCCCGGCTGTGCTCTCGAGCGCCTCCGCCAAAGCGCGCGCCGTGTCTAAGCTCGTTAGGCAGGCAATGTTCGCCTCGACGGCAGCGCGGCGGATGCGGTAGCTGTCGTTGAGCTCGCGGGGGCCGGTTGCATCGTTGATGACCAAATCTACGCTGTGCGAGGTGATCAGCTCAAGCGTGTGCGGCGAACCATCCGCGATCTTGTTGATCGGCCGCGCTGCAATGCCCGCGTGCTGCAGCGCGGCTTGCGTACCGCGCGTAGCGTAGAGTTCAAACCCTAAAGCCGCGTAGCGGCGCAAGATGGGAATCGAGTCGGCCTTCGATTGATCTGCGATCGTCGCTAGAACCCGGCCGCCGCTTTCCGGCAATCGGATTCCGGCCGCCACAAACCCTTTTCGCAACGCTCCGGAAAAAGTATAGTCGATGCCGAGCGCTTCGCCCGTCGATTTCATTTCAGGCCCCAAGATCGTCTCCACGCCGCCCATTTTCGCAAACGAAAATACCGGGATCTTCACGACGCAAAATGACGCGCGTGGCTGCAAGCCCGTTCCGTACTCCATGTCTTTGAGCCGTTCGCCAAGCGCGATGCGCGTTGCCGCCGCGACGAGGTTGACGCCGGTCGCTTTCGAGATGATCGGCACGGTCCGGCTGGCGCGGGGATTGGCTTCAATGATGTACGGCCGCCCGCCATGAATTACGAATTGGATGTTGATCAGCCCGCGAATCTGCAGCTCACCGGCAATCGCCGCGGTAAGCTCCGCGAGCCGCGTTTCCATCTCGGGCGCCACGGTCTGTGTCGGGTAGACGCTGATCGAATCGCCGGAATGGATGCCCGCTCGCTCGATATGCTCGAAGATTCCCGGAATCAGGATGTCATCGCCGTCGAAGACGGCGTCCACTTCTACTTCCAGGCCGCGCAGGTAGCGGTCAACGAGCAGCGGCGCGGCAGGCAAGATCGGCGGCGCCGACTCCGCGTACGATGCAAGCTGGCCTTCGTTGTAGACGATCTCCATGCCGCGTCCACCGAGCACGTACGAAGGCCGCACGAGAACCGGAAACCCGAGGTCGCGCGCGATCGCGCGGGCTTCGCGAAATGAGGTCGCGGCGCGACCCGGCGGACGAGAGACTCCCAGCCGGTGCAGCGCGTCGTCGAATTGGCGGCGGTCTTCGGCCATATCTAGACTGCGGTGATCGCTGCCGATGATGACGACCTCGCGACGCGCGAGCTCGTCTGCTAAGTTGATGGCCGTCTGCCCACCGAACGCGAGCATGACGCCACTGGCTTTGGTCGCGTGGTAAGCGGCTTCAACCTCGTCAGCCCCCGGGGGTTCGAAGACCAAGATATCGGAGATGTCAAAGTCCGTCGAAACGGTTTCGGGATTGTTGTTGACGACCACCGATGCCCGGCCGGCATCGCGCAAGGCCCAGGCCGCATGCACGCTGGAGTAGTCGAACTCGATGCCCTGACCGATGCGAATCGGGCCGCTGCCGACGACCACGACCGCCTCCTTTGAGGGCACCCGCATCTCATCACGCTCGTGCCTTGAAATATAGTAGTAGGGCGATTTGGCCGGAAACTCCGCCGCGGCGGTGTCCACCATCCGGAAGGCTGCCTTGCCATTGCCGCCCGGCAGCGAGTATCCGAGCTCGCGCGCTTGCGCGAGGTCGTCGGCCGAAGGCGCGTCGCGTACGCGCTGTTCGAGCTCGACGAGCTCGCAGATTTCGTAAAGCCAGAATCGATCGATCTGCGAAAGCCTTGCAATTTCTTCGATTGTTGCGACTCGGGCAGGACCCGGCGCACGGCGCAGCGCTTCGGCAACCGCAAAAAGGCGTTCGTGGTTCGGCCTCGTGATGACCGCCCTGAGCTCATCACCGCTCCAGCGTTCAAACGCACCGCTGGTCAGCGCTTCGCGCCCGAGGTCGAGCCCGCGTACTGCCTTGATCAGCGCCGCACCAAACGTGCGCCCAATTCCCATCGCCTCGCCGGTCGACTTCATTTGCGTGCCCAGGCGGGTATCGGCCAGCGGGAATTTATCGAAAGGCCAGCGCGGAATCTTGACGACGACATAGTCCAGCGCCGGCTCGTGCGCGGCTTTGGTAACACCGGTGACCGGATTTGGAATCTGATCGAGCGTTTGCCCGAGTGCGATCCGCGTGGCAACTTTAGCAATCGGATAGCCGGTCGCTTTTGAAGCCAGAGCGGAGCTGCGGGAGACCCGTGGGTTCACTTCGATGATGCGGTATTCGCTGCGCTCGGGATGCAGCGCGAATTGTATGTTGCAGCCGCCTTCGACGCGCAGCGCCCGGATCACGTTGATGCTCGACGTACGCAGCATCTGGTACTCTTGATCGGACAGTGTCTGCGAAGGTGCGACGACGATCGAGTCACCGGTATGCACGCCGACCGCGTCAATGTTTTCCATGTTGCACACGACGATGCAGTTGTTCACACGATCGCGCAAGACTTCGTACTCGATCTCCTTCCAACCCAGGAGCGAAGTCTCGACGAGCGCCTGATGGTTGAGACTGACGGACAGCCCGTTCGCCAGCGTCCGGCGCAGCTCGTCTTCGTCGTATACGACGCCGCCGCCGGTTCCGCCAAGCGTGTAACCCGGTCGCACGACCAGCGGATAACCGGCGATGCTAGCAAACGCAACGCCTGCCTCGACCTCGGTCACGATCGCGCTTTCGGGAACCGGCTCGCCAATCGCAAGCATCTTCTCTTTGAAGAGCCGGCGATCTTCAGCCAAGCGAATCGTTTCGATCGGTGTGCCCAGCAATTCGACGCCAAAGCGCTCGAGCACCCGGGCCTCATGCAGTTCGACGGCCAGGTTGAGCCCGGTTTGTCCGCCCAGCGTCGGCAGGAGTGCCTCCGGACGCTCGCGTTCGATGATCGCCTCAAGCGAAGCCACGGTCAGCGGCTCGAGATACACCGCATCCGCAACTTCGGGGTCGGTCATGATCGTAGCGGGGTTCGAGTTTACGAGGACCACGCGGCACTCTTGCTCGCGCAGGGCACGGCATGCCTGAACGCCCGCGTAGTCAAACTCGGCGGCCTGCCCGATAACGATCGGACCGGAACCGATCACGAGGACGCTGCGCTGCGGCATTCCGCTCGGCTACATTAGGGGCTTGCTAGAAAGAGTCCTCGCCAACTATCGCTATCGCGCTTCCATTGTCACGCTGAGCTGGTCGAAGCGCCGCGATTACGGTTGCCCTTCGACAAGCTCAGGGTGACAAGACTGACGCGATCGCAATCCGCCTCTGAAAGCGGAGCATCCGGCCACTAAAGCCCTGTAAGGAATTGCCATGTTGAGCTGGTCGACGCGCCGCGATTACGATTGCCCTCCGATGCTTCGACAAGCTCAGGTCCGGCTGGTTCAATACAAATCTATGTCAATCGTCGCATTCATTTCAACCACAGCAGCTAGCAATTTGGGATCAAAGGTAAGCGCCGGAAACCTCCTCCCGTCCGTCCAAATTTCAAGCTCAATTGATGCCTCGAAGATCTTCCCAAGTTCGCAAACTTCAGGCCAACTGTTTTCGAGACGAGCAAGTAACTCGCGCACTTGCTGAGCCGGCTCTGCACCTTCGATCATGTCGGACACGATCTCCCAGCCATTCGCTTTGCGCGTGACTGTGCCAATGGTGCCAATTCGGTCACCCTTTGCCCATTCAACGTCGGCGGCCAGACCAAGCTTTTTCGAAACTTCCTCCGGATTTGGCTCTTCGCTCGCCAGTGAATCTATGAAGTTGATGTAGGCTTTCGTTTTCCACAGCTCTTCCTTCATCCCAGTTTAAGCTCTCCCCATCCGCTGGATCCCAACGCGTATCGCCGCCGATGTACTAGTAGCGTAAAAATGCTTTACGGTGATAAGCGTTGCACGCGCCACTGCGCCCCGTCTTTGACGAATTCGAATCGGTCGTGCAGCCGGTTTTTGCCGCCTTGCCAAAACTCGATTCGTTGCGGCTGCAGGCGGTAGCCGCCCCAGGAATGAGGCCGCGGCACGGGTTCCCCTTCAAAGCGCACGCGGTAGTCGTCTACGCGCCGTTCGAGCGCCGCGCGCGATTCGAGCGGCTCGCTCTGTTCCGACGCCCAGGCCGAAAGCTGGTGGTCGCGCGGACGCGAAGCGAAGTAATAATCAGATTCTTCCTCGCTGATCTGCTCGATGGTCCCCTCGATGCGCACCTGTCGGGCGAGCTCTCCCCACCACAAGAGCAGCGCGGCCTGGGGATTGTGCGCGAAATGCGCGCCCTTGCGGCTCAAATAACTCGTGAAGAACACCAGCCCGCGCTCATCAAAGCCCCGTAGCAGAACCATACGCGATGAGGGCTGCCCATTTTCATCAACCGTTGAAAGGCTCATCGCGTTCGGTTCGATGAGATCCGCTGCTGCAACATCCGCAATCCATACCTTCAACCATGCAACTGGGTCGCTGCCAACATTCGCGTCGGTCAATTTCTCGAGCTCGTACGCGCGGCGCAACGATCCGACGCGAGGCGTTCGCACCCGCTTCGCCGGTGCCGACGTCAACTGTCCGCGCATCGCCGTTGCGAGCGATTGCACATCGAAGCCAAGCTCGATCAAATAGCGGGCGGCATTGCATTTCGGCAGCATTGCCAATGCAGCCACTAAATGCTCGGCTGCGATGTATGAGGTTTTCCACTCGTGCGCGCACACGAACGCGCCCTCGATTAGGCGTTTGGCGTTGGGCGTGAATTCAAGCTCCTGCGGACCTGGCTCTCGTTCTCGCGATTCGCGCGCCAGCCGTTCGCGGTATGCATCGAGCGACAAATCGCGCTCCTCGAAGAGCGGCAGCAGCGGGCCTTCATCGATTTCCAGAACGCCCATGACGATGTGCTGCGTGCCGATGTAGCGACCACGGCCGTATTTTCGCGCCACATCCTGGGCGAGCACGATGGCCCGACGCGCGCTTTCGGTAAACGGCTCCCACATAGTCATGGAAATCTCCCAGCCGCTAGGCCGATCAAGAGCGTTGAAACCAACAATATGCCGCCGCCCAGCGCGAAAGGCAGTGCGGCGTCGATCGTGCGCCGTTCGAGAATCGTGCTCGAGCCGAGGTGCGCGAGCGCGTCCTGGAGCGTTCGCGCGTCCGAAACTCTCGCGTAGGCGCCGCCACCGCTGCCGGCGATCGCTCGCAATGCATCTTCATCGAGTTGAGCGAGTTCGCCGGTGCCCGGAATCAGCATCCCGCTGTCGTTGGTGCCGATGCCTACGGTGTATACGGGTACGTGTTGCGCGGCAAGCGCATTGGCCGCCTCGAGCGGATCCTGCCCGCGGTTGTTGACACCGTCCGTCAGCAAGACGACGGCGCGATGGCCGCGCGAAGGCAGCTGTTGGCCGGCAAGCATAAGCGCATCGCCGATGGCCGTCGCGCCGTTCGGCGCCGGAATGCGGTCGACCGCATCGAGGGCCGCTTGCCGATCGCGGCTGAGCGGCTGGATCACGATCGCGCTGCTCGCAAACGTCACGAGGGCAACTTTTGTGCCATCCGGCAACTTGTTGATGAAGGCGCGCGCCGCATTCTTGGACGCTTCCGAGCGCGTCGGTTCCACGTCGGTCGACGACATCGAGCCGGAAGTGTCGATGCAGAGCACGACCACGGCATCCTTCGCCGGCAAGCGTGCGATAAAGTGCGGCCCGGCTAACGCGCTCGAGAGCAAGGCGGTGGCCAGTGCGAACATGCATAGGAGAAAAACGCCTGGAAAAATTCGCGGCCGCGCGGCCGTGATCAAGAAGTCGAGGTTCGTGTACAAGAGCGCGTTCGAGCTTCGCTGCCGCTCGGCGACCCGGTAAGCGATAACGCACGCCGCGGCTACGAACACCGCGACGATCAGCCACCCCGGATGTGCGAAGCCGATCATCTACAAGCCGAATGCGGCGAAGAGCGAACGCTCACCGTCGACCTCGTGCAAGATACCCGTTCGCCAGCCGCTTCGATCGAGCCGTGCGCACAGTTGGTCTTCGCGCCGCCTCACCGCCTCGCGGTAGCGCTGCCGTTCTTTAGGACCGATGTAAAGGCGGCGCTGACTTTCGGTCTCAGCGTCGCCCAAAACGACGAAACCGCGCAGCGGTAAGGACTCAAACCACGGGTCGCGGGCAATGAGTGCCGTGCAATCAAAACGGGTCCCCAGGCGCAGCAAGAGCACGTCGGTGAGCGTATCCACATCGAGGAAATCGCTGATGACGAGCAAGGCGGCGCCGGCCGGGAGAGCGGCTCGTGCGATCTCGAGCGCCGCGCGCAGCTCGAAAGGTCTGGTCGTTGGAGCGTTTGCGCAGGCGAGTGCACTGCGCGGCCCACGCAGCCCATGGGGCGCATACAAGCCGGCCGCCGTCACGCGCATGCACCGATCGTCGGTGAGCGCCGCGCCGTACCACGCCTGGACGGCTTCGCGCGCCGCCTGGAACAACGGCCGATCGCGGCCCAAACGCATCGACGGCGAATCATCAACAACCGCTGCCAGCGTCAGCGCGACGTCTTCGAGCACGACGCGCGTTTGCAACGCGCCGGCACGCGCGGTTGCCGCCCAATCGATCCGGCGCGGGTCATCGCCGGCGACGTACTCCCGTAGCTCAGCGAATTCGTACCCGTCACCGCGAATCGCAGTCGGTGATCCGACGCCGATCAGCCGCGGCCGATGGCGGCCGCGAAAGAGCGCGCGGCGCAGGTCACCCTTCACGGCGCCGGCACCGCCTCGATCAGCGACCCCAGGATCGCTTCCGGATCGATGTTTTCGGTGAGCACGCGGTAATTCAAGCCCAGCCGGTGACGCAGCGCGAGCGGCGCCACTGAACGCACATCATCGGGAACGACAAAATCGCGCTCCTCGAGAAGCGCTTTGGCCCTGCAGAGAAATGCGAGCGCGAGCGTCCCCCGCGGACTGGCTCCTCGTTCGATCAATCCATCGAATTTCAATCCGCGACCGCGCGGATCGCGCGTGATCTCGATTAGATCGACGATGTACCACTTCAGCTTTTCATCGAGGTACACCGCGCGCGCTTCGTCTCGCCAAGCCTTAACGTCATCGAGCGATGCCACACCCTCGACGAGATTGGTTTCCTCGATCGCAAAGCGTTCCAAGATCGTGCGCTCTTGCTCGCGCGATGGATACCCCACGTTGATCTTGAGCAGGAAGCGGTCCATTTGCGCTAGCGGGAGCGCATACGTGCCTTCAGCATCCAGCGGGTTCATCGTCGCCATCACGATAAACGGGTCCGGCAGCGGGTAGGTCGTTGGCCCGATCGTGACTTGGCGTTCCTGCATCGCCTCGAGCAAAGCGGATTGCACCTTGGCCGGGGCCCGGTTGATCTCGTCGGCGAGCACGACGTTCGCAAAGACCGGCCCGAACGCGGTCGTGAACTCGCTCTGCTGTTGGTTGAAGATGCGCGTCCCGACGATGTCGCTGGGCAAGAGATCGGGCGTGAACTGAATCCGCTTGAAGCGACCCTCGAGCGCCGCGGCCAGCGCGCGGCACGCGAGCGTCTTGGCCAAGCCGGGCGGCCCTTCCAAGAGGACGTGTCCGCCGGCGATCAGTCCGAGCACGAGCGCTTGCGTGACCCCTTCTTGCCCGACGATCGTCGCCGCAAGCGCGTTGACGAGCTGCTGCGGACGAACGCTCCTCATGCGAGATGCCGTTCGAGCGCTACAATCGTACGATCAACCGCATCGGCCAGCTGCGTTTCGTCGACGAAAGCGGCTCGCTCGGTCTTCAAGAGCGCATCTTTTAGCGAACCCCGCGCGCCGTTGCGCGCGAGCAGATCGCCTACCGTCTCGCCGCCTTTCGCGCCGGCCGTCTTCCAGAGTTGGAAGCGTAGGCGCATGACGGCCTCACGATCGCGATCGCGCCGCAGATCGGCGAGCGCTTGCGGTAGGCCGTCTAACGGCGAGGCGGCCGGCCCGACGGATTCGGGCGTCGATTTCGCGACGACCGCGGGCGCGGGGACGCGCTTTCGCCGCAGCAGTTTGGCCAGCACGAAGAGAACGAGCAGCGCGCCGACGAGTTTCGCAAGAAAAGAGATCAGCGAACCGAGCCCCGTTTGCGTTTGCGGCGCGGCTCCGGCGACCGTGAACGTCAAGTCGTTCGAGTAATACCGCTTCGGCTTCCCATCGCGTGGATCGATTGCGTCCAGGTACGCTCCGGCCACATGCACGCGGCCCGCGTGGCGCGCGGCAACGGTCAACGTTTCGCTGAAATCGGTCCCGCGCGCGGTCACGATCACGTGCCGCTCGTCGCCAAGGGGCTCAAGTTCGGCAAGGTTTGGCAAGACGACGAAATCGACGCTGCTGAGTCGTTCTTGCAAACGTCCCGCAATGACCAGGTGAAAGGGCTGGCCGATTTTTGGCGATCGCGTATCGCAACGCAGCGTCAGCGCCGCAACGTGCAGGCGCGGCAAGGTCTGAGCAAGCGCAGTCTGCGCCCCGGTCGCGAGGACGAAGGCGAGCCACGCCGGCGTCAGTCCAACAGCCCGATGCCGTCGAACCATTGCTTAAATATTCGCCGGGCGTCGAGCGGCCCAGGCGAGGCTTCGGGGTGGAACTGCACGGCCGCAACCGGTAAGTCGCGGTGCCGGAACCCTTCGTTCGTGCCGTCATTAAGGTTGACCATCGTTGGGATCAGCTGCGGAGGCAACGAACGCGAATCGACCGCGTAGCCGTGGTTATGGGCGGTTACGATGACCTCGCCGCCCTCGAGATCTTTTACCGGCTGGTTCCCGCCGCGATGTCCGTAGGGAAGTTTGTACGTCTTACCTCCGCAAGCCAGCGCGAGCAACTGGTGTCCAAGACAGACCCCAAAGAGCGGCCGTTGCCCAAGAAGCTCGCGCAGCGTGCGGATCGTAGCCGGCAGATCGGTTGGATCGCCGGGGCCCGGAGAAATCACAATCGCGCCCGGATCGTGCGCCAACACTTCTTGCGCGCTAGCATCGAACGGCACGATCGTGATGGCGGTATTCAGAGCCGCCAGCTCGCGCAGCACTGCTCGCTTCACTCCGCAATCGATCACGACGACTCGGGGCCCAAAAGCGTTGCCCGCGCGATGTTCCTGCCGCGTCGAAACGCTGGGCACGAGGCCTTTGGTCGTCGCGTGGCGAGCGAAGGTCACGAGTTCGGCTTCGGCGCGCTCCAGCGCCGTCTTCCCAACCGCCAACGCCGCCCAAATCGTTCCGTGCTCGCGCAGCGCGATCGTGATCGACCGGGTGTCGGCGCCAATCAAGGTTGGGATGCGCTGCTCGTTCAGCCACTCTCGTAAACCTTGAGCGGCGGCGTGATGCGACGGATGCTCGCTTAAGCGTTTGATGACGGTTCCCGCCACGCAGGCCCGCGAATATTGCGCAGCGCTGCGCGAGATGCCGTAGTTGCCGATCATCGGGTACGTAAAAGTGAGGATCTGGCCTGCGTACGATGGATCGGTCAGCGCTTCTTCGTAGCCGGTCATGCCGGTGTAAAAAACGGCCTCGCCCAGGGCGACGCCTTCAAACTCGAGGCCATGGCCGTCGAACCGCATCCCGTCGGCGAGAAAAAGCGACGCGGGCTTCATGCCCGGATCTTCCCATCGCGCATCAGCAGGCGACCGCCAACGACCGTCGCAAGCGCGCGCCGCGGCAACGTGACGCCGTCAAACGGCGTGGCCCTTCCTTTAGAATAGAAGCGCGCGCTGTCAACGATCCACGGCCGATCCGCGAAGAGGGTCATATCCGCCGACGATCCTACCCGTAGCGATCCGCCCGGAACACCCAGAATCCGCGCCGGATTCGTGGAGAGCAGCTCGACGAAGCGTTTGAGCGCTAGGCCTGGAACCGCGAGCGCGTAGGCGCCGACGGCGATCTCGAGTCCGCTAAACCCCGGTGCGGCGCGATTAAAGTCCAGCTCTTTCTCTGCTGTGCCGTGCGGCGCATGGTCGCTTGCGAATGCATCGATCGTCCCGTCGCGCACTCCCTCCCGCAGAGCTGCAACGTCTTCCGGACGGCGAAGCGGCGGATGGACCTTTGCCTTGCCGCCGCGCTCGGCGATCAGGTCGTCGGTAAAGTGCAAGTGATGCGGCGTCACCTCGCACGTTGCATCGATCCCGGAGCTTCGTGCCCAGCGCATCAACGCGAGCGCGCCCCGCGTCGAGAGATGCGCAATATGCCAAGCTTTGCGAGCATGCTGGGCGATGATCAAGTCGCGCGCTACGACGACATCCTCCGCAGCGCGCACCGAGAGCGCGCCGGCTCTAAGGCGCTCGTCCTCGCAGTGGGAAATAAAGCGCCTCTCGACGTTTTGCGCCGCCTGCGCCGCATCGAACAACGTGCGGGAATCCATGACCCAGTCGCCATCGTCGCTGAAGCCGACTGCCCCCGCGGCAGCCAGCGCGGCATAGTCCAAGAGTTCCTGACCCCGCCGGCCGCGTGTGATAGCGGCAATGGGGTAGACGCGCGCGAGTTTGGCCTCATCGGCGGCGCCCGCAACCTGAGCGATCACATCCACGCTGTCGATTGCCGGGTTCGTGTTCGGCATGCAGGCAATCGCGGTAAAGCCGCCCGCAAGCGCCGCGGCCGCGCCCGTGGCGATCGTTTCCTTTTCGGGAAAACCCGGCTCGCGCAAGTGCACGTGCATGTCGATGAAGCCCGGCGCGACGCATGCGCCTTGCGCATCGAGCACCTCTTCGGCTTGGGCCGGCTCTAAATGGTCGCCGATTTCAGCGATGAGCCCGTGCGCCGTGCGCACGTCAAATCGACCGTCCAGCTCTTGCGTTGGATCGATCACGTGTCCACCCCGCACGAGCATCAGGTGATCTTTTGCTGACCGTTGACCAAGAAATCCAGCACCGCCATGCGGATGAACACGCCGTGACGCACTTGGTTCGCGTAACGCCAGCCGGCATATGCCAGCACTTCGTCGACGAGCTCGACGCCGCGGTTGTACGGACCCGGATGCATGACGATCGCATCTTCGCGCAACCGCGCGAGCCGTGCGGCGTCCAAACGGTAGTCGCGGATGAACTCCTCATCCGATATCAGGGTCGGCGTCACCGCGAAACGCTCGCGTTGAATGCGCAAGAGCATGATCGCATCAACTTCCGGCAGGATTTTATCGAGATCGCGTTCGACGCGCACGTTCTCGGCGGAAAAAGAACTCGGCAAGAACGATTCGGGGCCAACAAGGATAATTTGGGCTCCGAGGTTCTTTAGGCCCAGGATGTTCGAATGTGCGACGCGGCTGTGCAAGATATCACCGACGATCGCGATCTTTCGCCCGTGCAGGTCGCCAAACTCCTTGCGGATCGTATAGAGGTCGAGCAGCGCTTGCGTTGGATGAGCATGCGCTCCGTCGCCCGCGTTGATCACGTGCCCGTCAAACGCCATCGATACGTGCCGCGGAAAGCCCGGTTCCGCGTGCCGGATGACAAGAACGCTGAAGCCCATGGCCCATAGCGTGATCGCGGTGTCGTCGATGCGCTCGCCTTTCCCCAAACTCGAATCGCTCGGATCGAGCGTCATGATGTCCGCACCCAAACGTTGTTCGGCGAGCGTGAACGATGCGACCGTGCGGGTGCTCTGTTCGAAGAACATGTTCACGCAGGCGACCCCCGCCAGCGCATCGCGTTTGGGAAGCTTGGCTTCAAACTGAAGCGCCCGCTTGAAGAGATATTCGATCTCCGAGGGATGCAGGTCGTCCAGATCGATGAGGCTACGGCGCGTCCGCAAGGATGCTGACCTCATCGGAATCGGATTCTACGGGACCCAGGGTGACGACGACCCGTTGCTGCGGGCTCGTGGCAATCGTGCGGCCGACATAGTCGGGTTGCACCGGCAGCTCGCGAAGCCCGCGATCGATCAGCACGCACAAGCGAATCGCTCCGGGACGGCCGAGATCCGTCACCGCGTCAAGCGCCGAGCGCACGGTGCGCCCCGTGTAGAGCACATCGTCCACGATCACGACCGTCTTGCCCTGAACTTCCGACGGAATGAGCGATTCCGGCAGCGCGTAAGAAACGTCGTCATCGCGGTACAGGTTGATGTTCAAAAAGCCCAACTGCGGCTCGCGGCCGCTGACCGATTTGATTTTTTCGGCGATACGTGTTGCAAGGGCCTCGCCGCCGCGCCGGACGCCAATGATGTACAGGCCCCGTTGGGCGTCCTGCGGTTCGACGATCTGATGCGCGAGACGCGCGACGATGCGCTCGATCTCTGCACTGCCGATCAGCACATGCTCCCCTGTGACCGCGCTCGTCGTCATCTTGCTTCCCTCATTTCTTCCAGCGCAGCGTGGGCTCGCGCCCGTTCGGCCTCAAAATTGGCCAGCTTGGTGCGCTCGCGCTCGACGATCGCCGCCGGCGCGTTGCCAACGAAGCGTTCATCCCCCAGCTTGCGCTGAACGCGCTCGATCTCGCCATCCAGCCGCGTTTGCTCCTTGCGATAGCGATCCAGCATGACGTCCCGAGGGGCGCGCCCGCTGACCGCCGCCAGCGCCGCTTCGAACGTGTTCGCGGGCAGGTCTATCCATTCTGCAACGCCCCGCACGTACCATAGGAGCAGGCCGGCTACTTCCTGCGGCACTCCGCGTGGAATCTCGACCGTGAGCTGCGCGCTCGGCGGCAGGCCGATTTCGGCGCGCAGGTTGCGCAAGCGCTCGACTGCGCGCTGCAGCGCCTCGAATTGCTCGACCGCCTGCGGGTCGGCAGGGACCTCAGCTGGGTCCGGCCAGGTCGCCGTCATGACCGTGACACCGTCGTGCGGCAGCGCCAGCCAGACCTCTTCGGAGATGAACGGCTCGATCGGGTGCAGCAAACGCATCGCGTTGTTCAGCACGAATGAAAGAACGGCCGCACGCGAGGGCGTCGGCAGCTTCGCGGCCTCCACGTACCAGTCGCAGACCTCGTACCACACGAATCGCCACAGCGCCTCGGCAACCGAACCGAAATCGTAAGCATCTAGGCCTTGCGTAACTTCGCGGATCGTGGCGTGCAATCGGGTCAGGATCCATCTGTCTGCAAGCGACAGTTGCTCCGGCGCGGGAACCTGCATTGCGGGCGGCAAGCCCTCGGGGAGAGCCAGTGCATAGCGCGCCGCATTCCAGATCTTGTTGTTGAAGTTGCGCGCTTCTTCGCACCGCTTCTCCTGAAAGCGAAGCTCCTGCCCTTCAAGCCGCATCTGGCGCATCATGCCCATGCGAAAGGCATCGGCGCCGTATTTTTGCACGATCGGCAGCGGATCAATCGCATTTCCGAGAGATTTGCTCATCTTGCGCCCTTGCGCATCGAACACGAGCGGCGCGATGAAGACGTCCGGAAAAGGCACCTCGCCCATGAAGCGCAACCCCAGCATCACCATGCGTGCCACCCACAGGAAGATAATCTCCCAGCCGGTGATGAGCACTTGCGAGGGGTACCATTCCGTCAACTCCAGCGTTTGCGCGGGCCACCCAAGAATCGAAAACGGCCAGAGCGCGCTTGAAAACCACGTGTCGAGCGTATCGGAATCGCGCCGGAGCGCTTGCGCACCGAATTGCTCGCGTGCGATCGCAAGCGCTTCTTCTTCCGTTTCGGCGACGACGACTTGTTCGTTCGGCGTGTACCAAACGGGCAACTGATGGCCCCACCAAACTTGGCGCGAGACGTTCCAGTCGCGAATGTTTTCGAGCCATGTTTCGTACGTCCGCCCGTGACGCGCCGGGACAAAGCGCAGGCGTCCATCTCGATAGGCCTGCAAGGCTGGCTCGGCGAGAGATTTCATCGAGCAAAACCACTGCAGCGAAAGCAGCGGCTCGATCACGTCTCCCGAACGCTCGCTGGTCGCAACGTTGTGCGTGTGCGGCTGCGATTCGAGCAGCAACCCGAGTTTTTCGAGATCTTTGAGGATCGCCTCGCGCGCGGCAAAGCGATCCATTCCCTCGAAGCGCCCTACGGCGACATCGGTTGCCGCGATTTTTGCGTCCATGTCGATGACCGACGGCATCGGCAGACCGTGCCGGATCCCGATCTCGTAATCCGTCGCGTCGTGAGCGGGCGTAACTTTGACGATGCCGGTCCCGAACTCGAGATCGACCGCCAAGTCCGCGATGATCGGGATTTCACGCTGCAGCAGCGGCGGCACTAAAACGCGCTTCCCGACCAGCGACGCGTAGCGGTTGTCCTGCGGGTTCACCGCCAAGGCGACATCCGCTAGGATCGTTTCGGGACGCGTCGTCACGATTTCGACGCCGCTCTCGCGGTTGTCTACGAATGGATACCGCACGCGCCACAAGTGCGTCGTGCGCTCGACATAATCGATCTCCGCATCCGAAACGGTCGTCCCGCCGGCCGGGTCCCAATTGATCAGCCGCGTGCCGCGGTAGATCAGACCGTCACGGTAGAGCGCGACGAAGACCTTGTTGACCGCCGCCGAGAGGCCGGCATCCATCGTAAAGCGAGCGCGCTGCCAATCCGGGCCGAACCCAAGCCGCCGAAACTGCTCTTCGATCGTCGCTCCGGTCTCTTTCGCCCAACCCCAAGCGCGTTGCAGATACTCCGGCCGGCCGATCGATTCGCGGCTTTGGCCTTCCTCGGCAAGCTGCCGGACCAACACCGCTTCGGTTGCAATCGCCGCGTGGTCGGTTCCCGGCAGCCAATTCGCGCACTCACCCAGCATACGATGGTAGCGCACGAGGATATCCATCGGCGTGTAGGTCGAACCATGCCCCAAGTGCGCGCGAGCGGTCACGTTCGGGGGCGGCATGCAGATGATGTAGGGCGGCCGCGCCGGATCGGGCTCTTCATGAAAATAGCCCGCACGCTCCCAGCGGTCGTACAGCCGTTCTTCGACGGCCTGCGGATCGTACGTCTTAGAGAGCTCCCGTTTGATAAACTATTTCGCCGTGTTCAGTTTGATCAAGCTGACCCGGCAGCCGAATTTTGCCGGCTCAACGACGACGGTCGCAGCCTCGCCGCGTCGCGAACCGACCACTGCGCTAGCTCCCGGATACGGGTAGTTATACCGCAGCGACTCGATGTGCCAGCCGTGCTGCGAAAGCCGGCGCTTGTACCACGTGAGCATCGACTTCGAGTCCGCAAAACTGGCGAAGTTGAACGCCTGCGGGCGAACGTCCGATCCCCCGCGGAGACCGAACGAGCGCGGACCGTAATCGGGAAAGCTGCCGGGCGCGACGGGCACATCGCCAAAGATTGTGGTGCCGGCTCCCGCCGGTACCGGTTTGGCGGAGGCCAGGTCGCCGTTTGCACACACGAGGCTAAGCACCACCGCGAACCCGAAGGCAAGCGCGCGCACTGTTAGGCGGGCATATCCTTTTGGCGTTCCGCGTAGATCAACGTCGGCTGTTCGCGCTTCTCGATGACCTCTTTGTTGACGACGCACTTCTTCACGCCGCTCAGCGAGGGCAGATCGTACATGACGTCCAGCATCACTTCTTCGAGGATCGAGCGCAAGCCGCGCGCGCCGGTCTTGCGCCTCTGCGCCTTGATCGCGATTGCGACCAGCGCTTCTTTGGTGAACGTCAGTTCCACTCCGTCCAGGCCCATGATCCTTTGGAACTGGCGCACGAGCGCATTGCGCGGTTCGACCAGGATGCGGCGCAGAGCAAGTTCGTCGAGCGCATCCAACGTCACGACAATCGGGAGCCGCCCGATGAATTCCGGGATCAGCCCGAATTTGAGCAAGTCTTCGGGCATCAATTGCTCGAGCAGGCGTCCGACGCGCAGGTCACGTTTGCTCTCAGGTTGCGCGCGAAAACCCATGTAGTTGTTCGCGACGCGAGATTCGATCATCCGGTCTAGACCATCGAAAGCTCCACCACAGATAAAGAGCACGTTGGTCGTGTCGATCTGGATGAACTCTTGATGCGGATGTTTGCGGCCGCCTTGCGGCGGGACGTTGGCGGTCGTGCCCTCCAAAATCTTCAGCAGCGCTTGCTGCACACCCTCACCGGACACATCGCGCGTGATCGATGGGTTCTCGCTCTTGCGGGCGATCTTGTCGATCTCGTCGATATAGACGATGCCTTTTTCGGCCCGCTTGACGTCGTAGTCCGCCGCTTGAATCAGCTTGAGAAGAATGTTCTCGACGTCCTCGCCGACGTAGCCGGCCTCCGTCAAAGACGTAGCATCGGCCATCGCCAGCGGAACGTCCAAGATCTTGGCGAGCGTCTGCGCGAGATAGGTCTTACCGGAGCCCGTCGGCCCGACAAGCAGAATATTCGATTTCTGCAGTTCGACGTCGTCCGCCGAGCTGCCCATGTTGATCCGCTTGTAGTGATTGTAAACGGCGACCGCCAAAGATTTCTTGGCGCGTTCCTGACCGATCACATACTGGTTGAGGATGTTGTTGATCTCTTTGGGCTTGGGGATATTGCGCAGGCGCAGGCTCTCATCGACGTTCTTGTAGAGCTCTTCTTCGATGATCTCGTTGCACAGCTCGATGCACTCGTCGCAGATGTAGACTCCGGGACCGGCAATCAATTTGCGAACTTGCTCCTGCGACTTGCCGCAGAAACTGCACTTGAGCTGGCCCTTCTCGTCCCCGAAACGGAACATGGTCTAGCGGTCCGCCAGCCCTTTAGGTCTTCACCGGAGCGGCTGCCGCGCGCGTATCCTTGTGAATCACACTGTCTATAATACCGTATTCGGCCGCTTCTTGCGCGGTCATGTAGAAGTCGCGCTCGATGTCCTTGAGGATCTGCTCGATCGGTTTCTGGGTCGTCTCCTCGTAGATCCCGGCCAGCATGCGGCGCGTGGCGATCAAGTCACGGGCATGGATTTCAATGTCGGTCGCCTGCCCGCCGACCTGCTGGACCCACGGCTGATGGATCAAGATCTTCGCGTAAGGCAGCCCGAAGCGCTTGCCCTTGGCCCCGCCGGTCAAGATGATGGAGGCCATCGATGCGGCCATCCCGGCGCAAATTGTGGCCACGTCCGGCTTGATGTAGCGCATCGTGTCGTAGATCGCCAGGCCGGCCGTCACACTGCCGCCCGGGCTGTTGATGTACATGTCGATGTCCTTGTCCGGGTCCTCGCGTTCCAGGAAGAGCAGCTGCGCAATGACGAGGTTCGCGAGGTGGTCGTCCATCGGGCCGCCGACGAAGATGATTCGATCTTTGAGGAGCCGCGAGTAGATATCGAACGCGCGCTCGCCGCGTGCGCTCTGCTCGACAACCATTGGGACCAGGTGATCCATGCTATGCTCCGTTTGCGCTGGTGCTGATATTGGCGTGTTCGATGAGCCAGTCCATCGTCTTGCTACGGACGATCCCGTCCATCAGAGAAAGCAGATTATTGCCCAGCGCCTGGCGGATACGATCCGCCGGCTGCCCGTATTGCTCGGCTAACGCCGCCAGCTCGAGCTGCACGTCGGCTGGGGTCGCCCGGATATTTTCGGTCTTGGCGATCGCTTCGAGCAGCAGCGTGGCCTTGACCCGTTTTTCGGACTCCGAGCGCAGTTCTGAGCGCAACTGCTCCTCGCTCTTTTGCGTGCGAGCGAGATAGTCGTCCCAACTTAAGCCCATCCGAGAAGCGAATGCCTGGGACTCCGAGGTGAGGTTTTCGACTTCTCGTTCAATCATCACCGCAGGCAGCGGAAAATCGTGCACCTCCATCAGCTTGTCGATCAGCACCCGTTCGAGCCGCTTACGGCTCCGGCTTTTTGCCATCGCCTCCAAACGTCGCTGAACGTCCGCTCGGAGGTCTGCCACGTTGTCATTGCTCGAAACGCTTCTCGCAAACTCATCATCGATGGTTGGAAGCTCCGGCTCCTTGACTTCGTGCAGGGTTACTGAAAAACGCGCCTCTTGGCCCGCGAGCTCCGCTTTGCCGTACTGCTGAGGGAAGGTTGCCAGCACTTCTTTGCTCTCACCGGCACGCATGCCGGCGATGCCGGACGCGAAGCCGGGAATGAACCGTTCCTCGGAGAGTTCCGCCGTCTGCGCTTCCGCTTTACCGCCTTCGAACGCCGTGCCGTTGACCCGGCCCTCGTAGTCCAGCACGACGTAGTCGCCCAGCTTAGCCGGGCGATCGACCGGAACCAGCGTCGCGCGTTCGCGGGCCAGCGCGAGGACGCTTCGCTCTACGTCGGCCTCGCTGACTTCAACTGCTTGCGCATCCAGCGCGATACCAGTGTAGCCGCCTAACTCGATCGTGGGCCGGACGGCAACGTGCGCTTTGATGCGCATCGGCCCGTCGTCTTGCGGCGGGACAACCTCAACCTCGGGCCGGTCGACGGGCGTCAACTCGTGCTCGCGCACGGCTCGGGTGTAGGCCTCGGGCACGACGTCTTCGATGGCACGACTGTGGATTAGTTCGCTGCCGTATTGCTGCTCGAAGATCTTTCGCGGAATCTTGCCCGGCCGAAACCCGGGAATCTTCGCGGAGCGAGAAAGTTTGCGAAATGCCCGTTCCTCGGCGGCGCTGATCTCCTCCGGCGTTACGGGGATGTCTAACTCTACTTCGGTGGGGGCAATGCGGGTTAGCGTGGACTGGCTCAGTTGAGGCTCCTGTTCCCTAGATAAAACGCTAAGCGGAAGACGAGATTCGAACTCGCGACCCTCGCCTTGGCAAGGCGATGCTCTACCACTGAGCTACTTCCGCGCGCCTTTACCGGGCTTATGCATAGGCGGCTGGGCAAGCAGAGACTCGAACTCTGATGGGTTACCCCACTGGAACCTAAATCCAGCGCGTCTGCCAGTTCCGCCACTTGCCCTCCCCCCGAAGCAACCCTTACGGCGGGGCTTTCGTGGCGGGCCTGCCCAAAGACTCGGTTAGATAAGACGGATTGGGGCGGATTCCTTGTCGTCTGAGCACGCCTAAACAGGAGCACCCACCGGCATTCAAAAGGAAGGGCGCATGGTGCGCGATCCCGGCGGCAACCCCGAATCGAGTTGGAGCATCGTAGGGCGAACGCTGAGCGGCGAGTCGCTTGCGATCGGGCCGTTTGAAAAGCGCTACGCCGAACAGCTGCTGGCCGACATTCGAAACCGCGTGTCCAACGATTCAAGCGGGACCCTTGAATCTGAGGGTATCGCGATCCCTTACACGGATATCGACTTGCCGACCCTCGGTATGGAACTGGTACCATAGCCCCCTAGGCAGCACGGGATCGGGAATTCCAGCGCAACTTTCTGGATAGACCCTTGGGTCGAAGCGCGTTACAGTAAGAAGCATGATCGCACTGAAGCTCCGCCGCCCGCTAGGCCACACCACGCTGCCTTTTCCAGACGAGCCCTTATCCGAACGCACGGTCCGCACGACATTTGCCGGATGGGGACCGCGGATATGACGCAGCATAGCCAAACCGCGCAATTCTGGAAAGCTGTTCAAGATCGCGACAGTAGCTACGATGGCCGCCTCGTCTACGCCGTTAAAACGACGGGGATCTATTGCAAACCGTCCTGCAGTTCGCGACGCCCGCTCAAAGAGAACGCCGTCTTTTTCAATTCGGTTGAGGCGGCCGAGCGCGCCGGCTATCGCGAATGTTCAAAATGCGGCCTGCGCACGGTACCCGACGACGTGAAGGCGGTCCATGCAGCGCTCGATTTTCTCGACAACCATCTGGACGAGCGCGTGACGCTAGCGATGCTTTCTAATCACGTGTGCATGAGCCCGTTCCATTTGCAACGGATCTTCAAACGCCGGGTCGGCGTCTCGCCGAAGCTTTATCTTGCAACCCGACGGGCCGAACAACTCAAGGCACAGTTGCGTGATGCGCGTAGCGTGTCCGAAGCATCGCTCAGCGCGGGCTACGCCGACGAGAAGACCGCGTACGGTCACGCCTCGCGCGCATTTGGAATGACGCCCGGTCAATATCGCCGTCGCGGCGCCGGCAAGCTGATCGCCTACCTGATTGCCGACACCGAACTCGGAAAAGCGCTCATCGGCGCCACGAACCAAGGCATAGCCGCGATCTATTTCGGAAAGAGCGAGCGACGGCTTGCAGCCGATCTGCGCGCTGAATACCCCGCTGCCACCGTGGTGCGTTATTCCGAGAAGTTGGGGACGGGATTGCAAGAACAACTCTCACGAGGGCTGGCGACGATCGAGGAGCAGCTTCGCGGCGGCATAGGACGCGCTGTCACGCTCGATGTCGTAGGCACAGCCTTTCAGTCAGCGGTATGGAAGGCCTTGGAGCAGATCCCACTCGGCAAAACGTGCTCGTATCAGGAGATCGCTAAGATGATCGGTAAGCCAAAGGCCGATCGCGCGGTCGCTCGCGCGTGCGGCGCTAATAAAGTGGCGCTCGTGATCCCCTGCCATCGAGTCATTCGCGCGGATGGCGGCCTGGCGAATTACCGCTGGGGACGCGAACGCAAAAAGGCGTTGCTTGCACTCGAAAAAACGGGATAAAGGAAAGAGCCGCTCTTGCGGCCCTTCTTGTAGCGTCATTGAAGCAAATGCCATCTGGTCGGATGGGATCTCGCGGCAAGCTTGCACTTAGCTGCTTATCACCCGAAAGGCTCCTTGCCCCCAAGTAATAGCGTGTCAAGCCGCGAAGATAATTTTCCTCTACACTTGATTTGAGGAGGGCTATTTTATGCGTCCTGCTCGGCTTACATTTCTCGCGCTGATCCTGGCAACCAGCACTGCCGGATGCGCTGGAAACTCAACCGGCGCCCTGCCAGCGGCCGGAACCTCCGGGATCTCAGGCAGCGGTTCCATCGTCGGCATTGGGACGAAATTAAACGTTCAGGAGATACAACAACAGTTACTTAAGCAGATCAAGGCCCACACTTTTCCGCTGGCCAGCCTGCGGCGGCAACCACTTTCGCCAGAACAAGCACGTACCGGGCAAGCTTTACTCGGCTACCTGCATTCGCTTGGACCGCACGGCACGTCGAATTCGATTGGCAAACCCGGCGGATTCGGTTTTCACACGCAGTCTGGTGGGCCGTATACCGGCATCTTTGCGCTCGACAATGCGTACGACACAAGTCAGTTCGGCTTGATAGCGCCCACCGCTAGGACTTCGACGATATTGGCACCCGGCGAGATCGCGCCGAATGGTACCTGCTTTATCACGTACGTAAGCTACAAGGGCAACGGTCCAACGGTGAAACCGCCCATTCCAGCCACTTTTGCGAACAGCTTTGTCACCTTCGACGTATGTAACAAGGCGGCATCGTTCTCAATCTCACTCCCCTCCCCATACGCTCTGCAGCAGGGGAATGGTCCGCCCATGATTGCCTCATTCACTCAGGGGATCGGTTCGGTTCCATGTAGTCCGTGCGACTGGTTCACGCACCTCTATAACTGGAGTACGGGAAGCTTTGATCAGACCGGCTTCCAAACGGGGGTCAGCAGCCTGACCTTCGGTGGCAGTCTTTACTATGACGATCTGGCGCGAGGTCCTTGCCCGCCGCTGCCACCCCTCAGCTCCCACTACATCTCGCTCTACAACCCCACCACTGTTAGCCTGGACCTTTTGGCTCCCTCGATGAACGGGGGAACCTACTTCACGGCCTTTGCCCCGCCCGATACAAGCAAACAGACGTGTTTTGCAAACGACGGCAGGATCAGTCCTTTCTACACCGTGTCGCACGACAACAGCGATTGGCAGGTGTCGATGTCGTTTCCGTAACCGCAATCGCGCTGCAATCAAAGGAGCTCGCCTAAGCGCGAGCTCCTTGTACTTATTCCTCACCGTCGAAGTAGTCGAGTGCCTCGGAGCGGATGAGCCTGCGTTCGGGTGAGCGCACCGCCCATTTATCGCTGTCGGGGTAATGGCATGATTCGCCAATCGGGTTATCCGCTACGACGTACAAGTTCAGGTCCTCTTGCCCATCATTCTTGATCTGGTGTGGCTGACCGGGCGGGAAAATGAACGCGTCGCCCGCTTCAACGGCCGTTGTTCCGCCCTCATCTCGCACGATGCCGCGACCCGAAATCACGTGGTAGAATTCCCATTGCGCGCTGTGAGAATGATATGGGAAAGGCGTAGCGCCCGCCGGAATACGGGCTATCTCAACATCGAACGGATGGCGCTCGTTCCGATCCGTCGATTGCGGCTTACGCCCTAATGCCTCTGAAACTTGCTTGCCCGCGCCGACGAACTTCCCTTTCGGCGATGACCAAGTCAGTTCATCAATATCGTTCGAGTTGATCTTACGCATCTTCTCCACCTAACGAGTTGTCGTTGCGGGCAGTGTTTGCATTTCGCACTGATTCGGCCTTCCACATTACAGATAAGGCGGACACGAAGCGGCCGGCCGATGCGGAGCAGCGAGTGCCGCCAGCACGTCGGCGGCGATTCGCGCGTGCCCCGCGTCACTTGGGTGGATGCCGTCGGCCGGCGGGAACATCGCCGGGCTATAAAGGGACGCATCGCAAACGAGGTCCACGACAGTGACGATCCGTGCAAAGCCATTGATGAAGGTGTTGCCGGCCTTCCAGGTCGGATCGGCGCTATCTACGACCTCCCGGCAGCACGGTAAGTACTCAACGTTCGGAACGTTCAAAAGCACCAGCCTGGCTTTCGGGAAGCTCGTCGTGAGGTAGCGGATCAGCAAACCATATTGGGATTCGAACTGCTCGAGCGTTCCGGACCCGTTAAACGCGATGTCCGAAAAATCGTTGATCCCGATGAACACCGTGATGACGGTCGCTTTTCGTGATAGTTTGTCCAGCTCGGCCGACAACAACCAACTCAGCCGTGCACCGGATATGGCCAGATTCTGAAGCCGTACATCGCTGCCGCGCGACTCCGCGAGTGCGCGCGCGACCTCGGCCACAAACGACGTCGCGTGCGGGCACGCGGTGGCCACCGGCGATGGAACGAGCGGCTGACAGGTTCTTGATGCGAACAACCCCCAAGTGATGCTATCACCCAAAGCAGTGTACACGACGTCAGCGGGTGGTTTGAGTTTGCTTGCGCCCTCCGCGACGCTCATAACGCTGGCGAAAAGCGCGAGTGTTAACCCGGCATGCACCAGCCGATGCGAATTCATGGAATAGCGGGCTACTTTGAACGCGGCGTGAGAATCATCGTTGCACGCCCGTAATCGAAGTGCAGCTTGCTCAAACCTTTGAGAAAATCGTAGCCTAAGAGCGCCTCGTGCAGATCGAAGTTTGTGGTACAGGCGCTAGGCTTGTCATAAACGATCGGCCCTAGCGTCATGTTATCGAGCGTGCCGCATCCCCCGAAGACTCCGGCTGAGGCAAGATGTAATCCGTACGTTTTCGGAAGATCCCGCGAGATCAGGACCGCTCGCGGGGATCCGGTATCGAGAATCGCATTGACCGTAGTCGTCTTCCCCTGCACGTACATTGTCGTCACAGGAATACCCAAACTCAAGTCCACTCCTATGCGCACCCCGGGGATGTTCAGAGCGTCAACGGTACCAGCGTCTCGTATTTGCAAGGTCGCCTTTTCGAAGTCGATCGTCACAAAAGCGCCGGCTAGCAAATCAAACCCCATCAGGCCGTCCGGCGCCTTATCTTCGATTTCGCCGGGCCCGAAATAGACCGTCGCGTCGTGCAGCGTGTTCCCGCCGATTTCCAACGTGTCGATCTTCCCAACATCGGTCTTCTCTCTTGCGTATAACGTGCTGGATTCAGAGTGACCGATCGCCTTTAGCCCAGCGCGCCGTGCAAAGGCGCCGCTCAAGAAGATGCTGGCTGCGCCGGAGTCTAAGAGGAACGTCCCTTCGACGCCGTTGACCCTCGCCTTGATGATCACGCGCTCAGCTGTCAAGCGCAGTGGAAATGGTGTTTTATCCTTGAACTCCCAGTGAGCCGATTGTGCCGGCGGGTGAAGATCTTCGCCGGTCAGGTGAGCTCCTAGTTTGATGTCGCTAACCGTCGTCGTGCTCTTTGCGCCGTCGTACTTCCAGCGGCCGACAAAATGCTTGCCGCCGACCAACTGGTAATCGAGGATGCGCACGACTTCTTCATTGTCCCCTTTTGGATCGATCACGGCGCCTGCGTAGGCGCCGGTGTCCGGATCGATATACAAGTCGACAGGCGCTGCGGCGTCCTGCTCGACGCGCGCCACGCTCAAGGTTTTGTTCCAACGGTTTTCGCTTCGTATATTCGTCCAGGGCAGCTCCGCAAGACCGTCGGTAAACAAAAGGTCTTCCGCTAACATTACCTTGGCGGGGTTACCGATGATCGGCACCGTGAACCCGTTCTGATCGGAATACCAAAAGAGCCGGCCCGTGAAGCCTCGCGACGAATCCGTCGCGGCTTTAAGGTTGTGCGTATCGGTTCGAAAAAGGGCACCGATGCGCTTGATGCGTCTGACCAGCAACGCCTTGCCACTATCGTCAGTGACGGTTTCCGCCATCGTGGCGAATCTCGTTTGCTCATCGGAGAACGTCCAACCGGTGAAGGCCTTATGCTTTGCTAGCTGCGTAGCGGCATCGTCAGCGCGTGCGACGGACGCTCCGAGGAGGCAAAGCGCCAAGCCTACGAGCCCGGCTCGGATGCCAAAGACGCTACTCAGTGTTAACCCCTACAACTCATGATGGCCTCGTGCATTGTGTAACTTATCTCGCTACCGCCATTGGCCCTCGCTCCGAGCTCTCACCCCAAGAGCAATGCTCGGAGACGTTGCCTTGGGCGCGTGCTTTAGCGAAGCCCGCTGGGCCTATCGCAAGGGAGTAGCCGAGCACTAAAATCGCCCTTTTTTGCTTTGGGCTTGTTATAATTTGGTAAACCGGGTAAAGAGAGGCGCGCATGGAGAAACGATTCGCTACATGGCTTGCTGTCGCAAGAATCTACCTCGGTGTGTTCTGGCTCGCCTATGGCACGTCAAAATTCGAATCAAACTGGGCCGCCCCCAAGGGTGAATTTTTCCAAGCCGCGCAGTACGGCGCAAGCCAAATTCATGGTGCGATGCACGATTTTATCATCGGCTTTGTGTTGCCGCATCAGGATGTCTTTGCGCGACTCGTCGCCTACGGTGAGACCCTGATCGGGATTTCCCTGTTTTTGGGTCTGTTCAAGAATGCCGGCGCAATCGGTGGCATGTTTTTAGCCCTTAACTATTATTTCGCCACGGGCAAGTATGGTTCTCGGTTGGGCGTAGAATCGCTTGAAGCGCTGTTGTTTGTGTTCTGTTTGCTCATTTTAGCGCTGCCAAGCGCCCAGGAGTTGAGCATCGATGCTCTCATTTGGCGCTACGTTCCCAAAGGCGCCCTCGGTCGTTGGGTGCGGCGCGACGGGCGGCCGGAGGATCGCCAGTAACAAATTCGTTTCGAGAGAACATTTATTGTCGATGTCAGAAACGCGAAGCAACCCGGAATGGGAACAGCGTGTATCAGACCTGTGGGCATCCATCGATGACTACTGTGAGGAAGAGTTCTTGACCAGGATGGAACAACTCGTCGCCGAGCTGCCCGTCGACAGCGCGGAGGCGCTATTCGAACGGGCATCCTCCTTGGACTCGACGGGTCATTCCGATTTGGCGGTGCCACTGTACCGACAGGCACTCGAACTCGGGCTGCATGGCGATCGCCGGCGTCGCGCCGTGATCCAGATGGCCAGCTCGTTGCGCAACATGGGCCACGCCGCAGAAAGCGTTGCTTTGCTGACGGCCGAGCGCGAGGTAGAGTCCGATGATTTGGACGACGCGGTCAGCGCCTTCCTCGCTCTTGCTCTCGTTGACACGGGACGCGAGCGGGAGGCGGTCTCGCTTGCCCTGACGGCGTTGTCTGCTCATATGACCAGGTACCGGCGCTCCCTAGCAAACTACGCCGAACTGATCTCCGACGACCAATCCACCTGAGCGAAAACGTCAACGCGTTTTATCGTGACCAACCCCCGGCTATGCGGGACTGCTCGTTCCATCGGCGAGCGTTTACGCCGAACACGAGGAGCCACAGAGTCAACGATCCTTCCCCGGCGAGGCCGCCGATCATTAAGTAGGGGGAAAATAGACGTTCTCCGAGCGCCGGTGAGAGAAATGTCAGCCAACCCAAACCCGTAATTGCCAACAGCACGCTTAAAAATCGAGGGAGGAAGGTCGACTTGAAAATGAGGTAAGCGAGCAGGAGGCAATAGAATCCAAAAAACACGAGCGAGCTGACGCCGGGCGAGGGGAGGTGAAGGAAGCGCAGCACGCCTATTGCGCATCCCACCAGGCTGAAGAGCGCTGCGAGTAACGAGAGGCTCCTGTTCACGGGCTTGAGCAAGTCGTACAAGATCAGAGTCACGACGACATAGCATGCGCTCCCGATGAGATTGGCTGCAAGGCTAAGTCCGCCGCTCGCGATGGTCACGGCGAGAATGCCCGTGAGTATGGACAGCAAGTAGAAGACACCGGCAATCCGCGCCTTGAAGAGCGGGGACACCTCGGCAACCCGTTTCGTCATTTCATCTTACTTAAATTTGGTGCACCGCGAAGGACTCGAACCTTCAACCAATTGATTAAGAGTCAACTGCTCTACCATTGAGCTAGCGGTGCACGTGCGCCCTCTGGGACTCGAACCCAGGACCAACGGCTTAAAAGGCCGCTGCTCTACCGACTGAGCTAAAGGCGCGAGGCGCCGGACGTCGTCGAGCGCTGACGATGTTTCCACCGGCCCGAGGCCGGCCCTGCCTTCAAGATTTGGGGTGACTGACGGGGGTCGAACCCGCGACCTCTAGAGTCACAGTCTAGCGCTCTAACCAGCTGAGCTACAGTCACCGCGAAGGACCAAAAGTACGCGCCCGGAGGGAATCGAACCCCCATCTTCGAGTTTAGAAGACTCGTGCCTTATCCATTAGACCACGGGCGCGGAAGATCGACCTCATGGCCGTCCATAAGAATACCACTGCTCTGCCCAGGATGCCATGCTTATGGCACAGCCGCATCGTTTGATTGAGGAATGAAGCGGTGTCCAAAATGCAGAGAATACAAAACGGTCGCTGAATTCAACTCGCGTGGGCGAGGAAATGGAAGAGGGAGCTCGTACTGCAAGCCGTGTCAGCGCGAATACTGTAAGGCTCACTACCGACGCAATCGAACTGTACAAAATACAAGGCGCCATTGGCGCAAGAAAGCTTGCGTTAAGAGAAATCGGGATTATGTGTTGCAATATCTTCTTTCTTCTCCATGTGTGGATTGTGGCGAGGCAGATCCGGTAATCCTCGAGTTTGATCATGTAAGTGGTCAAAAGGTGCAGGAAATATCTCTGCTGACGTGGACCGGCTGCCCCCTTTCCGTCCTACGGCGTGAAATGTTAAAATGTCAGGTGCGCTGTGCGAACTGCCATCGGAGAAAAACAGCGCGCGAGCGGCGATGGTATAGGGCCGGGGCGTAGCTCAGCTTGGTAGAGCGCTGCGTTTGGGACGCAGAGGCCGCAGGTTCAAGTCCTGTCGCCCCGACCATTTGTCCCATCGACTTAGAACAGCAGGCGGCTCAAGCCAATGTAGCGGGACAGATCACCCGCGCTCCCGTCGCTGGCAAACAGATGAATCTCGTCGATCTTCAAGTTCGCGCGCATGGCTGCGCGCATTGCCCGGACGTTCGTTCCCGGAATCAGCAACGTGCACCATGAAGCTTCGTAGGTGCGTTTGAGCGCCGCCAGCGCGAATGCAAAAACCTGGACGGCATAGGTCGCCGAAAGGACGCCGATCGGCCCGATGCGTCCGCTCGGCCACACGTAGGCGTAGGCGACGAACTCGTCTCGTAGATAAAACGCAACGCCGTGCGCGTTTTCCAAAAAATATTGATGATCCAACAGCCGGGCGCAGCCGCGCACTTCGCGATCGAGTGCAGATAGCGCTGTGCGGTGATCTTCCATCGCCAGCTTCTCGGTTCGGAAGCGGTGCTCGCCGGAGGCCATCCGCGCCAGCGCTTCTGCTCTTGGGATCTCGCCGGAAATTGAAACCACGGGCGTGTGTATGGCGATGCCGCGCTCGGCAAAAAAGGCAAGCCCGCCTGTTTCCTTTGGGTCGAGCATGCCACTGCGCGTCGCTTCGCCCGGCGGACCCGCGGCTGCGCTTAGCAACTCTCGCGCGACACCCTGGCCGCGAAAACCCGGCTCGACAAATAATTCCGATAAGAACCATTCGTCTTCCATTGCATGCGGGATCGTGATCCCGATCGGCGTCGCTACGTCCTTAGCGACCCACGCGCCGTGGGGCGCCATCTCGGCGAGATGAAACCAGAGCGCACGTTCGTGTTCGTCTTTACAACGGCGCTTGGCAAAATACGAGAGGTCCTCATCATTCGCCTGAACGACGGCCGGCGCGCTCAAGGCGCGCTCAACGCAACAAGCAGCGACCGCGCCGCGTGATAACGGTGACTCAGGCGGTTCTTCTCCTCTTCTGAAATCTGCCCGAACGTTTTCTGCAGCGGCGGATAGTAGAAAATCGGGTCGTAACCGAATCCGTGCGAGCCGACTTCGCGGTGAGCGACCAGCCCTCTGACTTCGCCTTGACCTTCGTAGCGGCGGCCGTCCGGCGCGATCAGGACGATCACGCAGACAAACCTTGCTCCGCGTCGATCGTCGGGCATGCCATCCATCTCGGCGAGCAGCCTCGCCCGACGCTGCGGCCACGTGACGTCGCCGGCATATCGCGCCGAGAGGACGCCCGGACCCCCGCCGAGCGCCTGAACCTCGATGCCGGAGTCATCGGCTAGGACCGCCGCAGCGTCGTGTTCGGCCGCACGGATCTGATTCCAAAGGCCGCTCGCTTTGAGCAGCGCGTTCCCGGCGTAGTCGGCAGCTGTCTCTTCGACTTCACGGTAGCCGGGATACACGTCGATCTCGAGCCCCGAGCCGGCCAAGATCGCACGCAATTCACGCAGCTTCCCCTCGTTTGTGGTGGCGAGATAGGCCTTCACTCTCCCAGCTTGAGAACCGCCATGAACGCGTCCTGCGGCAGATCCACTTTGCCGACGCGTTTCATCCGTTCCTTACCCACCTTCTGCTTCTCCAGCAACTTACGCTTGCGCGTGATATCGCCGCCGTAACATTTTGCGAGCACATTCTTGCGCATCGCGCTGACTGTCTCGCGAGCGACGATCTTGCCCCCGATTGTGGCTTGGATCGGCACGTCGAACATCTGGCGCGGAATCAGTTCCTTGAGCCGCTCCGTAAGCGCGCGCCCGCGTACCGCCGCCTTATCTTTTGCCACGATGAACGAGAGCGCATCGACCGGCTCCCCGTTGAGCACGATCTCGAGCTTGACCAAATCGCCTTCGCGGTAGCCGACCAGCTCATAATCGAGCGAGGCATACCCCTTCGTGCGCGACTTGAGCACGTCGAAGAACTCGACGATCACTTCGATCAGCGGCATCTCGTAGGCCATGATCACGCGACCGTCGTGCAAGTATTCCATGGTCCCCAGCGTCCCGCGGCGCGTCTGCGCGATGTCCATAATCGCGCCAACATATTCGGGCGGCGTCATGATCGTTGCCTTGACGTATGGCTCGTCGATCGTGCGAATGTAGTTCGATGGCGGAAGCTTGGAAGGGTTGTCGATCATTTCGATCGACCCGTCGGTTTTCGTTACGCGAAAGACAACCGAAGGAGAGGTCGCAATCAGATCGAGCGCATAATTTCGTTCGAGTCGTTCTTGAACGATCTCCATGTGGAGTAGGCCTAAGAACCCGCAGCGAAATCCAAACCCGAGCGCGACCGATGTCTCCGGTTCATAGATCAACGACGAATCGTTGAGCTTGAGCTTCTCGAGGGCGTCGCGCAAGTCGGAGTACTCGACCCCTTCGTTGGGATAGAGGCCGCAATAGACCATCGGAACCGCCTTGCGGTAGCCACGCAGCGGAACGTGCGCCGGGTGATTGGCCTCGGTGATCGTGTCGCCCACGTCAATGTCGCCCAGCGAACGAATGTTGGCGATCACGTAGCCGACGCTGCCGAGGGTCAGGCTCTCGGTCTGCCTCATGCGTGGGCTGAAAACGCCTACCTCCGTACATTGGTAGGAACGCTGGTGCGCCATCGACATGAATTCCGTGCCCGCTCGCAGCTCGCCATCCACGACGCGCACGTAAGAAACGACCCCGCGATAAGAATCGAACTGCGCATCGAACACCAGCGCTCGCAGATGATCGCGTGCGCCTCTGGGGGGCGGAATGCGCGTAACGATTGCTTCCAAGATCTCTTCGATCCCGATACCGTTCTTCGCGCTTGCAAGCAGCACGTCGCCACGGTCGATGATCAGCAGCTCTTCGATCTCTCCTTTGACCCGCTCCGGATCGGCCGAGGGCAGATCGATTTTGTTGAGCACCGGGACGATTTCAAGATCGTGTTCGAGCGCGAGATGGTAGTTCGCCAATGTTTGCGCCTCAATGCCTTGCGCCGCATCGATGATCAGAATAGCCCCCTCGCAGGCCGCAAGCGAGCGCGAAACCTCGTACGAAAAATCGACGTGGCCGGGCGTGTCGATCAGGTTCAGCTGATAGAGCTCACCGTCGCGGGCGCGGTAGTTGAGCGTCACCGGATGGGCTTTAATCGTTATGCCCCGCTCGCGCTCCAGGTCCATCGTGTCGAGCACCTGCTCTTCCATATCCCGCAGCTCGATCGTTTTGGTCAGTTCGAGCAGGCGATCCGAAAGCGTCGTCTTTCCATGATCGATATGCGCGATAATACAAAAATTGCGAACGAGTTTCGCGACCTCATGCCGCGAATGAGCCTCGTGCTTCGCGATCGACAAGGGTTAGAAGTAGCAGCTGCTAGCGACGTAAGAGTTGATGATGCGGATGAGCACCTGCAGCGCCAGCAGCACGACCAGAAACGACCAATCGAAACCGGCCGCGGGCGGAATCAGGCGGCGCACCGGTGCAATGACCGGCTCGACGACCATCGCCAGATAATTGCTCCACGGTCCGCGTATGCTCGGAACCCAGGATGCAACCGCGTAAACGAGCATGATGAGCGTGTAGATCCACAGCGCAAAACTTAAACCGTTAAGAAGTTGACACATATGCTTGCCTTAAGGCAGCGCCGCCAGCACGTTCGAGGGCACGCCGCCCAAATAACCCGTCGGATCGATCGGTGCGCCGTTGAGCATCAGTTGGTAGTGGAGGTGCGGACCCGTCGAGAAGCCGGTCGAACCGACAAAACCGATCGGCTGCCCTTTGACGACTTGCTGGCCCGGATTGACGATCATCTTGGAAAGATGCGCGTACCAGCTGTGATATCCGTTGCCATGATCGAGATCGATCTTCATCCCAAAACCGCCGTCCCAGTCCGCGCTGGCCACCGTACCGGCCGCGGCGGCGCGCACGGTTTGGCCGTACTCGGCGCCCAGGTCGACGCCAGGATGGAATTCGTAGTCCGGCGCCGAGCGGTAACAGAAGCACCCGACGACCGGCGCGCCTTCGACCGGATCGATCGACGGAATCGCTGCCAGCAAGCGGTCACGCTCCAGCGCTTGGATGTGGCGCAAGTTGAGGATCCGCATTGTGATCCGCCTCACGAACGCGGCCTGTAGAGAAGTCGCCTGCGACGCGTCTGCCAAATCCCTGAGCTGCCCCTGCAGACGCGCTGCTTCCTTAGAAAAGCTTGCATGGTCGAGACGCGACGTTCGCTTGATGGGCGGCTTGGGGTGTCCGCCGGCCTTCGGGCCACGGATCCCAATCAGCCGGCCGATCTGTTGATTCTGCTTTTGCACCGTCTGCAATTGCGCTTTCAAGTGGCCCGTTTGCTGGTCGATCGCCTGGAGCTGGTGGCTCTGCGTCGCAGTGAGAGCCTGCAAGGCGTGCAGCTGCGCCTTGGCTTCGTAAAGCTGGAAGGCATGCAGCCCAAGCGCACCGAGCACGACCGCGAACATCGCGCCGATGGCGACGAAAATGTGGCGGCGTCTGACTTCAAAACGGTGGATCGCATCCCCGCGCGCTGGAATGATCTTGATGAAATAACGCTCTCTCAAGATTGGCCTTGCTCTCCTCGAGCGAGCGCAATTGCGCGCAGCTCCTCTTTTGAAGCATCTTGCAGCGGCTCAAAAGCGGCCACGGCTTTGCCGAACGTCCGCGTATCTTCGCGCGAGAATATGCTGCTCAAGACGACGCCGTCGCCCCGACGGTTCAGCAAGGCAACCGCGTACGAGAGCTCCGAGCCCGTGTCGGAAAAGGCGTTAAAGCGGTGGAAGCCCACCCGGGAAATGTCGAGTTGGGCTTGCTTCTGGAGTTCTTGCACCTGTTGCTCGGACTTTTGCGCATCCGCTTTGCGCGCGGCTGCCGCTTCTTCTAATGAGGAAAGACGCGCACGAGCGCCCTGGGCCGCACCGCCCGGTTGGTTGTCGAGCAGTTCATCGTGGGTAGCAACGACGCGTGATACCCGGCGCATGGCCGGAACCGCGACGGCAAAGTGATAGAGGGCGAGCGCAACGAGCGCCCCGCCGAACGCGGCTAAGGCCGCAAGCGTACTGGTTTGCATGCTGTCTTACCATAATGAAGGCCAGGTAGTTCGCGGCACCCGTAAGGGCTCGCTTACCGTTGCTACCTTCCGGTCCTGGCGGGATTCACGAGGTTACGCTGCGCGAGGCCCAACCTCCATCATGGCTCGGACAATGATAGCACAGGGCCGCCGCCGAGCAGCAACCCGCCAAAGTCGCAACGCCGGCCGGCACAGGACGGCTAGCGGGCGCGTTTAAAGGGTCCTGACCTTGCCCCAATAGCGCGAATCCTGGAGGTTAGTGCGTGTTTCGACTCTCTAGCCGAGCCCTCGGCTGCTTCATCTTTAGCGGCTGTCTGCTCCTTGCGATCGGCGATCGGCCGGCCCTCGCGGCGGCTTTAGGCCCCGCCCATCCGACGGTCCTCAACTGGAACCTGACGCCAGCTCAGATCAGCCAAAACTGCAAGACCGTGATCGGCGCGGTCGATAGTGCGCTCAAAACCGTGCTCGCCCGCAAGGGCCCGCGCACGTTCGCAAACACGCTGGTGCCGCTTGAGGACGCGTCCTCCGATCTCAACGATCGCCTGGTCGCCGAAACGTTTTTATTCGAAGTTTCCACCGATAAGCCGACACGCGATGCTTCGCTCCAATGCGGCACCGACCAGAGCGATTATCTCACCGAGGTCAGCGCGCGACCGGACCTCTACGCGGCGCTGGCCGCCGTCAAGGCGAGCGGCACAGCGAAGAGCGTCTATCAAAAGAAGCTCTTGCAACTTTGGTTGACCGGGCTCGCCCGTTCGGGCGCCGGCCTCGCGCCGGCCAAACGCGCCGAGTTCGTACAACTCGAAAAAAAGTTGACCGACCTGCAAAACAAATACCAGGAGAACCTCGGCAACGACGCAACGACGATCACGATCGGAGCACCCCAGAGCGCAGGGTTGCCCGCCGATTTCGTGGCGACGCTTAAGAAAAATCCTGACGGCGGCTTTGTCGTGCCCGTCAACGAGAGCACCGTGACGCTCTTCCTCTCGAACGCGAAAGACGCAGCGGCACGAAAAACGTTCTATCTCGCGTACAACAACCGCGCCGCAGGCACGAACGTCGCCCTCTTACAAACTGCGATCGCCACGCGTGACCGCCTCTCCCACTTGATGGGTTATCCGAACTGGGCCGCCTACCAGCTAGCCGACAGGATGGCTCAGTCGCCCCGACGCGTTTTCGGGTTCCTGAACGATTTGGACCACAAGATATTGCCGAAGGCGAGGGAAGATCTGGCGAGCCTCGCCGCGCTCAAATCGCAAGACACCGGGGACGCGAACGCGACGATCGATGCCTGGGACGTCATATATTATGACAACCTGCTGCACAAGACGAAATATGCCGTCGACAACGACGCGATCCGTCAATATTTCCCGGTGCAACACACGATCGACGCCGTGCTCAACATCTATCACAAGTTACTCGGAGTCACGTTCGTGCGCATCGACCGCCCCAACGTCTGGTACCCGGGCGTCGTCGGCTACGAAGTGTACGATACGCGCAGCGGTCACTTCATCGGTGCGACGTATTTCGATCTCTATCCCCGCCCGGGCAAGTACGATCACTTCGCAAACTTCCCGATTCTGCCGGTGCGAGAGAGCCGCGGAGCTTTTCGCGCGCCCATGGCGGCAATTCTTGGCAACTGGCCCAAACCCGCGCCGGGGCATCCTGCTGTTTTAAGCCATGACGATGTCGTAACGTTCTTCCATGAGTTTGGGCACGATATGGCGGCGCTCCTGACAACCGCGCCCTACGAAACGCTGAGCGCGGGCTTCCGCCAAGACTTTATCGAGGCACCCTCGCAGATGCTCGAAAACTTCGTCTGGCAGCCCTCGATCATCAAAGAAATCAGTTCCAACGTGACCACCGGGCAGCCGCTGCCCGATGATCTGATATCAAAGATGATCGCTGCGCGCTATGTCGATTACGCTTACTTCACCACGCGTCAGATTTTGCTCGCAACCGTGGACATGGACTACCATACGATGGGCCCAAACGTTAATACGACCGCGATCTGGGCCAAGGTCTCGCAAGACGAATCGCCGCTGCCCATGGCGCCGGGCATCCATCCCCAGGCGTCGTTCGGTCACTTGATGGGCGGCTACGACGCCGGCTACTACGGTTATCTGTGGTCGAAGGTGTACGCGCAAGACATGTTCACCGCGTTTCAAAAAGGCGGGTTGGAGAACCCCACCGTCGGCATGCGCTACCGCAAAGACATTCTCTCGCCCGCCCGCACGATCGAGCCCGATGCTGAAGTTGCAGCTTTTCTCGGCCGCCCGATGAGTCGGAACGCGTTCTACCGAGAGTTCGGAATTAGCGTCAGTGCGATGGGATCAAAAACGCGGTAGCGTGACGCGCGCTGTTTTCGCGCTCGCCGCTATCGCGGTGTTAACGTGCTACGCGCAAGCCGCCGACACGCGTTTGACGGTCGGCTCGAAGACCTTTGCCGCCGGCGCCACCTTGCCAGATCGCGTAGTCTATAACGCAATGTCGTGCAACGGGCAAAATCTGTCGCCCGAACTGCACTGGTCGCAGGCGCCCAAAGGAACCAAGAGTTTCGCAATCACGGCGTGGGATCCGGATGCTCCGGCGCCCGGCGGATGGTGGCATTGGGTGCTCTACGATATCCCGGCCGGCGTTCACGCCATTGCGGAAGGCCGCACCGCGGGCGCTTCCGGAACGACTTCGTTTCGCGCTACGGGCTACGACGGGCCATGTCCGCCGCCGGGCATGGCGCACCACTATCGTTTCACCGTCTACGCGCTAAACGTCGTGCATGTGGGAGCCGGGGAGGCCACAACCGGCCCAGAGCTGCTCACGAAAATGCACGGACACGTCCTCGCCCAGGGCCTCATCGTCGGCCTGTACAAACGCTAGCGTTGCAGAAATGAACACCGAAGACGTTGTTGTGCCTGGGGTCGTCATCAAAGCCCGTCGCGACGGTCCGTACTTGGTCACGGGACCAATTACGCTCACCGACGCCGACGGCGCGCAGTACTCGCTGCCCGAAGGCCAAGCCGTTGCGCTTTGCCGCTGCGGCGGATCGGCCAACAAGCCGTTTTGCGACAGCACGCACAAAGAGATCGGTTTTCAGGCGCCCGAACGGGCATCCTTCGACACGGCTCAGGATGACACCGAAGATCTTCAGCGTCGGAGGATCTAAATAGCGATGCCTTCCTATATTCGTCAGGGCTCCGTTCCGCCCAAGCGGCACATTCAATTTCGGGACCCGCAGGGCGGCTTGTACGCGGAAGAACTCTTCTCGACGAAGGGCTTCGAAAGCGTTTACTCGCTGCTTTACCATCTGCGCCCGCCGACAGCGACGCTCGAAGTGCGCGAGTGGAAACGCCCTGGTGCGCATTTCGAACTGAACCAGCCGCTGCGCAATCGGCACATTCTCACGCAGAACAGCCACACGCAAGGCGACGCGATCGACGCGCGCGTGCCGCTGCTTGGCAACGCGGATCTTTCGATCTCGGTCGCCGACGTCACCAAGCCGATGGAGTACTTCTACCGCAACGTCGGCGGCGACGAAATGCTCTTTGTCCATCGCGGTGAAGGCACGATTGAAACGCCCTTCGGTACGCTAGCCTACCGCGCTCACGATTACGTGATCCTGCCATGCGGCACGACATATCGACTGAAGCCAAGCGCAGCGACGCGTTTGCTCGTGCATGAGAGCACGGGCATGATCCGCGTTCCCAAAAAATACCGTAACGAGTTCGGGCAACTCGAAGAACAAGCACCCTACTACGAGCGCGACTTTCGGGCTCCGGTTTTGGGTGCGCCGAACGATAAGACCGGCGAATACGAAATCCACGTCACCAACAACGGACGTGACGCGATTTACACCGTGCAAAATCATCCTTGCGACGTGGTGGGGTGGGACGGCTACTGCTATCCCTATGCGTTCAACGTCGACGAATTCGCTCCGATTACGGGCAAACTACACCAACCGCCGCCCGCCCATGCGACCTTTGAAGCCCCGGGCGCGGCGTTTTGCGCGTTCGTGCCGCGGCTTTTCGACTACCATCCGCTTGCAATTCCCGTGCCGTACAACCACTCGAGCGTAGATTGCGATGAGGTGATCTACTACGTCAGCGGCAACTTCATGAGCCGCCGCGGCGTTGGTGAAGGCTCGATCACACTTCACGCGGCCGGTGCGCCCCACGGCCCGCAGCCCGGCGCGGTCGAAGAAAGTCTAGGCAAGAAGTCAACCGATGAGGTCGCGGTAATGGTCGACACGTTCCAGCCGCTGATGCTGGCCAAAGCCGCGCTCGACTTAGAGGACAAAGAATACTTCCGCAGCTGGATCGCTCAACCGACTAGAGCGTAAGGTCGAGTTGCGCGCTGCGGTTACGCGACCTTTACAAATTTGTGCTGGCTGTCTGTTTCTCGCTGCGGCGGCGCGTACACCCACTGCCGAAGGGGCGGTCTCGATTGTCCGCGTTGTTCAGTTAGCAACCAGCGTCGATCATTGTGATGGACCGCGGCCAGCCGTGTTCTCAGCGGCAGGCATAGCTTATGGGGAAAACGGTGATCTCTACATAGCGGATCGAGACGGAGAGCGGATCGATGTGCTGCACCGCAACGGGAAATTGGAAGTCTTGGCTGGGCCAGGCTGTCGACCCGGCGCAATGCCGCCGTCGGGATACGCCGATGGCGTTGCCCAAGAAGCTCTCTTCGATCAGCCCTCAAGTCTTGCGCTCGGCAAACGTGGCGAACTCTATATTGCAGATACGGGAAACCATTCAATCCGAGCATTGATCGGTTCACAAGTGTACACACTTGCGGGCTCCACTCATCCCGGCGTGGCCGATGGATTTCGAGAAAGAGCCCAATTCGTGCAACCCACGGGGGTCGCAGTAGATGAGGCCGGCAACGTGTTCGTGGCTGACCCGGGGTCTGGCATACGCGAGATTGACATAGGAGGGAATGTCTCTACACTATCGGTGCAGGCGCGTAAGCCATTCGGCATTTCAGTCGCCGGTCCACGTGCGCCATCCGCAACGCTGTTCGTTAGCGACGAAATCGGGCTGGCGATCTATACGATGGCGTATAAGGTGACGCAGCGTTTCTCAGACTCTTCAGACGCGGATCCATCTACGCTCCATCTCCAAGGAATGCGCCCCATCGGTGAACCTCATGGCCTGGCAGCTCTCAACGATGCAGCGCTCCTCTATACCGATCCGAAAAACAATGCGGTCCGTTTCATTGACACGCGAATGTTCATCGGCAACATCATCGCCTCTAGGCGAGCACTATTGGGCGAGCCTTCCGCCATAGCGATAAGCCCGGATCGAAAAGTTGCCGTGAGCACGAGCTACGGCATCATGCTTCTTTCAAACTTGAACATTCGTCTGCCCTTCATGCCGACTCCGGAGAAACTCTGGCCTGACGATTTTACGTCGCTGCGCTCGAAGTATACGATCGCGTATGTTGGGAATTCCTTTGCTTGGTGGAATACGGACTGGGAAGATTCCATTGAGGGGCAGCTCGAGACAGCGTTTGACGCGAAATGGGGTCTTGCGGATCCGATCAGCCATCTGCGCGTATTGCCCATCGTATTGCCCGGCGCCACGATAAGCTCGGCAGAGCAATACCTTGAAGCCGTTGCTGATTTGGGCTTCGCTCACATGGCGATTCTTCAAATAGAAGCCTCTTTCATCGGCAACGGAGTCGTTCCCGACGATAAACAAGTGCCGATTCGGATAGACTTGTGGCACAATGCGCTCATGCGCAGCATGCAAAAACTGAAGCGGCATCTGGATGGCCGGCATATACCCCTATTTGTCGTAATTCACCCAGAAGAATTTGAATTGCTAGCGCACGATACGACGTTGGAGCGCTCGGTGGTCCCCGACCTTAGGCGACAAGGCATTCAGGTGATAGATCTGTATCCAGCTTTCGCTGCGGCGATGCGAAGTTCGCATCTTTGGGGACTGCGGGATAAGCATTTTGAAAGCTCCGCGCGACGCCTGGTTGCAGAGAACATCGCTCGCTATATCAAGAAACCATCGTTCGGAGCGAGGCCTGTTCCAAAAAATTAAACCGTGGCCGGCTCGATCGTGCCGCGGACTTCGCCAAAACCGATGCGCGGCAGTCCCTCCTCCTCCGCCCAGCCCCGCATGATCACCTCATCGCCGTCTTCCAAAAAGCCCCGTTCTTCTCCAGAGGGCAGCCGCAGCGGCTTAGTGCCCCGCCACGTCAATTCCATCAAACTTCCATAGCTATCCGGCGTTGCGCCGGAAATCGTACCGGAGGCGTAAAGATCGCCCGGGCGGATGCGCGCGCCGTTGCTCGTGACGTGCGCAAGTTGCTGCGCCATCGTCCAGTACATATCCTTAAAGTTCGAGGTCGCGATGACGGTGGGCGCAATCTTTTTGGCGCGCATGCCGCTCGTTTGCAGCAAGATCTGCAGCGTGACGTCGTAGCTGAACGCCTCGGAACGAGCCAGGTGCGCAAGCGGCGGCGGATCCTGCGGCGGACCGGCGCAACGATAGGGCTCGAGCGCCTCGAGCGTGACGACCCACGGAGAAATCGATGTCCCGAACGATTTCCCGAGGAACGGCCCAAGCGGCTGGTATTCCCAGGCCTGGATGTCGCGCGCGCTCCAATCGTTGACCAGCACGAGGCCAAAGATGTGTTCGCGCGCGTCCTTAACCGGCAGCGGCGTGCCCAGACGAGTGCCGGGCCCGGTCACAAAGCCCATTTCGAGCTCCACGTCCAGCGAGCGACTGGGCCCAAAAATCGGGGCCAGCGCATCGGGCGGTTTGCGTTGACCGTTTGGGCGCACGATCGGCGTCCCATCCACGACGACCGTGCTCGACCGTCCGTGGTAGCCGATCGGCAGGTAGCGCCAATTCGGCAAGAGCGGGTCGCTGCCGGGACGCAAGATTTTGCCCATGTTGGTCGCATGCTCGAGCGAAGAGTAAAAATCAACGTAGTCGGCGATCTCGAACGGCAGACCCATCTTCGTAGCGTGCCGGCTAACCAGCATCCGATTGGGATCGCCGTTTTCTTTGACTTCGTGGTTCCCAACGCTCAACAAATCGGTGATGCGACGCCGCGCCGGCGACCACAAACGCGAACCTGCTTCTAGGAACGCGTTCAACGTGGGCGCAGTTAGGGTTGCGCGCGCGTCGGGAACCGAATCGAACAAGCCGGCGAGCGCCGCTTCGTACAAGTCGAAGATCTGATCGCCGATCGCGATGCCGAGGTGCGCTTCTTGCGCGCCCGCTTTGAACACTCCGTACGGCAAATTCTCAAGCGGAAAATCAGAACCGGTCGGAACGGGCACCCATGATTTTGGCATCGACCTTACGCGGGAGCCGCGGCGGCTTGCAGGAAGCCGAGCGCGACGAGATCGTCGATCGGTTCCGAAAAGCTGCAACTTCCGTACGACGCGAACGCATGCGCTCGCGCCGCCTGAATCTCGCTTAATCCGGCGGAGCGGTCCCGCCAAGCGAAATGCTCGTCCTCGATCCTAAAGGCGCGCGGGTCTCGCTCTTCTAAGATCGACTCAAGGTCCGCTGCTCCAGCGCCCTGGCGCACGAAAACCACGGCGGCTAAAAGGTTCACAAAGCCGTGCATCAGCAAGCCGCTGTGCGCATCAATGCCGCGAATCGGGTGATGCAATCCGGCCGTGGCCTTGAACGGAACGTCGTACTCGTGCGCCGCGCACAAGAAGGCGACGATCTGCGCGCTGCTTGGAAACGCCTCCTGCACGAGGCCGCCGCAACGCACCTTCGCGCCGAGCCTGCTGCGCGCCAAAGCAAACATCGCCGTTGGTAAGAGCTCCTCAAAACGCGGCGTGCGCGGGAGCTCTACGTAAATGGGCAGATCGTTCAGGTTCGCGTTGTGCCCTAGCATCGCGAATTGGCCGATGGCGGGATCAAACGTCTCGCGAGCCGCGATCGGCGCCGGAACTGCTACCTCCACCGCTTCGATTTTGACGAACTGGTTTTGCGTTCGGGCGGCGGCTAGCGCCGCGATGCGTTCTTGGGCTTGCCCAAACCACGCGCGGCCATCAGGGCCGGCATCAACGATCGCGCTGATCGGCAGCTTCGCACCCGCAGGAATGCAATTCGTCAGCTCCCCCAGGCGCGAGGTTGGAACGATGAAACGCCCGGCGATCCAAGCATGCGGGCCCTCGCATAACGCCTGATATTCTTTGACGGCTTGGTGCATGGGAAGTTCGGCCGGCGCAAACAGGCCGGCGTAGTCGATCAGCCGCTCCAGCAGAGCGCGCATCGCGGTCATGGTCGCCGTTTCGAGGACGAAGCAGGCCGGCCCGCTAAGTGCCAGCGGATGAGCACGATGACGACTCCGCAGACCAATCCCCTGGCCGATATCGATTGGGCGTACCTCGAGTTCTACGTCGGCAACGCGAAGCAGGCCGCCCACTATTATTGCTCCGCGTTCGGCTTTGAGCAGGTCGCTTACGCGGGGCCCGAGACCGGCCTGCCCGATCGCGCCTGCTACGTGCTCGAACAGAACAAACTGCGTTTTGTGATGACGAGCAGCCTGCGCTCGGAGGGTGAGATCTCGGACCACGTGCGGCTGCACGGTGACGGGATCAAGGATGTCGCGATCCTGGTGCGAGATGCCCGTCTGGCTCATGCTGCTGCCGTTGCGGCTGGAGCGACCTCGATTGCGCCGCCCGTCGAGAGCACCGATGAATTCGGCCGTGTGATCAAAGCGACGATCGCGACGTACGGCGACACGGTTCACTCGTTCGTACAGCGCGACGGCTACGGCGGTGCGTTCATGCCGGGATTCGTTCCGGCGCACAAGTCCGTCCCCTCAGCTCGCAAACCGAACCTCTTGCATGTCGATCACTGCGTCGGCAACGTCGGCTGGGGTGAGATGGATATCTGGGGCGACTTCTACGCGCGTACCTTTGGTTTCTCGCAACTCGTATCGTTCGATGACAAAGACATCTCAACCGACTACACCGCCTTGCGCTCAAAGGTGATGACCGACGAGCGCCATCGGGTCAAGTTTCCGATCAACGAGCCCGCCCAGGGCAAGAAGAAATCCCAAATCGAGGAGTACCTGGAGTTCTACCAAGGCGCGGGCGTGCAGCATGTGGCGATCGCGACCGGCAATATCATCGAAACGATCGACGCGCTCAAGGCCAACGGCGTCGAATTCCTGGATACTCCGGACAGCTACTACGATCAACTCGAGGAGCGCGTCGGCAAGATCGACGAAGCAACCCAGGTCTTACGCGAGCGGCGCATCCTGGTCGATCGCGATGACCTCGGGTACATGCTGCAGATCTTTACCAAGCCGCTCCAGGATCGGCCGACGCTGTTCTTCGAAATCATCCAGCGCAAGGGCAGTCTCTCGTTCGGCAAGGGTAACTTCAAAGCGCTATTCGTTGCGATCGAGCACGAACAGGAACGCCGCGGGACGTTATGATCGCCACGCTCGAGCGCTCCGCGCTCGTCGAATGGTACCGGCGCAATCGGCGGCGCTCGGCACAAATCTTCGCGCTCGTCGAACCGACAGCGTATCAGTCGCGTCCGATTCCGCTGCGCCATCCCTTCGCCTTTTATGAAGGCCATCTGCCCGCGTTCAGCCTTCTCACGCTAAACGAACGCGGGCTTGGAGAACCTCCGCTTAACGCCCGACTTGAAAAGCTCTTCGAGCGGGGCATCGATCCGGCCAGCATCGACGCGGCCGCGCACCATGAGCGGCACGACTGGCCCTCCAAGGCCGCCACGGAAGCATTCGGCCGCGCGTGCGACGAGCGGGTCGAAGAGGCGCTTGCGACCGCCCGCATCGAGGATGAGAACGTTCCAAGCTTGGTCCACGGCGAAGCGGCGTACACGATTCTCGAGCATGAGCCGATGCATCACGAGACGCTCCTGTACATCGTCCACCAACTCGACGAGAGCGCGAAGGCGCGCGTTGCGCAACTGCACCGCGATGGAAAGCCGCCCCTCAACACGCTTGTCGATATCGACGCCGGTACCGCAACCCTCGGCGCCGACCGCGATGCGCAACCGTTCGGCTGGGACAACGAATTCGGCCGAACGGAAGTCGCCGTGCCGCGCTTTGCCATCGATGCCTTCCCGGTCACGAATGGGGACTATCTGGGCTTCGTCGAGGCGGGCGGATCGCCGTCCCCATTTTGGATATCGCGTGAAGGCCAGTGGCGCTTGCGCGGCGTCTTTGAAGAACTGCCGCTGCCGAAATCCTGGCCCGTGTACGCGACGCACCGCCAAGCCGCCGACTATGCGCGTTGGAAAGGCCTGGATTTGCCGACGGAGGCCGAGTACCACCGCGCAACGTTCGGTACGCCGTCAGGTGAAGAACGAGCTTTTCCGTGGGGCGCACAACCGCCGGAGCAGCGTTTCGGGAACTTCAACTTTGCGCGGTATGACCCAGAGCCGGTTGACGCCCATCCGGCGGGCGCCAGCGCATGGGGCGTTTACGATTTGATCGGCAACGGCTGGGAGTGGACCTCAACGGTCTTCGGCCCATTCGATGGCTTCACACCGATGGCGTCCTACCCGCAATATTCCGCCGACTTTTTTGACGGCAAGCATTTCGTTATGAAGGGCGCGTCGCCGGTCACCGCCGCCGAACTGATTCGCCGAAGCTTTCGAAATTGGTTTTACGATGACTACCCCTACATGTACGCCAAATTTCGATGCGTTACGCGGTAGTCGCCGCCTTCGCGCTGGCTATTGTATCGTCGTTTAGCGGCTGCACGCGCGTCGGAACGGCGACGAGCGCCGGCGGGCGCCATAGCTGGACGCAGCCGGGCGTATTGCGGGCCGCGCTCTACATCAGTCCAAACACGCTCAATCCTATTTTGAGCACGAGCACCGGCGAGGTGATGGTTGCCACGCTGATCTTCGACCCTCTGGTGACCGTCGATCCAAATGGAAACGAACTTCCCGTTTTGGCCGCGCAGGTTCCGACGCTCGAAAACGGCGGGATCAGCAAAGACGGTCTGACGTTGACTTATAAATTGCGCCACAACGTCACATGGCACGACGGCGCGCCCTTTACGAGCGCCGACGTCAAATTTTCGTGGCAAGCGATCATGAATTCCAAAAACAACGTGGAATCGCGGCGCGGCTACGACTTGGTACGAGCCGTCGATACGCCCGATCAATACACCGTCGTCTTCCACATGCGCAGAGCGTTTTCGCCGGCGATTGAAACCCTCTTTAGCGAGAGCGACACGCCGATGCGCGTGCTGCCGAAGCACCTGCTCGAGCGCTATCCGAATCTGAACTCGGTGCCGTTCAACGCGAACCCGATCGGAACGGGACCCTTCAAGTTTGTGCGCTGGGCTCGCGGCGATCACATCGAGCTGGCCGCCAACCCAAACTACTTCCTTGGAAAGCCTAAGCTCCAGCAAATCATTTGGAGGATCATTCCAGACACGAATACGCAATCCACTCAGATGCGCGACCATGAGATCGACTTCGTGCCCGAGCTGGGCGGCCCGCAGTATCGCGATCTGCGAGGTAACCCTGAAGTCGGGATCGTGCTGACAAAGTCGCCGCAGTATGAAGCGATCGGATTCAACATGTCGCACGCCCCCCTTGACGACCCGAAAGTTCGTGAGGCCCTCGCGTACGCGATCGACAAGCAGAAAACCATGAACGCGACGCAATACGGGGCCGCGTCGCCCGCGACCGAAGACATCTCCGACTACTCCTGGGCGCACAATCCAAACGTCACCCGTTACGACTACGACCCAGCCAAAGCGACGCAGATTCTCGACGCCGACGGCTGGAAGGTAGGCCCAGACGGCGTCCGCGTGAAAGGGGGCCAGCGGCTCTCGCTCCTGTTCGCATCCGCCCAGGGCAGCAGCGCTGCGCAAGCTGTTACGACACTGACGCAAGCGCAGCTCAAGTCGGTCGGCGTAGAGACGTCGATCAAGACGTACACCTACACGTTGCTCTATGCGCCGATGCAGGACGGCGGCATCTTCCTAGGCGGAAGGTTCGATCTGAACATCTATGCGTGGGTTTCGGGAGCTGATCCCGACGATTCATCGCAGTTCATGTGCAGCACGATCCCGCCGAACGGCAACAACGTCTTTCGTTTCTGCAACCACGAGTTCGACGGGCAGGAGGCGATCGCGCTTTCACACTTCGACCGGCCGACGCGCAAACGCGCCTACGACCGAATGCAGGAGATCATGGCGCAGCAGATTCCGGCGGTCTTCCTCTTTTACCGCAAAGAGATTACCGCGATCAACCCGGACCTGCGTGGATACGCGCCCAATGGGATCACCGAAACGTGGAACGCCTACAAATGGTCGATTTGAGCTAGAGCGCGACGTCGACGCCAAACTCGACGACGCGGTTCGCCGGTAGGCCGAGCGAATCGGTCAGCGGACGCGCGTTGCGAATCATCCAGCGGTAAAGACTCCACTGCCAGAACGGCAATCCGCGGCGCGAATGATCGCGGCTGACTTTTGGGCTGGCCAAGAAGTACGTCGGTTTCGAAAAATCGATGTTCGGCTTACGCTCTTGACACTGGCGCAGAATATCGTGAATATCGGCATGATCCATAAAGCCGTAGTGCGCTTTGACCCGCAGCAGACGGGGAGTGATCGTGGTAATCTTTGCTCGCCCGGCAGCTTCCACGTAGGGTCGGGACTCGGTGACGATCGTCAGCAGCACGATCGTTTCGAAGACGATGTGTTTACGCAGCCATTGATGCTGCAGAACAAAGGGGATGCCCTCGGGGTCGGGCGTCATGAAGATCGCGCAGCCGCTGACCGGCGTGGCTTCTTTGACCTCTCGCAAGAACGTCGAAACGGCCATCGTGTGCGCTGAGAGGGCCTCCATGAGGCGGCGCCGTCCGCGATTCCAGGTCGTGAAGAGAGTGAAAAGCGCGCTTGCGATCACCAGGGGCACCCAACCGCCGGAGACGACCTTCGGCAAGTTGCCGATCAGGAACGAGCCGTCCCACAAGAGGAAGAGGCCGACGAGCGGAACGGCGATCCACAGCGGCTTGCGCCAGCGCTCGCGCAAGAGCGCGAAGTACGTGATCGAGGTGATCAGCATCGTGACGGTCACCGCTAATCCGTATGCGCCGCCCAAGCGCTCCGACGACCGAAAAGCGATGACCAGCCAAATGCAGACAATCGCCAGCGCCACGTTCACCGTCGGCATGTAGATTTGGCCGCGATAGTGCTGCGAAGTGTGCACGATGCGAAAACGGGGTGAGTATCCAAGCTGCATCGCCTGCTGCGTGAGCGAAAAAACGCCGGAAATCAACGCCTGCGAGGCGATCACCGTTGCCGCCGTCGAGAGGATCACCATCGGAATGATCGCCCAGTGCGGATAAAGGCCGTAGAACGGCGCCGCGATCATCTTCGGGTTTGCAAGCGTCAGGGCACCTTGTCCGAAGTAATTGCACAGGAGCGCCGGAAAGACCATAACGTACCACGCCAGCGTGATCGGCTGCCGCCCGAAGTGGGCAAGGTCGGCGTAGAGCGCTTCGACCCCCGTCACGCATAGGACGACCGCACCGAAGATCAGGATGCTGCGAAAGCCGTTGCGCTCGAAGAACCATACCGCGTGGCGTGGATCGATAGCCGCTAAAATCACCGGAGTGTGTGCAATCGCCACGATGCCGGCCGCCGCGATCGCCACAAACCACACGACCATGATCGGCCCGAAGAGCTTACCGATACTTCCCGTCCCGCGCCGCTGAGAGAGGAACAACAGCACTAAGACGGCGACCGAGAGCGGAACGATAAAGGGATGGGCCGCCTTCGTCCAAACGTCGATGCCTTCGATCGCCGAGATGACGGAGATCGCCGGCGTGATCGCACCGTCTCCGTACAGCATCGCCGAGCCGAACAGCACGAGCAGCGCTAGAGCCGAGAGTGCGCCGGGGAACCCGATGCGGGTCTTGGGCAGCAAGAGAGCAAGGAGGGCCATCGTGCCGCCCTGACCATCGTGGTCGGCGCGCAGCATGAAGGTGACGTACTTGATGCAGACCACGACGACCAGCGCCCAGAAGATCAGGGAGAGGATGCCGAAGATGTTTTCTCTCGTGACCGACGCCGGAAAGTCGCCGCTAAAACACAGCGCAAAAGCGTACAGCGGACTCGTCCCGATGTCGCCGAAAACGACGCCCAGCGCCGCAAGTGCCAGAGGGCTGAGATTCCCCTTCACTGCGCGCGACATTTCAGCGAAAGCGATGGCGACCCTTGATGGCCGCACTCCAGGAGCGTGAGCTTGACGACGACAACCGCTACGCAAAGGAAGACCCCGATCACCGTCGCCTACGGTGACGGCATCGGGCCCGAAATCATGGATGCGGCGCTGCGCATCATCAGCGCGGCCGGCGCGCGCATCGAGCCCGAGGTGATTTCAATCGGCGAGAGCGTGTACGCGCGCGGCATCAGCAACGGCATCGAACCTTCCTCCTGGGACTCCCTGCGCAGGACGCGCGTTTTCCTAAAGGCGCCGATCACGACGCCCCAAGGCGGCGGCTTCAAGAGTCTCAACGTCACCGTTCGCAAAACTTTTGGGCTCTATGCCAATGTCCGCCCCTGCGCATCGCTGCATCCTTACGTCGCGACGAAGTATCCGAAGATGGATCTCGTGATCGTGCGTGAGAACGAGGAAGACGTCTACGGCGGCATCGAGCACCGGCAAACGCAGCAAGTGACGCAGGCGCTCAAGTTGATCTCGCGCCCGGGTTCGGAGAAAGTCGTGCGTTACGCCTTCGAATACGCCAAACAGAACAATCGCAAGAAAGTGACCTGTTTCACAAAGGACAACATCCTCAAAGCGACCGACGGGCTCTTTCACAAAGTGTTCGACGAAATCGGAGCCGATTATCCCGAGATCGAAAAGGAGCACTGGATCGTCGACATCGGCGCAGCGAAGATGGCCGATACGCCCGAGGCGTTCGACGTGCTCGTGATGCCGAATCTCTACGGCGACGTGCTTTCCGACGTGGCGGCCCAAATTGCCGGGTCAGTAGGAATTGCCGGCTCCGCCAACGTTGGCGACCACTGCGCGATGTTCGAAGCAATCCACGGTTCTGCGCCGCGGCGCGCGGGGCAGAACCTGGCGAATCCGTCGGCGCTCCTGCTGGGTGCAGTGATGATGCTCAACCACATCGGCCAAAGCGAGATCGCGCAGAAGGTTCACAACGCCTGGTTAAAGACGATGGAAGACGGCATCCACACATACGACATCTACAAGCAAGGCACGAGCAAAGCAAACGTCGGCACACGCCAGTTCGCCGATGCGGTGATCGAGCGTTTGGGTCAGGAACCGTCAACGCTCAAGGCGGTGCGGTATAACGCGAACGCCCCGATGGATCTGCACGCTCGGCCGTTCAAACCGCTCGAGGAAAAGAAACTCGTTGGCGTAGACGTTTTTGTGGACTGGACGGGCGGCGGCGCGGACGATCTCGCAAATTTGGTTCAAGCACGCGTGCCTGAGGGACTCACACTGCAAATGTTGAGCAATCGCGGGACGAAAGTCTGGCCCGACGGTTCACCCGAAACGTTCTTGAGCGATCATTGGGCGTGTCGGTTTGTCGCGGATGGCCCGCACACGGTCAGCCACCATGCGATCGTCGAGCTGCTCGGCATGCTTGCATCGGACAACGTGGATTTCATCAAGATGGAGCTGCTTTACACGTTCGACGGGAAACCGGGTTTCAGTCTCGCCCAGGGCCAGTAGACCGCGTTGTCTTAACGGTTGCCGAAAAAGCGTAAGTCCCATTGTCACGCTGAGCTTGTCGAAGCGCCAAAGCCGTTAAGCGCTGCTCACTTCACTTCAAAATGGCGCAGCCCCGGGCGAAAAAGAATACTAAACCCGCGTCGTGCTTGACATGGATTCCACCGTCAGCCCAACGCACGGCGAACAAGAAGGAAGCGTCTGGAACGGGCATTTCGGCGGCCGGCGCACTACGTGCAACGCTTCTTTAAGAGCTTCCGCTACCAGGCGGCGACTTGGGCGCATCCACGTCGGGTTGTCGCCAAGGTGGAGTGGCACCCCGGGGAACTGTTCCCGCGCGTCGGCTGCATCGTTACGAACCTGCGTTGCAAGTCTACGAGTGTTATCGCCTTCTATAACAAGCGCGGGATGGCCGAGCAATACATCAAGGAATGGAAGGGCGCGTTGAAAGGCACGCGGCTTTCATGCCGCTCGTTCGATGCGAATGCGGTTCGGCTGCAACTTCACGCGTTGGCGTACAATCTCGGCAACTTTCTTCGGAGCCTGACGATCCCAAAGGTGATTGCTGAGTGGTCCTTCACGACGCTGCGCGAGAAGCTGATCAAAATCGGCGCGAAGATGGTCAGCCACGGACGGTACGTCTCCTTTCAGATGGCGGAGGTCGCGATCCCGGGCAAGTTGTTCGCTGCAATCGTCTAGAGAATCGCCGCTCCGCGATCGCCGCCATTGGCGGCGACAGCATGAAGTCCCCGGCGACCGTGCGCGCGGGGGAAAACGACGGGAGAGGTATGCCCTCATGACGAGGCGCCAAGGCTTTTGGATGCCCGACGGGCCGATCCGGGCTTCACCGCTCATCCAACAGGCGGCGCGGCTCCGCGGGAGCGCCAAAAACTGCCGGAATCATCCGGCGGCGGCTCGAAAATGACGGCCATGTGGGGAATGCTGGCTAAGATATGAAATTGCTTCGTTTCCTGTGTCCCGTTCTTGCGGCGGTGCTCGCATCGCCGGCGGGAAGTAGTGCAGCTGCGAGCGATCCGCTAGCAACGTGGTTCGGCTCGCAGACCTGCCCCGCACTCGACGGCCTTTATAGCAAGCGGGAACCGCCGTACGTGAAGACCGGCACGGAAAACCTCGTGGTGGACGTACCAACAGGCGTACTTTGGAAGCAAAAAATCAGCATGACCGTCCCGTGGTACGTGTACGATCCAAAAACCAACGTCGCGCTCAGTCACGTCGGCGGAGATTCCGGCGTCGTCTGGACGTTGCGGGTCGTCAAAGGCGCGCCGCCGACGTCGCTCCCCAAGGTCGATCTGAGTGGTGCGCACACGATGTCCGGCCTGAAGATCGGCGCGAGCGCCGAGTCGGTCGTCCGGACGCTTGGGAAGCCGCTTGTCATTCACGCTTGCGGTATGGAGCGCTACGAATATAGCGATGACAAGGACCCCCACGCAGAACAAAACGATTTGGATTTTACGATTAGGAACGGTCGCGTCATCGAGATCGCCCAGACGTCCTGGGGCTAGCGGTACTCGATTTCATCTGGCGAATCCGGGCTAAAATCGTCGCCGTTCTGGTCACGATAAGCTGCGCGCCATCTACAGGCGGTCGGTATCCTAAGCTTCACTGCGTTAAACGCCTCGTCGGGTTCATCTGTTAGAAGAAAGATGTTCATTTCGCCCGACCCAATATCGTTACCGTCAACCTCGTACAGTCCGTTCGCTCCGTCAAGTTCGGACTCGAGCCGCGTCAGGCGGTCGAAGTCTAGGCCGCTGGTGTCTGTAATGGGAAACTGTAGAACAAGCTGATATCTCGTTTCTAACCATTTCTTCGTCGCATAACCGACCGGGTCACCGGATGGCGACACGCCCATCGCGGCGCTTCGACAAGCTCAGTGTGACAATTTCACAATAGCCGAAGACTAACTGCGTTGTTGTTCCAGCAAATCAGCCATGTCGTTGGCGTGCTCTTCTTCTACCGCCAGGATCTCTTCCATCAGCCGGCGTGACGTGGGATCGTTGGAGCCGAAGTAGCGAATGATCTCCGTGTAGGACTCGATCGCGATCCGCTCGGCGACCAAGTTTTCCTTGATCATGTCCTTGAGGTCGGTGCCTTCGACGTATTCGGAATGGCTGCGCGTCGCTAACCCCTGCGGATCGAAATTCGGCGCGCCTCCTAACTGGGTGATGCGGTCGGCGATACGGTCGGCGTGGCCTTGCTCCTCGTTTGCATGCGCTAAAAACTCGTTCGCGACGGAATCTTTATTGATGCCTCTGGCCATGTAGAAGTGGCGCTTGTAGCGCAGCACGCAGACCAATTCGGTCGCCAGCGCCTGGTTGAGAATATCGATCGTGCGCTTCACGTCGCCCTTGTAACTCTCGGTCACGGAGCCCTTGCTCATGTGCTCACGCGCGCGCCGGCGTAGCTCTTTGACATCCGATAGAAACGGCGCAGTATCGGTCATTGGTAGCCTCCCACGCGGATAGTTCGAAGATTTGCAGAGGGGTAGTATACCCCGGATGCCTTGGCTTAACCCTTAAAGCGCCTGCGTTGAGGGGTCTGCTACGAGTCCGGCTAGATGTGCGCTCGCGCACTCCTCGAGCAGACGCCAGCGAATGCCCTCGACCTCGAACCACGCGTATGCGCCGTTGAGCACGCGCGCGCGCCAAAATTCGGAGAGCGGCTTCTTCAAACGATCCACCAGGGCAACGCGCAGGACCGCGTCGTGCGTAACCAGCAGCGTGTCTCCCCGCACTTCGAACGATGCGACGAACCGGCGCCAGCGCTCGAGCACGTCGCGAATGCTCTCGCCGTCTTCAAACTGTACGATTTCGGGTTCGTGGCGCCACTGATAGTAGCGCTCGGGGTCATTGGCGGCCAACTCGTCCCGATAGCGCCCTTCCCATTTGCCGTGCGCGATCTCGATCAGCAGCGGCTCCGGTTCGATCGCCAAATTGAAGCGTCTTGCGGTCGGCTGCGCCGACGCTACGCAGCGCAGCAGGGGGCTGCTGATCACCTCTTCGAGTTCGTAGTCGGCCATCGCATCCGCCAGCGCTTTTGACTGAGCGACGCCGAGCCGGGAGAGCTCCGATTCCTGCCGGCCTTGATAGCGGCCGGTGACATTCCACGTCGTCTCGCCGTGACGCGCGATGAAAACGTTCGGCACGCCTAGATTTGAACCGAACGAACGGAAAGCATGCCGCCGACCTTGCGCAAGGCATCGACCGTCGCACTTTCCGGAGCACGATCTACGGAGAGGACCATCATAGCGTCACGCCCGCTTGCTGCGCGTGCAACTTGCATGTTGGAAATATTGATGCCCGCGTCGCCCAGAACGCTTCCCACTCGACCGATCATGCCGGGAATGTCACGATGGCGCGTCAAAATCAGCGAGCCGGCCGGATTAGCGTCGATTTCGAAATCGTCGATCTGCACGATGCGCAAGCCGTGATGCAACGCGGTACCAACGACTCTTTGCGAGCTGCTGCCGATTTCAAGCGAGGATACCCATTCGTCGCTCGCTTTTGCGTGCACCTCAACGGAAAGACCGCGTTCGCGAGCCAGCGCGTCGGCGTTGACGACAGAAATGCGGCGATCGGCGGTACCCTGCAAGAGGCCGGAAAGAAATCCAGTGACCAAAGGTGCGGCATCGACCTCGGCAATCTCGCCGCGCAGGATCATCGAGATACGCGAGAGTTCGGCTCGGTCATGCAGTTGCGGATACAGCACGCCGATGCGGTACGCAAGTTCAAGATATGGGCGCACCTTGTGCGCGTCGACTCCGCGCGGAATTGGCGCGTTGACCGCCCCTTCTGCTGGACGTCCCGCCAGCACGTTGACGATATCGCGCGCGAGCTCGACCGCAACACGCTCCAGCGCTTCTCGTGTCGACCCGCCGAGATGCGGCGTCGCAAGTACGAGCGAATGGGCTTGCAAGCGCGCACTCGATGAGCCCCTCTCAGGCGGTTCTTTCGCAAAGACATCGAGCGCTGCCCCGGCAAGCTGGGCGCCGTCGAGCGCGGCGAGCAAGGCATCTTCATCGATCAAGCCGCCGCGCGCGCAGTTGATCAGCAGCGCATTCGGCTTCATCTTCTTCAATCGCGAAGCGTCGATCAGACTCTCCGTCCGATCGTTCAGCGGCATGTGCAAGGTCACGATGTCAGATCGCTCGAGCAGGTCGTCGAGCGACAGCAATTGCACGTCGTGCGCTTCAGCTTGAACCGACGAAATATACGGATCGTAGACCAGCACCTGCATTCCGAATGCGCGCGCTCGCGCGGCCACGGCCCCACCGATGCGCCCGAGACCTGCGATGCCGAGCGCCTTGCCGTACAACTCTCCCCCGACGAGGGTCTGGCGTTCCCATTTTCCGGCCTTCATCGACGCATAGGCCTGCGGCGTGTGCCGCAGGAGCCCGAGCATCAGTGCGAAGGTTTGCTCGACAGCGGCAATCACGTTCGCATCCGGCGTATTTACGACGACGATACCGGCCTGCGTGCACGCGCTGACGTCGATCGAGTCTACGCCGACGCCGGCACGCGCGACGACATGCAGCTTTGGGCCGGCCGCAATCAGGTCGCGATCGACGCGGGTTTGGGAGCGCACGATCAATCCGTCGGCATCTTTTAGCGCGTCCGCAAGCGCTTCGCGCGTTTTGCCTATGCAAAACACCGCCTCGATCCCGTCCTGACGCAGCACGCTCAAGCCGCTGCCCGAAAACTCTTCGGCGATGACGACGCGCTTGGGCCGCACGGAAACTGCCATGTGTCGTGCGCTATTGGGCGGCACGTCGGAGACGCCTTCGGCGCGAGGTCCACTGCGCAATAGTGTCGTACGTCGGCGCCCTGCCATGAAACTTCGCAGGGCAAGTCAGCAGATCGTCGCCCTCGGTCGCGAGCTGTGGGAGCGGCGGCTCGTGATGGGGAGCAGCGGGAACCTGAGCGTTCGGCTGGACGACGATCGGTTGTTGTTCACGCCGGCGGGCGCCTGTCTACGGAATCTGTCTACAAGCAATCTCGTCGTCACCGATCTCGCCGGCACAGCACTTGATCCCTCATTACGGCCCACGAGCGAGTTCTTGCTGCACGTCGCCGCGTATCGAACGCGACCCGACGTTTTTGCGGTCGTGCACACGCATCCAACGTTTTGCGTCGTCTGGTCGAAGGGCAGCTCGGTCTTGCCGCGCGATACTGTCGGCGCTCAAGAGACGCTGCGCGACGTCGCGCTCACGCCGTATCGTCCCGCCGGCTCCTTGGCCTTGGCCGAAGAGGTGGCAGCAGCCTTACGCCGGGGCATCGACAACGTCTTGATGGAACGTCACGGCTTCACCGCCGTTTCCGCCACTTTGGAAAATGCGTTCGTGCAGACGGATCTCGCGGAGGAAGCCGCGCGCATCGCCTACGTCAGCCGCCTAGCGGGCTTTGCGTCCGGCGACTAGAAGCCCAGGCCGCCGCGGAGAGGTGGCAGAGTGGTCGAATGCACTCGCTTGGAAAGCGAGCAGAGGTGATAAGCCTCTCGGGAGTTCGAATCTCCCCCTCTCCGTGCCTCGACAAACTCGGCATGACACACGCCGCGCCTAGATCACTTGCTCGACGTGGGCCAGCCAGAAATCGAACGACGCGTGGGCTTGCGTTTCGAGCATGAGCTCTCCGCGGATGATTTCACGCCCTAACTGGCGGCCGAGCGTCGATCGCTCGCCGTAGTTCACGTCCATGATCAGATCCGCTCCAAGAACATCTTTGCGAAGCGCATCGGGCAGCGCGGCATCTGGCGGCAAGCATGCGATGACGATTTCGGGCGGATTGGCAGGCCAAATCTGACATTCGAACCGCTCGCACAGCGCGATCACTTTTTCCGGATCGCGCCCCCAGCAAAACGTGTAGGCGTCGGTTTCGTGGAGCTGCGCAAGAATCGCCCGCGCCGTAGCACCCGTGCCTAGAATGCCGATACGATGCAGCATGACCGCTTCGCCCAGAGCGCTTTCGAGAGCGCCGCGGGCGCCGATTCCATCGGTATTGGCGCCGTAGACTTTTCGACCGAAGTACAGCGTGTTGACGGCTTGCGCGAGACGTGCATCCTCGTCAAGCACATCGCAGGCTGCTAGTGCTTCTTCTTTGAGCGGCGTCGTCACGTTACAGCCTGCGTAGCCATCGTCACGCAAGCGCCGGATCGTTTCCAGCGCGTGATTCTTGGAAACGCGGATCGCGACGTAATCGCCGTCGATTCCCGCTTCTTGCATGAATTGCCGATGCAGCTGCGGGCTGCGGCTCGCAAAGACCGGATCCCCGATGATTGCCAGCTTCACGGGCGATTTCGCTGGGGCAACATGAGTCGCTCGAAAAAACGAAAAACCCGGGTCAGCGCAAAATCGTGCGGCTCGATTGGCTCGGTCAGGATCGTATAAAAGCCGAAGAGTTTCGCCCCCAACACATCGGTAAAGAGCTGATCGCCGACGACTGCAATTTGGCGGCGAGGTAAACCCAGGGCTTTCTTGGCCCGCCAGAAGCCGGTCGGCAGCGGCTTGAGCGCGTTCGGGATGCACTCGATGTGCAGCTGGTCGGCAACCGCTTGGACGCGCTCGCTGAAATTATTGGAGAGCATCACCATTTTGAAGGCTTGCCGATGCGCCATTTCGACCCAGGCCAGGTGGTCGTTCACGATGTCCGATTGGCGGTAGGCGACCAAGGTGTTATCGAGATCGATGATCAGCCCGCTGATGCCCAGGGCCGTGAGCTCGTCCAGCGCGACGTCGCACAGACGGGGCGCAAAGCGGTTTGGGCCAAGCATTTTGGGCGCTCTTGCCCGAGTTTTCCTCACTATCCTCGGACCTATCCACACCGGCGGCCGAACCCTGTGATGCGCTCTCCACACAAAGTGCTCTGCTATCCCCAGGAAACTGCGTTTCTTCGCAGGTTAGGCACAAGGAGCGCAATACCAGATATTGTATGTACGGCCTCTCGGTAGTACAATATTTGGTACTAAATTTAGGTCTCTGGCCTATATCGAACAGGTGTTCGCCCGCTCTCTGGCGAAGGTATCTGATCCTTTCCGAAGAGGCAAAAAGGAGCTTCCGTGAAGTTTCGGCGCACGTACTCGGCCGCCGGCGATCCTTACGCCGGTCTCACTTTTGAATCTCGCACTAGTCGCATCGTCAACCCTGACGGCGCCTTGGTCTTTCAAGCCAAAGACGTTATGGTACCCACGTCCTGGAGCCAAGTGGCAACCGACGTGTTGGCGCAAAAGTACTGTCGCAAAGCCGGGGTGCCTTCGGCTTCGCGGCACGTTCCCGAAGAGGGCGTTCCCCAATGGCTGTGGCGATCGGAGCCGGCTGACGACGCGGAATTCGGCGGAGAACGCGACTCGCGACAGGTTTTTCATCGCCTAGCGGGCTGCTGGACGTATTGGGGCTTCAAGAACGGCTACTTCGACTCCGAGGAAGACGCACAGATCTATTATGACGAGATGTGCGCGATGCTGGCGCGTCAAATCGGCGCGCCCAATAGCCCGCAGTGGTTCAATACTGGACTGCACTGGGCGTACGGAATCGCGGGACCGGCTCAGGGTCATTATTATGTAGATTCGAAGACAAGAGAACTGACACGCAGCGTTAACGCTTATGAGCACCCATCTCCGCATGCTTGCTTTATCCAGTCTGTCAGTGATGATTTGGTCAATGAAGGCGGCATCATGGACCTTTGGGTTCGCGAAGCGCGCATCTTCAAGTTTGGAAGCGGTACCGGCTCGAATTTCTCCGCCCTGCGTGGCGAAGGCGAAAAATTGTCAGGCGGCGGTACGTCGTCGGGCCTGATGTCTTTTTTGCGTGTCGGCGATCGTGCTGCGGGTGCGATCAAGTCCGGCGGCACGACGCGCCGGGCTGCAAAGATGGTCTGCCTGGACATCGACCATCCTGACGTTGAAGACTTCATTCTTTGGAAGGTCAAGGAAGAGCAGAAGGTTTCCGACCTCGTCGCCGGCTCGATCGCGTGTGAACGGCATTTAAACACGATTATGAGGGCGGCCAACGACGAGCGAGTACCTGAGGCAGCAAGGCTCGACCCCGCTCTCAACGCCGGCCTGAAGGCTGCGATACGAAAGGCGCTTGCGGCCGGTATTCCGCAAGCGAATGTACAGTATGCGCTCGATTTTGCGAAGCAGGGCTACAAAGAGCTGCGTATCGACACCTACGACACGAACTGGGACAGCAAAGCTTATGGCACGGTTTCAGGTCAAAACTCAAACAACTCCGTTCGGGTGCAGAATTCATTTTTCGACAAGCTCGATAACCATGGAGATTGGGACCTCATCAACCGAACGACTGGCGGTGTTTCCAAAACGATCCCCTCTGCACAATTGTGGGAAGATGTCGCCCTCTCTGCCTGGCAATGCGCTGATCCCGGCGTGCAGTACGACACGACGATCAACGAATGGCACACTTGTGCAAGCGATGGCCGTATCAACGCAAGTAACCCTTGCTCCGAATACATGTTTTTGGATGACACGGCCTGCAATCTCGCTAGTCTGAATCTGGTCAAATTCGAAGACAGCAAGGGCGAATTCGACGCCAAACGCTTCGCCGAAGCATGCCGCACGTGGACCTTTACGCTTGAGATCAGCGTCTTGATGGCGCAATTCCCGTCGAACGTCATCGCGCAAAAATCGTACGATTACCGCACGCTCGGCCTGGGTTACGCGAACCTGGGCACGCTGTTGATGCGCATGGGCTTGCCATACGATTCCGAAGAGAGCTTCGGATGGTGCGCAGCCATCTCGTCGCTTATGACGGGAGCGGCCTACAGGTGCTCGGCGGAGCTCGCGCAGCAACTAGGTGCTTTTCCGCGCTACGAAGCGAACTGGGATTCGATGTTGCGAGTGATTCGCAACCATCGTCGCGCTGCCTATGGGACCAGTGGCAGCGAATACGAACAACTTTCCGTCAAGCCCATTACACATGCGCCGACATTGTTCACCGAGAAGACATGGTCGCTCGCACGCAAGACGTGGGACGATGCTTTAGCGATTGGTGAGGTATCCGGTTACCGGAACGCGCAGACGACCTGCATCGCCCCGACCGGAACTATTGCCCTGGAAATGGACTGCGACACCACCGGCATAGAGCCAGATTTCGCGCTGGTCAAATTCAAGAAACTTGCCGGCGGTGGCCATTTCAAGATCGTCAACCAATCTGTCGAATCCGCCTTGCGCAAGCTCGGCTACAGCGAGGAACAGATCCGGGATATCGAGATTTTCGCCAAAGGCACGGCGACGCTCGAGGGCGCCCCACACATCAACGCCGCAACGCTAAAGAGCAAGGGCTTTGACGATGCCGCGCTTGCGAAGATTGAAGAACGGCTCGTGAGTGCATTCGAACTACCTTTCGTTTTCAACCGCTTTGTGCTCGGCGACGACTTCTGCAAAGATGTTCTCGGCATGACCGATGAAAATCTCGCTGATTGGAACTATTCGATTCTAAAAGACGCGCTCGGCTTCACCGGGCAACAGATCGACGAGGCATCCGATGTCATTTGCGGCCGCATGACGCTCGAGGGAGCGCAGAATCTCAAAGACGAGCACCTCGCCGTCTTCGATTGCGCGACTCCCTGCGGCAAGCATGGTTCACGTTTCATCCGGCCGCTCGCGCATGTCGACATGATGGCGGCGGCTCAGCCGTTTGTCTCCGGCGCGATCTCGAAAACGATAAATCTTCCGCAGACTGCAACCATTGCCGATGTGAAAGAGGCCTACCGCTACAGTTGGGAGCGCATGATCAAAGCGGTTGCGCTCTATCGTGACGGCAGCAAGCTCTCGCAACCGCTGGCGGCCAGTTACGACCTCGGCGGCGACGCCGATGACGCAGCGCTGCAACCCTACCAGACGCCGATGCAAATCGCCGAGCGGATCATCTACCGCTACATCGCCAAGCGCCGCAGCATGCCGCATCGCCGCAGCGGCTACACGCAAAAGGCCGTCGTAGGCGGCCACAAAGTCTATCTGCGCACGGGCGAATATCAGGACGGCACGTTGGGCGAGATTTTCATCGACATGCACAAAGAGGGCGCTGCCTTCCGATCGTTGATGAACAACTTCGCAATTGCCGTTAGTCTGGGTTTACAACACGGCGTTCCGCTCGAAGAGTATGTCGAGGCCTTCACTTTCACGCGTTTCGAGCCTAATGGGCCGGTAGTCGGACACGAGAACATCAAGATGGCAACCTCGATTCTCGACTACATCTTCCGGGAGTTGGCCGTCAGCTATCTCGGGCGCTACGATCTCGCCCAAGTCCAACCAAGCATGGAAGTTGACGCGATGGGCGTGGAGTCCCAATACGTTGAGCCCGAATACGAGGGCGAGGAAGAGACCGAAGGCGTCCACTACGTCGATGCGCAAGCGAGTGCCGTCCAGGAAAAGCTGCACCCGACGAGCGTGCATCTGCATCCCGGCGTTCCGGTCGAACCACCGCGTATTTCCGACGACGCCCCAGGCGTGCCGGGGCCACGACCACAAAAGCGGCCCAACGGCACAAAGAATGGCGCAGTCGCCGTCGCGCGGACCGAGTTGCAACGCGTGGCCGTCGCGAAGGGCTATTGCGGCGATGCCTGCAACGAATGCGGGCAGTTCACGCTGGTGCGCAACGGAACGTGCTTGAAATGCGATAGCTGCGGCGCAACCAGCGGCTGTAGCTAGGGCAACACCGGCGATCTGATTCGGCGGCATCGGAAGGCTGCTGATTTATTCTTCAACGGCTTTACGCAATCTAGCGAGCGCGGAATCCCACTGCGCCGATATCTTGTCGAGGTAGCGCCGTGCTTTGTCCAGCTGCCCGGAGCGCACGCTCCAAAGCACTTCGCGCCCAGCCCGTTCGCTGATCACCAGACCCGCGCTCTCGAGCGCATGAAGATGCTTTGTAATGGCTTGGCGCGAGATACTTGTCCCATGTGTAAGCCGGGCAATCGACATTGGACCAACGCGGTTTAGGCGCGATATGATGTTGATGCGCGTCGCATCGCCCAGCGCTGCGAAAATCGGAGCCCCTTGTTCACTCATTGCCAGGACGCCGCGGCCGGTTACGAGGCTACAAACTTCTCGAGCATCGACACCATTAACGTCCAGCCTTCTTCGTTGGCCTCGAATGCATCGGCGCGTCGAGCGAGCGGAATTCCATCGAATCCGGACTCAACAATTCTTACGCGTGTGCCATCCGCCACCGACTCCAATTCGAACGTGACCAACGTCATGGGTTCCTTCGAGTAGTCGATGCTCTTATCGAGCGCAAACGGATGCCAGCGGAATGAGAAACAGCGTGGCGGGTCAATGCGTTCGATGAAAAACTCGGCGGGATGGCCTCTGTATGGTTCTTGCATCCTTGCAACCTCGGGATCGACGATCGTCGGCACGATTGTGCCGCCCACGCGCTTACCCGGTGCAAACGCGCCATCGAACTCCATTCCAAACCATTTTCCGAACGTGTGCGCGTCGCCGATGGCGGCCCAAACCTTCTCTTGCGGCGCCCGCAGCAGCACGGTCTTCTCAATACGGTCAGTCGTCGTATTCACTATATGCAACCTCCAGGTTGCATCATAATAGCACGCCAACTCGCAAAACGCAACCTCTAAGTTGCGTTTTGAAGTGCCGCCTCAACCCCCTGAAAGGCCTGCTGGCTCGACGCGATCCTGCCTTGCCTGTGCCCCGCGATTTGAGCGATCGCTCGACGGCGGCTGTTTTTCGGGAAGTCGACGGGGTCTTCGAAACGAAAAGCTTGGCTCAGCCCAGTTTGACATCTCCCGAGTCTCTCTGATATCCTACTTCGCACTATGTTACGCTCGCCGGCCCAGGCGTATTATTACCGTCGCTTTCTTCGGAATCGGCTGAGCTCGGCATTGTAAAAATACCCGTCACACGCTATACAAGCCGCCTCGCCGATGCGAGGCGGCTTTTTTTTGTTGGAGAGGTCTTAATCGTGAATCCAGACGCTTTGAAATCCTTTCAGTCTCGGTCCTTGGCCCTCGTGGAACGTCATCCCGTCGTTGTCAATAACGCCTACACGGCTGCCTTTGCGCGCGGTGGCTTCTCGCTCGACGACATTCGGCACTTCACTGTGCAGTTTTCCGTTTTCAGCCACTTGTTCATCGAAGCGCAATTGCTCAAGTGCATCAATTCGCGAAATCTCAAAAGCTATCGGGCGAGCAAGGAGATCCTGATGAACGAGTTGGGTGTCATTTTCACCGAACGGGGTAGCGTCGACGGCGGACGATTCCGTTTTGCGGCTGGCCACTTCGAATGGCTGACGGAATTTGCAAGTCACTTGGGACTGTCGTTTGATCGGATCGGCAAGCGGCGCTTCGCTACGAGAGCGACGGTGTTCTTCTGCGACGAGCTGACACGCCTGTATGGTTCCGACGACTTTTCGGTAGCTCACGGAGCCTCGTTTGCGATCGAGCACTGGGCTGCGGCGGGATTCTGGAAAGAGCTGATCACGGGGCTTTCGGATTTTAAGCGCCGTGAGGTGCCCGAGCTGCCGCTCGGTTTCTGGACGTGGCACGACCAACTCGAACAGCGCCACGCCGAACACACCGATGACGAGCTGCTGACGGCGTACCGCACACCCGGGTTTAGGGATGAAGCCTTTCTGCAGGGCGCCGTCGAGCTACTCGACGCAGTTCAGCGTTTCTGGGAAGGCTTGCTTGCGGATCGCAATCCCGCGAGCACCCGTTGGGCTCCCGGGCTTGGCGAGTCAGCCTAACGATGTTGAGTGCCAGCTGCAAACCGTGCTCCGTCATTATCGATTCCGGGTGGAACTGTACCCCGTAAATTGCTAGATTTTCGTGCTCCAAGGCCTGAACGACGCCGTCAACGCTGCGCGCGCTGACGCGTAGGGCGGCAGGCAGAGACGCCTCGTCCACGCAGAGCGAGTGGTAGCGCATCGCGCGAAAATGCCGCGGAATCTCGTCGAAGAGCGGACTGGGTTCATGCGTTATCAGCGAAGTCTTCCCGTGCATCAGGCGCGGCGCATGGATCGTTCGCGCACCGAAGCACTCGCCGATAAACTGCATTCCTAGGCAAACGCCGAAGAACGGCATGCGCCGGCGCAGAGCGAACTCAAAGACTGCCGCAGCGTTACCGGTTTCGGAAGGTTGGCCGGGGCCGGGTCCCACCAATACGGCGTCGAACTCGCTTAAGAATTCTACCCGAAGCAACCGCCCGTCGTCGTTAAGAACGACGGTAACCGCGGCCCCCGCCGCATCCATCAAGTGCACGACGTTTTGCGAGAACGAATCAAAGTTATCGACGAGCAGCAGCTTCATGCGATCGCCAGCGCTTCGCGGAGTACGGCCGTCTTATGAAGTACCTCAGCATACTCACGCGCCGGTAGGCTGTCCGCGACGATTCCTGCCGAAGCCTGCCAAAAAATTCTGTCTCCGAGGATCTGCGCTCCGCGTAGCGCTATGCAACAATCTAGGTCCCCGTCAAACCTGAAGAGCCCGACGCTGCCGGCGTAAAAACCGCGGGGGACCGGCTCGAACCGGTCGATGAGCTGAATAGCGCGAATCTTTGGCGTCCCTGTGACTGTGCCCGCCGGGAAGGATGTCCGAAAGAGATCGACCGCTCCGAGCTCTCGCCGGAGGGTGCCGGCTACGTTGGAAACGATGTGCATCACGTGGCTGAAACGCTCGATCTGCATCAGCTCGGTTACCTGCACCGAACCGTACTCGCATACCGCGCCAAGATCGTTCCGCGCCAAGTCAACCAGCATAACATGCTCCGCGCGTTCCTTTTCATCAGCAAGAAGCTCGAGCGCAAGCGCTCTATCCTGTGCTTCGTCGCCCCCGCGCGGTCGCGTACCGGCCAGGGGGCGGATCACCGCCTGCCTTGCACGCAGGCGTACCAACGATTCCGGCGAGGTTCCCACCATTACCCCGAACGGCGTCCTGAGCAGATACATATACGGCGACGGATTGCGCGCGCGCAAGAATGCGTAAAGATCAGGCGCGCTTCCGCCGTAAGACGCGTCAAAGCGAATGCCGAGTTGAAGCTGATAGACGTCGCCGTCCACGATATGTTGCTTAATTGCCGCTGCTGCCTCCAGAAATTCGGTCTCCTGCAGCGAGACGCGTATGTCGGTGGCACGTGCGCCGACGGACCGCTGCGCCATCCTGCGCGGACGAAATGCGCGCAATCTGCGCGTCATGTCACGCGTGACGCTTGAGCTACCAGTACGGTCGACGAGCGTGAGTTCATGCGCATCATGATCGAAGACGATCCAGGTGCCCGGCACTGCGACGTAGGCGATCGCTGGGCCGTCAATTCTAGCCTTAAGTCGCGCGCTCGCACGTGCGGCATCGTAGCCGCACGCGAAGACTACCCCGCCTGGAAAACCAGGGTTCAGCAACGGTTTGCTGCCAAGGCCCGCAATACAGGCTCGAACGTCGGCATAGAACGAATCCGCGTCGGCAAACGTGCGCGAGTGCAGGTAGTTGAATCCGATCAGCGAGTAACGGGGGCTGCACCCGGAGGCAGCGCTCTCGAGCAGGCAACCTTCGCCATCGCCAACCGCGGCCTCGAAAGCATCCAGCGGCGTGAGGGCTGGACAATCGAGCACAGCTGCTCGCAGCCGCGGCCTCATGTATTACGTGAAGGTCGGCTGCAAACCGACCCGGGCAGCAATGCGTTCGAAGGTCGCGCAATCGATCGATTGCGCCGAATCGGAAAGCGCCGCGTCGGGGCGAGGATGCACCTCGATAATCGCGCCGTCTAAGCCCGCTGCCGCCGCCGCAAGCGTCAACGGCTCAACTAGCGAGCGCCGGCCGGCAGCATGGCTGGGATCGACGATCACCGGCAGATGGCTGAGTTCTTTCAAACGCAGCGCGCCGGCAAGATCGAAGACGTAGCGTGTGTGCCGGTCGAATCCGCGAATTCCGCGTTCGCAAAGCACTACATTAGGGTTGTCTTGTAAAATGTATTCGGCTGCGCAGAGCAGTTCATCGAGCGTGGCAGCCGGCCCACGCTTGAGAAGGATCGGCAGCCCGCTCCGGGCAGTCCGGCGCAGCAGCGGGACGTTTTGCATGTTGCGGGCGCCGATTTGAATCATATCAACGCACGATTCGAGAGCAACGACATGGTCTTCGCACAACGCCTCGACGACCAGCGGCAAGCCGAAGCACTCTCGAGCCTCGCTCATATAATCAAGACCCTCTTTGCCCAGTCCCTGGAAAGCGTAGGGTGAGGTGCGCGTCTTGAAGACTCCGCCCCGAAGCGCCGAGCCGCAGCCGGAACGCACCGCTTTGGCCGTCGAAAGCAGTTGATCGCGATCTTCGACCGCACAAGGTCCACCGATGAGGACGAAGCTGCCGTTCCCAATCGAGACGCCGCCCACCGACACAATAGTCGAACTACGGCCTTGACGGTCCGCTAGGTAATACATATCGTCGATTCGTTCTTTGCCGTACTGGCCAAGAGCGGCCTCACGCATGCGGTCAGCGCCGCAACCGGATCCGTGGTCGCGCTCGTGTAAGCGTCGATCAGCGCGCTCCCGACGATAACCCCATCCGCGAACCGCGAGATCTCGTGCACGTCGGCCGCGGTGCGGATCCCGAAACCCACTACCAGGGGCGTTGATGTCAATTGCCTTAGCGATGCTACGCGCCTGGCCAAGGTCTCGACTTCGAGTTGCCGATCGAGCCCGGTAACGCCTAATCGCGACACGACGTAGATGAACCCCGTGGCGCTCGCGACGATCGATCGCAGACGCTCCTCTGTTGTCGTGGGAGCGACAAAGCGCGGCATCGCTAGCCCGCGGTTATGCAAGGTACGGCGGACGAAATCGACGCCGTCCGCAGCAAGATCGGGGATGATGACCGCTGCTGCGCCCGCCTCGGCGGCACGCGATGCGAACGTTTCGACCCCGAATTGCAGCACCGGGTTGTAGTAAGACAACAACACAATTGGCGCGGCATGATGGCAGCGCGACGCAAGCGCGAGGACGTCTTCGATGCCGACGTTGTTTGCTAGTGCTCGCGCGGCCGCGCCGGCAATCGTCGGACCGTCGGCGAGCGGGTCGCTAAACGGAACTCCAATTTCGATCATATCAACGCCCAACGCCCCGAGCTCGGTGGCCATACGTTCCGACATCACGAGGTCAGGATCTCCGGCGAGCAGGTAGGCGATAAACGCGGCACGATGTTCCTGCGCGGCTCGCGAGAAGGGTGACCCTACCATGACTCGCGATAGCGCGCAACGTCCTTATCGCCGCGGCCACTCAGGTTAACGAGAAGGAACTCCGGTGATTCTCGCTTTGCCAGCTCGAGCGCAAAGGCGAGGGCATGCGCGCTTTCGAGAGCGGGAATAATGCCTTCGCTGCGTGCAAACGCCACAAATGCCAGAATCGCGTCGGCGTCGGTGACGGCGACATAGTGCGCGCGGCCACTGTCTTTCAAATACGCGTGCTGCGGCCCTACGCCTGGATAGTCAAGCCCTGCGCTGGCAGAATGCGTCGTGCGAACTTGACCCGCATCCGTCTGGAGCAGATACGAGCGGGAGCCGTGCAACACGCCGATGCTGCCCGCGCTTAGCGTGGCTGCCGTCCGTCCAGTTGCGAGTCCTTCGCCCGCCCCCTCTACTCCCCACAGCCGCACGATCGAATCATCAATGAAGCCGCTGAAGATTCCGATCGCGTTGCTCCCGCCGCCGACACAGGCGACGACATCGCTTGGCAACCGATTGTACCGAAGCAAACACTGCCGGCGCGCCTCAGTGCCAATGATACGCTGAAATTCGCGCACCAGCGTAGGGTACGGATGAGGCCCAACTACGCTTCCGACCACATAAAAGGTGTCGTCCAATGATCTGGACCATTCGCGAAACGCTTCATTGGTTGCATCCTTGAGGGTGGCCGTACCCGCCGTGACGGGATGTACGCCGGCGCCGAGCAGCTTCATTGTGGCGACATTTAGCGCTTGCCGTTCGATGTCCACGGCGCCCATGTACACGTCCACGGGCATGCCGAGTTTGGCACCGACAGTGGCGACCGCGACACCGTGCTGCCCGGCCCCGGTCTCGGCGAGCAATCGCGTCTTGCGCATCCGCTGTGCGAGCAACCCCTGGCCAACCGTGTTGTTGATCTTGTGCGCGCCGGTGTGATTGAGGTCTTCGCGCTTACACACGAGCAGGGTCGAACCACCGTTCAGGAATCGCTGTGTTTCGTACAACGGCGAAGGGCGGCCGACGAAGTCGCGCAAGAGCATGTCATAGGTGCTCCAGAACTCCGCGTCTGCGAAGGCGCCGTCCATCGCGGCCTCGAGATCGTCGAGCGCGGCAACAAAGACTTCGGGCACGAAGCGCCCGCCGTAGGAACCGAAGTATCCGCGGGGCTCAGTCTTCATCGACCGCCCTCACAGCATCCACAAAGTTCCGCATCCTCTTTGGGTCCTTGGTGCCGCAGGTTTCTATCCCACTGCTGACGTCTACGCCGTAAGGGCGCAGCAACCGAATACACCTGCCGACGTTGCCCGGCGTTAAGCCACCCGCAACAAACGAAGGTCGCCGATGAACGACGGGTAGGATCAGGTTCCAATCAAAGGACCGCCCAGTGCCTCCGGCAGTCGCGCCGATCCTCGTGTCATAGAGGATTTGGTGCGCGTCGCTCGCTGACAGAGCGATTTCGACCGCATTGCTGTCGTCGTCGGCGGCTACATGCACGGTCTGAATAACGTTCACGGGCGGCAGTTGGGCGATCGACTTTCCGAGCCGCGTCACTTGAAGCGCAAGGTCCGAGCGCATTTCGAGCAAGGGCTCGACCTCAGGCAGCGTTGCTTCAACAAAGACGGCTACCGCGAGCAACGACGGCGGCACGAGCGGCAGTAGTCTGCGGGCATCTGTCACGGTTATGCTTCGCCGGCTCCGCGCAAGGACGAATCCGACGGCGTCTGCTCCGGCGACCACCGCGTTCTCGACATCGCGCGCCGTCCGGCAGCCGCAAAACTTGATTCTCGTCCTCATGCAACCAACACCGATCGGCATGCCGCAACAAACTCGGTTGGGTGCGCCGCGCGCAGGAGGGCTTCGCCGATTAGGCACGCGCGTGCCCCGTATGACACCATCGTATGGACCTGGCGTGCGGAGGTGAGCCCGCTTTCGCTGATCGCAAGCACCTGCTTCGGAATCAACCGTAAGAGCCGCTCGCTGACCCGCAGATCCACCTCAAAGGTCCGCAGATCCCGATTGTTGACGCCGATGATCGATGGCTCAAGCGCCAGCACGCGCCACAGGTCGCCTTCAGCGTGCACTTCCAGCACCACATCGAGGTTCCAGCGCTGCGCTTCATCTTGCAGCAATCGAAGCTGTGCATCGTCAAGCGCCGATACGATCAGTAGGACGGCATCGGCACCGTATGCGGCTGACTGGATGATCTCATACGGCGTCGTCAGAAAGTCCTTGCGCAGCAGCGGCAGGCCCGTATGCTCACGCAGATTTTGTAGGTGCGAGACATGTCCGCCGAAAAAGTGCTGCTCCGTCACGATGCTTATCGCGTCCACACCTGCGATGCCGAGGCGATTGGCAATCGGCAGCGGATCGCTGTCGTCGATGAGCCGGCCTCGGGACGGCGATGCAAATTTGACCTCCCCGATGATGCCAACCCCAGCAGCGTACTTCAGAGCATCGGAGAATGAGCGGCGAGACCCGAATCGGGCGCCGGCCTGTGCTTCTAGCAGCGCCTGCGGTTCCAAGCTCTCCTCTTTCGCTAACGTCCGCCGGCGCTTCGCGTAGATCTCACCGAGCGCACCGCACGGCTGGTTCACGCGGCGATCTCGCACACATCGCGGAACAACGCGTAGGCAGCTCCGCCTTCCAGGATGCTGGTCGCCGTCTGCATCCCATCATGAAGGTCAGCCTCGACGCCTGCAACCTGCAGTGCCAGCGCTGCATTCAGAGCCACTACCGCCGCGCGAGGCGATCGCTCACCGCTCAGAATCCTGCGAAATGCGTCGGCATTGTATTCCCTGTCGCCGCCCCGAATTTCGCTAAGCGGTGCGTTCACACCGAACTCTCGCGGGTCAAGAACCCATTTGCGCGTTTCGAGCCCCTCAAACGAGAAGACGGTAGTCAGACAATCGCCGGCAACCTCGTCTATTCCATTTGCCGCGTGAACGACGGCCCCGGCGCGCGCTCCTAAGGCCTGCAAGGCTTGCCCGACCAGCTCGACATGCGAAGACCGCGCGACGCCGATGACTTGGTGCGTCGCCGCCGCCGGATTCGTGAGTGGCCCTAGAACGTTAAAGATCGTTCGAATCGGGAGTTCTCGACGGACCGGAGCGACATGCTTCATCGCCGGATGATAGAGCTGGGCAAACAGAAATGTGAATTTTCTCGCGAGCAGCATTTGCGCGGCGGTATCCGCGTCGATGCCGATCGACAATCCGGCGGTTTCCAAGACATCTGCGCTCCCGCACTGACTGGAAGCTGCCCGGTTACCGTGCTTGGCGACCGGGACGCCAGCTGCGGCCACAACGAGGGACGCCATCGTCGAGATATTCAGGGTGTTGCGATGATCGCCGCCCGTCCCGCAGAGGTCCATCACGAGCGGCAGGTCGTGTACGACTCGAACGCTCCTAGCGCGCATAGCCTCCGCCGCCCCGACGACCTCGTTGACGGTTTCCCCTTTCGTAGCGAGCGCGCACAGCAGCGCGGCCGCTTGTATGCCGGAAGCATTGCCGTCCATGAATTCGCCAATCAGCGATCCCGCGTCGCGCTTGCCCAGGTGATTGCCATGCACGACCTCGCGTAGGCGCTGCGCGAAGGGGTTGAGGGTTGGCGCCGCGGGCTGGGCCGCAGGGTTGAGCACGATCAGTACCTCCAGAAAAGAAAAAACCGCCTCGCGACGGGCGAGACGGTTTGCAATCTTTGACTTCTAGCTTAATGCATACCGAACTAGCCGGCTCGCGAAGAACCGCCGAAATACCAGCCAGTGCGCCAGAACAGAGAAGTCACAGTAGGTGCCACTCTACCAGATCACGTGCTAAGATGCAAGGCTCGCACGGCGAGGTCGTAAATCTTATAGCCCCGCCGAAGCCTCGGTCCCCAATGACGCAGCCAGATCCGTTCCAATAAGAACGACGACATCGCTCGCCGCAAGCGAAGCATTAGACGCCCTGGTTTGCGGAATGTCCTCGAGGATCGGGGCGCTCATCGGGATGCCAAGAGCCTGGCGCACTTTCGCGCCGTCCAAGGTCGACGCGGCGTGAACGTGCAGTTCTGTGCGGGCAATTTGCGTGGACGTGGCGTTGCCCACGGTTCCAATCGCGAAACCCTTGGCTTTCAGGAGCGCGGCAACACGTCTTGCGATGCCGGGCGTACTCGTTCCGTTCTCAACATCGACGCGAACGTTCGATGCAGCGATTGCACGAAGCGCGCCGCGGTCGAGCGGCGCCTGCGGACGCGGCGGGTTCAAAAGCATGCTCTCAACGAGCCTCGTCCGAGCCGCTTCGTCGGGAATGATGACATCCCCAAAGTCCGGGATTATCTTGTCGCTCACATAGGGGACCTGCGCCGTTTCTATCGCGCCCCGTCCCATACCCGAGAACCCGTTTGCAATGCTGAGTTCTTCCCGCGTGCTAAAGTTTGTCTCGACATCGCGGTGCATCACGGCCCGTAATCCGTTGAGGTGCACCAGCGTATTGAGTTTGTTGTCCTGTAAACGGGCGACGAGCGCCCTAATGACTTGATCTTGCCGCATGATCCGGCACGGGTCGCTGCACCAATCATGCCGGAAACGCGCATAGCCGACAGCCTCCTCACCATTCAGATGCTGCGGGCCTGGTTTGAGGTGAATCCGCAGATGCCCCCAGGAATCATCGTAGTTCACGGGCCCATTTGGGCCCTGATGTTTGAGCGCATCGGAATTCATTATCGTCACGTCGACGCCACCGATCGCATTGATGAGATCCTTCATCGTGTCGATGCGCAAGATCACATACCGATCAAACCCGGGAATGCCGAGCCATTTGGCGATGACGGCTTGGCTTTCGGTGATTCCACCATCCGACTGGGCTTGATTGATTTTTGCCTCCTGGCCGTTCGGCATAATCGCATCCATATCGCGCGGAACCGAGAGAACATAGGCACGATGCGTATTAAAATCAAGGTTTATGACCTTGATGATGTCGCTTCGCGACGATTTGGAGCTTTCAACGTCCAGCTTGTCGTAATCATAGTCAAGTCCAACAACGAGAACCAGCAGGTGGTCTTTTCCGAAAACCTGCTCCGGTGGCGGAGCGATCGGGGTCATCAAAACCCGCAGCGGACTCTGGTGTGTGAAGAGCGCGATACCGCCGATTACGCCGGCGAAGGCGAGAAGCCCGACCCCCACAACGGCTGCGACCGCACGAATATATGTTGCCATGAAACTACCCTCACATCGCCGCCACAAAGTGCGGCGAATTCTGTCCAGTTAAAATAGAAGTTGTTTAGGCAGCCAGGGGAGGGGCGCGTTCGCCAATTCGGCAGCAGACCAAAACGAGATGATATCGGTCGGCTGAGCGGAAGGTGCGCAAGAGCTCTTGGGGTCCGTGAGGGGCGAGTAGCGTAAAGATTTGCCGCAAGAGTCGAACAAAACGGACCACGGCTTGCGTACATCGATGCAGAGCTCGGTTCCCGAGGAAAGCGACGAGGGCGCTCGACACCGCGTGCGCACCTAGACTTATCAGAATCGGCGCGCCGAGCCAAATCGTTGGGCCGAGCGTGTGCCCGTAGACCGCCAACTGTTCGAGCGTCTCCATCGCAAAGAGCACGAACATTTGCAAAACGAAAATAACCGGGAGCAGTCTTTGGACGCTATCCGCGTTCAGCGCTCGCGCTGAGGCTTCGAGCCACGCGGGCTTCCAGTCGCCGTAGCCCAGGCTCTTTCTCGCTTGAACGACCATCCAAAAGGCGGCGCAAACCGCGCCCAATGCGAGCACCGGAATGATATCTGCCATGCTGCGGTCGGTGTAGCTGCCGGGACCGAAAAAACCGGCATTCGATGCCGCTTCTACCAACGGGTTGGTCAGCGCAGCCCCTATGAGTGCTACAGCTAAGCAAAAGAGCGCAAGAATTCGCATCGGCCCTCGCATGGACAACTTTTTCGGGGTGAAGGGCAACGCTCCCGCTTTCGTGGATCGAATCCAAAAGGCGCGGCGATGCGTTATTAGAGTCTGTGAAGCTCGCACGTTTGGTTATCGTCCTGATCTTGCTGCTCGGTTTGGCGCCCGCGTCGGCAGCCGCAACGCAGCACGTGGTGCTCGCCGGCGGTTGCTTTTGGGGGATCGAAGGCGTTTTTGAATCGCTGCGCGGCGTCACGAGCGCCGTGTCGGGCTACGCGGGCGGCAGCAGGCTGACCGCACACTACGAAATCGTGAGCACGGGCTTGACCGGTCATGCCGAATCGGTCGAAGTCACTTACGATCCTGCGCTGATCTCATTCAAGCAGCTGCTGGACGTCTATTTCTTAGTCGCGCATGACCCGACGCAGCTCAACCGGCAAGGGCCCGACAGCGGATCGCAATACCGCTCGGAAATCTTCTTCACAACCGATGCGCAGCGCATTGCGGCCGAGGCCTACATTAAGCAACTTTCAGCGCGCAAAATCTACCGGGATCCGATCGTGACGAAACTCGAACCGCTGCAGGCGTTCTACCCGGCTGAGGAATACCATCAGCACTTCATGCAGCGTAATCCCGACAATCCGTATATCGTCTACAACGATAAGCCGAAGGTGGAAGCGCTTCACAAGCGCTACCCAAACTTGGTCAGAGGCGGCCGGTAGCAGGGAACCCGCGCAGGCCGTTGATACTCTCCATCGATGAAGTACGCGACTTTCTTATTAACCGCACTCTTGCTTCTATGCGCCTGTTCGAACCGGTCGGCGAGCACTTCGACCGCAACCGAAGCGCCGTCCGGAGCCGCATCAGCCGAGAGCGCATCACCCGCCCAAAGCCCATCGCCCGAGGCCGGTGCATCGTCCGCTGCTGCCTCACCAGCCGCCGGTCCATCTACGCTCAGCGTGTCGTACGACGACATCAGCGGCGTCTTCGGTTCCAACGAAATCACGCAGCTCGCATCGCTTGGCGTGTTCGGCCTGACGAGCGGCCACTTCAATCCCGCTAGACCAGTGCTGCGCCGTGAATTCGTGCGGTGGCTTTTCTTAGCCAACAACGCGATTTGGGCCAACGACACGAACAAGCTCGTCCATCCCGCCCAGGGCGAAGCGTCCAGTTTCATCGACGTCAAGACGAGCGACCCGGATTTTCAATACATCCAGGGCCTGCAAGACGCCGGCATCTCCGTCGGATTCCCGGACAAGACGTTTCGACCCGACGTTCCAATCACCCATGAACAAGCCGTCGCGATCAAGGCCGCGCTCGATCGGGGCGGCGTCGACAAAGATTTCGTGATCACGAAAGCTCAGCCCACCTATGGCTACTACAGCATCCCGGACTGGAAAGATAAACAGGACATATCGCCTGAATACGTGGGGCCGATCGCAACCGGCGAATGGGACGACAAAGGTGCGCCTGCTAAATCGCGCATCGACAATGTGCCGCGTACGTTCGGAGCGATCGCGATGTTTCACCCCAAGGCATCATTGACGCGCGTACAGGCCGCGATCATGCTCTGGAAGATCGGTCCGCATGCTCGTTCTTCATCCACCCAGGACGCCGCGCGCACGGCGGCCGATGCGCTCGCTCCAGTGAGCGCTTCTCCGACGCCGTAGGCCGGTGACGGACAGTTTCGTCAAAGCCGCCGCGCCCCCGGGTGCGAAAACGCTCGAGGCGCAGTGGTACACTTCGCCGGAGATCTTTACGCGCGAGCAAGAACACGTTTTCGCCGGCTCCTGGATCGCCGTCGGCCGCGAGGAACAAATCCGAACGGCCGGGGATTACTTTTTAGCGGAGCTCGCCGGTGAGAGCCTGATCGTCGTGCGCGATTCGCAAGGGCGGCCGCGGGCATTTTACAATGTCTGCCGCCACCGCGGAACGCGGCTGTGTACCGAGCCCGAGGGCCACCTCAAAAACTCGATCCAGTGCCCGTACCATGCGTGGACGTACGGAATCGATGGGGCGCTCCAGGTTGCGCGAAACATGGAGGGCTTGCCCGACTTCGACCGAGCAGAATATCCGCTCCGCGAGGCGCGATTGGAACCCTTCGAGGGGTTTCTCTTCTTGAGTCTCGATGCAATTGCGCCGCCGTTTGAGACGACCTTCGCGCCGCTCTTCGGACGCTTTGCGGCATGGCACTTAGCTCAACTGCGCGTCGCCCGGCGGATCGTCTACGACGTGCGAGCGAATTGGAAGCTGATCTTTCAAAACTACTCAGAGTGCTACCACTGCCCGGTCATCCATCCTCAGCTCGAGCGAATCTCGCCCTCCGAGAGCGGCCGTAACGACCTGACCCACGGGCCCTTTCTGGGCGGCTTCTCGCTGCTGCGCGAGGGCACGAGCCTAACGCTCAGCGGCCGGAGCGCTCGCCAGCCACTGGGTAACGTCGCCGGCGAGGATTTGCACCGGGCCTATTACTACACGCTCTTTCCGTCGCTGCTCTTGAGCTTGCATCCCGATTACGCGATGACCCATTACGTGCGGCCGGTAGCCGTCGATCGCACGCAGATTGTGTGTGAGTGGCTCTTTGCTCCCGACGAGATGGCACGCGAAGGCTTCGATGCCGCAGACGCGGCCGAGTTTTGGGACCTCACCAACCGCCAAGATTGGAACATCAACGAGCTCGCCCACGCCGGCCTTACCTCGCGCGCATACACGCCCGGACCGTACGCGCAGCAAGAAGGTCTCCTGGCCGCTTTCGACCGTTACTATTTAAGCTTAATGGCGTGAAGCTCGCTCGAAAGCTCAACGCTTTTGATGCGACGCTGATCGTGGCGGGCGGGATCGTCGGAGCGGGCATCTTCATGAACCCCTCGGTGGTTGCGCAACGGGCGCACAGCGGTCCGTTGATCCTCGCCGCCTGGGCCTTTGGCGGCCTAGTCGCACTGTTCGGTGGGTTTATCTTCGCGGAGCTGGCCTGGCGGCGGCCCGACTCCGGCGGCCTCTACGGCTACATGCGCGATGCGTTTCATCCGTCGGTCGCTTTCATGTATGGTTGGACGGCGTTGTGCGTCAGCCAAAGCGGCGGCATGGCTGCGGCGGCCGTGACCTTTGCCGCCTACGTTGCGCCGCTCTACAATCTGCACGTTCCCGCATGGACGCTCGGCGCCGCGGTGATCGCGCTGCTTTCCGTCGTCAACTGCCTCGGCGTTCGCGAAGGAAGCACGACCCAAGATGCACTGATGATTCTCAAAATCGGCGTGATCCTAGCTCTGATCGTCGGGGGACTCGTCGCACCGCCAATCATGCATCATGCGGCTATCCTGCCGCCGCTTGCGCCCGTGGTACCATTGGCGATACTCTCGATGTTCGGAGCAGCACTCGTGCCGGTGCTCTACGCCTACGACGGCTGGCAAACGGCCCCGTTTATCGACGGCGAGTTAAAGGACACTCGGCGCACACTGCCGCTCGGTCTGATCATCGGCGTCTCGATCGTGATCGTACTCTATCTGGCCGTGACGCTTGTGGCGTTGCGCGTTCTCTCCCCAGCAGGCCTCGCCGCGACGACGACGCCGGCTTCGGATGTGATGCGCGTCGCCTTCGGCCCAATCGGCGAAAGGATCATCGCGATCGGCGTCGCGCTTTCAACCCTCGGTTTTATCAGTAACCAGATTTTGACGTCGCCGCGCATCTACTATGCGATGGCAAACGACGGCCTCTTCTTCAAGAGCCTGGCGTGGGTGCACCCGAAGACCCGCGTACCGATCGTTTCGATCGTCGTGCAAGGGGTTTTCGCGGTCATCATCGCCATGAGCGGCCGCTACGACCAAATCCTGAACTACGTAACCGCGATGGACTTTATTTTCTTGGGATTAGCGGGAGTCGCGCTCTTCGTGTTCCTGCGCGCACCGGGCGCGCTCCCCGCAAACCTCGGCATTCGCGTTCCACTGCACCCTTGGTCGACCGGCTTCTTCGTTCTGGTAAGTGCTGCGGTTGTCGTCAACACCTATGTTTCATTCCCCAAAGACACCTTGATCGGACTCGGCATTTTGCTCTCCGGCATTCCAATCTACTGGGTATGGCGCCGGGTCGGCCCGCGTGCGAGCGCGACGACTTAGTCCCTCAACGAAATAGCGCTCACTCTCCTACGACCTGTTCGTATAGCTCGTCCAAGTCGTTCAAACTATTGAGCGTCACCGCATCTTTGACCGTGTGGTCGTGAAGCCCCGAAGCATCGCGCATTTCTGCCGCGAGATCCTCGGCGTGGCAGTAGGCCCGCACGGCTTCGTTATGCTTGCGAATCGTTTCCGGATCGATCTTGCCGCCGTTCTGGTCAACGACCCAGTGCTCGAATTCCATGTAGGTCGGTTTTTTGGTCTTGACGTAGTCGATCACGCGCTGCCGGTCGAGACGCAGATCCGTGATCGTCATTTGATCAAAGCCCGTCCCGCACTCGTCGTACCCTTCCGGCAGCATGCCGGCACCCGCAAGCGTCAGTTTCGCCCAAAGGCGCGGGAGATGAATGGCTCCAAGCGGCCCAGCCGTCCCGGAACTAATGAGCGGGACGACGGTTGTTCCTGTGGTGGTCATGATCGCGCAATCCTTTCCACGGTTTTTTAGACTACTAGTCTAGCGCGCCGGATAGGCGGTGTCCACGGCTCGCTCAAAGGTGTTCGATGAGCCACTGGGCTCTTAGGCGAGCACTGGTTTGGCTAGGTTCTCGTGGATGCGAGCATATGTTGCTCGGTGCGGGGATAGTCGCCCCCTGGATGCCTCTCAATCCACGCTTTCGCCCGCGCCGCTAGGTACTCGAAATTCTCGAAGAGATGCGGTCTGTTCCGTCTCACTATGGCGATGACTTCTGCCAGCAATCCCCAGTACAGATTGACGTTATACCAGTCCGTTTGGAGGTACGTGCGCTCGTCGATGAGACCGCTGCGCACGAAGGAGCCGATGTGGTTGTACATGTCACAAAGGTAGAGCTCTCGATGCTTTTCTCGGTCAACCGGGATTTCCAGCAAACTTTCGCGGAAATCGCGTCCCTTCAGCCGGTCGGACAGCTCGTGGCGAACATAGTTCACCAATTCGCGGACGCTCGGATCTTGCAGCATGCCGAACACCGTGATAAGGCCGTTCAATTGATTGCCGGCACGTAAGTGGCGTAGCTGCACGATCGCCGCGATCGCTGAGGCCGCTATGACGATGAGTGTCGCCGAGGACACGATAAGAGTCCAAGACTCCGCCGACATAGCCTGAGAAGTTGGCGGCCATTCCTAAGGCGCCTCCAACGATCGCTTGCGGGCTCGAAGCAGGGCGCCCGCCCAGTTAGTCACACTTCGACATGCTCAGTGTGACAAAGTTGACGCTTAGTGTGACAAGGAGATCATCGCAGCTCGCTAGCGGCTGAACGATCCCAGCTGGGATTCAAGCGTTGTCTCGACGAGCCTCGTGACCGGAGTCGTTTGGGCTTTGTCGTCGCGATCGAGCCGGTTCACGCTGACGACTAGCGCCAAATCCAATTTCGGCAGATAGTACATGTCGGTATTGAATCCGGGAATCGTGCCGGAGTGGCCGCACAGGCCGTGCCCGAATGCGACGCCCTCTCCGTACTGCGTTGGGCCGCCGTTGATCGGCGCACCTTGCAAGCGCACCCGCTGCGTTTGTGGGTTGAGCAGCCCGCCGGCGCAAAGCGCCTTGGCGTATTTCTGCAAATCCTCCATGCTCGAAATCATCGCGCCTGCACCCCCTGCGATGGCAGGATTGAAGAGCGTTTTATCCTCGAACCGCCTTGTCTTGTCGTTCCAACCGTAACCGTGCAAGCCGCCCGGCAGCGCCGGCGAGCTGGGATAACTCGTCGCCTGCAGATTCAGCGGTCCTACGACATAGCGTTCGAGTAGCGTCTCAAAGTGCTGTCCAGCTGCGCGCTCGGCAATTTCGGTCAACATCATGTAGTTGAGGTTCGAATAGACGCTCTTGCGATTCGGCGCCGTGAACTCTTGCGGTTTGGCCGCGATCGGAGCGAGCTGCGCTCGCAGCGAGGGGCCCGCCATCAGCGGATCGTCGTAGGCCTCTTCGAGAACCTTCGCATCATCGGGCGCAGGAATGCCACTTCGCATACGCAGCAGATCGTCGACAGTAATCAGCTTCGCATTCGGCAGCTTCGGAAACCACTTCGCGATCCGATCGCTCTTGCTAAGTCTGCTGCGGTCGATCAATGCGAGCACGACCGTCGCCACGAAAGTTTTCGTGATGCTCGCAATCCGAAAGGGCTGCTCGAAGTTGCGCGGCGATCGGCTAGGCAAATCCGCGTAGCCGCGCACGAACGAATACGCCTTGCGGCCGTGGATCCAGATCCCGACGGCCACACTGGGCAGATTACTTCGCGCCACGATTTGCGGCAGCTCTGCATCGAGTTTCCGCACAATTGCTGCCGGCAATGACGACGTCTGACCAGGCTTTGTGCTTGAGCCCAGCATAAGGCAGGCGCCAATGAGAAGAAAGCAAATGCGCATAGCGGCGTGATCCCTATCCGTGCTTTTCGGTGCTCAAGAGGGGCATCGCCTGCAGCAACTCCTCGCGCACGGCGGCTAAGAAGAGGCCCCGGATTTACTCCGAGGCCTCCTCTGCTTTTAGCGAGATGAATTGACTAGAACTTGACCTGCAACGTCACATAGGCATTGAAGGGCAAGAAACTGGTCAAGCCGCTGTACGGGTACTTGATGCTCTGCGAGAAGACGTTCGGACCGTTCGCCGCCACGTCGTTGACCGACGTGCCGTTGAAGAATCCGGCGCCCGGCTGTGTGCCGGCGAATGACAGATTCGTGTCGTATCCGCAAACGGTCGATCCAGGCGGCGCCGCTTGCGACCACGGCGTGCTCGTTCCTCCAAAGCACCGGTTGTAGATGTTTGCAAGGACCAACGTCGCGCCCACCTTGGGCGAGAAGTCGTAGTGCAGTTGAGCGTTGAGGTTGAGCAGCCAGGGGTTCTGGAATTGACCTACGGAATCGAAGTGGCCCGTGTACGGATCGGGGATGTAGAGCACGCCCAAACTGTTGGGCGAGTTTCCGCACTGGGTGTAGTTGGCAAAACCCGGGTTCACGCCGGTGACGCCGGCCTGACCTTGGTTGCCGCCGCAAGCGCGCGGATCAATACCAGCCACGGTCAGCGGTGAGCCATACTGGGCGCCCCCGAGCGAACCGCCAGAGAATCCGTAGATCAACTGGAAGTTCGGCGTGAACGAGAACTTGTTGTGCTTGTAGTTCACGAAGCCCGCAATCACATCCGGCCACACGAAACTCATGCGAGAGTCGGGGAAGCCGGGGGCCGAAAGCGGGTTCGGGAACGATTCGTAGACCGGATACGCGCCGTTGCGATCGAGCAGCGGCTGCGCGGGTTGCAGGTAGTATGGGTTGATCACCGCGCCGGCTGCTATGCCACCGGGCGACATCGTAATGCCGCTCGCTCCGACGGCGCAATCAGCCGTGTCCGGGTTGCCGCCCAAATAGCACGGAGCGCCCGAAATGCCGAACCTGTTGCCCTGATGCGTCAACGCATTGTACGAGTTGATTTCGCCGTTGATCGGGTCAATCGCGTTGACTCCGTTCATCAGGTCCTTGAAGTGAGAATACGCGTGGGTGTACGTGTACGACAACTGCGCCGACAGGCCGTTCTTGTTCGGATCGCCCTTATTGATTTGGAATTCCGTGCCGTACGCAACTTCGTTGCTGTCGGGAATGGCCGACACGAAGCTCGGCCCGATGAAGAAGTCTTGGGTCTGATCCTGAACGTTGCGATAGAAGGGGCTCAGCTTAAACGAGACGTCGGAGTCGTGGAAGCGCTGCTCGAACGAGAGATCCGCATTCGTGGAAACCGACGGCTGCACACCATGGAACGGTGAAGTGAAGCCTAGACCAAAGAAACTCTGGAAGTCAAACGTCGCCGCGCTCTTGGCGGAAGCGTTCAGGTATTGAACCGTGGACGTGTTAAACGGATTGGCATACCGTCCGACCGAAAAGCGCAAAACGCTGTCCGGATTGAACGTGTACGTTCCGCTAAAGCGCGGCTCGAGCTTCGTGATCGTATAGTTCGGCGGCGAGACATCCGTGTAAAGCAAGGCCCCATTTTGGCCATTCGGATGCAAGGTGTGCTGCCCGGAGATCGATGAAATCGGGCAGGTAAGCCCTACGAACAGCGGCGCGGTCGTGAATGCGCGGTTCGCACCCACAACCGGTGCGTTGCCGTTAGCCGGATCGTAGCAATAATCGTTTTGCGCCGCATTGAACCAGAACTGAGAATCCGGCGCCGTGTTGTTGAGCAGATCGTATTGAAACTGTTCGAGCCGAACGCCCAGATTGAGGAGCAGCTTGTCGTTTGGGCGCCACTGGTCCGTCAGCGAATAGGAGCTGAACTTCGGAGTGACCTTGTTCAGCGTTCCCGACGGCCCAAGAAAAGTCACCTCATACTGGGCGCCCGCCGCAGCCGCCGATCCCGTGATTGAGCCGGGGGTCGGGTTTGCAATCCAGCCTTGCGTGCTGCCTGAATAGCAGGGCGCCGGATTACCCGTCGTCGTGCTGTAGCAGTTGCCCGCCGCATCGGCGAGGTTCGTAACTCCGGTTCCTCGCTGGGTCGCAGTCCCGGCAGTCGTCAGAAACGTGTTGTTGTTGAACCGGGCGACGCCTGCCGTCGTGAAGTTTGCCGTCGCTTGCAAGAGATTCTGCGGATTGATTTGATCGGCGAACTGAAGCTCTCCGCCCTTTGTGTGCGTAATCAACTCGTAATCGGGCGAGTACGGCAGAGCGAGCGCGTTGGGACTTCCATCGACAAAGAAAGCACCGGTCGGCGCATTCTGCAGCCAGTCGGAGTAGAAGCTGTATCCGAAAAACCGCAGATAGGCGTTCGCCCCCATGTTGTGCGTGTATTGCGCTTTGAGGATCTGCGCGTCGTTCTCCACGCTATCGCGAAGGCCTAACGGTAAAGGCGAGTTCGGTTGCCGATCCGTCGGCGAGCTGGGAAAGAAGTAGGTTTGGCTGGCGAGCGGTCCGCTTCCCGGAGCGACCGTTGAACCGAATGAGATGCCGTTGGCGACGATCGTGCCGTCAACCCAATGCGGGATGATCGATGAGCCGCCGACGCCGGGACCCCAGAGTTGGTTTTGAACGAAAGGTAGGCCGCCGTAGTCGTTGACGCTGTCCAAGGCGAAGCCGCGTTCGTACGACCCGCTGTAGAGCAACTGAACATCGTCTCGACCGGCATCGTGATGGTGCGGGATGCCGATGTGGAAGTTTGCCACCGATTCACGGTCTTGGAGAACGCCGCTGCCCGCACCTAAGACGCTGGGGAACGGTCCCCCGACGCAGCCTTGATCGAGCAGGCCGGCGCCAGCCCGCGGATCGGTACCATTTGGGTTACAGAATGGAAACGCGCCGGGGAAGTTCGCCGTAAGCGTCGTCGTCGTCGCAACCGACGGCAGGACGTTCGGCAAGAGGGTTCCACCGTCGTACTGATCTATGAAACGCTGGTTTAAGTCGTACCCGAGCAAGCCGACATAGTACGAGAAGAGACGGCTGGGCGTCGCGCCACCCGCTTCACCACGAAGCTGGTGGTAGTAGCTCGGGCCGCCGATTCCGACCTCGCCCGTGCCGAAGCCGGGGTAGGTGCCGGTGCGGATGACTTGGTTGATGAAGCCGCCGACCGTTGAAGACGATGACCCCGATTGAGCGCCACCGGTATAGACTTGGAGTTCCTGCTGACCGAGGTTCGAGAGCGTGCTGGCATTGTAGTTGTCGAACGCGCGGTTGACGGGAACGCCGTCGAATTCATAACCAACTTGTGAAAAGCTGGCCCCATGAATGTAGATCGTTTGGCCCCAACCCACGCCGCCGTAACCGACATACACACCGGGTTGCGATGCGAGCGCCGAATACGCGTTGTTGAGGTTGGCTCCGCCGCCGATCGCGGCGACCTTTTCAGCCGTCGTGGCATTGACGGAATAGACGTCGGTTGTGGTACCGGACCTCACAAGGTCGCTTGCGGCCTTGGACGTGACGTGTCCGATTTCTTTGATGGAGTGCTCGGTGTGCAGCACAAGCTGCTGCGTGTTATCCGCGAAAACCGTCACCCCACCTTGAGATAAGGGGTTATACCCTTCCTTCGCCGCCGACACAGTATACGTGTCCGGTGCAAGCGTAAGGAAGATGAAGTGTCCTGCTATATCTGTTGTGGTCGTCGAAGTTCCCGATGGAGCGGATGCGGTGACCGTTGCCCCTGCAACGGGTGCTTTGTTTTCATCGAGAATCATGCCGCCGATTCCACCCGTCGTCCCAGCCAGTGCCCATGTTTCCTGGCCGCACAGTAGGGCGATCAACAGCATGCACGCCACACAAGTTTTTCGAAGCTTGTCTATCATGCTTGAATTCCTTTGTGGAGACTGTGATTGGTGCTATTGCACGCACTAAGTGTAACGCCAAGCCGCATAAAAAATCATAAAATATAGCGGCGCCATTTTGCTGTCACAAAGAACGCCGACTGCGCGTTATCAGTCATAATGCAGTCGCACCCACGCGCGCGCGGGTCTGACATCTGCGCCTTTGGCCCTTACAAATTCGACCTCTCGCGGCGCGTGCTGCTGCGCGACGACGCGGCGGTCGCACTTTCTTACAAGGCGCTCGAATTACTTCGCATGCTGATCTTGCGTTCGGGAGAGCTTGTAACAAAGGACGAGCTCATCAAAGCCGTTTGGAACGGTGAGCCCGTTAGTGATGCAAACCTCACTCAGCATATCGCTATGCTCAGACGGGCTCTGAACGAGCGGCCGCGCGACCGCTACTACATTGCGACGGTTCCCGGAGCCGGTTACCGCTTCGTCGCGCCGGTGCGGCTAGACTAAGAATCGTCGGGGTTTAGCTGCGCTTACGCGTTACGGGCAACTTTCTCCAATCCGGCTCTGAGGTCGTCGGCGTTCATTACGGGGAAGAACTCGACGCTCGCGCTCAGCCCGGCGAACATGGGCTCGGCGATCACCGGAATGTCGGAAGGGTCTTTAAGGTCGAACACGATCATTGCCGACCGCTTGCCGTCGTGGGCTAAGAAGTACGCAGCCTCGGGCTTGAGACTTTCGAGCGTCTTCCCTATGATCTTCGCGAGGCTGCCATCTTTGACGGCCTTGTTCGAGGCTTCCACCGGGAACGTGAATCTTGCCATAGTGCGCATAATAACATTCTCCTTTTCGCGCTATTGGTTGGGCTCGCCGGTCGACATTGCCTGCAGGTACCGCGTGCGCTTGGAAAGCTAAGGCTTGCGTTTTTGGCAGACGCGCAGTCCGGCAAGCGCGCTTCGATGAGCGCACATTTGTCAAGCTCACACTTCGACAAGCTCACACTTCGACAAGCTCACACTTCGACAAGCTCACACTTCGACAAGCTCA